>Ga0335085_10012460_pt1 | contig 12527 bp, 12 predicted proteins | sample Lox_Sample_45_FD_206712 | JGI IMG/M metagenome (GOLD analysis project Ga0335085, IMG submission 206712) | Soil microbial communities from Loxahatchee National Wildlife Refuge, Florida, United States - Lox_Sample_4.5 | ecosystem: Environmental > Terrestrial > Soil > Wetlands | place: USA...
AAAACGATAACACTAAAGAATATACGGACCTGCTTTTTCGTTATAAAACGAAATTTATCAGAGGCCTTCTGGAAAATTTGCATAGAGTAAGTGTATTGACGACAGCAAAAATAGAAATTCCCTAATTTTTAAACGTGCCTTAGCCGATTTTATTTTGTTAAGAAATCTAACTTCAATGTATATATCTTTTTTTGGCTCTTATGACGGTAATGTGTATTGGAATGTTTAACAAAACATTTCAGAAATAGTGCCAAATAACAGTTCCCGGAGATTATTGAAATTTGAGAAACAAAAACCTTTAAAGGTTATTTTATAAACTTCTTCGGAGGGTTCAACCTGTATCGGGGGCCTGATATAGGCATTCCGTCGGAATAGGAAAACTGCATTGAGGGCAACATTCTTTCTATCTTGGAAAGATCTGGCACCATGCAAGACATGTGATCAATAGGAAGAAGATATACAGCGCCATCGGAAATCGAATGAGAAAACCTCCCTTCCATCTCTGGTTCCGGATAAGAATAATCAGCCGGAATTTCTTGCTGTAAATTTTGCAATAAAAACTGCTTCTTCTGGAAGGGTTCAATTTTCTTTTCTTTAAGTATAGCCTTCCAAAGATTCAGATTCAAACTATCCGGAAGATTCCCGGGAGTATTTTGTCCGAAAGACATGCCGGAAACGAAAAGCAGAAAAAAAATGGTTGTTTCATATACTTTTCAGCCAGGGAAAGAAACTAAAGAATTGCATAAAATTATTGTTTTATATTTTTGTACCAATTAATGAGTCCATTGGTAGAACTATCATGTGAATTTATTTCAGCATCATTCTCCAATTCAGGTAAAATTTTACCCGCCAATTGTTTTCCTAATTCAACTCCCCACTGATCAAAAGTGAAGATGTTCCATATGACTCCCTGGACAAAAATTTTATGCTCATATAAAGCAACTATCTGACCCAGGGTGAAAGGAGTTATTTGTTTTATTAAAAAAGAATTCGTCGGCCGGTTTCCAATAAATAATTTATAGGGTACTAATTCGGGAGGGACTTTCTCCGCTGCGAGTTCGGCTCTTGTTTTTCCATTCATGAGGGCTTCAGTCTGAGCAAAGAAATTAGCCAATAATTTCGGGTGATGATCACCGATAGGATTATGACTGATAGCGGGAGCTATAAAATCGCAGGGAATTAATACAGTTCCCTGGTGAATCAATTGATAAAAGGCATGTTGTCCATTTGTTCCGGGTTCTCCCCAAACCACCGGTCCGGTTGAATAGGTGACTGCATTTCCATTCCTGTCTGCACTTTTGCCATTGCTTTCCATATTTCCCTGCTGGAAATAAGCCGGGAATCTATGCATATACTGATCATATGGAAGAATGGCTTCGCTCTGCGAACCGAAGAAATTCCTGTACCAAAGGCCAATTAACGCCATGAGAACAGGTGCATTTTTATCGAATGAACTATTACGGAAATGCATATCCGTATTATGTGCCCCTCTCAATAATGCTTCAAAATTGTCGTAGCCGATGGTGAGCACGATTGACAGACCAATTGCGCTCCATAAAGAATACCTTCCTCCTACCCAATCCCAGAAAACAAACATGTTTTCTCTGTCAATGCCAAATTTCACCACATCTTTTTCATTGGTGGAAAGAGCTATAAAATGTTTTGCGATATGTGCTTCGTCACCGGCTGATTCCAAAAACCAATTTCTTGCAGTGAAGGCATTGGTCATGGTTTCCTGAGTGGTGAATGTCTTTGATGCAATCAGAAAAAGAGTTTCATCTGCACTTATCTTTTTTAACGTTTCAGCGATATGTGTGCCATCCACGTTCGATACAAAATAAGTCTCAATGCCTTCCACCCAATAGGGTTTGAGTGCTTCAGTAATCATCACAGGTCCTAAATCACTCCCTCCGATACCGATATTTACAATGTATTTTATTTTTTTTCCGGTATATCCCTTCCAGTCACCACTGTGAATCTTTTCAGCAAAAGATTTCATCTTCTCCAAAACTGCCATTACATCCGGCATAACATCCCTTCCATCTGAATATACAGGATCTCCTGAAAAATTTCTCAACGCAATATGCAGGACAGAGCGGTTTTCCGTCTGATTAATCTTTTCTCCATTAAACATGGCTACGATCGCTTCCTTTACATTAGATTCTTCAGCGAGCTGTAAAAGCAATGAGATCGTTTCAGGAGTAATAATATTTTTAGAAAAATCAAATAAGATATCACCAAGCTGGATAGAAAATTTCTTAAATCTCTCCGGATCGTTTCTGAACAGATCCTTCATATGCGTTCTCCGCATGCTGTTATTATAATGATCCTGTAGTTGTTGCCAAGCTTTTGTCTGAACCGGTGATATTTTAGGAAACATATACTGTCGATTGAATGTAAAAATAAGAAAGGCAGCGCAACAACACATCATATCTGTATACTCATAGCCTCACGATGAATAATAATTTCAAAAAACTATAATTGCCGAATTATTCTTATTGCCTGCATTGTCATTTCATCCGAAATATCCAGATGTGTAACCAGTCTCACCTGCGTGGGTGAAATCGCAATGGTAAGTAAGTTTTTTTCTTTGAGAGCAGTAGCAATGGCTTCTGCAGTACAAGGAGGTTTTATTTCGAGAATGACAATATTGGTTTCTACCGGAAAAATATTTTGAACAAAATTCTTTTTGGAAAACTCTTCGCAAAGCATTTTGGCATGCAAATGATCCTGTTTCAAGCGATTCACGTGATGTTTTAAAGCGTATATCCCGGCAGCAGCCATAAAACCTGCCTGCCGCATTCCGCCTCCAAAAACTTTTCGCACTCTTCTTGCTTTGCGAATAAACTCCTTTTTGCCCAGAAGCACGCTCCCTATCGGACAACCCAGACCCTTATTCAAACAAAATGAAATACTGTCGAATAGTTCGCCATATTGTTTTGGGCTTTCACTTTTTGCAATCAATGCATTGAATAATCTTGCACCGTCCAGATGTAAAGACAAATGATTATTTACACAGATGTTTTTTATTTTTTTGATTTCTTCAAAATCATAGCAGCTGCCTCCACCCCGGTTCGAAGTATTCTCCAGGCAGACCAACGAAGTGCGTGCTTTATGTACATCATCAGGATTAATGACTGATTCCACCTGTTTGGCATTGATTCTTCCCATATTTCCTTCAATAGGCCTCACCTGTGCTCCCGAATTCATGGCAATACCCCCTCCTTCATATATATACACATGGGCCTGCCTCTCACAAATCACTTCGTCTCCCGGCTGCGTATGGCTTCGAATGGCAATTTGATTCGACATGGTACCACTTGGGCAATACAGAGCGGCACCCATTTCAAATAATGCGGCAGATATTTCTTCCAAATGAATTACAGAAGGGTCTTCTCCAAAAACATCATCACCAACATCGGCTGTCATCATAGCATCCATCATACCCGGGGTTGGGCGGGTTACAGTATCAGAACGAAGATCAATCAGCATAAAATAATTAATACTGCAAATTAAATGAGAAATTCAACAGAAAGGAGTACTAATATTTTATATTGAAAAACTAATATATATCAAAGGGAGTTTTGATGAAAAAATTTCGTTCCTGGTATTTCGTACAAAATAATTTGTGCAGAGTTAACAGAGAAAAGGAGTGTATCATTCAAATTCCCTCTTTTTCTCTGTTAGCCTGTGCGAAAAAAAATTTTGAATTAAGGCAATGAGGTGGGATAAAAAGAGAAAGCACCAAGTTTGTTCTCATATATTTGTTTAATTGCTTAAACTCATATACTCTTACCAACCCGATGCTTTCGTTGAGAGGCTTTCATCTTTTGAGGGATTTCGGCTTCTCAATCATGGCACTAAGATATTTATTAGTACTCTTCGTTTCCAAATTTCTAACAGCTTTCTTTTACACGGGTTTTGCACTTAGTTATGCACACTTATTATTTCTTATGCCAGCAAAAAGGAAATTTATTTCCTGGAGTGCTGGTATAATAATTGGAATAACATACTATTCATAACTATAAAATAAAAAAATTTATGGAAAAGCTAGAACTGAAAGGCCACTGGAATGTTTTAAAAGGGAAGTTAAAACAGACTTATGGCAATCTTACCGATGATGATTTGCAATACGAAGAAGGAATGGAAGATGAGTTGTTAGGAAGACTGCAAAGAAGAACCGGAAAAACAAAGGAGCAATTAACAAAATGGATAAAATCAAATATGGGGTCTTCACCTAAAGCAAATCGTTAGAGAGGATAACGAGTATTGAATAGCCCTGACATATATCGGGGCTTTTTTTCTACAATAGCGTGGACGAGATTCTACCATGCACAAATAAAAAGAGAAAGCATCAAGCTTTGTTTCCTGTATTCACTTCATTTCTTCCATGTTTACATTTACTGACCCGATGCTCTCGTTTGAGGTGCTTCCATCACAGTGAAGGACATCCGCATCCCAATTGTTGAACTAAGATATACTTTCTTAAGACCATATTCCAAATTTTAATCGACAATATTGTTCACGCGTTTTACACGTGATTATGCACATTGGATTTGACTGATGACGGATGACAGGATTCGTTTTGAAATTACTGTCAACTCTCATCTGTCAACTCTCAACTAATTTCGCTAACTTTGCGCCGCTATGACACAGGATAAACTGAACGATATGAGGTCCCGCGTCTCCGGACTAAGGAGGTTTCTTTGACGTTGAGAACCGCCAATACAAAATCAGTGAAGAAAAGCAACTCACTCTAAGCTCCGGATTTTGGGATGATAACCACCGGGCCACTGAGATCTTAAAAAATATAAAAGTAAACGAATACTGGGTAAAGCTCTTCGATGCTGTTTCAACAGCCGTAGAAGATTTTGCAGTATTGATGGATTTCTGGAAAGCTGGTGAAGCAACCGAAGAGGAAACCAGGGAGGCCTATCAAAAAGCGCTGGTTAAACTGGATGAAGCTGAATTCAAGAGCACATTAAATCAGCCTGAAGATGAATTGCCAGCAGTATTGCAGATCAATTCAGGAGCTGGTGGCACGGAAAGCCAGGATTGGGCCGAAATGCTGATGCGTATGTATCGTATGTATGGAGAGAAACAGGGATGGGCAGTCTCCGAACTGGATCTTCAGGATGGTGAGGGCGCTGGAATTAAAAGTGCAACACTCCAATTCGATGGAGATTTCGCATATGGGTTGCTGAAAGCTGAAAGTGGCGTTCATCGGCTGGTCAGGATATCTCCTTTCGATAGCAATGCAAGGCGCCATACATCCTTCGCCAGCGTATATGTATACCCGTTAATCGATGATACGATCGACATTCAGGTTAATCCTTCTGACCTGGAATGGGCTTTCTTCAGGAGTGGCGGCGCCGGTGGCCAGAATGTGAACAAGGTCGAAACAGCTGTACGACTTACACATAAACCCAGCGGCATTATTGTAGAATGCCAGCAGGCCCGCACGCAGGGAGAAAACCGCGAGAAAGCGCTCGCAATGCTGAAAAGCAGGCTTTATGAAGAAGAACTCCGGAAGAGAGAAGCAGTAAAGAATGCTACCAATGCCAGCAAGAAAAAAATTGAATGGGGATCACAGATAAGATCCTATGTTTTTCACCCTTATAAAATGATCAAAGATCATCGCACAGATTATGAAGTGGGCAATGTGCAGCCTGTTATGGATGGGGAACTGGATGGATTTATTAAAGCCTACCTGATGATGGAAAAAGAAACTGAAGTATAACATTCAGTTCCTGTTCTAGTCTCTCGCCGGATCAATCTGATCGAAACAAGTTATCTTTGCAACTTAATTTTTTCGTATGAATCTTGGCTATTTCAGCTATCCCATTCCGATAAATGAGCCGGTACTCAGTTATGCACCCGGAAGCAAGGAAAGAGAAATATTAAAAAAAACGATCAAAGAACTAAAGAGCATTACGCATGATATCCCGATGTATATCGGAGGAAGGGAAATAAGATCAGGGAAAAAAATAGCTATTCATCCACCGCATAATACCGGATTCACCATCGGACATTTTCATGCAGGATCTGAAAAACATGTGGAACAGGCAATAGAAGCTGCGCTGGAAGCCAAAGAAAGCTGGGAAAACATCAGCTGGGAAAACAGGGCCAATATATTTTTAAAAGCTGCCGATCTGATTGCCACAAAATACCGTTCCTATATGAATGGTACTACCATGCTGGGACAAAGCAAAAATGTTTACCAGGCTGAAATCGACAGCGCTTGTGAGATCATTGATTTTCTCCGCTTCAATGTGCATTTTCTCAGTGAGATATACAAACAACAGCCCATCAGTTCTGCGAGTATACATAACCGTTTGGAATACCGGGCGCTCGAAGGTTTTGTCCTTGCCATAACGCCCTTTAATTTTACTGCTATCGGTGGTAATCTCCCTACTTCTGCAGCGATGTGCGGGAATGTGGTTGTCTGGAAACCCGCGCATACCCAGGTTTTTGCAGCTCAGATGTTCATGCGCATTTTAAAAGAAGCCGGTCTGCCCGACGGTGTGATCAACCTGGTATATGTAGACGGCCCTTCGCTCGGCAAGGTTTGTTTTTCACATCCGTCTTTTGCAGGAATTCATTTTACAGGATCAACCGGGGTATTCAACCATATGTGGAAGACGATCGGTGAAAATATGGGTATCTATAAATCCTATCCGCGCATCGTAGGCGAAACAGGTGGAAAAGATTTTGTGATTGCACATAAAAGTGCTGACGTGGATGTATTGGTTACCGCATTACTACGCGGTGCATTCGAATTCCAGGGACAAAAATGTTCGGCGGCTTCGAGAGCCTATATTCCTTCCAATATTGCCGAAGAAGTTAAAAAGAAACTGATAGCCGGAGTGAAAAGTTTTAAAATGGGAGATGTGGAAGACTTCAGCAATTTTATCAACGCAGTCATCGATGAAAAAAGTTTTGATAAAATAAAATCATATATCGATAATGCCCGAAAAGATAAAAAAGCCGGGATATGGGTCGGAGGTAAATGCGATAAGACAAAGGGATATTTTATTGAACCGACTATTATTGAAGCGAAAGACAGTAAGTATGTAACTATGTGTGAGGAAATATTCGGACCCGTACTTACTGTATATGTATATAATGCTAACAAATTTGAAGACGTGTTGGAGCTTGCCAATAATACCTCCCCTTATGCGCTGACAGGTTCCATCATTGCCCAGGACAGAGCTGCAGTTGAGTTGGCTACAAAAAAACTCCGTCATGCTGCAGGAAATTTTTATATCAATGATAAACCAACAGGGGCCGTAGTAGGCCAACAGCCGTTTGGCGGAGCAAGAGCTTCAGGCACGAATGATAAAGCAGGATCCATATTGAATTTATATCGATGGCTGAGTGCTAGAACAATAAAGGAAACCTTTAATGCTCCTACAGATTACAGGTATCCTTTTATGGAATCAAAATAGATATCCTGATCAAATAAAGTTTTCTTCCCATGCTTTGATTTAATAAAACAAATCATAACACTTTCTTATTTTTATACAAAATATCTGATTTGAAGACTATTCTCAACGACCAACAACTAGCTATCACCATACAGAGATTGAGTCACCAGCTATTGGAAAATCATTTAAATCTTGAAAACACGGTATTGATCGGCATTCAGCCCAGGGGGATTTTTTTTTCGAACCGGATTGTCAAAGAAATCGTCAAGCAGATTCCTGCAGAAAAAATACAATATGGCAAACTGGATATCACCTTTTATCGGGATGATGTACGCCAGGGCCTTCACACACTGAACCAAACAGATATTTCTTTTTCTATTGAAAACAAAAACGTTGTTATCATTGATGATGTACTATACACGGGCAGGACTATACGCGCAGCACTCGATGCCCTTCTTGGATTCGGAAGGCCTGCAAAAGTAGAATTGTGTATACTTATTGACAGGAGATTCAGTCGCCAGCTTCCCATACAGGCAGACTATATCGGAAAATCCATCGATTCGATCATAACGCAGAAGGTAAAAGTTTTCTGGAAAGAAAAAGATGAGAAAGATGAAGTAGTGTTAGTGGAATGAAGAATTAGACCATGGACGATAAACCATCGACAATTAATTCCTTTGCTAAAATAAAATTCCTTTAACTTCGCAGCCTAAGATGAATCTTTCTACCAAACATCTCTTAGGTATCAGGGATCTCAACCCTGAGGATATTCAACTCATTTTAGATACAGCCATTCAATTTAAAGAGGTTTTGCAGCGTCCGATCAAACAGGTTCCTACCCTGCGGGATATTACGATTGTAAATCTTTTTTATGAAAATTCGACGCGGACAAGAATTTCATTTGAACTGGCGGAAAAAAGATTATCGGCATCCACAATTAATTTTACGGCATCAGGCTCTTCCGTCTCCAAAGGCGAAACATTGCTGGACACTGTCAACAATATTCTGGCCATGAAAGTGGATATGGTTGTCATGCGACATAGCGCAAGCGGCGCCCCGCATTTTCTGGCAAAACATATTCCGGCGTCCATCGTCAATGCAGGAGATGGAATCAATGAACATCCGACACAGGCATTACTGGATGCATTCTCCATCCGCGAAAAATTAGGAAGCATCAGGGGGAGAAAAATTGCTCTTGTGGGCGATATCATGCATTCAAGAGTCGCATTAAGTAATATTTATCTTTTAAAAAAATTGGGAGCAGAAGTTACAGTAGTCGGCCCCCCCACCCTGATTCCAAAATATATTTCTGATGCTTTCGATGTACGTGTGGAATATAATCTTAAAAAAGCATTAGAATGGTGCGATGTGGCGAATGTACTTCGCATTCAACTGGAACGCCAGAACCAGGTTCTTTTTTCTTCTTTGCGTGAGTATAGTCTTGCCTACGGGATTAATAAAAAAATTCTGAACAGCCTGAAAAAAGAAATTATCATCATGCATCCGGGCCCTATTAACCGTGGAGTGGAATTGGATAGCGATGCGGCAGACAGCAGGCAATCGATTATTTTGCAACAGGTGGAAAACGGAGTAGCAGTTCGAATGGCTGTACTTTACCTGCTTGCCGGCACAAAGGCGGAAAATAATTGATAGAGTCAGTAGTCCGGAGTCCTGAGTATCGACTAGCGACTCCGGACTATGGAGTTATGACTCGGCTATCCTTCCCCGAAACAATACAAAATTCTAAAGCTTATGCAAAGAATTGCTCTTTTTCCCGGAACATTTGACCCCATCACAATCGGTCATCTGGATATTATCAATCGTTCGCTTTTTTTATTCGATAAATTAATTATCGGGATTGGCCGGAACAATAATAAGGAGCCCATGTTTTCAGAAGAGCAAAGATTAAGATGGATCAAGGAAATTTATAAAGATAATCCCCAGGTGAATGCTGTCGTGTATGAAGGACTCACAGTAAAATGCTGCCAGCAGGTGGGTGCAAATTTTATTTTGAGAGGGATACGCTACGTGAATGATTTCGAATATGAAAAAGCAATTGCCGATATGAACCGGAGCCTGGATACAAAAATTGAAACTGTTTTCCTGACCTGTCTGCCTCAATACACTTCGGTTGCATCCACACTGGTAAGAGATGTCTTGCGCAATGGCGGCGATGCCTTGCAATTTCTGCCTGAAGTAGTAGCTCAATCTTTAAAAACGAAAGCATAAATATGTCAATCTGGTTCAACCCTTCACTTGCGGTAAAAGACCTGCAATCTTTTAGCGATGGCACGATGATTAATCACCTCGGAATTGAATTTACTGAAGTAGGCGAAAATTTCATGAAGGCTAAAATGCCTGTCGACAATCGTACGAGGCAGGTATATGGGATATTGCATGGAGGCGCTTCTGCAACACTTGCTGAAACCATCGGCAGCGTTGCATCTGCAATGGTAATCGATCCGAATAAATATTATTGCGTAGGAGTTGAAATCAATGCCAACCATATCCGGAGTATCAAACATGGATATGTGACCGGCATAGCAACTCCCGTGCATCTCGGAGGTTCAACCCATGTCTGGGATATCAGGATCGTAGACGAAGCAGAAAAACTTATTTGCATCAGCCGTCTGACGGTGTTTATTCTAAAATTGGAAGGACTATAGGGAGAGTCGGTAGTTTTTAATCGTTAGATTGGTTCGTAATCAACATTCATTCATATTTATATTGATTACTATCGACTGCTGACTAATGACTCCCGACTTGATGATATCCTCCGGCAATCAGTACATCAATGATGGATGGATAAGTGTTCTTAGTCAATTTGAGCATCTCTTTTTCATCAGCCCATTTGATATCTGTAATCTGTTCCTCAGCTTGTGGGATCAGCTGCTGATCATCACCGGATCGCATATTGAACCATTGTGTTTCTTTCAAAAAATGTTTTCCATTTTCGTCATAGGTATGATAGGTCGCCAGTAAAAATTCTTTCAACTCAACTTTTTTTAAACCCGTTTCTTCCTTTACTTCACGCAAAGCGCTTTTCGCAAATGTTTCTCCTTTGTCCAGTTTACCTTTTGGCAGATCCCATTTTTTTCTTCTGAAAATAAAAAGAACCTGGTTTTTTTCATTTTGAACCAAACCTCCTCCTGCCTGAACCAGTGTAAACTTTTTCCAGAAAGCTTTTCTCAAATCTTCCAGTTTGTTATGATAAAAAATTCCGGCATGAACTTTAGCTGCTTTCATTTCATGAATCATCGAATTCACAGCTGCGCGTGAAAATTCGTCAATAAAAACTGCATCGTCATGATGTGCATAGCGATTGATCTCTTCATTCAATTCATCGCACAAAAAAAGAGGTTTGTCGTCGAAATAAATTTTGATAAACATTGTTATGCATTTGATGAATCACATTCATTCCGGAAACGATATAAAAATTTGCGCTATTAGAAATTCACCGGGATGGGATAACAAGAATCATTTGCACATCCGCACATCCGCCAGTTTTCACATTTTCATATTATCTTCACGCCATGACAAATGAAAAAGCCGTTGCAGAAAAGCTGTTACAAATTAATGCGATCCGGTTGAATATAAAAGAACCATTTACCTGGGCCTCCGGCTGGAAGAGCCCGATCTATTGCGATAACAGAAAAGTATTGTCTTTCCCATATATCCGCGAATTTATCAAATCCGAAATGTGTAATATCATTTTCGACGGATTTCCGGAAGCTGAATTATTGGCCGGCGTTGCCACAGCCGGTATTGCCTGGGGCGCTATGGCAGCCGACCAGTTGAAACTTCCTTTTATTTATGTCCGACCAAAACCGAAAGAACATGGACTGGGTAATCAGATAGAAGGGTTTTATGAAAAAGGAAAAAAAGTGGTGGTCATTGAAGACCTGATATCTACTGGCAAAAGCAGCCTGGAAGTAACTGAAGTGCTTAAAAAATCAGGGTTGGACGTGATTGGTATGGTTTGCATTTTTACTTATGGTTTTGATGAAGGCCGCCGCGCATTTGAAAAAGCAGCTATTCCCTGCAAGTCGCTCACCGATTACGAGACATTGATTAGTCTGGCAATTGAAAAAGGGATTGTTTCTCCCGAAGAACAGGGAATTTTGTTAAAATGGAGAGAAGAACCCGCCAACTGGAAGGGAGTTTTGTAAATTTGAAGACTGTAAAATTCTATCAATATGAAAAAAACGCAATTATTATTATTACTGATCATCGGTTATTCTATTCCATCCATCGCACAAGTGGAAAGAAAAAATGGGATCGAGACAGCCACTATCAAAACCCCAACCGTACAATGCGAGGAATGTAAGAAAAGAATTGAAAGCTATGTAAGCCGTGAAGAAGGGGTTCAGAAAGTAGTGGTGGATTACAAGAAGAAAATCACAAAAGTCACTTATATCGTCGATAGAACTTCCATCGAAAATGTAAAAGCTGCTATTGCAAATGCGGGTTATGATGCAGATGATGTTGCTGCTGATCCCGACGCATATAAGAGACTACCTACCTGCTGTAAGAAACCTGAAGACGGTGGCGGACATCCAAAGAAGTAGATGGTTAGATGGTTTAATTGTTTGATTTTTGAGGATAACAATCTCGCTCTTCATTAAAAATTTAATATTTTATTTCAACGGGAAATTTTCCTTCGCCTGTTCCTAATTCTGCAGCTGCAGCATTGCTGATTCGGATAGAAAGACCGGCGCTTTCTTTCATATCAGGCAACTGGCCCAATACTTTTGCAAAAATAGTTTTGCTGGTCGATGGGTTCGTAACTTTTACAATTGTGCCTACCGGTACATTATTCATCAATGCATAATACTTGCCATCATTCCAGCCGCTTGTACTTTTAAAAATAGCAGCCTGTCCGCTGGATATTTTATTTCCATTCGCGAAGTCAGCACTGAAAAAGCCGCCCGTTGAGTGAGTAGCCGAATAAGTATTAACAGGAGTGGTGGTTGCGCTATTTGTGTTCTGAACTGAAGCAGTGGTTATTACTGGTGGCTTAGCCTGTTGATTTGATGTCGATGAAAGCTGCTCATTCTTTGAAACATCCGAAGCTTTATCTTCTTTGGGAATCAGGCTTGT
>Ga0335085_10012461_pt1 | contig 12527 bp, 9 predicted proteins | sample Lox_Sample_45_FD_206712 | JGI IMG/M metagenome (GOLD analysis project Ga0335085, IMG submission 206712) | Soil microbial communities from Loxahatchee National Wildlife Refuge, Florida, United States - Lox_Sample_4.5 | ecosystem: Environmental > Terrestrial > Soil > Wetlands | place: USA: Florida...
TATTTTTCCGGGGCCGGGACCGATTGAACAGATGGAGGTTGGGCCTCGTCCAGTTCCAGCCAGTTCCAGGTAACGCCGGTAATGGTCCCGGTCGAAGCGGCCGACGAGGTGGGAAGAGGCGCAACAGTGGGTTGAGGTGTACTGTTGTTGCGGAGGCTGCATGCAGTCAAGATGCCAATGATCGCAACTGATACAAGTAAGTAAAGTTTCTTCATGATCATCCTCCTTTGTTTTAGAGGCCATAATTGTATACCACTTTGCACGCTGCTGAAGGAGCAATTCCCTCCCAACGGACTGGTAATTTTCATGGTGCGGCCTATTTTATGGTGAAATGCTTGACGCTTTAGAAAGAATGTGCTAGCATCGTGGTAGAGGGTTAAAAGAATCACTTTTGAAAAGTTCCAGGAGGAGCATATTATGAATTTAAAAAGAATCGGGTTGACCCTGCTGGTGGCGCTGATGCTGGTGCTTACGGCGTGCGAACGCTCAGCGTCTACGCCCCCTCCAGCAACAGCGATATCCGGCACCAGCCTTGCACAACCGATGACACCCAACGCCACCCAAAACCCGATGGCGATTTTGCAGCAGTATGCGACCCAGACTGCCATTGCGGCGGGCGGCGTCTCACTGCCGACACCGACCCAAATCGTTGCGGGACAGACACAGGTCTCGGGAGGTGCGACCCAGGTGCCGCTGATCACGCCGATCGTCACCTTCACGCCCGTCCCGGGCAGCGTCCTGCCTACCCCCACCGTGGGCGCGGCCGCGCCTGCACCGCATGTCGTTGTTCCGACCTCAACGCCGGGCAAGCCCGCCACCTACACCTTGCAGCAGGGCGAGTTTCCATACTGCATCGCCCGCCGCTTCAACGTCAACCCAGAGGAACTGCTGGCGCTCAACGGTCTGTCGAACAGTTCAGTATATCCGCCTGGGACTGTGCTGAAAATCCCGACGACCGGCTCGACCTTCCCCGGCAACCCTGCCCTGAAGCCGCATCCCGCCAATTACACGGTGATAAGTGGGGATACGGTTTATTCGGTCGCGTGCGGTTTCGGCAATGCCGACCCGAACCAGATCATCTATGCCAACAGCCTGAAGGCACCCAGTTATCCCCTCACCGTCGGAACCACCATCTACATCCCGTAAGGCGAATCCAACCACTAACACCCAGGCGGGCGCCTGGGTGTTTCTTTTTCCGGAGGAAACGATGAAGTTTGAACTGATCGAATCCGAATCGATTTTCAAAGGGCGCGCGTTCGACATCCGCCGCGATCATGTCCGCCTGCCTGACGGGCGCACGACCAAGCTCGATATCGTCAACCACATCGGCTCGGTGGTGATCGTGCCGGTCGACGAGCAGGGCAGCCTGTATTTCGTCCGCCAATATCGACATGCCGCCGGACAGGACATGCTTGAACTGCCCGCCGGGACACTCGAACCGGGCGAAGACCCTTTCGTTTGTGCGCAGCGCGAAGTCCGCGAAGAGACCGGCATGGCAGCGGATCAAATTCGGGATATCGGCGGCTTTTATCTCGCGCCGGGTTACTCAACGGAATTCATGCGGGTCTACCTTGCCACCGACCTGCGCCAGGATCCTCTCGAGGCCGACGAGGATGAATTCCTGAGCGTTGAGAAACTGCCGGTGGAGGAGGCCATCGCGCTGGCCGAGAGCGGAGGGCTGCCGGATGCAAAATCGCTGGCCGCGCTGTTGTTGGCAAAACCTTACCTGAGTTAATCACCCCGGGGCGGTCACCTGACCGCCCTTTTATTTTGCCTGTTTTTGTCCGAAACAGTGACAGCCCGCAGGCGTTTTAAGTGTTTTAAGTAACTTTCCAATCAAGTTGAGGGGCGATACACTAAATGGATGTGGCATATAATTGTAGCTGTGCCCGTCTTCACAATCACGCAGAGACACCTCTGCATCAAGGAGTTTCATTATGGCTAAGCGTCAATTGGTTACGATAGATGGCAACGAAGCCACGACTTCCATTGCCCACCGCGTGAATGAGATTTGCGCGATTTATCCAATCACCCCGTCCTCCAACATGGGTGAACTGGCGGACGAATGGTCCGGGAAGGGAAAGAAGAACATCTGGGGCACCGTACCCCTGGTGATCGAGATGCAATCCGAAGGCGGCGCGGCCGGCACAGTTCACGGCGCGCTCCAAACCGGCGCCTTGACCACCACCTTCACCGCCTCGCAAGGGCTACTCTTGATGATCCCCAACATGTACAAGATAGCAGGTGAGCTGACCAGCACGGTCTTCCACATCGCCGCACGCGCCATCGCCGCGCAGGGATTGTCCATCTATGGCGACCACCAGGACGTCATGGCTGTCCGCCAGACCGGCTGGGCGATGATCAGCTCCGGGTCGGTGCAGGAAGCCCATGACCTGGCGTTAATCGCGCAGGCTTCCACGCTCAAGTCCCGCATCCCCTTCCTTCACTTCTTCGACGGTTTCCGCACCTCGCACGAGGTCGCCAAGATCGAGCAGTTGACCGACGATGACCTGCGGGTCATGATCGACGACGAACTGGTCCGTGCCCACCGGGCGCGGGCGCTTTCACCCGAGCATCCCGTCCTGCGCGGCACCGCCCAAAACCCGGATGTATATTTCCAGGGACGTGAGACGGTCAACCCCTATTATGCCGCGGTGCCTGCCATTGTACAGGAACAAATGGATAAATTTGCCAAACTGGCGAACCGCCAGTACCACCTGTTCGATTTCATCGGCGCACCTGATGCGGAGCGGGTGATCATCATGATGGGTTCCGGCGGGGAGACCGCAGAGGCCACCGTCAAGTACCTGGCAGGAAAAGGCGAAAAGGTCGGCGCGATTCGTGTGCGCCTATACCGCCCCTTCTCCAACGAGTCCCTCGCGAAGGCCATCCCCGCTTCGGCCAAATCCATCGCGGTTCTGGACCGTACCAAGGAACCGGGTTCCGCTGGCGAACCTCTTTACCTGGATGTCGTCAATGCGCTCTTCGAAACCGGGCGCACGGAGATCAAGGCCATCGGTGGACGCTATGGCCTGTCCTCGAAGGAGTTCACCCCTGCCATGGCCAAAGCGGTTTTGGATGAACTCAAGAAACCCGAGCCGAAGCATCACTTCACCGTGGGCATTAATGACGACGTATCCCATACCAGTCTGGAAGTGGACGCCTCCTTCAGCATAGAATTCCCTGAGACAGTCCGTTGCGTGTTCATCGGCCTGGGTGCGGACGGCACCGTCGGCGCCAACAAGAACTCGATCAAGATCATCGGCGAGGAGACGGAAAACTTTGCCCAGGGATTCTTCTACTACGACTCGAAGAAATCCGGCACTTTGACTGCCTCGCACCTGCGCTTCGGTCCGAAATCGATTCAGGCACCGTACCTGATCGCCCTCAACACCGCCAACTTCGTCGCCTGCCACCAGTTCAGCTTCCTGGAGCGGTACGACGTCCTGAAGTATGCCCAGCCCGGCGGGACCTTCCTGCTCAACAGCATCTTTGGGTCCGACGAGGTCTGGGACAACCTGCCGATCGAAGTCCAGCAGGCGATCATCGACAAGAAACTCAAGTTCTACAACATCAACGCCTATGAAGTGGCTGAACTCACCGGCATGGGCGGTCGCGTCAACACCATCATGCAGACCTGCTTCTTCGCCATCTCCGGCGTCCTGCCACGCGACCAGGCCATCGCTGAAATCAAGCACTCGATCGAAAAGACCTACGGAAAGCGCGGTGAGGCCGTTGTCAAGAAGAACTTCGACGCGGTGGACCAAACGCTGGCGCATCTCTATGAAATCAAGGTGCCGGCCAAGGCCAGCAGCAAGCTCGCCATGCGTGAGACCGTCCCCGCCACCGCGCCTGAGTTCGTCAAAAGGACACTGGCGCCGATCATCGCCCTAGAGGGAGAGGACGTCCCCGTCTCCGCCATGCCGGCTGACGGCACCTTCCCCACCGGCACGACCCAATGGGAGAAACGCAACATCGCGCTCGAGATACCCGTCTGGGAGCCGGACCTGTGCATCCAATGCGGCAAGTGTGTGTTCGTCTGCCCGCATGCCGTCATCCGCCACAAGGTTTACGACAAGGCTGCCCTGGCAAAAGCCCCGACGACGTTCAAATCCCTGGAATCGAAGTTCAAGGAATTTCCCGGCATGGCCTATACGGTCCAGATCGCACCCGAGGACTGCACCGGCTGCACCTTGTGCGTTGAAGCCTGCCCGGTCAAGGACAAGACCCAGGTCGGTCGCAAGGCGCTCAACATGGCCTCCCAGCCGCCCATCCGCGCCAGCGAGGCCGCCAACTGGGATTTCTTCTACAACCTGCCAGAAGTGGATCGCTCCCTGATCAATCCAGCCACCATCAAGAATTCACAGCTGCTCCAACCGCTCTTTGAGTTCTCCGGTGCCTGCGCCGGCTGCGGCGAAACTCCCTACGTCAAGCTCGTTTCGCAACTCTTTGGTGACAGGGCGATCGTCGCCAATGCCACCGGCTGCTCCTCGATCTATGGTGGCAACCTGCCGACCACCCCGTGGGCCTTCAACAAGGAAGGCCGCGGGCCCGCCTGGTCGAACTCGCTGTTCGAAGACAATGCCGAGTTCGGACTGGGCATGCGCCTGACGCTGGATAAGCAACTCGAATACGCAAAAGAAATCATCCCACAGTTGGCCGGCGTGATCGGCCAGGACCTCGTGGAGGGACTGCTTAACGCGGACCAGTCCACGGAGCTTGGCATCAAGGAACAACGCGACCGCGTCTCTGCCCTGAAAAAGAAGCTGGAGGGCAGCCAGGATGCGAAAGCGAAGGACCTGCTCAGCCTGGCGGATGTGTTCGTCAAGAAATCCGTCTGGATCATGGGCGGAGACGGCTGGGCTTACGATATCGGCTACGGCGGCCTGGACCACGTCATCGCCAGCGGGCGCAACGTGAACATCCTGGTGCTCGATACCGAAGTCTATTCCAACACCGGCGGACAGGCCTCCAAGTCCACGCCGCGCGCCGCAGTGGCCAAGTTCGCCGCGCAAGGCAAGGGGCTGTCCAAGAAAGACCTCGGCCTGCTGGCCATGTCTTACGGCTACGTCTATGTCGCCCGGATAGCCATGGGCGCGAACGACCAGCACACGCTGCGCGCCATCCTGGAAGCGGAGGCCTACAACGGGCCGTCGCTGATCATCGCCTACAGCCATTGCATCGCGCACGGCATCGACATGGCGAAGGGGCTCGAACAGCAGAAACTCGCTGTCAACTCTGGCTACTGGCCGCTCTTCCGTTACAACCCGGCCTTGGCCGAACAGGGTCAGAATCCGCTGACCATCGATTCCAAGGAGCCGACCATCCGGGTGGAGGAGTACGCCTACAACGAGACCCGCTACCGCATGCTCCTGCAGAGCGATGAGGTCCGCGCCGAAAACCTGATGAAGCTGGCCCGCGACGACGTGAAAGGCCGCTGGCAGCTTTACCAGCAGATGGCGGCCATGCACTACGGGACCAACGGCGGCGATGAGAAGGAAAAGGAATCCCATTAGAAGTCTGCAACCACCTAATGGGGAAGGGAGATAACCATGACTGACCTTACGACCCGCTATCTTGGTATGGCACTGAAGAACCCGCTCATCGCCTCGGCCTCCCCGCTGTCCGAGCGCGTTGAAACCGTCCGCAAGCTGGAGCAGGCCGGCATCGGCGCTGTGGTGATGTATTCGCTTTTCGAGGAGCAGGTCATCCATGAGAGCCTCGAGCTGGACCATTACCTGAATTACGGCACAGAGACATATGCCGAGGCCCTCACCTACCTGCCGGACACCGGACGCTACAGCATCGGACCGGAGAAATATATCGACCAGGTCAAACGACTCAAGGACGCGGTGAAAATCCCCGTCATCGGCAGCCTGAACGGTGTCTCCAGCGGCGGTTGGATCCAGTACGCCAAACGAATCGAGGAAGCCGGGGCGGATGCGCTGGAGCTTAACATCTATTACCTGCCGTTCGATCCAGGTATCACCAGCGCAGGTCTGGAAGACAACTTTGTGCAACTTGTCAAGGATGTGCGGCGCGAGATCAAAATCCCGCTGGCCGTGAAGGTCAGCCCGTTCCTGACCGGCGTGGCCAACGTGCTCAAGCAATTCGCGGATGCCGGTGCGAATGGGCTGGTGCTTTTCAACCGCTTCTACCAGCCGGACCTCGACCTGGAGAACATGGAGGTCGTGCCCAACCTTGTGCTGAGCACTCCCAGCGAACTGCGCATGCCTCTGCGCTGGGTGGCGCTGCTCTACGGGCAGATCAAAACGGATTTTGCCGTCACCAGCGGCGTGCACACTTCCGAGGATGTCCTGAAGTGCATGATGGCCGGCGCGAGCGCGGCCATGATGGCCTCCGAACTGCTCAAGAACGGCATTGGACGCATCCCGGAAATCCTCGCCGGCATGCAAAGCTGGATGGAGGAACATGAGTACGAATCCGTCTCGCAGATGAAGGGATGCATGAGCGCCCAGTCGATCCGGCAGCCCGCCGCCCTGCGCCGGTCGAATTACATCAAAGTGCTTAACTCCTTCCGATATTTGCCTTAATTTCCAGAAACGCAACGCGAGCCGGGTCCGGTGACAAGACCCGGCTCTTTTTTGCCTGTTGTTTTGTGAAGGGAAAAAAGGTATAGTATTCTAAATTTGGTCCTCCACAAACGACCCTCAACGAGTTATAGGAAGATGGCCATGAAGGGAAATGAGATTTTTAAATTAACCCTGGGGCTGGCGGTCAGTGGGGTATTGATTTCCTGTGGAGTGGCGCCTACTGCGATTCCGACCTCTGTCCCTACCGCCGAACCTGTCCTCCCCACAGAGGGTCTTTCCACCGCAACGCTTGCACCGACCACGGTGGAACCTTCGCAGACCCCGTCGCCGGCGGAAACTGCCACCGAAACGGAACAGCCTACGGGGACGCTCGTCATCCCGACCGCCGCGCCTGCGGCCTCGCCGCATTTTAAAAACGGGGAGAAACTCAGGCTGGATTATATCCACATGGTCAGCACGACGGATGGCTGGGGGATCAGCGGTCGATATGTTCTCACGACCGCTGACGGCGGCAAGTCCTGGCGCGAGGTCACACCACCTGAACCAATTCAAGCAGGGGCCAAGGCCAGGGCATTCGGAGTCTTCCCGGACAGGCAAAGGGCCTGGATCCTCTACGGTGTGAACAGCCCGGATTCACCTTATCCATCCTACCAGATCGACCCGGAAGCCTCGGTCTGGACCACGAATGACGGGGGCCAAACCTGGAGGCCCAGTGCGCCACTGTCCCATGATGTGAACGCCGAGGATATGTGGGCCGAATTTGCAGCACTTAATGGCTCAAATGGCTGGATGCTGCTGCGCGGGGTTTATGTCGGCGCCGGCACCCATTACGTGGCTGACTTCTTCCAGACCAGCGATGGAAGCGCGACCTGGAATCTCATCCAGGGCGACTTCAATTGGGACTACACCGGGATAGTTTTTACTGATCAAAAGAATGGCTGGCTGACCTGGCAGACCACCGGCGCGTATGCCCCTGCTCCGCCAGCCTATGCGGTCACCGGCGATGGCGGCCTCAACTGGGATTTTCGCGAACTGCCACCTCCCAACGACCAGCCTGATCTGTTCGACAAGTACGATTATTGCGAACCCTACCAGCCGAACTTATTGTCTGTTGAGTCTGTGAGGCTGCTGGTTGCGTGCTTCGATTTCTATTCACCCCCTCACCACCATGTCAGCTACCTATACAGCAGCGAAGATGCCGGCCAAAACTGGACCATCGATCCGCTTCCAGCCAAGGTGAATGCATCCAACGACACCTTGATTTTCTTCGACAAGCAGAACAGCCTCCTCTTGGGGCGGGACATGTATCAATCGGACGACGGCGGCAGGACCTGGTCGTTGATCAAAACGGTGAATTGGGATGGACAATTTTCCTTCGTGGACGACCAGAACGGCTGGGCGATTGCCACGAACGACAATCATGAGGCCGCGCTGGTCCAAACGACCAACGGGGGAAAAAACTGGTCGCAGATTAATCCGGTTGCCACGCGGTAATATTGGGATTTGAAAATTAAAGACCCCCGAACGGGGGTCTTGTTATGAGTCTAATTGGGATTGGTATCTTCAAAGGGCAGGCCCGGTGTGCCGGGTTTTCGGTGGCGGTAGGTGATGCGTCCGCGGGTGAGGTCATAAGGGGACATTTCCACTTTCACCCGGTCGCCCAACAGGATGCGGATGTAGAACTTGCGCATTTTCCCTGACAGGTAGGCCAGAACCTCGTGGCCGTTATCCAACCGGACCTTGAACTGCGTCCCCGGCAGAGCCTCGACCACCAAACCTTCGACTACAATCTTATCATCTTCTTTCGGCATTACAAGCTCCGATTCAGGTCTGCCGGATCATTCATAGGTCTTGAAGGAGCGGCGCTTCAAACGGCGGGCGGATTTTTTCTCCTCCATGCGGCGCTGCTCGCTCTTGGAGACGAACCATCGTTTGCGGCGCACCGTGCTTAATACGCCGCTCTTGACCACCTTCTTGCGAAAGCGTTTGAGCAGGTTTTCCTGGGATTCGTTCGGGCGTAGATTTACAGAAGTCACAACTATCACCTCCCTTCACCGAAGGGATTTCAAGGAAATAAAAACTCGGCTCTCGAAGATACAGCCGAGCGGGTTTGGGCAACCGAAACAAACAAGTGGATTTAAACCATCTGTAAATGTCTCTGCGCAACTCCTTGATTGCCGGTCAGCAATCGCGCTTGCACTGTTCTATGAGCGCCCAGATTATACTATACAATTTTTTTTAAGGGAAGCCATATCCCGGAAAACGAAAAAAGACAACATCAAAGATAGGTGCGGGTGAGCTGCACCCATATCCCGGATATGATCGAGCCTACCTCAGGAAGTAAATTACTTCTTGCGAGTGAAGAAGTTCAGAATCGCCAGCACGATGACCGCGCCTAGATAATGAAACGACCAGGCTTTGCCAGTTAAGACCGGTGACACTGTAACCGCCGAAGAAGCTGAACACCCATCCACCCACGGCAGCACCGACCATACCGGCGACGATGTTCGAGAGGCAGCCCATCCGATCGTTCCTTTTCGTGACGATGCTTGCCAATCAGCCCGAGATGCCACCCAGAATAATCCAACCTACACAACCTATACCCATATAATTCCTAATCAATTCTCCTCTCTCGCTATGAATTTGATTTTTCAGTTCATATTTGGCGGGCAGGTTATTACCTGTCTTGAACAATCTAATTTTATCACGCACCTAAAATTCAGGCTGCGACTGGATCATCTCCTTGACCCAAAATCCGCTGTCCTTGATGAATCTTTCCTGTGTCGAGTGATTTACATGGACCAGGCCGAACCGTTTGGAAAAACCCTGATTCCATTCGAAGTTATCCAGCAGAGACCAGATAAAAAAACCTTTGAGGTTGACTCCATCCTCGATGGCGCGCGCGGCTGCCTCCATGTAGCCTTCGAGGAAGGAAATACGGAGGGGATCGTGCACCCGCCCGTTCTCGAAAGTATCGGTAAACGAGGCGCCGTTCTCGGTGATGTACATGAGCGGATTGCCATATTCTTCCTTTATTCGCATCAGCAAAGCATAGAACGCAGGGGGATAAACTTCCCGGCCGGCATCGGTATATTGGGTGCCGTCGATGACCGCTTCCTTGCCGCCAGTGTCCACTTCCTCCACCCAGGCGCCGAGGAAGGGGATATACCAGGCCGAGCGGGCGAACTCGCGGCTGTAATAGTTGACACCGAGGAAATCCACCGGGCGGGAGATGATGCGCATATCGTCCGTGCCGACCTTTGGCCGAGCGATGCCGATCTTCTTCCAGAGCAGAGTCGGGTAGGAGCCCTTGAAAACTCCGTCGAGGAAGAAATCGTTGAAGAACTGATTCGCAACTTTGGCCGCGACTGCATCCTTCCGATCGTCGGTGGCCGGGTAGATGGGAGTCAGGCTGAGGGTCAGGCCGGCCCGCGCATCCGGTGAAGCGGAGCGGATCCGCTCAACGGCGAGGCCATGCCCCAGCAACTGGTGATGCGCCACACGACAATAAGTGAACGGGTTGTGATGACCGGGTGCATGCGTCCCCAGCAGATGCCCAAAGGCGGCATGTTCCCAGGGCTCGTTGAGCGTGATCCAGTGCTTGGCGCGGTCGCCGAGCGCCCTGACGACGACTTCCGCATAGTCGGCAAAATAATTTGCCATGTCGCGCCCGGCAAACCCGCCGCACCGGTCCTGCAGGGCCTGCGGCGTGTCCCAATGGAACAGTGTAATGAAAGGCAGGATTCTCCGCTCGAGCAGTGAATCGACCAGCCGCCGATAATAATCCAACCCCTTCTGGTTGACCCGACCGCGCCCTTCAGGCAGGACGCGACTCCAGGCAATAGAAAAGCGATAGGCGTTGAGACCAAGTTCAGTCATGAACGCAAGGTCGCGCTCAGGGCTGGCATAAGTGCCGCAAGCGACGTCCGCATTTTCGCCAGTGATGACCTTGCCGGCCTGGTGAGTGAAGGTGTCCCAGATGGAGGGGCCCTTTCCGTCTGCGCTGGGGCTGCCTTCGATTTGGAACGCAGCCGTGGCGGTGCCGAACAGGAAATTTGGAGGAAATTTAGGATAGGGCATGGTTGATGGTTACTCCACGGTGATCAGTTTGACTTTTTCTTCTGTCAGGGAATATGCTTTGGCAGGTATCTAAGCAACCGTGTCATTGACATCAAATTGGATCTTGCCAAGTTCGCTGGTGGTCGCAGCGACGGAGATCTTCTGCACGCCGGGAGCGAGTCTGTCGCCGGTCACAGCCACATTCAAGGGCGCGCCCACTCTCACGGGGATGGGATTCTGGCGGGAAAGCTCTGCGCCGTTGACGATCTTATCGGCCACGGAGATGGTGATGGCGCTGCCCTCGTAGTTCCTCTCACCCACCGTGATGGGACCGATGCCAATCAGCATGGTCGAGTCGATGATGTTCTTCAATGCGAACTCGCAACCGGTATCGGAATTCTTGAGCGAGCCTTTGACATACAACTTGGCAAGCAGGAAGGATGGGATCATCAAGCTTCCATTCCACTTACCACTAAGGCACAAGGAAGCCCAAATAAAAACCTTGTGAACTTTGCACCGCTGGCTTCGTGCCAGGCGCATGCACCTGAACGGCACGAAGCCTTCAGGCTGTGTCTTCGTGGTTTTTTTGATTTAAATTTTGAAATGCTTGAACTGCGGCAGGTAATCCTTGTTCTGCGCGAACATCTCATTGACCATCGTCCTGATCTCCGCCAGCGACAGCACCGCCGCGGTCAGCGGGTCGTGGCAGATGGCATGGTAGATCATGGTCGGGTCGCCGGTGAGGGTGGCGGTGATCGCCATCTCCTCGATGCCGCTGGAGAGCTGAGTCAGGAGGGCGCACTCGGGCGGCAACGCACCGACGTAGATGGGATGGAAGCCGTCCTTGTCCACCAGCACCGGCACCTCCACGCACGCGCCCTGTGGCAGGTTGGTGACGATGCCGGTGTTCGGCACATTGCCGTTGAACTTGTACATCTCGCCACCCGCCAGCGCGTTGATGATATAGGCGGCATATTCGTGTCCGCGGTCGAGCAGGATGGGCGTCTCGGCGGCAAACCATTCGCGCGCCTGGTCCTTCCAGGTCGCCTCGTTGTTCTGGTATTCCTTCAGGATGTAGGCATACTCGCCGGGGTTCCAGCCCGTGCCGGGCAGGCAATATTTCTCAATCAGGTCCTGGCGCTTGCGGAACCACCAGTTGTACTCGGAGTTGTGTCCGCTTGATTCGGTGACGTAGTAGCCGAGCGCAAGGAACATCTCGTTGCGGACGATCTCCGAGTTGTAGACCTCCGGCTCCCCGGTGACCGCTTTGTAGATGCGCGGATAGGCGTCCTCGCCCTTGACCTTGAACTCCAGATACCAGGCCTGGTGGTTGATTCCCGCACAGGTGAAGGTGACGTCCTCGATGGACGCGCCGATCCACCAGCCGAGCATTTGCGCCGTGCCCTGCACCGAGTGGCACAGCCCGGTGGTGGGGATGAACGAACTGCGTTGGATGGCCCCGCACAGCATGGCCATCGGGTTGGTGTAGTTGAGCAGCACGGCCTGGGGGCAGACCTTCTCCATATCGCGGACGATGTCCATCATCGGCGGCAGGGTGCGCATGAAGCGGAAGATGCCCGAGGGGCCACGCGTGTCGCCCACGTTGATGTCCACGCCGTATTTCTTGGGGATCTCGATGTCGTGCCGCCAGACCTCCGTCCCGCCGGCGAGGATGGTGGTCAGGACGACATCCGCACCTCTGAGCGCCTCGACGCGGTCCAGCGTGGCGGCGACCCTGGCCGGGTAGTTGCCCAACCGGACGATCTTCTCCACGGCCTGCTTCGAAAAATCGAGCCGTTCGGGGTCGATGTCCATCAAGGCGATCTCCGCGTTCTCCAGCAGCGGGAACGTCAGGATGTCGCGGACAAGTTCGCGAGTGAACCCCAAACTGCCCGCGCCGATGAAGGTGATTTT
>Ga0335085_10012462_pt1 | contig 12526 bp, 15 predicted proteins | sample Lox_Sample_45_FD_206712 | JGI IMG/M metagenome (GOLD analysis project Ga0335085, IMG submission 206712) | Soil microbial communities from Loxahatchee National Wildlife Refuge, Florida, United States - Lox_Sample_4.5 | ecosystem: Environmental > Terrestrial > Soil > Wetlands | place: USA...
GCGTCGCGCATCGAGGTGCGCGGCCGCGAATGCTGCGAATTCGTGCGCGGCCGGCTCAAGCAACGCGCGCAGCACGACGATCCGCTCGAATTCGTGCGCAGTTACCAGGCGCGCTTCAACGCCTGTGCGCAGCCGGGGTTGCCACGTTTCTGCGGCGGCCTCGTCGGCTATTTCGGCTACGACGCAGTGCGCTACATCGAAAAAAAACTGGCCGCCGTGCAAAAGCCCGATGCGCTCGCAGTGCCCGACATTCTGCTGCTGCTGTCGGAGCAACTCGCAGTGGTGGACAATCTGTCGGGCAAGATTTATCTCGTCGTCTATGTCGATCCGGCCGAAACGGGCGCTTACCGGCGCGGCCGCGCGCAACTGAAGAAGCTGCTGGCCGCGTTGCGGCGGCCGGTCGAAGTCCCGGTTTCCCGCAAACGCGCCGCGCCGCAACCGGCGCGCTCGGAATTCGGCGAGGCCGCCTACTTGAAGGCGGTCGAGCGCGCCAAGCGCTATATCGTGGACGGCGACATCATGCAGGTCGTGTTGTCGCAACGCATGAGCCGGCCGTTCGGCGCCGAGCCGCTCGCGCTCTACCGTGCGTTGCGCGCGCTCAATCCGTCGCCGTACATGTTTTTCTTCAACTTCGGCGATTTCCACGTCGTCGGCGCCTCGCCGGAAATCCTGGTGCGTCTCGAGAACGGCACCGTCACGCTGCGGCCGATCGCCGGCACGCGGCCGCGCGGCAAGACGCCGGAAGAAGACGCGGCGCTGGAACGGGAACTGCTCGCCGATCCGAAGGAGCGCGCCGAACACCTGATGCTGATGGACCTCGGCCGCAATGACGTCGGGCGCGTCGCGCAGACCGGTTCGGTACGCGTCACCGACAACATGATGATCGAACATTACTCGCACGTGATGCACATCGTGTCGAGCGTCGAGGGCAGGCTCGCACCAGGGCTCGACGCCATCGCGGTGATGAAGGCGACGTTTCCGGCCGGCACCGTGAGCGGCGCGCCGAAAGTGCGCGCGATGGAAATCATCGACGACCTCGAGCCGACCAAGCGCGGCGTTTACGCGGGCGCGGTCGGCTATCTCGGCTTCAACGGCGACATGGACCTGGCGATCGCGATCCGTACCGCGGTGCTCAAGGGCGGCAAGCTCTACGTGCAGGCCGGCGGCGGCATCGTTGCCGATTCGGTGCCGGCCAGCGAGTGGCAGGAAACGCAGAACAAGGCGCGCGCCGTGCTGCGCGCGGCCGAGATGGCGCAGGCCGGCCTCGATACAATGGTCGAGTGAGGACGCCGTGCTGCTGATGCTAGACAATTACGATTCGTTCACCTACAACCTCGTCCAGTATTTCGGCGAGCTCGGGCAGGAGGTCGCGGTCTATCGCAACGACCAGATTACGCTCGACGAAATCGCAAAGCTCAAGCCCGCGCAGATCGTGATTTCGCCGGGGCCGTGCACGCCGAACGAGGCCGGCGTGTCGGTGCCGCTGATCGAACGTTTCGCCGGACAGATTCCGATCCTCGGCGTCTGTCTCGGCCATCAGGCGATCGGCCAGGCGTTCGGCGGCAAGATCGTGCACGCGAAACAGGTGATGCACGGCAAGACGTCGCCGATCCACCATCATTCGAGCGGCGTGTTCCGCGGCCTGCCGGATCCGTTCCAGGCCACGCGCTATCACTCGCTGGTGATCGAGCGCGCAAGTTTGCCCGCGAGCCTTGAAATCACCGCGCAGACCGACGATGGCGAGATCATGGGCGTGCGTCATAAAACTTTGCCGGTCGAAGGCGTGCAGTTCCATCCCGAATCGATCCTCACCGAGCACGGCCACGAACTGCTCGCCAATTTCCTGAAGGGGGGGCGATGAAGCCGCAGGAAGCGCTGGCGCGCATCATCGAGCACCGCGAGATTTTCCACGAGGAGATGCTGTCCCTGATGCGGCAGATCATGCGCGGCGAAGTGTCGCCGACGCTGATCGCCGCGATCGTGACCGGTCTGCGCGTCAAAAAGGAAACCGTCGGCGAAATCGCCGCCGCCGCGCAGGTGATGCGCGAGTTCGCGACCAAGGTGCCGGTCGAAAACGCCGCGCATCTGGTCGATACCTGCGGCACCGGCGGCGATGCCGCGCACACCTTCAACATTTCGACCGCGGCGGCGTTTGTCGCGGCCGCCGCCGGCGTGCGCATCGCCAAGCACGGCGGACGCTCGGTGTCGAGCCAGTCGGGCAGCGCCGACGTGCTCGAGGCGCTCGGCGCCGACATCAACCTGACGCCGGAACAGGTCGCGCGCGCAATCGACGAAGTCGGCGTCGGCTTCATGTTCGCGCCCAACCATCACGGTGCGATGAAGTACGCGGCGCCGGTGCGCAAGGAACTCGGCGTGCGCACGATTTTCAACATTCTCGGGCCGCTGACCAATCCGGCCGGCGCGGAAAATCAGGTGATGGGCGTGTTCCATCCCGACCTCGTCGGCATCCAGGCGCGCGTGCTGCAGCGACTCGGTAGCCGCCGCGTGATGGTCGTGCACGGACTCGAAAATCTCGACGAGATCTCGGTCTCCAGGCCGACGCTGGTGGCCGAACTCAAGGACAACGAAGTGCGCGAGTATCAGATCGAACCCCAGGACTTTCGGCTGGCGGCGCACGATATCGCCGGGATCCGCGTCGACAGCGTCGAACAATCGAAGGCGCTATTATTGATTGCGCTCAACGGCAAGCCGAGCGCCGCGCGCGACATTGTCGCGCTCAACGCCGGCGCCAGCATCTACGTCGCGGGCCTCGCGCCGACGCTGGCCGCCGGTGTAAACAAGGCGCTCGAAACGATTGCTGGCGGCGCGGCGCGCAACAAACTGGATCAGTTCGTGAGGTACACGAAAAATGTCTGACATTCTGCTGCGCATCGTCGGCGTCAAACGCAAGGAAGTCGCGCGGGCGAAGGAAACGAAGCCGCTTGCCGCGCTCGAAGCAGAAATAAAAACCGTTGGCAGGACGCGCGATTTCGCCGGCGCGTTGCGCGCCAAGATCGCCGAAGGCGAATCGGCGGTGATCGCCGAGATCAAGAAAGCGAGCCCGAGCCGCGGCGTGCTGCGCGAACATTTCGATCCAGCCGCGATCGCCGCGAGCTATGCGCGCCACGGCGCGGCGTGCCTTTCGGTGCTGACTGACGAACAGTTTTTCCAGGGCAGCGCCGATCACCTCAAGCAGGCGCGTGCCGCGTGCAACCTGCCGGTGCTGCGCAAGGACTTCATGATCGACCCGTACCAGATTTACGAATCGCGTGCGCTGGGCGCGGACTGCGTGTTGCTGATCGCCTCGGTGCTCGACGACAAACAGCTGCGCGAACTAGAAACGCTCGCGCACGGCTTGCATATGGCGGTGCTGGTCGAAGTGCACGACGGGGACGAGCTCGAGCGCGCATTGAAACTCAGGACGCCGCTGATCGGCATCAACAACCGCGACCTGCATTCATTCGAAACCAGTCTCGAGGTGACGCTGAGTCTGCTCAAGGAAATTCCGACCGGCCGTACCGTGATCACCGAAAGCGGCATTCTGCATCCCGAGCAGGTCGCGCGGATGCGCGACAACGAAGTGCACGCCTTCCTCGTCGGCGAGGCATTCATGCGCGCCGAAGACCCGGGCGCTGAACTCGCGCGGTTGTTTGAGTGGGATACCGACGAAGACTAGAATGTTTGCATGACAAATCTTGATGCCTTGATCGTCGCTTTTGACAACGGCCTGCGCACGCTGCTCGCGCCTGCGCACAGCGCGCGCCCACATCCCGATGCGCGCGTCGCCGAAACGCCTCTGAATGAAGAGGACAAGCAACTGGCGGCGGCGCTGATGCGCGTCAACCACAGCGGAGAAATCTGCGCGCAGGCGCTGTATCAGGGGCAGGCGCTGACCGCGCGCAATCCCGAGGCGCGCGCCGCGCTCGAACAAGCGGCGGCCGAGGAGACCGATCACCTCGCGTGGACCGCGCAGCGTGTCGAACAACTCGGCGGACGGCTCAGCATATTGAATCCAATCTGGTACGCAGGCTCGTTCGCGATCGGCGCCGCGGCCGGTTTGCTCGGCGACAAATGGAACCTCGGTTTTCTCGCCGAGACCGAGCGTCAGGTCGAAGGCCATCTCGACAGTCATCTCGATAAATTACCGGTGAATGATACGAAAAGCCGCGCGGTCGTCGAACAGATGAAAACCGACGAAGCGCGCCACGCACACAGTGCGGTTGCGCACGGCGCGGCCGAATTGCCGGCGCCGGTTAAATCGGCGATGCGCGTGGCATCGAAAGTGATGACGAAAACAGCGTTTTGGGTTTAGTTATTAAATCCGAGAAAAATCTAATAGATGAAAATTTGGGTTGGATATCACCCACAAGTTGGGGCTGTAATCTACGATCCGACTTATCAGGAGGGAATTGATCATAATCGAGTCCGATTATGGACTGTGAAGCAGCAAGAGTTAAAGTTATTTGAGAAAGGCAAGGTTCGAGAGAAACTTTCCTCCTTAAAGTCTCATTTGGCTGCTATTGGCCTTCAGTCTTCTGTAATGATGTTTGGAATTATTAGTCAAGTTGCCAAACAATATTTCCAGAATCGTCCTTTGATGCCTTTATCGCATTATAACGAGGATGTATATTGGTATGACGATACTTTGGATAGCAATTACGATCCTAGTGGGGAATTAGAGCTTATTTACGAAGAACTGGCCGATGACTCTAATGCTTGGGCACGTAGCGAGGAGGATGGCTGGTATTACGAAGATTGATGGGTCACCGTAGTTTTAGTTTTCAATAACCTCAAAATCATGCGTAATCTCAGCTGTCTTCGCCAGCATGATCGAAGCCGAGCAATATTTCTCCGCTGACAAATGAATCGCGCGCTCGACCTGTTGCGGCTTCAGGTCCTTGCCGCTGACGATGAAGTGGAAGTGAATCTTGGTGAAAACCTTCGGGTCTTCGGTGGCGCGCTCGGAATCGATCTCGACCACGCAATCGGTAATGTTCGCGCGCGCCTTCTTGAGGATGTGCACGACGTCGTAAGCGGTGCAGGCGCCGGTGCCGAGCAGCACGGTTTCCATCGGGCGCGGGCCGAGGTTGCGGCCGCCGCCTTCCGGCGCGCCGTCCATCACGATCGCATGTCCGCTCGCCGATTCGCCGACGAAACACACGTTTTCGACCCATTTGATGCGCGCTTTCATAACTTTTTCAGGTTGACACCTTGTCCATTTCTACAATAGAATCCGCGCCTTTCCGTCGTTTCAGCCGGCCCGAATCATGAAGACTTTCACGGCGAAAGCCGAAACCGTCAAGCAAGACTGGTATCTCGTCGATGCGCAGAACAAGGTGCTCGGCCGCCTCGCTTCGCAGCTCGCGCTGCGGTTGCGCGGCAAGCACAAGCCCGAGTTCACGCCGCACGTCGACACCGGCGATTATATCGTGGTGGTCAACGCCGATAAGCTGCGCGTGACCGGCAACAAGGCGACCGACAAACTCTATCACCGCCACACCACGTATCCGGGCGGCATCCGCACCACCAATTTCGCCAAGCTGCACGCGAAGCACCCGCGCCGCGTGCTCGAAATCGCGGTCAAGGGCATGCTGCCGAAAGGCCCGCTCGGTTATGCGATGCTGAAGAAGCTCAAGATTTACGCCGGCACCGCGCATCCGCACACCGCGCAGCAGCCGAAACCGCTCGACATCCAATAAGGCACGACCTCATGGCCGCCAAGCAACCCCAATACAAGCACGGCACCGGACGCCGCAAGACCGCGGTCGCCCGCGTGTTCCTCAAACCCGGCAAGGGCGGCTTCATCGTCAACGGCAAGCCGGTCGATGAATTTTTCTCGCGCGAAACCGGCCGCATGATCGTGCGCCAGCCGCTGGTGCTGACCGACCGGCTGTCCGCATTCGACATCCTGGTCAACGTCGACGGCGGCGGCGAATCGGGACAGGCCGGCGCGGTGCGTCACGGCATCACGCGCGCATTGATCGATTACGACGACGCGCTGAAGCCGGTGCTCAAGAAGGCCGGGCTCGTTACGCGCGACGCGCGCGAAGTCGAGCGCAAGAAGGTCGGCCTGCACAAGGCGCGACGCCGTAAACAATTTTCCAAGCGATAACCCGCAGTACACGGTTGCGAGAAAGCCGCCTGCGGGCGGCTTTTTCATTTGTATAATCGGACTTAATCGGTTGCGGAGAGAACCATGGCGAACCGCAAGATCAAGGTTGGCATCGTCGGCGGCACCGGCTATACCGGCGTCGAGTTGCTGCGGCTGCTCGCGCAGCATCCGCACGCAGAAATCACCACGGTTACTTCGCGCGAGCAGGCGGGGAGCGCGGTCGCCGCGTTTTTCCCGAACCTGCGCGGTGCGCTCGACCTTGCATTCAGCGCGCCGGAGCAGGCGAAGCTCGACCAATGCGAGATCGTGTTCTTCGCGACGCCCAACGGCATCGCGATGCAGCAGGCGCGCGCGCTGGTCGAGGCCGGCGTGCGCGTGATCGACCTCGGTGCCGACTTCCGCATCAAAGACATCGGGCTGTGGGAGCAGTGGTACAAAATGAAGCACGCCTGTTCCGAACTGGTCGCCGCAGCGGTCTACGGCCTGCCCGAAGTCAACCGCGCGCAGATCAAGAACGCGCGCATCGTCGCCAATCCCGGCTGTTATCCGACCGCGGTGCAGCTCGGCTTCCTGCCGCTGCTCACGAGCGGCGTGCTCGATCTCGACCATCTGATCGCCGACGCCAAATCGGGCGTCAGCGGCGCCGGCCGCAAGATGGAAACGCAGTTGATGTTCGGCGAGGCGGCCGACAACTTCAAGGCCTATGGCGTGTCCGGCCATCGCCATCTGCCGGAAATCGTGCAGGGGTTGAGCGCGGTCGCGGGACGCGATGTGCGGCTGGTGTTCGTGCCGCACCTGACGCCGATGATCCGCGGCATCCACGCCACGCTCTACGCCGGACTGATGGGTAAGATCGACCTGCAAGCACTCTACGAAAAACACTACGCCGACGAGCCGTTCGTCGACGTGCTGCCGGCCGGCAGCCATCCCGACACGCGCTCGGTGCGCGGCGCGAACGTCTGCCGCATCGCGCTGCATCGTCCGCAGAACGGCGACATTGCGGTGATCCTGGCGGTGATCGACAATCTGACCAAAGGCGCCGCCGGCCAGGCGGTGCAGAACATGAACCTGATGTGCGGCCTGCCGGAGACCGCGGGACTGGAGCAGATCGCATTAATTCCCTGACCAAAAAATTCAAGCGCATGTTCGGCATCACGGCGCCGCGCGTCGCGATCCGGCCGGCGATGCCGTGGTATTTGCGCTGGTCCGGCATGATCGTGCTCGCCGTCGTTGTCGTGTTTGTGGCGCGCGCCGCCTACGATTTCGGGCTGCGCTTCGCCGGCTTCGAGCACAGCGAGGCGAGCAGCGAGCAGGAACGCCTGGCGGAGGAAAACAACCGCTTGCAGCAGGAAAACACCGAATTGCGTGCGGGTCTCGCGCAAAGCGAGCGCCAGCGGCAGATCGACCACATCGCCTACGACGATCTCGGCAAGCAGGTGAAGGCGCTCAGCAACGAGAACGCGGGGTTCAAGGAAGACCTCGCTTTTTTTGAGACGCTGATGCCGGCCGGCGGCAAGGAAGGCGGCATCAGCATCAACCGTTTCCGGGTCGAACCCGGCGCGCTGCCGGGCGAATATCATTATCGGTTGCTGGTGATGCAGACCGGACGGCGCACCGACAATTTTCAGGGCAACTTGCAATTGGTGGTCAATTTGCAGCAAGATAACGAAAAACAGGTCATGACGCTGCCGCCGCAGGGCGCAGAAGATCAAAGTCCTTACAAGTTGAATTTCCGGTTTTATCAGAGGGTGGACGGGATATTTCATGTAGCGCCCGGCACCGAGGTCAAGGGTGTGCAGGTGCGGGTATTCGAAACCGGCAGCAAGGAGCCCAAGCTGATTCAGGCCGCTGCGATGTCATAAGGGAGTCGTCATGTTTGCAAACAGCAAGAGCAACAAACCGCAGAACCGCATCGACAGCCTGGTCGGCGCCGGCACCACCGTCGAAGGCAACATCACGTTCACCGGCGGCCTGCGCGTCGACGGCCACGTGCGCGGCAACGTCTGCGCGGCGGACGACAAGCCCGGCACGCTGGTATTGTCCGAGCAGGCGCGCATCGAAGGTGAAGTGCGCGTCTCGCATATCGTCATCAACGGCACCATCGTCGGGCCGGTGCATGCGGCCGACTACGCGGAACTGCAGGCCAAGGCCAATGTCACAGGGGACATCCATTACCGCACGCTCGAAATGCAGCACGGCGCGGTGGTGCAGGGCAGGTTCGTTTATCAGGCCGATGGCAAGGGCGAAAAAGTGGTGCAGTTCAAGCCGGCCGTCGCCGATTGATTTCCGCGCGCTTGCCGCCATATTCAAGGTTCAGGAAAACAGGGAACTATGAACGCAATCACTGAAATGCCGACCCCGCTGGTCTTCACCGACAGCGCGGCGGCCAAGGTCAAGCAGTTGATCGACGAGGAAGGCAACCCTGAACTCAAGCTGCGCGTGTTCGTCAGCGGCGGCGGCTGCTCGGGCTTCCAGTACGGCTTCACCTTCGAGGAACAGGCCGGCGACGACGACACTTCATTACAGAAGGGCGGCGTCACGCTGCTGGTCGACCCGATGAGTTTGCAGTATCTGATGGGCGCGGAAATCGACTATCAGGAAAACGCCGAAGGCGCGCAGTTCGTGATCAAGAATCCGAATGCGACTTCCACCTGCGGCTGCGGATCATCGTTCTCCGCCGGTTAAAACAATTTTTGATTCAAAAATAAAGGGCGCCGCGAGCGCCCTTTCTATTTGGGCGGATGATAGATTCGACCCGCAGCAAAGCCGAAATTATCGGCGCACCCGGCCATGACTGATTCCAAGCAGCCCCGCATCGTCACAGGAACGCATCCCGTCGCGAAGCGGCGGGCGCTGCGCACCATCGCCGCCTTCGAGGCCTTCAAGGGCCTCGCCGCGTTCGCCGCCGTTCTCGGTGTGCTCGACCTCATGCATCGCGATGTGCGGCACCTTGCGATCGACCTGATCGGCCGTTTCGGCTGGAGTCCCGAGGCGCATTATCCGTCGATCCTTCTGCATTACGCCGATCTGCTCCCCGGCGCCAACGTGCGCGTGCTGGTGTTCGTCGCCGCTGCCTACGTTGTGCTGCGTCTGCTGGAAGCGTACGGACTGTGGAACGATCGGGCGTGGGGCGAATGGCTGGCTGCGCTGTCGGGCGCGCTCTATGTACCCTTCGAGGTCCACCATCTGGCGCACTTGCCGTCGCTGATCAGCGCCGCGGTGCTCGCGGGAAATGTCTTCGTGGTTGGTTTTATGACGTTCCTTCTGTGGCGCAGACGCAGAGACAACATCCTTCGCCAATAGTCTTCAATACGTTGCAATAAACTGCACCCAACACGCGCGCTGGCAATCACAGACGGATTATCTGCCTCGCCGCGCACTTGTCATGGGGGATTTTGATAGTAGACATCTTTGAAGGTAAGCATGGAAATCAATTTCTCTTCAGCGCCTTTCGGAAATCCACAACGTTCCGCGAACTCGGTTGTGTCTTTATAGGTGCCGAACATTCGATCCCAAATTGGAATATCGCTGAAGTTGTATTTATGCACATCGAATTGATGATGTATCGAATGTAGTTCCGGTGTTTGGATTAGATATCTAAGCCAGTGCGGCGTCCGTATGTTGGCATGATAAAAATATTCGCCAGTTCCGGCAAAAAAATTGTACCAAAAAGCTCCCATCAACGAACAGCCGAGCAGCGGATACAAGACAATTGCGCTAAGAACGGAATCACATAAAATCTCGATGGGGTGCTTATAAAATGAGGTTATGAGTTCGATACGAGAGGGGGAATGATGAATCTGATGGAAGATGAGCCACCATCCTTTGGCGTGTCTGAGTCGATGCCACCAATAAAAAAAGAAAGTGCCAACAAACCAGCCTACAAACCCTTCGAGCAATGGCGCACTCCAATGCGAGAGCTTGAAAATCGAAGCGTCGCCAAATATTTGTAACCATAACCGTACAGTCGAGACCGTAATCAGAAGTTGAGTTAGGTTTATCAGAATTGCTCGCGTGTACCACCCTTTCGAATGAGGTAACTCTCGTCCGGGGAATACTCGTTCCAGAATCAGAAAGATTACTGTCGAGATTGCCATCAAGGCAGTCGGCAGAGCGACCGAACCTAATGACAGCGAAGTGTTCATATTTGCACTTTGGCGTGAAGCAAATGATCTCCGATGACAGGCGTCATGCTCGTCAATATTATTTCTGATAAACCGCACCCAGCACCCGCGCGCCGCGCGCACCGGTGACCGCCGGCAGATTGCCCGGTTCGCCACGCAGCCGGCGTCGCGCGAGCCAGGCGAAGGCGAGCGCTTCGACGTGCTCGGCGGCAATGCCGAGCGTATCGGTCGCCGCGACTTTGCGGTCTTTCATTTGTTCCGTCAGTAGTTTCGCCAGCGCCGTATTGCGCGCGCCGCCGCCGCATAGATAGACTTCGCACGCGCCGTGGCAAAACATCTCGACTGCGTCGGCGATGGTGCCGGCGGTCAGCGCGAGCAGCGTCGCCTGCACATCGGCCGGCTCTGTGTTTTTCGGCAGTAATGGTTCCAGCCATTCCAGATTGAAGGTTTCGCGTCCCGCGCTTTTCGGTGGCACGCGGCGGAAGAATTCGTGCGTGAGTAGTTTTTTTAGCAAGTCCGGCAGTACGCGCCCGCTACTCGCCCACGCGCCGTCACGATCGAACGGCTGATGCAGGTGCTGTTGCGCCCACGCATCGAGCAGCAGATTGCCGGGACCGCAATCGAAACCGCTGACCGTATCATTGGTTGGCAAATCAGTGACGTTGGCGATGCCGCCGATATTGACGATCACGCGGTGCACATCGCGGCTCGCGAACGCCGCCTGGTGGAACGCCGGCGCGAGCGGCGCGCCGTGGCCGGCGGCGGCGATGTCGCGGCTGCGGAAATCGCAGACGACGTCGATGCCGGTCAGTTCGGCGAGCAACGCGCCGTTCATCAATTGGATCGTGTAGCCGATATCGGGCCGGTGGCGCACGGTCTGGCCGTGCGCACCAATCGCGGCGACCGCATCGTTCGACAGATTGGCCGCGTCGAGCAGCGCCTGCACGCACACCGCATAGTCGCGCGCCAGATTGTTCGCCGCGAGCGCCGCGATCCGCAATTCGTCGTGGCTTGGCTGATTGAGCATCAGCAACTCATGCCGGATCGCGATTTCGAACGGCCGGTGATGGTGGGCGAGCAGGCGCGGCTGCGGCGCGCCGAAATCAGCGAGTACGGCGTCGACGCCGTCGAGGCTGGTGCCGGACATCAGGCCGATGAACAGTTCAGACATGAGGGTTGGCCGGGGTGAAGCAGGCGACCTTTCAGGCTAGAATCGCAGTTTGATTATTGGTGCAGAAGATTAAACACACCCAAGCGAGTCCGCAACCGGCCGGCAAACCCGCATGAACCTCCAGGAACAACTCGCCATCGTCAAGCGCGGCTGCGACGAATTGCTGGTCGAAGCCGAGCTCGTCGACAAGCTCAAATCGGGCAAGCTGCTGCGCGTCAAGGCCGGCTTCGACCCGACCGCGCCCGACCTGCACCTCGGCCATACCGTGCTGCTCAACAAATTGCGGCAACTGCAGGACCTCGGTCACCATGTGATTTTCCTGATCGGCGATTTCACCGGCATGATCGGCGACCCGACCGGCAAGAACGCGACGCGGCCGCCGCTGTCGCGCGACGAAATCGAACGGAACGCCGCGACCTACCAGGCGCAGGTGTTCAAGATCCTCGACGCGAAAAAAACCGAGATTGCCTACAACTCGGCGTGGATGGACAAGCTGTCCCCGGCTGACCTGATCCGGCTCGCCGCAACCTATACGGTGGCGCGCATGCTCGAACGCGACGATTTCGGCAAGCGCTACAAGGCGCAGCAGCCGATCGCGATCCACGAATTTCTCTATCCGCTGGTGCAGGGCTACGATTCGGTCGCGCTGAAGGCCGACCTCGAACTCGGCGGCACCGACCAGAAATTCAACCTGCTGATGGGACGCGAACTACAGAAGCACTATGGCCAGCCGCAGCAATGCATCCTGACCATGCCGCTGCTCGAAGGGCTCGACGGCGTGCAGAAGATGTCGAAATCGCTCGGCAACTACATCGGCGTCACCGACGCGCCGAACGACATGTTCGGCAAGCTGATGTCGGTGTCCGACGAGCTGATGTGGCGCTATATCGAACTGCTGTCGTTCGAATCCTTGGCGACGATCGCGAAGTGGAAGAAAGAGGCGAACGAGGGCCGCAACCCACGCGACATCAAGGTTGCGTTCGCGCAGGAAATCGTCGCGCGCTTCCACGACAAGGCTGCGGCGGACAGGGCGCTTGCCGACTTCGAGGCGCGCTTCAGGCAGCACGAAATCCCCGCCGATATTCCCGAGATTGCGGTCAAGGCGGACGGCGGCGGCAT
>Ga0335085_10012464_pt1 | contig 12525 bp, 14 predicted proteins | sample Lox_Sample_45_FD_206712 | JGI IMG/M metagenome (GOLD analysis project Ga0335085, IMG submission 206712) | Soil microbial communities from Loxahatchee National Wildlife Refuge, Florida, United States - Lox_Sample_4.5 | ecosystem: Environmental > Terrestrial > Soil > Wetlands | place: USA...
CGCCAATCACGGCTACGACGCCCAGTCCGGCAGCTACACCGACATGGTGAAGGCCGGCATCATCGACCCGACGAAGGTGGTGCGCCTCGCCCTGCAGGGCGCGGCCTCCGTGGCGGCGTTGCTGATCACCACCGAGGCGATGGTCGCCGAGAAGCCGGAGAAGAAGGCCGCGCCGGCGATGCCCGGCGGCGGTATGGGCGACATGGATTTCTAGAATCGCTGGACTGGGGAGGACAATCGAATGCCTCACGACTCGTCTCCCGAACGACCGGCGCCTGGCCATCCCGCCAGCAAGCCAGCACCGGTCTCGGCAGCCGCCTTCCAGCCTATGCTCGACGTCCGCGGCCCGAGCCACGAGCATTGGCTGCAGTATCTCGTCAACATTCGCGGCGCGGTCGCCGCGCTCCGGTTCAACGACGGCGACCTGACGGAGAGGATGCGCAACGGCTTCGATACCAGTGCCGAGGCGCTCGACGCCGTCCACGCGTGGGCGGAGACGGAGCGCCAGCTGGAAGCGGCCATCGGACTGCTGCGCACCGCGCAGGCGCGCTGCACCTTGGCGGTCTCGCGCGTCGGGGCAAAGTTCTCAGCTGCGAATGCCGCGACCGATGGCCAGATGCCGAACGCGACCGAGCCGAAAGGTTTGATCTGAGCGGGGTCGCGGCCTCATCGTTCGAAGACGCCGCCGCTCCGCCGCCTATCGCAGGCGAACTGCCAGGTGCTCGGCGTCGCGGAGCGCCGATAGCACGACGTCGGCATCGGCTTCGACACTCTCGGTTTCGTCAAGTGCGCGGCCGTGATTGAGCGCGAAGCGAAGCTTGGTGGCAATGGCCGCAACCGAACGTGCAGGCGTGTCGATCACCCGATCGAGCAACTCGTCGCGTACCATCCACGCGCTGTCCTCGCTCCGGCAGAGCTGCTCGAGCCTGAAATCCGCGGTCCGTGGCACGCGCCGCAGCGTCCGGTAGGTCTGGTGCTGGTATTTCTGGCGCTGTCGCAGAGCTTCGGTGTGGCGATGGTCGGCGATGCGGAAACGATCGATGATTTCCGCCATCTCGGCGTCGGTACAGTCCATGGGCGCCTCCAAAATGCTGTGCGAATCATAGCGCACCGCCGAGCAGGCGGCAGCGGGATTGCGAGCGGCTACACCGCTTTCGGACAAAGAACGAGATCAGCCAGTCGATTCTCCTGGAGCGACAGTTGCCTCTTGAAGACCCGCCGGCCGTTGAACCAGGTCTGACCGCTGGCGGCCGCGTCAAGCAGGCCGGGCGTCGGCACATAGAGCGTCAAGACATGTCGCGGCGCATCGATTCCCCTGCCCGCAAGGTCGAACCGCCCATGCCGCATCAATACGAGGCGGCGTCTGCCCGGATTCAGGCTCACGATCTCGTCGAGGAAATACTCCCGCAGGTTCCGCTGCGACTGCATGACGACAACGACACCGCCCGGCGCCGCGTGTTCCCGGATCCACGCGTCGATCTGATCCGCGGGTTGCCGGGCGCAGCTTGCAGGGTACGACCCGTCAGTTGTCATTCCGCATGATGTCGTCTTCGCGGACGATCCGTTCGTGGCCGTTCTTGAGGGACTTCAGCCGGTATTGGTTGCACATGCCGCTGGGCGGCAGCAGACCTATCACTTTGTAAGGCCCGGGCGGCGTCGGCTTGAACAGGCTCGCTCTCGCCTCGACGACGTCGCCGACCCTGAACTTGTGCCCGTCCCTGTCGTCAGCTCCATGGGCAACGCGGGGCCTCCCACGCAGTCGGTGCGCCCGGACGTGGGAGCGCCAGTCGTCTGGCACGGGGCCTAGACGAGCTTGAGATCGATGGCGGCGTCCTTGCCGCTCGTGTTCGCGACGTCGAAGGAGACCTTCTGGCCCTCGCTCAGCGTCGACAAGCCGGCCTTCTCGATCGTGCTGACGTGGACATAGACGTCCTTCGAGCCATCATCCGGCCGGATGAATCCGAAACCCTTGCTCGTGTTGAAGAATTTGACGGTACCGACTGACATAGTCGTCTCCTTTGGCAATAGATGTGAGCCCGGCCCGCCGCATGGCTGTGGCCGACCGAGAGCGTGAGTTGTGCGAGAACCGAAGGCGCGTGGCGCCCACCCCGGACGGCGAGGCCACGCCCCGCCCCCGAGGTGCCGTACGCTAGGACTTCTTCTCCGGCGAGCCCTGCGGCTCGGTCTTGGCCGGCTGCTCGATCGGCTTGCTTTCGACGGGTCCGGTCTTGGTCTTGTCCTGCTCCGGAGTGGTCGGCGCGGCCTGTGGATGATTTTCAGCCATGGGGAAATCCTTTTTTCCGGCGACAGTAATTTGCCGCCTTTTATCAAGTGGGGATACAATGAACGTATCGCGAGCTAAAATCGTACTGTCCAATACAATAAATAAATTGTGCAGATGTCGAAAATAATTTATGCTGGATATTTCCAATTCAGAAAATAAAACCGAATATCTGCGGAAGGGATTCCCGCTTACCCCGACCGACAGATTGGCGACCGAAACCGATTGTCACGGAGTCGGACGTGCCGATCCCCTGTCGAAAGAGGACGAAGCGTGCCGCTTGCTGCAGCGCAGCGTCCGCGACGCCCTCTCCTTTGGCTGCAGTTGACTCCTAGCCCCACTTGAATAGTCTGACAATTGGGCGGGGAGCCGAGCCCGATTCGGTCGCGCCCGGGTGATCCATAGGGAGGATACAAATGAAGCGTCTCTATCTGAGTGGCATTGCCGCGGCGGTGGCTCTGAGCGTCGCCATGAGCGCCGGCGCGGCCGATAAGAAGGAGCTGGTCTTCGTCGTCAACGGCGCCTCCGACTTCTGGAAAATCGCCGAGGCCGGCGTGAAGAAGGCGCAGACCGAGCTGCCGAACTACACGCTCGAGCTCAAATATCCCGAGCAGGCCGCCGCCGCCATCCAGCAGCGCCTGATGGACGACCTGGTGGCCGCGGGCGCCGCCGCCATCATGGTCAGCGCCGTCGACCCGAAGACCTCGACCGAGGCCTTGAACCGGATCGGCTCGCAGGTGCCGCTCTTCACCACCGACAGCGACGCCCCCGCCTCCAACCGCGTCGCCTATATCGGCAGCTCCAACACCGATGCCGGCAAGCAGGCCGGCGAGATCGCCAAGAAGGCGCTGCCCGGCGGCGGCAAGTGCATCGGCTTCGTCGGGCTGCTCGGCGCCGACAACGCCCGCGAGCGCATCGAGGGCATGAAGGCCGCCCTCGCCGGCTCCAAGGTCGAGCTGACCGACGTGCGCGGCGACGACATCGACCAGACCCGCGCCAAGCGCAACGTCGAAGACGTGCTGGCGGCGAACCCGGACGTTCCCTGCCTGGTCGGCTTCTACTCCTACAACACGCCGCGCATCTACGAGGTGCTGAAAGAGTCCGGCAAGCTCGGCCAGATCAAGGTCATCGGCTTCGACGAGGATCCGATCACCCTCGGCGGCGTGCGCGAAGGCACCATCGAAGCCACGGTGGTGCAGCAACCCTACGAGTGGGGCTATCAGGGCATGAAGCTGATGGCGAAGTATCTCGAGGGCGACAAGTCGGGCATCCCCGACAACAAGCTGATCATCATTCCCACCAAGATCATCGACAAATCCAACGTCGACGCCTTCGAGACGGAGCTGAAGGCCCGCATCGCCGGCGGCGGCTGATACGCATAGGGGCCGGCGCACATCGGCCGACGGTGTAGGGGGCGGCCCATGTGGTCGCCCCTCTATCGTGCGGCGGATGAGGGGCGGCCACGCGGGGCCGCCCCTACGTCGCTGAAACCTTCTTGGCAACCGACCGGACGGCATGAGTAAATCCGGCATGCCCGATCCCTGGCTCGAACTCATCGGCATCGGCAAGACCTATCCGGGCGTGGTCGCCCTCGACCGGGTGGATCTCGCCGTACGCGCCGGCGAGGTGCTCGGCCTGATCGGCGAGAACGGCGCCGGCAAGTCCACCCTCATGAAGATCCTGGGCGGCGTCACCGCGCCCACGACCGGCGCCGTCCGCATCGACGGCCGCGAATACCCGTCGCTCACCGTCGGCGACGCCATCGCCGGCGGCATCGCCTTCGTGCACCAGGAGCTGAACCTCTTCGACAACCTCGACGTCGCGGCCAACGTCTTCATCGGCCGCGAGCCGCTCTGTGGCGGCGCCCTCAAGCTGATCGACCGCAAGAAGCTGCACGAGCGGGTGCAGCCTCTGCTCGACCGCCTGGGCGTCGAGTTCAAGCCGGACACGCCGGTTTCGGAGCTGTCGCTGGCGCAGATGCAGCTGGTGGAGATCGCCAAGGCGCTCTCGCTCGAGGCCCGCCTCGTCATCATGGACGAGCCGACCTCGAGCCTCACCCTCACCGAGACCGACACCCTCATGCGCGTGATCGCCGAACTGAAGAAGAGCGGCGTCAGCGTCATCTTCATCTCGCATCGCCTGAACGAGGTCGAGCGTTGTGCCGACCGGGTCGTCGTGCTGCGCGACGGCCGCCTGGTGGGCGCGCTCGACCGCGCCGCCATCGCCCACGACGCCATGATCCGCCTGATGATCGGCCGCGACCTGAAGTCGCTCTACATCGCGCCCGCCGCCCCGCCCGGCGAGACCGTGCTGGAGCTCGCCGAGTTGCGCACCTCGACCTATCCCGAGCGCGCGGTCAGCCTGTCGGTGCGCAGCGGCGAGATCCTCGGCCTCGCCGGGCTGGTCGGCTCCGGCCGCACCGAGCTGGCGCGCGCCGTCTTCGGCGTCGATCCGCACCTCGGCGGCAGCGTGCGCCTGCGGGGCGAGCCGCTCGCCATCGCGCTCCCGCGCGACGCCATCGACCGCGGCATCTACCTGGTGCCCGAGGACCGCAAGCGCGCCGGCCTGCTGCTGGACTTCACGATCGTCCAGAACATCTCGTTGCCCGACCTGAAGAGCCATGCCCGGGCCAGCATCATCCAGGCCGCCTCCGAGACCGACAACGCCGAGCGCCAGCGCCGCAAGCTCGACATCCGCACACCCTCGGTCGCCAACGAGGCGGCCGCGCTCTCCGGCGGCAACCAGCAGAAGGTCGTGCTGGCAAAGTGGCTGTCCATGAACCCCGCGGTGATGATCTTCGACGAACCAACGCGCGGCATCGACGTCGGCGCCAAGAGCGAGATCTACGCCCTGATGCGCGCCCTCGCCGACAGCGGTGTCGCCATCCTCATGATCTCCAGCGACATGGAGGAGGTGATCGGCGTCAGCGACCGCGTCGCCGTGATGTGCGAGGGCGCCATCAGCGGCTTTCTCGAACGCGACCGCTTCAGCGAGCAGAACATCCTCCAGCTCGCGGTCGGCAACCGCCTGAACTAGGACCGCGCCATGTTCAAGAAAGAACTCGGTCTCTTCCTCCTCATCCTCGTGGTGAGCGCCACGGTGGCGTTCCTCAATCCGCGCTTCCTGTTGCCGGTCAATTTCTCGAACACCGCCAACCAGGTCGGGCTCTTCGGTCTGTTCTCGCTGGCCCAGGCCTTCGTGATCATCACCGGCGGCATCGAGCTGTCGGTCGGCTCCATCATCGCCCTGCTCGGCGTGATCTTCATCGATCTCATCGGCAACCGCGGCGTGCCCTGGACGCTGGCGCTGCCGATCGTCATCGGCATCGGCATCCTGATGGGCGCGCTCCACGGCTTCCTCATCACGCGCATGCGGCTGCAGCCCTTCGTGGTCACGCTCTGCGGCCTCCTCATCTATCGCGGCATCGCCCGCTACTACACCGAGGACGCCACCGCCGGCTTCGCCTTCGGCCAGAACTTCCCGACCCTGGAGTGGCTGATGGCCGGCCGCACCGAAGGCATTCCCCACAGCCTGATCGCCTTCGTCGTCATCGCGCTCATCCTCGCGGTGGTTCTGCACCGCTCGATCTTCGGCCGCTACCTCTTCGCGGTCGGCAAGAACGAGGAGGCGGCGCGCTACTCCGGCATCCGCACCCGCCGCATCATCGTCTCGGCCTATGTGATCTGCTGCGGCCTCACGGCCCTCGCCGCCGTCTTCATCGCCATGTACACGCGCTCGATCTCGCCGGCCTCGCACGGCAGCTTCTACGAGCTCTACGCCATCGCCGCCGCCGTGCTCGGCGGCTGCTCGCTGCGCGGCGGCGAGGGCTCGATCCTCGGCGTCGTGCTCGGCACCATCCTGCTGCAGGTGCTGCAGAACCTCGTGAACCTGCTGGGCATCCCCAGCTCGCTCAACTTCGCGGTCATGGGCGGCGTGATCCTGATCGGCGTGCTCGCCGACCAGCAGCTGGTGCGCTACCGCCAGTGGCGCCGCAGCGCCAAGCCGGCCCCGGGCCAGGCCGCCTCCGCGATCGAACGCGCGGCGGAATAGGTTGACGGCCACGGAGAACGTCTCCGACATCACGGTCTTTCTGCCGGTGTCGGGCGCGGCGCCGTACCTCGCCGGTGCCGTCGACAGCATCCTGAGCCAGACTCGCGGCGCTCTCGAGTTCCTGCTCATCGACGACGGCGCTGACGACGGAACGCACACGCTCATCCGGACATTCTCCGATCCGCGCATCCGTCTCTTGCGCCACGACCACCCGATCGGTGCCGCCGCCACGCTAGCCGAAGCCGTCGGCCTCGCGCGCGGCCGGTATTTCGCGCTCATGCCCCCCGACGGCGTCGCGCATCCGGAGCGGCTGGCACGCCAGCTCGCGTTCCTCGAGGCCCATCCCGATCACGCGGCGGTCAGCGCCTGGGTCGACTGGATCGACCCATCCGGCCGCCGCAAGCGCATCAAGCGCAAGCCGGTGGCGGCCGACGAGGTGGCCGCGCGCCGCCTGTTCCGCTCGGGCATCGAGCACGTCGCCGCCGTCGCCCGCACCGCCGTACTGCGCGAGCATGTCGCGGCCGCCGCGCGCGAGGGCGGCGGCGAGTTCGATCTCTGGACCCGCATCGCCGCGCATCACAAGCTCGCCAACCTGCCGGAGGTCCTGCTGACCCGCCATCGCACCGCCGGCGCCGCCGCCGATCCCGAGCAGCGCCGGGCCGAGCGCGGCGCCGTCTACGGCCTGCAGCTCAGCGAGCTCGGCATCGCCTTCACCGATGCCGACCTCGACCGCCATTTCCTCCTGCGCCGCATGCGCAAGGAGGGCTTCACGCCCGACCCCGCCTTCGTCGCCTGGGCCGAGTCCTGGCTGCGCGGCCTGCAGGCCGCCAACGCCCGCACCCACGCCTATCCCGAGCCCGTGTTCTCCGAAGTCCTCGGCACCTACTGGGTGAAGGTCTGCTGGCACGCGCAGCGCCGCCTCGGCCCGCTCGGCGCCTTCCGCGCCTTTAGCACCTCGCCGCTGCGCCGCTGGACCTGGCCCGGCCTGAAGCGGCAGATCTTCCGCCGCTGGACAGGCTCGTTCTGACGCCGCTATAGCTGCGGGCCTCGGCCCACCACAAGGAACGGACGGATCATGGCACGGCTCACCCTCGGCGACCGCGGCGTCGTCATCGCGATGGACCACGCGCGCGCCTTCGGCGCCATCGCCGGCCTGGAGGATCCCGGCGCCGTGCTCGACCGCGTCATCGGCGCCGGCGCCGACGCCATCATGACCTCCTACGGCGTGATCAAGCGCTTCCGCGACAGGCTGGTGGGCCGCCTGCCGGTCTATCTCCGCCTCGACGGCGGCCCCACCTCCTACCGCGAGGACTGGCTGCGCTACAGCGAGTGGAGCCTGCTGCACACGGTCGAGGACGCCCGCCGCCTCGGCGTCGACGGCGTCTGCCTCATGGCCTTCATCGGCAGCAAGGTGGAGCTGCGCACCCTCGAGATCGTCGCCCGCGTCGCCGGCGACTGCATCGCCGACGGCCTGCCTGTCATGGTGGAGGCCCTGCCCTGCCCGTCCGAGCGCGTGCCCAACCCGCTCGACGCCGACGCCATGGCCGGCGCCTGCCGCATCGCCTTCGAGCACGGCGCCGACATCGTGAAGACCTACTACACCGGCTCCGCCGCCAGCTTCCGCAAGGTGACGGCCGCCTGCCCGGCTCCCGTCTTCATCGCCGGCGGCGTGAAGATGGACACGATCCGCGCCGCGCTGGAAGTCGTGCACGGCTCGGTCGAGGCCGGCGGCCGCGGCGTCGTCTTCGGCCGCAACATCTGGCAGGCCCCCGACCCCGCCGCCGTGGTGCGCGCCCTCGGCGCCATCATCCGCGACGGCAAGGGCGTCGACGAAGCCATGCAGATCGGCGCGTTGCGAAACTGAGCTTCGATCAGCAGCCCCGTGCCCGTCGTCGCCGATTGTTCAATTCACGCGGAGGCGCGGAGACGCGGAGGTTATCGCACATGGGATCGGCAGCCTGCGTCCTTCGACAAGCTCAGGATGAGGGAAGCTCTTGTGCCACCAAGATTTCTCCTCATCCTGAGCTTGTCGAAGGACGCACGGCCGTCATGCCAGTCTCCTCCGCGTCTCCGCGCCTCCGCGTGAGTCATCTTCGGTAGGGATGGACACGCCCGATGACCGATCGCTCCGACTCGCCCCTCCTCATCGGCATCGACGTCGGTACCCAGTCGATCCGCGCCAGCGCCTTCGACACGCGCGGCCGCAAGATCGCGCAGGCCACGCGCCCAACGCCGGTGCGCATGCTCGAGGGCGGCCGCGGCGAGTATGACCCCGATTCCCTGTTCACGATCGTCCTCGCCTGCCTCGCCGAGACCGCCCGCGCCCTCGCCGGCCGCCCGGTCGCCGGCATGGCCGTCGCCAGCCTCGGCGAGAGCTGCGTGCTGCTCGACGAGCAGGACCGCTCGCTCGCGCCCTCCATCGTCTGGCACGACCGCCGCACCGAGGACGCCGCCCGCGCCCTCGCCGACAGGATCGGCGCCGACCGCCTCTTCCAGCTCACCGGCCTCGCCCTCGACCCCACTCTGACCCTCTGCAAGCTCGCCTGGATGCGCCGGCACTGGCCCGATGCCGTCGCCCGCGCCCGCCGCATCCACACCATGGCCGACTGGATCGCCTTCCGCCTCAGCGGCGTTTCCGCCACCGACCACACCCTCGCCTCGCGCACCCTCTATTTCGACATCCACCGCCGGGCATGGTCCGAGGAGCTGCTTGCCCTCGTCGGCCTCGCGCCCGCCATCCTCGCCCCGCTCGCCGCCAGCGGCGCGCCCCTCGGCCCGGTCCGCCCGGACGTCCTCGCCGAGACCGGCCTCGCCGGCCGCCCCATCGTCGCCGCCGGCGGCCACGACCATGTCTGCGGCTCCTACGGCGCCGGCGTCGTGAAGCCCGGCCTGATGCTCGACAGCATGGGCACGGCCGAGGCCGCCCTGCTCGTCACCGATGCGCCCCAGCGCGACCCCGCCGTCATGCGCCACGGCTTCATCCAGGGCGCCATCGCCACCCACCGCGCGCTCGCCTATCTCGGCGGCACCAACAACAGCTGCGGCGGCGCCATCGAGTGGTTCCGCGCCCTCGCCGGCAACCCGCCGCACGAGTCGCTCATCGCCGAAGCGAGCGCGATCGAACCGGGCAGCCAGGGCGTGGTCTTCCTCCCGCACCTCGTCTACGGCCCGCCGCCCGATCCCGACACGGCCTCCCGCGGCGCCTTCATCGGCCTCACCGCCCACGTCGGGCGCGCCGCCCTCTACCGCGCCGTGCTCGAAGGCCTCGCGCTCCAGATGCGCGTGATGCTCGAGGCCATGGCCGCCCTCCCGGGCATCGCCGCGCCAAACGAGATCCGCGCCATCGGCGGCAATTCCCGCAACGCGCTGTTCATGCAGATCAAGGCCGACGTCTACGCCCGCCCCATCACCGTCGTTGACGAACCCGAGGCCAGCGCCCTCGGCGCCGCCCTCCTCGGCGGCGTCGCCGCCGGCCTCTGGCCCGACCTCGACGCCGCCCTCGCCGGCCTCGACCGCCGCGACCACGTTGTCGAGCCGCAGCGCGAGCAGGCCGCGCGCTACGACGAACTGCGCAAGTGCGTGTTCGCGCCGCTCCAACCGGCGCTCAGCACCATCAACCGAGAATTGACGAATCGGTCGTCAGGTCCTGGCGCGCGTCGCCAAAGACGTGGGTGGAAACCCGGGGCTGCGTGACGGTCTACAGCGCAATAGCTTTCTCGTGTGCGCGCTTTGTGCTGGCGAGCCCATGCCGCGAGGTTCCTCTTGCCTGGTCGGTGCGTCCGCCTCGACGGCTCAACTGCGAGCAACATGGATCGGCGGCTTGCGACCGCGCCACGGCATGGCCCGTTCGAGCGCGGCGCCCAGCTCGATCAGGAGATGGTCCTCGCCCGGTCGAGCGCCCAGCTGCACCCCGATCGGCAGACCGCTCGAATGCATGCCCAGCGGCAGCGATATGGCCGGCTGTCCCGTGACGTTGTACGCGACCATGAACTGCTGGACGCGTTCCTCGCGGGCGATGAATTCCTCGGGCGGCAGATCCACGTCCATGTTGAAGAGGCCAAGCTCCGGCCCCGTCTGGGCCGTGGTCGGAGTCACCCAGACGTCGTGCTTCGCGAAGAATCCGCCGATCGCGCGCCGCGCCCTGTTCATGTAGGAAAGCGCGTCCAGATAGTTGACGTGGGACACGCTCTTCGCGAACTCGTAGAACCTGAGCGTCCCCGCCTCCACGGTCTCGGGACCGACCTTGCGGCCGGTCTTGGCCCCATAGGCGTCGAGGCGCCGGTCGAAGGCGAAGAACCAGATTCCGAGGCAGGCGCGGTCGAGGGCCGGAAGATCGATCTCCGGCGCCGCTTCGCTCACCCTGTGGCCAAGCTTGCCCAGGACCTTGGCGGTGCTTTTCACGGCCGCGGCAATCTCCGGGTCGACCGGTGCGTCCATCAGCGGCGTCGCCGACCAGGCGACCCTGAGCGGCCTGTTCGATGGTCGCAGGAATTTGGCGTAGGGCTTCGGCGCCGGCTTGATGACGAAGGGATCCCCAGGTTGCGGAACGGCGAGGCAGTCGAGCATGACGGCGGTGTCGCGCATGCTCTTGGTCTGGACGAAATTCATCGCCATGCCGTAGCCCCACTCGTCGTAGAGGGGCCCCGATGAGATGCGCCCGCGGGACGGCTTGAGGCCGATGCCCCCGCACCAAGCGGCGGGCCCTCGGATCGATCCGCCGATGTCCGAGCCGTGGGCCATGGGGACCGCTCCAGCAGAAACAGCCGCGGCGCCGCCCCCGGTCGAGCCATTGGCCGAATAGCCGAGCTTCCAGGGAGTCGAGGTGCTGCCGTAGAGCACGTTCTCCGAGGAGCTTGCCATGGAGAATTCGGGTGTGTTCGTCCGGCCAAGAATATTGACACCCGACGCCTTGAGGAGGGTGGCGAAGTTGCTGTCCACCTCTCCCACCATGCCCTGACAAAGACGACTGCAGAACTCGGTCTTGCGACCCTTCAGGTGTGGCCCAACGTCCTTGATGAGAAAGGGCACGCCGCGAAAGGGGCCATGACCCAGAGTCTTGGACTCGAGGTCGGCGATCCGGTCGGCGTAGATCTCAATCACGGCATGGAGTTTCGGATTGACCGCCTCGATGGCATTCAGCGCGGTCTGCGCCAGTTCGCGGGGGCTGACTTCTCGGCGCTCCACCAGTTGCGCCAGGCCGAGCGCGTCGTAGTCTGCATAGTCCTCAAGGTTCATGGCCCACCCCTGCTCGAATCGGTCTCGACTGCATCATCAGGATGGCACGATGAGCTCGCTTGCGGATAGTGTAGTGCCGCTTTCGGAGCGAGTGGGGCATGCCTATGAAGGCCAACGACTATATTGACCTTGATCGCTACCCGATCGCCGCCGCTGGTCCGGCGCGCGACGCCCTCATCGCCAGTCTGCGGGCCGCGCTCGAGACGGACGGTTGCGCGGTCCTGAAGAGTTTTGTCCGGCAAGACCATGTCGGCGAATTGGTCGCCGAATGCGATCGCGTCGCCGTTCATGCGCATCGCAACTTCAGCCGTACCAATCCCTATTTCACCAAGGATCGGCCGGATTTGCCGGCCAGCCACCCGCTGCGCCGCTTCTACGACCGGTCGAATGCCTTCGTTCCGGCGGACAATCTCGGATCGGAGAGCATCCTACGCGCGATCTACGAAATGGCCGGGTTCGCGTCGTTCATCCAGGCGGCGCTCGGCGAGACGCGGTTCCACCGCTACGCCGACCCGCTGGCCGACGTCATCGTCAACCTGGCCGAAGCAGGCAACGGCTTTCCCTGGCATTTCGATACGAACAATTTCACCGTGACACTGGCCATCCAGAATGCCGAATCCGGTGGCGACTTCGAATACAGCCCGCACCTGCGCACGCCAACCGACGAGAACTACCCCGGCGTCGAAGCCGTGCTCGATGGTGATCCCAGCCTCATCCGCACACTGCAGCTGCAGCCGGGCGATCTTCAGATCTTCAAGGGCCGGTATTCCCTGCATCGCGTGACGCCGCTCTCGGGTTCGCAGCCGCGGTACGTGGGAATTTTCAGCTTCGTTGAAGAACCCGGCATGGTCGGCAGCCCCGAGCGTACGCGTCAGCTCTACGGTCGCGTCCTCCCGATCCACCTCGAGCGCGCCGGTTTGCGCCGGGACGCGCTGGTGGACTGAGCCGCAAATGCGAAC
>Ga0335085_10012465_pt1 | contig 12525 bp, 8 predicted proteins | sample Lox_Sample_45_FD_206712 | JGI IMG/M metagenome (GOLD analysis project Ga0335085, IMG submission 206712) | Soil microbial communities from Loxahatchee National Wildlife Refuge, Florida, United States - Lox_Sample_4.5 | ecosystem: Environmental > Terrestrial > Soil > Wetlands | place: USA: Florida...
CCGATGGCCGCGAAACATGAAGAGAAAATTAACCAACTCGGCCGTCTTCTCGTCGAGTGCCGTCGGTTGTTCGGGTCGTTGAGTCTCCCAGGTGCGCACAGAGTCGCCGACGATCTGATCTACCGGCTTGGTAAAGGCTCGGCTGGTTTTATTCACGGGTACATCAAGATCGCAGATTCCCGCACTCAGCTCGGTGGACTTATTCCACTGCTCCCGCGTGCAGCCAACGCGGAGGCGCCGGATCTCGTCCACCCGCAACCCGCAGAATAGCCAGACGACTGTCAGGGCCCGGAACATGGCCAGGGGATAGTAGTGGGCGGCGCATTTATACGAGGTGGTCAGGTCAGCTTCCGTGAGATTCAGTCCTGCCCATAGGAGTTTCGCCCAGAGATCGCCCGCGATGACCCTGGGGTTTGGAGAAATCAGAGCACGCAGGCTTCGAGGCACAGCAAAGCAGCGGCGCGGATCGAAGCGGCGGGGAATCCACTCCCATTCCTGGATGTCGCGGAAGAAAGTGCTCAGTGATGAGAGATGATGAGTCCGGGATTTGGCAGAGAGCGGCTTGCCCACGTGCTTCAAGTATTTCTTATCCTTCTGAGTCCAGTCCCCGATGTTCATCCGGCACACCACGGCCACCCACTCTGCCGCGAGTTCGCGGGTCCATTGGTCAGGCGAAGCGCAATCTGGATGTGTCCCGGTGACCCACCGGGCGGCCTTGAGCAAGTAAGTATGGTGCCTGTTGCGACTGCTGGGCTGCAAAGTGCTGGTGCCGCGCCATCGATCCACCCACTCGACCCATTCGGGGGTGACACCATTCCGTGGATTCCCCGCACTGGGGTTGTGGCAGCGACTCGGAAGGGCCTGGGGAATAATGCCGAGACCCGCCAGAGCACGGGATAAAACCCCGATGCTGGCGCGGTGACTGTCCACGGTCGTTGCACTTCTCTCAGCCTCAAGAAGATTCACTGTGAGGTCCTCCAAATGTGGACTCTTGTTCGCCAAGAGCGCCGTACAAACAGCCCACTGGACTTCCTGGGCCTTGGATCGCCCGTATCCCCAGGAGCGGATGAGTTCTACGACGCGTTTAATGGCGCCCTCGACCCGCCAACGACCAAAGATTCTGCATGACAAGGCAGTTCTGTCGATGATACCGAGCTTTCTGAATTCATCGAATACTCGGAGGAGATACATGCCGGCCACGAGGAAATGTCGGCTATCACCGATCACAGTGGGGTGGTTCCTTTCATAGGTCTCTTTCGAGGCGCAGAGAATCTCAAGCCATTCCGCCTGTGTCCAGCCCCAAAAGGCCGTTTGGCGCTGGTGCATCTCCAGAATCAGCACTGTTAGGACCCCGCCGCGCGGCTGCTTGGGTGCGTCGATCGCAGTCATGACCGCATCGATCACGCTTGTCAAGCGCAGGAGGCTCTTTTGAATCCATGAGGGAAAATGGCCACACCGCCGCTGCCTAGACACCACGTAGGAAAGTGCAGATGCCTCGTCCGGCCGGAGGTCGGAAGACCGGTCATATTTCGAAGGGTCGACAGGCCACGACCAGTCCGGCCCCGCTTGTGATACAGCCGATTGAGTGCGGTTGATATAGAGCTTATACAGAGAGTATCTCCTTGAGCATGCGCGTCCGCCAGGCATGGATCTCCGCCATGCCTTGAGCAAGCTTCGCCGCCAGTTCCCGGCCGCTCAGGTGGATATAGAGGAAATGTGCTGCAGCACATTTGAAATACTGTGCAGACAGCAGATATGCGCAGTGAAGTGTCCTAAGTTGCTGATCGGCAAGGGCTGCGCCTTGGCGGACTCAACATAATATCTCGTTCGATTGGCGGAGCTCGGTTCAGGGTTGGCATGCACGCATGTCCTCCTGGGGAGTTACAGAGATCGGAGCCAGTCAAGAAGGTCCTTGTTCTCCTGCCAGCATGGGATCGCCTGGACTGGGGAAGACTCATTGATTTTCTCAAGTGCGGCGCGTTTCATCTCCAGATTCGCTCTCGCGTAAATCTGAGTCGTTGTGACGTCCACGTGGCCGAGGAAGTCGCGGATCATGTCGAGCGAAATACCACTCTGCAAAAGATGCATTCCTTTTGCGTGCCGGAGCGTATGTGGGCTTACTTTTCGGTTCAGACTCGGACGCTTGCATCGTGCGCGGGCGAGGTATTTTTGAAGGATGTAGCGGATTCCCGAACGCGATAGGCGTTGATGGCGCGCGCTCTGGAAAAGCGGCCTCTCGAACTGCTCGGGGCGATCGAGGTGGTTCTCCCGTAGGTGATCACGTAGAAGCTGGGCCGTGTTTCCCATCAACGGTACCGTGCGCATCTTGCGTCCCTTTCCCAGAAGGCGCACTTGCGCCGGTGGATCCAAACGCACGTCTCCGGCTGAAAGATCGATTAACTCCTGAACGCGCGCGCCCGTGTCATAGAGGACGCTCAGCAGAACTACATCTCTTCGACCATCGGGCGTTCGGAGATCGGGCTGCGCCAAGATCTCCGCCAACTCTTCTTTCGAAAGGTAGGCGACGGTGGGGCGAACGCATCGCCGCAGGGGGATGGCGAGAATTTTCTGACATTGAAACATACAGGCCGGTTCTTCAGACTGAACGTATCGGAAGAAGGCGTGCAAGGCCGCCAGCCGATGATTGCGGGTGCGGGGTGAGGAGCCTTTTTCTCGTTCCAGGTAATCCAGAAAGGCTTCCAGCAGGGAAACATCAATCTGTTCGAGACGTAGCCTTTCCGGAGCGATGCCCTGCACATCCCGGCAAAAGCGGAGAAGCAGCGTGAAGACGTCGCGGTAGGCCTTGATGGTGTTCGGACTGACGTTCCTCTGGGCTGCCAGATAATGCGTTAGAAAGCTGGTCACGTGAAGGGAGAAATCGGTGGGTTTCATGGTTCGACCCTCCGTGGAATGACGTCGCCAAAGGCTGCCTCCGCTCGCGCCGTAATCTCGGGAAAAAGTTCAGCGGTGAGATGAAGATAATACTGAGTTCCGGAAAGATGCTGATGCCCGAGGTAGGTGGCCAGAAGAGGAAGTTTGGCATCCAGATCCTCACCCTCTCGATACCAGCGTCGTAAGGCATGGACGGCGAAGAGATGCCGATAATCGTGAATTCTGGGTCCCTTGCCGCGTCCGGCGTGGGAAATCCCACACCGCAGCAACAATTGACGGAACAGCGTGTAAACGGTCCGTAAGGCGAAGGGTCTTCCACTGACTCCCGGGAAGAAGCTCGCATCGGGCGGGCGACTTTCAAAATGGGCAGCGTACGTTCGCAAGCGGTTCACGAGAGGCAAGGCAGGAGGAACCAACCGATCTTTGCGGCCCTTTCCCTGCCGAACCGTGATGATGCCTTGATTGAGATCGACGTCTCGAACCCGGAGTTTCAGCACTTCTCTGACCCGAAACCCACATCCATACAGGAGCCGGAAAACTTCCGGCATAATGAGATGCCGCAAGGGCGATCGTGCTGTAGGTTCCAGTGCGTCTACGGCCTGAAAGAACTTTCGAAGCTCTTCGTCGCTCAGCATTCTGGGCACAAAAGTCGAGGGGCGCCGAGCCGCCAAGGTGGAATCGGGCACATATGCGGAATAGCCAAGCCGCAACAAAAACCGGGAGAATTGCCGGAAGAGGGTGATCCGTTGCTGTTGGGTTCGCGCACTTTCGTGGGCTTTCTTGGCTAACCATTTCCGGGCGAGGCCGCCAGGTAATTCACACGCTGCCCACCCCTCCTGCACCAAAAAATTGTCGAGATGCCGCAAGATTCGAGTCGCTTCATGATAGGCATACCCACAGGCGTGCTTTTCCTGAAGAAATTTCTCCATGAGAGCAGACAGAATGCTTTGGAAGCGGGGGGATGGATCAATCGGCATGATGCACCTCCTCAGGATCCAACGCCACACCGCGCAAGGCTTCTACGGCTGCCTTGGCGTAGATCCGGGTTGATTCCAAACTGGTATGACCCAAGATCTCCGCAATGGTGGTAAGCGGCGTGCCTTTCTCCAGAAGCCGAGTCGCGAGCGTATGGCGAAGCGAATGGAGGCCCCGCTTTTGCGCAGTGCGGAAGTTGATCCCCGCCAGCAGGCGCCAATACGTGACAATGTGGTGCAGATTGTTTTGCGTGAAAGGATCAAACGGCGGGGCTACTTTGAGGAACACCTCTCGGTGGGTGGTTTGGGGACGACCGAACTTCAAGTAGTCGATTAACGCTTCACCGACTTCGTTGGTCAGAGGCAGCCTCAACGGCTCGCCCGTCTTCGCTTGCGTAATTTCGATAGTCGATTCCGCCCAAAGAAGGTGGTCTAGTTTCAGGATGCGAATATCCCCAGCCCGCAATCCCAACCGGCAGGCCAGTAAGAGAATGGCGTAATCGCGCTTGCCTTTGGCCGAACTGCGATCGACCGCACCGAGAAGCCTGACGACGAGTTCGTGATCCCAAACCGAAGGGATAGTGGCATCTCTGGAAACTCGGATTCTGGGCAGCTCCGCACTGAGATCTCTCGGCAGAATCCTGCGCATGGTAAGAAACCGGAGAAAGCAGCGGAGATCGGACACAATTCCCGCGACCGTCAGCGGCCTCAAGTAATCCCGACTTGAGATAAATTCGGACAGATCTAGCGCCTGGATTTGGTCCAGGGTCCGCCCTTTTCTTGAATGGAGAAAATCCAAGAAGATCGTGAGTCCTGTCGTACGCTGATGAAGGGTGGACGGTCGAAGGTGGAGTCGATCCTTGCAATACTGTTCGTAATCACGAAGGGTGTTCTGCATGGTGGGAAGAAGATGGATGGCCTGTACCTCCGTGAACGCTCGCTCAATGCGCCGATGCTGAGCGAAATCGGCCAGCACCTTGACGCCGAATACCACATGCCGACGCCAGCCTTCGCCCGGCTCATCCATCTGCTCATCCCTGATGCGATACTCCTCCAGAAAGCGCGCCGCCAAATCCCCAGAAAACTCATCTCCCAATTCCATCCGGCGGCAAAAAGCGATGAGGTGTTCCCAGATTGCTCGATACCGATTCCGTGATCTCCTGCTATAGCCCAAGCGCGTGATCTCGCCCAAGGCGTCAGCGACAAGTGGACCCAGTTGCAGGTTTCTCGAAGTTGAACAATGGGTTTGTTCCATGATGAACCTCCTCTGAAAGATGGCGGCCTTCATGGCCGCCGAGGAAGACATCATGAAATCTTATGTGCTGTGATCCAAGAGGAATGACCTGACCGGAAAGCACTTACTGAAGCGACTCTACATCAAACTCCACTGCACACAATAGAGGAGCGTTGTCTGGATGCTCCGGTGCCCGGCGAATGTGGCGATCTCGTGAATATCCCAGTTCGCGCGGGCAAGATCTGTCAGGCACAGGTGCCGCCTATTCCGGCCCCGGAGTAGCCGTCACTATCCCGGTCTCCGGACTATGCCGGACAAGATGGAGTTGGACCACTAATTCGCCGATGGGAGTAGACGTCTTCCGGCATAGTGTGGTCGGTGTTTTCCTGACATGCTGTTGTGGAGAGGAGAACACCGATGAACCAATTTTTCGACAATTTCGAGACTCAGCGGCGCATGCATGTGGGGCCTCTGGGTGAGTACATGGATAGTTATTCAGCCGAGTTGCGTGCGGAAGGCTATTCCGAGCACTCGGCGGAGTTGCAGATTCGTCTGGTCGCTGACTTCAGCCGCTGGTTGGTCAAGCGACGGATCAGTGTACCGCGGATTACGGTCGAACACCTTCCACTCTACTTGCAATCGCGAGCGCAGTATCGGCGTCCTGGGCGAAGTGACGCGGCTGCTCTCAAGCGCCTCTTGAGTTTGCTCCTCCGTGCGCGGGTGATTGCTGAACCGTCCCTAGCTCCGGCAACCCCAGCGGAGCAACTGGGGGACGAATTTTGCCTCTATTTACGGACAGAACGAGCACTGGCAGCAGGAACTGTGGCCGGCTACCTGCCCTTCGTTAACCAGTTTCTGACCGTATGTTTTGGCACTGGCCCGGTCGACTTGGCTTCTCTTACTGCCATCGCCGTAACCGGTTTCGTCCAACGGCGCGCGGCGTCGATTCACGGCAAGCAAGTCCAATTGATGACCACGGCGCTCCGCTCTTTTCTGCGATTTGCGCGCTACCGGGGAGACGTCCACGCCGACCTTGCGGCCGGTGTCCCTGCGGTGGCGAATTGGTCGCAATCGAACATACCGAAGGCCCTTCCGTCTGGGCAGGTGGAGCAGGTGTTGGCTTCCTGCAACCGCCGGACAGCGATGGGCCGAAGAGATTACGCGGTTCTCTTGCTTCTATCCCGACTAGGCCTGCGCGCCAACGAGGTCAGGACGCTCACTCTGGAGGATCTGGACTGGGAGGCGGGGCGGATCGGGGTGCGCGGAAAGGGTGGCCGCTACTCCCAACTGCCGCTTCCCTGGGAGGTCGGCGATGCCATCGCTAAGTATTTGCGCCACGGGCGACCGCGAGCCGCCAGCCGCAATGTGTTTCTGCGCAGTAGGGCGCCATGCCGAAGTTTCCAGGGCGCGTCAGCGATTAGCTCCTTGGTGAGCCGCGCACTGACACGGGCTAAGATTGATTCGCCCCGCAAGGGCTCCCATCAGTTCCGTCACGGCCTCGCTTGTCAAATGCTTCGGCAAGGCGCGTCTTTAGCGGAGATCGGCGAAGTTTTGCGCCACCAAAGCCCCGAGACCACAGCTCTCTATGCCAAGGTCGACCTAGCTTCCTTGTCCACTTTGGCCTTGGCTTGGCCGGGAGGTGCACAATGAAGACCTGGCGCAGAGACGTCGAAGACTACATTCAGTTGCGTCGCAGCATGGGATTCAAACTACACGACGCGCACATCGGGCTTCTGAATTTCGCTGCCTTTCTTGACGCGCGCGCCGCCCAACGCATCACCATTGCGCTGGCGATGCAGTGGGCGCAGAAGAATCCTAAGGCGCGCCCTGAAGAATGGGCGCGACGGCTCAGTTTCGTACGTGGATTTGCGCGGCACTGGAGTGCCCACGACCCGAAGACTGAAATTCCACCGGCGGCATTGCTACCTCACCGGTCGTGTCGGGCACGGCCATACCTGTATAGTGACAACGAAATTCGGCGACTGCTTCAGGTGGCTCAGCAGTTACCGCCCGCGCATGGCCTGCGGGGTCGAACCTACTACTGTCTCCTTGGGCTGTTGTCGGTAACAGGTTTACGCATCAGTGAGGCTCTCAACCTGCAAACAGCAGATGTCGACTTGACGGAAGGTATTCTGACGATTCGAGGCGCCAAGTTCGGAAAGTCTCGCCTCGTACCGATTCATGCCTCGACCCGAAAGGTACTCTCTGCGTATGCGGTGCGCCGTGACCGGCTTCCGCGTAGGCACCCCACCGCATACTTTTTCGTGTCCCAGCGCGGAACACGCCTGGACGGGGGTGAGGTCCGGCGGACGTTTTACGACCTATCGCGACGAATCGGATTGCGCGGCGCCTCTGCAAGCCATGGACCCCGCCTGCACGACTTTCGTCACCGATTCGCCGTAAAGACCCTGATTCGGTGGTACCGTTCAGGTCAAGACCCCGAGCGTCGACTGCCCCTTCTGTCGACCTATCTCGGGCATGTCCACGTGGCCGATACGTACTGGTACTTGACGGCTTGCCCCGAACTGGGGGGCTTGGTCGTAAAGCGCATGGAAGAGCGCTGGGAGGGGCAATCATGAAATTCCCTGCCAGTCTGCCCACGTTGCTTGAGAAGTTCTTTACTCAGCGCCTCATGAGCCAACGGCAGGCGAGTCCTCACACCATCAGTTCCTATCGGGACACTTTCCGCCTGCTTTTGCTGTTCGCACAACAGCGTTTGCACAAGCCGCCATCCGGTTTAGCCTTCGAAGAGATTGATGCCCCGCTGATCGCTGCCTTTCTGGACGACTTGGAAAAAAACCGGGGGATTACAGCCCGTAGCCGCAATCTACGGTTGACGGCGATTCGATCCTTCTTTCACTATGCCGCTTACGAAGTGCCATCCCATGCGGCTCAAATACAGCGCGTGCTGGCCATACCGAGTAAGCGCCACACGCGCCGGTTGGTTCACTTCCTGAATCGTTTTGAAGTCGACGCGTTGCTGGCGGCTCCTAATCAAAAGACCTGGTTTGGCCGCCGCGACCACTCCTTATTATTAGTAGCCGTGCAGACTGGCTTACGCTCGTCGGAGTTAACCGGCCTGCAACGCCATGATGTGTCATTAGGTATCGGAGCTCACGTTCACTGCGTGGGCAAAGGGCGTAAGGAGCGCTGTACGCCTCTAACCAAGATGACTGTGGCGGTGTTGAAGGCGTGGTTGCGGGAACCTGCGAGACACAATGCCCAAGCACTGTTTCCCAGCGCGAGTGGTGGTCGGCTGAGCCCTGACAGTGTGTCGGACCTGCTCGCCAAGCACGTGGCAATCGCCGGCCACTCTTGTCCGTCTCTCCGCCAAAAGCATGTTACGCCGCATGTGCTGAGGCACACACTGGCCATGGAATTGTTACAAGAAGGGGTCGATCGAGCGGTCATCGCGCTTTGGTTAGGTCATGAATCCGTCGAAACCACACAGATCTACCTCGATGCCAATCTTGCACTCAAGGAGAAAATTCTGGCTAAGACCACGCCACCCAATGGAAAGCTCGGTCGCTACAGGGCTGACGACCAGTTGCTGGCCTTCCTCAAAGGTCTGTAGCTAAAGCTAAACTATGCCGGGTCAGAGTGCGAAGGATGCACGGGGAACACTCGATTCACTGGTCGCTTGCTCACTTCATTCGAATTTCGCTCGGCATAGTCCGGAAGCCGGGATAGTGCCTCGAAGTATGGGTCGTAAACTCCAGGACCCCGCTCCGCTTCGAGATGTTCTTTACCGCCTTCGACCACATCCAGATTGAGATCGGCTCACTTCGATTGCGCCGGGACTCGGACACAAAGATTAGGCCGCGGTTCCGGGTCAGATCGCGACGCCGCGCCAGATAAGCCGTGAACAACTCGGCGGTGGCGGCTGAATAGGGTACGACCCGTCCCCGGCGGAACTTGGTGTTTTCGGCTCGGATAGTGATGATGGATTGGGCCGGATCGAAATCGCTGGTGTCCAGGCTGCAAAGTTCCTCTCGCCGTAATGCCGCGTCGTATGACAAAGCCAGCATGAAACGGTTGCGCAAGGGTTCGCACCGAGCGGCCTCAAGCACCGCGCGCCACTGCTCGTCGTTGGGAATCCAGGGCAACTTGGTGAATGGGGGAACTAATCCGCGCTCACGTGTACCGCCAAAGCCCTTTCCCGGCGTGTAGCGGCCGCGACCAACGGGATTGTTGGGGCGAAGGCCTTCTTCAATCAAATAGTCATAAAAGAGACGGGCCGCGGTCAGCCGCTGTTGCAGGGTGGCGTTGGCAAGACCCGCGCCGGAATCGAGCACGACGACGTTCGATCCGCGCCGGTTGGGGCGCGAGGCCAAGTCACGAACATAGGCGGCGATGTGATCCCGGGTCGCGCTCACCACGTTGGTCGCGTGGCGGTGGCTGAAGTTCAAATAGTCCTCCAGGGCGCGACCATAGGCGTCGATGGTGTTTGGAGCAAGTCCCAGGTTCGCCTGCATGGTAAGCCATCGGCGCCCCAGATCGGACTCTGCCAGCCGCGGATAACGCTCCCACCTCACCTCGCCCATTTCGCCTCGGTCCCCTTTTTCGGTACTCCCCGGCTTAGACGCAGGCAAACAAAAATGGACAGCGAATTTTTTGTTTCACATGACGTTCGCGGTTGGCCAAAAACAAAGGCCGCAGCAACCCGCTCGTAATCGCGTGTCGAGGGAACTTTTCAGACGAGGAACGTCCAATGCTTTGCCCAAAAACTATTCAAGATTATTTACGTGCCTGGGCTCCGGAGTTGGGAGAGCGAATCATTCAGATGTACCCGGCGCTGCACCAACCAGGTGATCCGGTTTCGCCCCGGATGAAAACCTTACTCCGCAAGCCTTACCCCGCCCAGGAGGTGGCGGCCATGGGGGTGATCCGGCGCTGGCAGCAGGCACGCTCGGCCGCGGTGGTCGGAGAGTGCGGAACCGGCAAGACCCTTGTGGCCCTGGCAGCCATTCATTGTCACTCGGATGGGAATCCATATACGGCGCTGGCGATGGTGCCGGGGCATCTGGTGGCCAAGACAGCCCGCGAGGCGTTCCGGACTCTGCCGGGGGTGCGGGTCTTCTTCATCGATGCCCTGCGCGATCGGGTTCGGGATGGGACTCCGCGCGGAGTCAACGAGGTGAAACTGCGTCACGGCCGGATCGTGCGGGAAGGTCTGCATACCACGCTGACCGATCTGCGCCTGCGCAAGCATTACCGAACGGCCCGCGAACGCTGGCAGCAGGTGATCTGCTCCGGGCCGGCTCTCTTTGTCCTCGGGCGTGATCGAGCCAAATTGGGCTGGTTCTGGCGGCATGCTTATGAGGTCGCGCACTGTGGCCGTTATCAAGGCAGCGTCGTCAATCCGGATACGGGGCGCCCGGTCTACGTGGGCGACGACCGGCTACTCGCTTCCGACTTCCAGAAGGTGCGTCACAGCGAAATCATCGGTGCGGCCAGCGGGGAAGAAGACCGACAGAGCGTCAAGTCCCGGCGAAGTCGGTACAGCCCGCTGTGGCAGGCCGATGGACACAGGATCCGCCGCGTGGCTCCACTGGAGTTCATCGGCCGTTATCTGCCCGACTGGTTTGATTACGGCATCGGTGACGAAGTGCATCAACTGACGGCGGGTGATACGGCACAAGGTAACGCTCTCGGAACCCTCGCTACTTGCACCGGCCGATTGGTGGTTTTGACCGGCACATTGTCGAGCGGATATGCCGATGACCTCTATCACCTCTTATTTCGATTGAACCCCGGGAAGATGTTGGGGCTCGGCTATGAGTGGGGCGAAGCGGGGGTGCGGTCCTTCGCCGAAACGTATGGGGTGCTGGAGAAAATCACCACGATTCAGCCGGCCGACAATGCCTGCTCCAAGGCGCGGGTGACGACGCAGGTCAAGCGTCGGCCGGGAGCTTCCCCGCTCCTGTTCGGGCGGCTTCTGATGGATCTGGGAGCCTTCATATCCCTGGAGGACATCTCGTGCGACTTGCCGACCTACACGGAAGAGGTGATCGGCGTCGAGATGGACCCTCCCCTGAGTGCGGCCTACCGCCAGTTGGAGGAGGACGTCAAGAGCGCCTTCAAGGAACACCGGGGCAACAACTCGGTGATGAGCGTAGGCCTCAATGCGCTCTTAATGTACCCTGACAGGCCCTACGATATTGGCGAATTGTTTGGATGGGAGTTCAATCCCGAGACCCAGCGGCGGGAACGCTTCTTGATTGCCCGACCCGAGGATCTGGATCGGGAGTGTCTCCAGGCCAAAGAGCGTCGCCTGCTGGAGATCGTCCAGGCTGAATTGCGAACGGGCCGCCGCTGCCACATCTATGCGGTTTATACCCAGGAGCGCGACGTGACTCGCCGCCTGGAAAGCATCCTGGCGCGGGAAGGCATCCGCGTTGCCGTCCTCACCTCCGACGTGCCCACCGAAAAGCGGGAAGCCTGGTTTGAAACGAAGCTGCAGCAGGGGATACAGGTTACGATCTGCCATCCGAAAATCATCGAAACCGGGCTCGATCTGCTTAGCCATCCCTCCATGATCTTTTATGAGTCGGGCTACTCCCTGCACACCCTGCGTCAGGCCAGCCGACGCTCATGGCGGATTGGCCAACGGCAGCCGGTCCGTGTCTACTACCTGTATTACGGGGAAACCATGCAGTCGGCCTGTCTACGGCTGATGGGGAAAAAGCTCCTGGTGTCGCTGGCGATGGAGGGAAAGTTCTCTGGCGGAGGGCTGCAGGCCCTGGACGATGGGGACGATATCCTCACCGCGATGGCAAAGGAGCTCGTCACCGAAAGAGGAATCGGGGAATCGGCCAATGCGGTCTGGCAGCAGTTGCGGGCGGAGTCGAGCACCCTCGCGCCCCCGAAACCCGTCCCGCCTGAGCCCTCGACCAAAGATGAGGATGTTGTGCCGGTTCCACCACCCCCTCCGCCACCCCTCCAAGTCCCAGCCTTTCTCAGCACCCTTCAATTCGGTTCAAATCTGCCGTCAGTCCCGCCACGGCGGCGCCGCGAAAGGCGGACGCAGTTCCCCGGAGCGCAGTTCTCGCTATTCGAGGCACCGTGAACAATGATCATGGCAGCCACCCGACGAAATCTGCTTGCCTCACGGGAGCCGGTGACCGAAACAACTGGTTGCAAGAAAAAAGAGGAAGTCCCGCCGAGACCAATTCGATATTCCACATAACTTAGATTTATGGTCTTTCCCTGATATTTTCTTTTACGAGACAGGCTATTCCATCTACACGCTGCGCCAGGCGAGTCGGCGGTCGTGGCGGATTGGGCAGCGCAACAACGTCAACGTCAAATTCTTCTACTACGCCGGAACCATGCAAGAAGCCTGCGTGCGGCTCATGGGCAAGAAGTTGCTCGTTTCACTCGCGATGGAAGGGAAATTTGCCAGCGAGGGTCTGCAAGCGACCG
>Ga0335085_10012466_pt1 | contig 12524 bp, 12 predicted proteins | sample Lox_Sample_45_FD_206712 | JGI IMG/M metagenome (GOLD analysis project Ga0335085, IMG submission 206712) | Soil microbial communities from Loxahatchee National Wildlife Refuge, Florida, United States - Lox_Sample_4.5 | ecosystem: Environmental > Terrestrial > Soil > Wetlands | place: USA...
GTCAGCAGCTGCGCGCCCAGCAGCACCCGGCGGCGGTCGGCCGCGTCGGCCAGCGAGCCACCCAGCAGGGCCCCGGCGATCAGCGGCAGCACCTGCGCGAGCGAGACCAGCCCGACGGCGAGCGACGAGCGGGTCAGCGCGTACACCTGGTACGCCACCGCGACCATGGTGAGCTGGGCACCCAGCGTGGACAGCAGCTGGCCGGCCACCAGGCAGCGCAGATCCCGGGATCGCCGCAGCGGCGACACGTCCACCAGGACATGCCGCCCGATCCGTGCCAGCCACTTCACCGTGGGGCCAGGCTAACGGCCCGGCCGCTGTCCCACCGGGGCAGGCGTGCGCCCGCCCCGGTCAGTACGGCGCCTCGATGGGTGCGACCGTCACCAGGTCTTTCACGGCGTCGGCGGGCTGCCGGTCGAGGGTGATCAGCGCATCGCGAGTACGGCGAGGCCCAGGCTGCCCGCCGTTCCGCTTACGGGCTGAGGATGACCGGCAGTTCAGACAGGCCCCGCAGCACCAGCCCGTCGCCGTGGCCCCAGCGCAGCGCCGCCCGTGGGACGGCCAGCCGCATGGCGGGGAAGCGGCCGTGCAGGGTGGTGAGCGCCATCACGCCCTCGAGCCGGGCCAGCCGGGCACCCAGGCAATGGTGAATGCCGTGGCCGAAGGCCAGGTGGCTGGTGTCTGCCCGGGCGATGTCGAGGGCTGCCGGGCTGCCATACCGGGCCGGGTCCCGGTTGGCCGCGGCCAGCGAGATGATCACCTGGGTGAAGGCCGGGATGACGGTCCCGCCGAGGGCGACGTCCCGGGTGGTGTACCTGAACGTCGAGTGCGGCACCGGGGCGTCCCATCGCAGGATTTCCTCGACCGCGTGCGGCACCAGGGCCGGGTCGGCGACGAGTGCGTCGCGCTGCTGTGGGTGCAGCAGCAGGGCGACCGTCCCGTTGCCGATCAGGCTGGTCGTGGTGTCGTGCCCGGCCACCACCAGCTGGAAGATTGTTGAGAGCATCTCCTGCTCGGACAGGGTGCCGTCCTGGTCGGCCGCGCGTACCAGGTCGGTGACCAGATCCTCGCCCGGGGCGGCACGCTTCCGGGCGAGGAGCCCGGCCAGATACCGAACGATGTCGGCCGAGGCCGCCACGGCCTCGGCCGGTGGCTCGGGCGCCGACGACGGTGCGAGCAGCGTGGTGAACCAGCTCCCGAGCTGGTCCTGGTCGGGTTCCGGGACGCCGAGCAGCTCGCTGATCACGGTGAACGGCAGCGGGAAGGCGAAGCCCTTGACCAGGTCGACGACGGTGTCGCCGCACGCCTCGAGGTCGTCCAGCAGCCCGTCCACGATCGCCTGGACACGTGGCCGGAGGGCGGCGATCCGTGGCCGGCTGAAGGCCGCCGAGGCCAGCCGGCGCAGCCGGGTGTGGTCGGGCGGGTCGACGCTGAGCATGTGCCGGGCGAAGGCGGGGCCGGGCAGGCCCTCGGCGACCACCGCCCCGTCGCGGGCGAGTGCGGCGTGCATGTCCTTGGACAGGCCGGCGTGGTTGAGGGCGGCCTTCGCCTCCTCGTGGCCGACGATCAGCCACGCGCGGTGCCCGTCGGCGAGCGTGACCTCGTGCACCGGACCGTCCGCCTGGACCTGCGCGAACAGGGGGTACGGGTCGTCCCGGTCGTAATCGCCCCACGCGTTGAGTGCCGGGTTGCGCATCTGAAATCACCTAGATCTCGCGGAAGCCGGAGCACAGCAGGTCGATGGTGGCCAGCCGGCCGTCGTTGATCTTGCAGATCGAGGTCTGCGTGCAGGCCCAGCGGGTGCCGTGCTGCGCCAGGTCCAGCCGGTAGTGGATGAGCAGCCGGTCGGCCATCGCCCCGCCTGCCGACTCCACCAGGTCGACGGTGTCCATGTCGGCGAACCATCCGCCGAAGCGGGCGACGACGGCGTCGCGGCCGTGCTCTTCGATCGGGCCGCCGGGCAGCAGCGCCCGCAGCCGGACGGTGTCGGTGACCGCTGCGGCCAGCCGGGCGCTGTCCCGGCCGGCCACGGCCGCGGCGATCGCCGCGGCCAGGGGATGCTCGTTCATGACGCGCTCCTTTCGCGGCGGCCGGCCAGTGCGTCGAGATGGCCGGCCAGGTGCGTGGTCAGCTCGGCGGCGTCGTCCGCCGCCCCGTCGATGAGGCTCGACTTGCGGCGGCGCAGGAACGGCATGCCGATCAGGTACAGGCCCGGGCAGGCCGTCACACCGCCGTCGTGGGCGACCCGGCCCCGGCGGTCGAGCACCGGGACGTCGAGCCAGGACAGATCGGGCCGGTATCCGGTCGCCCATACGATCGCGGCGATCTCCCCGGACCGCAGGTCCAGGCCCAGCGGCGGGCTGCCCACGGCCGTTGGCGCGAACCGCTCACCAGCCGTTCCCGCCCAGGCGTCGATCGTGTTCAGCAGCCGCCCGAGCTTCAGGTCGGCCAGCGCGCAGACGTTGGGCAGGGAGCCGGAGAACTGGGCGACCCCGCCGGCGATCCCGGCCAGGCGGCCGGCCAGCCGCACCCCGGCCGAGCTTAGTGCGTTCAGGTCGACCGTCCGGCCCGGCGAGCCGACCAGCTGCATGGACGGCACGTTCCGCGCCCGCACCAGATCGTCGGCCTCGTCGTAGCGCTGGTCCAGCACCCCCGCGGCGTCCAGCCACCACAGGATGTCCCGGCCGCGGTAGGTGCGTGGCATGCGGACGTGCTCGCCGACGGCGAGCGTGACCGGGCGCCCGGAGCGGTGCAGCTCGTCGGCGAGCTGGATCCCGCTGGCCGAGGCGCCGACGACCAGGACGCCGCCGGGGGGCAGCTCGCCTGGGTTGCGGTAGCCCACGGGGGTGACCGAGGTGATTCCGGCCGGCACCAGCCGCGCCAGCGCCGGCACGGCGGGTATCGTCGCCGCCCCGCAGGCCAGTACCACCGTCGGCGCGCGCCAGATGCCCCGGTCGGTCCGCACGATGTATCCGCCCCCGGCTGCCCGGACCGAGGTCACCGTGGTGCCGGTGAGTACCGGCGCCGCGGATGCATCGGCGTAGCCCTCGAGCATCGCCGTGACCTCCCGTGCGCTGAGGTAGCCGTCCGGGTCGGCACCGCGGTACCGGTAACCGGGCAGCCGGGTCATCCAGTTGGGAGTGAGCAGCCGCAGCGAGTCCCACCGCTGCGTCCGCCACGAGTTCGCCACCTCGGCTCGTTCGAGGACGACGTGGTCGATCGAACGTGCGGCGAGGCAGTGGCTCATGGCCAGCCCGCAGTGGCCGGCACCGATGATCACGGTGGTTGTGCTCGGCACGGCTGTTCCTCCCTGCTTGCCCGGACCGGATCAGCCGACGTCGACGGTGACGCTGGTCGGGTTGGTGAGCATGTCGTAGACGGCGGAGCGCTTCTGCGACTGCGCGACCAGCGCCCTGATCTCCTCAGGGGTGGCGTCAGCGTCGATCTGGTAGCTGACGGCGACACCGCTGAAGCCGTTGCGGACATCCGGGTCGGCGCCGAGGATCCCGTGCAGGTCCATCTCGGCGGTGAGGGTGGCCTGCACCGACCGGAGCTGGATCGACCTTTGCTGGGCGACGGCGGCGACGCCGGCGGTCAGGCAGCCGCCGAGGGCGACCAGGACGTACTCCACCGGCGTGACACCGTTGTCCTGTGCCGCGAACTGCAGCGGGTGGTCGACGTCGTAGCTGAACGTCGTGTGGTGCTGTTGCTCGTCGCTGAAGCCGTAGAACGTCTCGACGTCCGAGCGGCTGTGCGTGCCGTTGACCCAGGACACCGTGGAACGCCATTGGAACTGCGCGATCTCCGGGGTGTCGGGCAAGGCTTCGCGGACGCCGAGCAGCGCTTCCACGTTGACGCCGTTGTCGACGGGGATCTCGGTTGCGGTCATGCTGTGCCTCCTTGGCGTGATGCCGGTCTTGATTCGATCGACCGACCGACTAACTGATACGGAGTCGGATTTGGCTCCGGTGATACATGGTGTCTGCCTGCTAGATGAGTTCGGCGATGAGCTGGGCGGCGCGGGCCGCGCCGTCGGTCTCGACGTCGCGGTAACTGACGGGCTGGCCGGATAGTTCGGTGATCTGGGCGGCCATGAGGTCGGGGTCGGTGGCGGCGTAGTCCATGCAGTGGCCGGCGTCATAGCGGTCGAGCCGGTAGCGGACGTGGAAGTTCTGCTCGAAGTGGTGCCCGAGCGGGAAGTACAGGAACGGCCGCTTGGCGGCGGTCAGCTCCATGGTGGTGGTCAGCCCGCCCTGCACGATGGCCAGGTCGCAGACGCACAAGTGCTGGTAGAGCCGGTGGACGTAGCCGCGCAGCTCGAGGCCGGGGTGCTGGGGGAAGGCGGCCGGGTCGATGCGGGGGCCGGTCACCACGATCATCCGCAGCTCGGGCGCGGTCTTCTTCGCCAGCGGGTAGGCGGCCACGGCCATCTCGATCAGGGACTGCCCGACGCCACTGCCGCCGACGGCGACCACGCAGACCAGCTCGTCGTCGCGGTAGCCCAGCTGGGCGCGGAGCGGCGCCACCTCGTCGGGCCCGGGCGGGATGAAGCCGGTGATGTAGCCGGAGTAGGAGAAATGCTCGGTGGTCCAGTCCCGGATGGGCGGCAGGTTCCCGCCGAAGGTGTCTGGCACGATGTCGTCGTCGTTCCCGACGAAGATGGCCCGGTCCCGTATCCACGGGTAGCGGTCGATGTGCTCGATCATCTCGGCGTTGTAGTCAGTGGTCAGGAAGGCCTCCCGCTCACCGCCGTCGGGCATCGGCAGGTAGCCGACGAAGTCGGTCAGCCACACGTTCTGGCCCCGTTTCAGCTCCGGGTTCTCGTGCCAGTAGTAGTCGACGTCCCAGGCTTCGTCGCCGATGACCAGGTCATAGCTGCCCTCCTCGACGACCTCCTGGAACACCATGAAGTTGGCCACCAGGATCTCGTCCATCCGGCGCAGCGCCTGGAAGCAGTGCAGGTCGTGCCCGGCTGCCTCGGAGGCCACGTGCGCGGACTCGCTGGCCAGCCGCTGGCTGGCGGGGTGGATGTGCTCGCCTTCGGCGTCGAGCACGGCGGTCACCGGGTGCTGGGCCAGCCAGTCGATCTCGAGCTCGGGGCGGAGCCGTTTCAGTTCCCTGGCCACGGCGACGTCACGGCGGGCGTGGCCGAGGCCGATGGGGGAGGACAGGTACAGGGTCCGCGGCGGACGGCACGGGCCGCGAGTCCAGGTCGTCGTGTGCATGGACGTTCCCGTGATCTTGCCGGCGAACTCGGCGATCAGCCGGGTGACCTTCACCGGGTCCCGGCTGTGCGGCAGGTGGCCGGCGCCCTCCAGCACGACCAGGTCACCGCCGGTCAGCTCGGCCAGCCGCCGTCCCCGGGCCACCGGCTGGCAGCGGTCATCGGAGCCGTGCAGGGAACGCACCGGGCACCGCACCCGGCGGCACAGCGCCTCGGCCTCGCTCGCGAGCGGCGCGTCCCGCCCTTCCCGCTCGGCGATCATCGCCTCCGCGTCGGTGTCCAGCGCCCAGCCCACCGTGTCCTCGTACTGCTTGGTGGAGTGAGGCTCGGGCAGCTGCTGGCCGAAGAAGAACTCAATCCACTGGCGGTAGCCGCCGTCCTGCCGCCAGAAGTGGCGGTTGCGCATGCTCCAGCCGGCCGGTGCCTCCACCGGGTCGGCCCATCGCCGCTCCGCGTCCACGGCAGAGGGGTAGGGCGGCGCGAGCGCGACCGCCGGGGCGATCGCGAACACTCCGGCGGCGCGCTCGGGGTGGTCCGTGGCCAGGCGCAGCGCCCACGGCACCGCGTGACAGTGCGCGACCAGGACAGCCTGGCCGATGCCGGCCGCCTCGAGTACCGCCAGCAGATCGGCGGTCACCTCGGCCGGTGTGTAGCGCTCGGGTGTGCGGGGACGGTCGGATCGGCCGGTGCCCCGGCCGTCGGTCGTGATGACGGTGAACCGCCGCGCCAGGGCCGGGACGATCCCCTTCCACGACCGGGCATGCGTGATCGGTGACGCCGGGATCAGCAGCAGCGCTGGTTCCCCCTGGCCGAAGACCTCAAAGGCGACACGGACGCCGTCGCGCCGGACGACGCCGTCCCGGTCGGGCAGCCGTGCCCTCATCGCCGGACCCCATCCGCGAACTGCCTGATCAGCAGGTTCACCCGTACCGGATCACGGACGTGCGGGAAATGGCCGGCGCCTGCCAGCGTCACCAGCGCGCCGCCCGTGCAGCTGGCCAGCGCCTCGCCCTCGCCGTGGCTGCGCACCGCGTCCTGCGTGCCGTGCATCACCAGGACCGGGCAGGCCAGCTGCGCGGCCAGCTGCCGGGTCACCGCCGCGCCACCATATTCAGGGGCGCCGTCCGTCGCCGCCAGCGTCTCGCCATCGGTCTCCAGCGCCCATCCGGTCACGTCCTCGATCTGTTTCGTCGAGTGCGGCTCGGTGAGCATGCGCCCCACAAAGAACGTGACGAACTCGGGGTAGTGCGTCTTCCAGTAGTGGGCGTTGTAGGTCTGCCAGCCGACCGGGTCGTCGATCACCTCGTCGAAGCGCTGCACCTGGCGCTCGGCCAGCGGCGGCGCCAGCAGTGCGCTGGGCGCGATGAACACCGACGCCAGCACCCGGTCCGGATGCCCGGCGCACAGCCGTAGCGCCCACTGCGCGCCGCGCGAGACACTGACCAGGACCGCGCTGGCGATTCCGGCTGCGTCCATCACCGCCAGCGCGTCCGATACGAACGCGGCATCGCTGTAGGCGCTCGCCTCGGCCGGCCGGCCGGAGCCGCCGCTGCCCCGCCCGTCAAAGCACACGACGGTGAAATGCCGTGCCAGATACGGGACCTGCATCTTCCAGTGCCGGGAATGCACCAGCGACCAGGCGGGCAGCAGCAGGATGGCCGGCCAGCCGTCCCCGTACCGCTCATAGCGGATCTCGACGCCGTCGCGGACAACGATCCCGTCGGAGTCGGGGTAGCGGGCTCTCATGGCTGCCGCCCCGGCTCCGGCGATTCCTCGAGCATCCGCAGCAGTTCACCGATCTTGCGCAGCGCGGGGCGGGCCGCGATCTTCGAGTCATCGAGGCCGACCAGGATCACCGCCTCTGCTCCCAGGAACGGCAGGGCCGCCAGGGCGGCCAGCTCCTCGGGGGCGAACGGGCCCAGCGAGCCGAACCGCTTGGCCGCCCGCTGCGCCACCTCGGCCAGGAGATCGAACCAGCCCCGTATCTGGGCAGATACCGCCTCACCTATCTGCGGGTTAGACCAGCCCGCCGCCGTCATCTCCATCAGCACCCGCACATAGCCCGACTCAAGATCGTCGTCGAAGAAGTCACAGGCCTGCTGCCACTGCTCCCACAACGGCTTGTCGGCCTCATACATCGCCGCCTGCCGGGCAAGCCGCGTCCGGTTCTCCATCTCGAGCACCGCGAGCATCAAGTTCTGCTTCGACCCGAAGTGGTAGTGAATCTGGCTCAGCGGCACCCCCGCTGCTTCCGCGATGCCCCGCGTCGACAGGTTCGCGTAGCCGACATCCAGCAGCACACCCTTGGCCGCGGCCAGGATCCGCAGCCGGGTGTCTTGCTCCACCATCATGAATCCTCCAGGCGCGGGCGGGCGGCGGCGATCTTTCGTTCGGTCGTCTGACCGATATCATGAGGCGCCGGTCCCCTGTTCGTCAAGACACGTGGCCAACCTCGCTCTCATCAGGGGTTACGCCTCGTGGTGGCGTCTGGAGGAGCTGCTGCTCAAGGCGGGCCCGGGCGAGCTTTTCGCCGGGGGGGCAGGGTCTATCTCCATATCGTCTCCACACGCTCTGCATCGGGATGGCACGGCGCGGGCCTGTGCTGGAGGCTCGGTGCGCCCGACGGGGGGCGAGATGTTGCCGACCTGTATCTCGGCGCAGGCCGCTGGCGGCCGCTCAGATCGCGGCCAGGGAGTGCACCGGCTGCACACCGGGGACCGGGGAACTGGATCCGCCCTACCCGGCGCGGTCCGTTCATCGCAGCCGGCGCGGCCTGCCGCCACGGTTGGCCTGCGCACCGGCGGCTGGCAGTGCTGGATGTGCGGGCGCCCGGGCCGGGCTGACCCGCCCACAACGGCGCACTTCTGCTGCGACAGCTGCGATGTCCGGTGGTACGGCGGGACTCGGCCGCCGCGTCCCAGCCCGGAGTACACGCAGCGTGAATACACGTGGTGGATCGCGGGCGAGGTGGCCCGCATCCGCTACATCGACCACGCTGCCGAGCACACCGCGTCCCCCGCCTGAGGAATCGCCCGTGACCTGCCCGGACACAACCGGGGGCCGGTGAACGGCGGCGGAGCGCCCAGTGCGGCGGTCAGCCGGTGTCTGCCCAGTCAAAGGCTCAACGACGCCACCTGGAAGGACGCCGCGGACATGGCAGATCACGAGATTGGAACCCGGGAGGGGCACCTGCAGGCCCGGCTGCGCCTGCTGGCAGCCGAGAAGGAGCACACCAGGCGCGGCGACGAGCTGGCCGCCCTGCGCCGTGCCCTGCCCTGGGTACGCATCAGCAAGCAGTACGTATTCGACACCAGCGAGGGAGAGAAAACCCTGGCCCAGCTCTTTGACGGGCGCTCCCAGCTGCTGGTCTACCACTTCATGTTCGGCTCCGACTGGACCGAGGGCTGCCCGGTCTGCTCGTTCTGGGCCGACAGCTTCAACGGCGCCGTGGTGCATCTCAACCAGCGCGACGTGACCATGGTCTGCGCATCGCATGCCCCGCTGGAGCGCATCGAGGCCTACCAACGGCGCATGGGATGGGGCTTCCCGTGGGTCTCCTCGCTGCGCAGCGACTTCAACTACGACTTCGGGGTCTCCTTCCCCGCGCCGTCGGCGGGCACGTCGCAAGAGGACATGCCGCGCGGCCCCGGCGCGGTGCCAGCAGACGCCATCTACAACTTCACCGGGCGGCCCTTCGCCGCGGAGAACCCCGGGCTCAGCGCGTTCGCGCTCGACCAGGGTGCCGTCTACCACACCTATTCCTGCTACGGGCGGGGCCTGGATGCCTTCAACGCCGCCTACCAGCTGCTCGACCGAACCCCATATGGCCGCAGCGAGGACGGCCTTCCCATATCAGTCGCCTGGGTGCGCCGCCATGACGAGTACCAGCGGGCCGGGCCGGTGCCAGCCCGATGACCGCCGTCCAGGCCAGCCGGCCGGCCTCCGCCGGGCCGGCCTGGCGGACGCGGCGCACCGGCGAACATGATCCGGGCGCGTGGCGCAGATAAGCGTGGCGGAGGATGCGAGATTCGAACTCGCGGGGTTTGCCCCCCAACACGCTTTCCCGGTATGCGCTCCAGCGTTCACGGCTGGCCGAGCCCGTCCGTGACCTGGGACGACCGTAATCGATGGGTCTCGGGGGAACCCGCGAAATGTCGGCGAATGAGACCAGATTTGAGACCATACCTAGGTCCCCACCCGGTGCGAGGGTCGGCTACCGTTCGTGCGGTACCGCGGGGCGGGTCACAGGGACGATGCTGATCAGGGTTTCCAGGCCCGCGAAGTCATCGGGGTTGGTGGTGAACAGCGGCAGCCGCTCGGCGATAGCTGTGGACGCGATCATCAAGTCGACTACCCGCCGCCTTGGCTTCCGGCCGGAAGCGATGACAGCCGCCGTCACTCTCCCGTAGATGCGGGCAGCCTCAGCGTCGAACGGCACCGGATCGAACTCGCTCTCGGCCCGCTGCAGGATGTCGAGCCGCCTGGCCCGCTCGGCACGCTCGTCGTAGCTGTCCTGTTCGTCGCCGCGGCGGACCTCATGCGGGCCCGCCGACAGTTCCGCCAAAGTGATGGCGCTGATCGCCATTTCACCGGGCAGCTCGGCTGGGTCAATCCACCTGCGCAAAATCAAGATGTTGGTGTCGAGCATGCCCTGGCGGGGACGCTCACCGCTCATACCGGCCGCCAGCCTCCTGATCGAGCGCCGCGTCCTGGTCGGCCCGGAAGGCCTCCAGATCAACTGCGGGGGCATTGCCCGACATCGCGATGAACTCTTGCCGGGAGACGAACCCGCGCCGTCGCCGCAGTGGGATCAGCTCCCCGATTCGGTGGCCGTCACGGGTGACGGTAAACGATTGCCCGTGCTCGACCGCGTCCATGATCTCCCGCGACCTCATCCGAAGGTCGCGTTGCGTGATCTCTGGGTAGACGCTCACCACAACATAGTAGCACGTGGTGCTATCTGGTGCTACAAGCGTCGCAGAATCGGCCAGGCAGTGAGATGGTGTTGGGCTGGCCGGCGAGTGATGCCGGGGATCGCTCACGCGACTGTGTCAGCGTGCACTTGAAGGCAGAAGTGTGGACCGATGCTGGCCAGCGTTCACCGGGATCCGCGCACGGCCCGCGTGCCCAGCGCCGAATCAGAGCGGCCGATTCATAGGTCAACTAGGCGCAACCCTCGTGCCGATTGTCAGTAGTTCTGCACGTGTGCGCTCGTATCTGAGCGCTGGCCATTTGTCACCTGGGGCGCAGCAGCGTGGCGGTGAGGCTGTCGGACAGCCATTGGGCAAGCGCGGCGGGGTCCAGCCGCGCTGGGTGACTAGCAGGCGGTAGAGGTGGCCGTCGTTGACCGCCCAGCACAGGTAGGGGGCTTGCTGCTCGGTGGCGCCCGCGGCAGGCCGCCCAGCGAGGCCAGGTGCCCGATGAACGCCGTGGCGCCGTGCATCCGGGTCTGGGCCTCTTTAGCCAGTAGCTCGGCGGCCTCGGGATCGCCTTCGGCAGTTGGCGCCGCGGGTGATATGGCGGTTACGGGCAGACCTTCTGGTAGGCCAGGACTGGCACGTATCGTGCCCACTCGGCGCGTGTCAGGGACCGCCCTGCCGAGGCGCACAGGCGCGGTACCACGTTCACGAGGTAGGCGACATCCCACAGCCGGACGGTGTGGTCGGCGCGGCTGGCAGCGAGGGTCTTGCCGTCCCGGCTGAACGCCACCGAGGTGACAGTGCCGGTGGGGCTGGTGAGGGTGGCGATCTGCCGGTGGGTGGCCTTGTCCCACAGCTGGACGGTGCCGTCGCCGCTGCCAGCAGCCAGGGTCTTGCCGTCCGGGCTGAACGCGACCGAGTTAACCGCGCCGGCGGGGCCGGTGAGCCGCGCGGCGGAGGTGGGGGTGGTGAGGCAGTTGCACGGGGTGGGCAGGCCCCACAACCAGACACCATTGGCACTGCCAGCAGCCAGGGTCGCGCCGTTCGGGCTGAACGCGACCGAGCTGACCGGGGTGGTGGGGCCGGTGGGGAGGCTGCCGCCCGGGCGGTGGGTGGCCACGTCCCACAACCGCACCCTGGCATCGGCGCCGCCGGTGGCCAGGGTCTTGCCGTCCGGGCTGAACGCGACCGCGCTAACCGGGCCGGTGGGGCCGGTGAGGGTGGCGATCTGCCGGTGGCTGGCTGCTGGACTTCACGGCTCAGAACCCTTCGTGGGCTTGGGCGGCGGGCGCGCTGGTTTCCACTCTTGAGGACCTGGGCCACTTCTTCCGGGCGCTGCTGGGCGGCCGGCTGCTGCCGCCCAGGCTGCTGTCCGAGATGCTGTCCACCATCACGGTCCCACCTGGTTCTGTCCCGCTCCCGCTGTACGACCGCTATGGCCTGGGGCTGCTGGAGGTCGAGACGCCCGCTGGGCGTCTGACCGGCAACGCCGGCGGGATCCCCGGCTTCTTGAGCATTGTCCTCAGCACGCCCGACAGCCGCCGGCAGTTTGGGGTCATGATCAATGTGCTGGCCGCCCCGGACCCCGTCTACGAGGCGTTCACGCAGGTGTTTCGAGAGCTCGGCGAGCGGCTTCTCTCGTAGCCTCTTGCACTTCTCCGATCGACCAAATGTTGTCTATGCGGCTGCGGGGCGCGTCTCGATGCCGACGTGCCGGAACAGGGTCTGCATATGGCTGGGCAGTGTCGGTGGTCCAAACGACAGCGTTGGGATCCGAACAGCGGGGATGAGCGCGGCCGGGAGGCGGTCGCGTGCGGCTGGTGGGATATCACGGGCGGGCGTTCGAGTGGCGCGGAGCCGGGGTCACGGTTGGTCAGGCCTCGCCGGGGTTGCCCGTTTCTCGCCCGGGCTCATTGGGCACGGGCAGCCCGGCAAGCGGCAGCGGCTGTCCCGTGGCCGAGCCAGGTGTGATGATGGCCTGGAGATCAATGCCTCGCAATGCAGGGTTGTCGTAGCGGCGCTCAGAGATGTCGGCTTCCTGGTGATGCGGCTCATCGAGGTCCTCGGGCTCTTGACTTAACAGGACGACGGCCCTTCCGGCATTGCCGGGTTCGGCGGCGAGTAGGAGCGGACATGGGAGAGCCGCAAGAGGCGGGTGCGGCCGCCTCGCCGCGTGAGGAATCGCCAGCGGGCCGGGCTGATGCGATCTTGACGCCGGATCAGCGGGTGCGGGTGTTCATCTCCTCTGCCTTGGAGGAGCTGGCCGCCGAGCGGGTGGCGGCGCGGCGGGCGATCGCCCGGCTGCACCTGGTGCCGGTGTGGTATGAGTCGGGCGCCCGGCCGCATCCGCCGCGGTCCATGTACCGGGCGTACCTGGCCCA
>Ga0335085_10012468_pt1 | contig 12523 bp, 7 predicted proteins | sample Lox_Sample_45_FD_206712 | JGI IMG/M metagenome (GOLD analysis project Ga0335085, IMG submission 206712) | Soil microbial communities from Loxahatchee National Wildlife Refuge, Florida, United States - Lox_Sample_4.5 | ecosystem: Environmental > Terrestrial > Soil > Wetlands | place: USA: Florida...
AAAGAGCCACACCCATGTGGCATCCATGTCGCCCCAGCGACATGAATGCCACATCCTTGTCGTTGGCCGGGCTGCCCAGGCTGGGAGGAAGTGCACCAGAAGCCCCACGGGCATCGGGCGTCACTCTCGCGGCCCCTGGAGACGTCCTTCTCGGCGGGCAGGCCGACCGGTAGCGCACCACACGGATGACTACCCTCCGTAACAGAAAATGCCCGCGATTCCCGTCAATAACCCGCCCCCGTCACCCTCGCCTGAAACCAGCCAAAAGCCCGCCAGCCCTCGGGCTTTCCCCCCTAATCGCCACGTCCCCGCAGGTAGGAGCCGCTGCGCCGTTCGTATGGTTGACGCCCGGTTCGGGATAGTCGAGGATACTTTGCTTGATTAAAAGGTTATCAAGCCTTAACCTCGCGGCAGCGAGTTGTTGTCCCACCCGGCACAGAAACGCAGCGGAGGAGAAGCGTTCGTATACGTTGTGTAGTCAGGCTGGCGATCGCGTCGGTCGGCCTCACCGGCCGGTCCGCAAGTCGGCCCCGCCAGCCGACGAACGGAGGCGGCGTGCGACCGCCCGCACCGGGGCATAAACCCCGGTAGCAAAACAAGACGGTAACAACACAAGGGTCCCCCGAGGGCTATGGACGGAAAGGGGTGACCGTGAGCAGCGGATTGTCGCTCGCGTTCATGGTGATCGGGTTGCTCGCGGTGGTATTCGCGCTCGTGGTGGTCTGGCGGCGAGCCCCAGGCCCGCCAAAAGGCCAGCTAGCAGCTGACCGCAGCCAGCTCGACAGCGCCACCGAAGAAGCCGAGCACATCCGCTCCCGAGCCCAGACCGAGGCCAGCGGGATCCTCGAACGGGCCCGCCAGGAAGCCGAGCAGGCCGCCCAGGGCCGCCGCGAGGTCGAGGAGGAAATCCGCGCGGTCAAGGACGAGGTCCGTGAGCTGCGCGGCGACCTCGAGCGCCGGGAGACCCGGCTAGCCGACCGTGAACAGCGGCTCGACGAGGAACTCAAGCGCATCGAGGACCGCGCCCAGGCCCTCAGCCAGCGCAAGCAGGACCTCGACCGCCGCGCCGTCGAGCTGGACCAGCTGGAAGCCGGCAAGAACAAGGAGCTGGAGCGCGTCGCCGGCCTCACCTCCGATCAAGCCAAGACCGAGCTTGTCGGCACCATCGAGAACCAGGCCAAGCGCGAAGCCGCCCTCATCGTCAGGGACATCGAGCACGAGGCCAGGTCGGAGGGCGAGAAGCGGGCCCGCAAGATCGTCACCCTGGCCATCCAGCGGGTCGCCACCGAGCAGACCAGCGAGTCCGTCGTCTCCGTCCTGCACCTGCCCGGGGACGAGATGAAGGGCCGCATCATCGGCCGCGAGGGCCGCAACATCCGCGCCTTCGAGTCGGTGACCGGCGTCAACCTCATCATCGACGACACCCCGGAAGCCGTGCTGCTCTCCTGTTTCGACCCGGTAAGAAGGGAAATCGGCCGGCTGACCTTGGAACGTCTCATCGCCGACGGGCGCATCCACCCGCAGCGGATCGAGGACGCCTACGAGCGCGGCAAGGCCGAGATCGAGCAGCTGTGCAAGCGGGCCGGCGAGGACGCCCTGGTCGAACTGGGCCTCACCGACATGCACTCCGAACTCGTCGGCCTCCTCGGCCGCCTGCGCTACCGCACCTCCTACGGGCAGAACGTGCTCAGGCACCTGGTCGAGTCGGCCCACATCGCGGGCATGATGGCCAGCGAGCTGCGGATCGACCCGGTACTGCTCAAGCGGTGCACGGTGCTGCACGACATCGGCAAGGCGCTCACCCACGAGGTCGAGGGCAGCCACGCGCTGATCGGCGCGGAGATCGCCCGCCGGTACGGCGAGCCTGAGGACGTGGTGCACGCCATCGAGGCGCACCACAACGAGGTCGAGGTCCGCACCGTCGAGGCCGTCCTCACCCAGGCGGCGGACGGGATCAGCGGCGGGCGTCCCGGTGCCCGCCGCGAGTCGCTGGAGATGTACGTGAAGCGTCTCGAGCGTCTCGAGCAGATCGCCGGCGGCCACGAAGGCGTCGAGAAGGTCTTCGCCATGCAGGCCGGACGCGAGATCCGGGTCATGGTCAAGCCCGACCGGATCGACGACATCCAGGCCCAGGTGATCGCCCGCGACATCGCTAAGCAGGTCGAGGAGGAGCTCACCTACCCCGGCCAGATCCGCATCACCGTCGTCCGCGAGTCCCGCGCCACCGAGTTCGCCCGCTGACCCCCCGGCAGGCCGGCCTCCGGAAGAGGCCAGCACCCGGAGTGCAAGCACACGGGGTGCCAGCACACGGAGTGCCAGCACACGGAGTGCCAGCACACGGAGTGCCAGCACACGGAAGGCCGGCCGCAGTTCAGCTCAGGCCGGGCTGAGCCACTTCATATCCCAGACGAACGCATCCCCGCTGTTGCTGGTGGCGGCCAGGGAATGGCCGTCCGGGCTGAAGGCGACGCCGATCATCTGCCCGGACGGGACGAGGAGGTCGGCGGCGAACGCGCGAGTGGCCATGTTCCACAGGGCCACGCTCCCCAGGGTGTCGGCGGCGGCCAGGAAGCGGCCGTCCGGGCTGAACGCGATGTCGGCGATATTGCCGCCGTCGATGGGGCGCAGCGACGAGACAAGGTGGCCGGCCGCCACGTTCCACAAGTAGACGACGCCGCCGGCGCCGCCCACGCTGTCCGAGACGGCCAGGAGCTTGCCGTCGGGGCTGAAGGCGACGTCGTAGATGCCCTTGCTGACCGGGTTCGCGAGAGCAGCGGTGAGCTTGCCGGTGGACACGTTCCACAGGTACGTTTTGCCGACGGTGTCGGCGGCGGCGAGTAGGCTGCCGTCCGGGCTGAACGCGACGCTGTAGACGTTCTTGCCCCCGGGGTCCTGCAGGCCAGCCGCGGGCGCGGAACTGGCCTTGCCCCCGGCCACATCCCACAGGTAGGTGCGGCCGGACCGGCTGCCCGCGGCGACGTGACCGCCGTCCGGGCTGAACGCGACGCTGTAGTTGGCCCGGCCCGGGTTTTGCAGCGTGGCGGTGAGCTTGCCGGTGGCCGCCTGCCACAGGAAGATGCTCACGGTCGCGTCGGCCGTGGCGAACGAGTCGCTGTGCGGGCTGTAGGCCATGTCGTTGACGCTGGAGCCACCCGGATCGCGCAGGGTGGCCATGAGCTTGCCCGTCGGCACGTTCCACACGTAGGCGCGGGCGTTGCCGTCACCGGTCGCGAGAACGCTGTCCGAGCGGAACACGTCGCCGAAAACCTGCTTGCCCCCCGGATCGTGCAGGGTCATCCGCGGCCGCGTCGGCGGCGTGAGCGGCGTCGTGGCCGGGGAGGAAGCCGGGCGAGCGGAAGCCGGACGGGAGGCCGACTGCGCCACGGCGAGATGACGCGGCTTCGGGCTGCCGCCGCTGAGCAGGACGCCGAGGCCGGTGCCGAGCAACGCGACGAGGGCCACGCCCGCGGCGGCCAGCACCTTGCCGCGTGGCCTGCGCCGGGCGGCCGCCGCCCCCGGGGCCGCCGCCCCCGCGGCCGGCCAGATGTCCGGCATGTCCGTGCTGACGGGCTCTCCGCTGGCGGGCCACGTGCCCGCCACCTGATCCGTGGCCAGGTGGCCGCCGCTGTGCATCGTGCTTGTCGGCGCGTAACGCGGGCCAGCTGGCGGCGCCTCAGCGGCGGGGGACGTGGGATAGGCGGGGGAGAGGCCAGGCTCAGCGTCGGTCAGCCGGTCCAGGATGGCGGCCAGGCGCGGCCGGTCGTCCGGGTACTTCGCCAGGCACTCGCTGAGCAGTTGCCCGAATCCGTCCTCTTCCGGTACCCCGGCCAGGTCGGGCGGCTCGCTGCTGATCCGGCGCACGACGCTGACGATCGATTCGTCGCCGAACGGGGCCCGCGCCGTGACCGCGAAGGCCAGGGTGCAGCCCAGCGAGAACACGTCGCTGGCGGGTCCGGCGGCCTCGCCCGCTACCTGCTCGGGCGACATGTACGAGTAGGTGCCGACCACCAGCCCGGCCGTGGTCATCCGGCTCGCCTCGGCGGCCCGGGCGATCCCGAAGTCGATGATCCGGGGGCCGTCCTCGGCGAGGATCACGTTGCTCGGCTTGAGGTCGCGGTGTACCAGCCCGCAGGCGTGGATCGCGGCCAGCCCTTCGGTGAGCCCGGCGCCGAGCGCGCGGGCCTTGGCCAGGCCGAGCGGCCCTTGCTCGAGCACCGCTTCGGACAGCGAGGGACCCTGGATGTAAGCGGTGACCATCCAGGGCGGATCGCCGGCCGGGTCGGCATCGACGACCGTCGCGGTATGGAACCCCCCGACCCGCCGCGCCGCCTCGACCTCCCGCGCGAACCGCTCGCGAAACTGGCTGCCGGCCTGCCCGGGATGAATGAGCTTCACCGCGACCTGACGGCCGCCAGGGGACAGGCCGAGGTAGACCCGTCCCATCCCGCCTTCGCCCAGCCTCCCGATCAGCCGGTAGTGACCGACCTTGCCCGGGTCACCCGCCTGCAGAGCTTCCACCGCTCACTCCGTATCCCGCCCCAGCGGTCATCAGCTATGTACTCAGATACGGAGGACAAGGCCGCCGGGCGTGATACACCCATCCCGGATGGCCGGTGCGGCATGCGGATATCCAGGTAAATTACGGACGAACGGGGATGGCGCGTGCCTCTCATCCCCCCGCCAGCGGCACCGGCGGGATGCCGGGCGGGACGAAGCCCAGGATCTGGCCGTAGAAGGAGAGCTCGGCCTCCATGCTGCCCACGATGTTCTCCGCCTTGCGGAACCCGTGGGACTCGCCCTCGTAGGTGATGTAGGCATACGGGATGCCGTGCGCGGCCAGGTCAGCCGCGATCGACTCGGCCTGCGCGGGCGGCACCACCGGGTCGTCGAGTCCCTGCAGCAGCAGCACCGGGCAGGTGGCGTCGTTGATGTGCCCGACCGGCGCCCGCTCGGCGTACAGGGCCTCGGATTCCGGCAGCGGGCCGATGAGCCCGTCCAGGTACCGCGACTCGAAGTCGTGCGTGTGCTTGGCAAACTCGCGCAGGTCGGCCACGCCGAAGTAGGACGCCACCACCGCGAAGACCCGATCCCGGGAGCCATCCAGGCCGTCAAGCACTCCCACCCCGGAGGTGACGGCGGCCAGCGCGGTCCAGCCGCCGGCCGAGCCGCCGCGGATCCCGAGCCGCTTCCCGTCCGCCTCGCCCGACTCGGCCAGGGCCAGCGCGGCCGTCATGGCGTCGGCCACGTCCACCACGCCCCACTGGCCGCGCAGCCGGTCGCGGTAGGCGCGCCCGTACCCGGTCGACCCGCCGTAGTTCACGTCGATGATGCCGATGCCGCGGCTGGTGAAGAAGGCCTTCTCCAGGTCGAGCCGGGGGAGCGACTGCGCGGTGGGGCCGCCGTGCACCCAGACGATGTACGGCGGCCGCTCGCCCTCCGGTGCCCGCACGTCGGGGTTGGACGGCGGGTAGACGAGGGCGTGCACGACCGAGCCCGACGGGCCGGTCAGCTCGGCCGCCCGGGGCACTGGCAGGTAGGCGGGATCGGGCAGCGCGTCGGTGCTGCGGCTCAGCTCGCGGACCACCGGGTCGCCCGTGGCCGGGATGTCCACGCTGATCACGGTCGTCGGCACCGTCGGGCCGCCCGCGATGGTGGCGATGGCCTGGCCGGCCGCCGTCAGGTCGAAGACGTACACCCGGTAGGGCAGGTCCAGGTCGTCCAGCTGGCCGGTACCCGGGTCGAGCACTCCCAGCCGGGCTTCCCCGGTGCCGTGCGTGACGGCGAGGCGGCCGTCGCCGAGCACCGCGTACGGGCTCGCGCCCAGCTGCCACAGCGGGGCGGCGAACTCCTCAGGGCGCTCGCACAGCTCGCCGACCGTCCCGTCCAGGCCGGCCAGGTACAGGTTCCACCAGCCCGAGCGGTCCGAGATCACGTACAGGCTCTGGTCGTCCCGCCACGCCGGGGCGAGCACCGACTCGGCCGGGCCGCCCATGACGACCTGCTGCGTCCCGTCACCGCCGACCGCCGTGACCCGCAGTTCGGTGCCGTCCCACGGCATCAGCGGGTGATCCCAGCAGATAAAGGCCAGCCGGGTGCCGTCCGGGGACAGAGCCGGGAACGCGTAGAAATCCGAGCCGCTGGCCAGCACCCGCATCGCGCCGTCGTCGCGCACGGCCGAGCCGTCCAGCGGGACGGCCGCGATCGCGCGGGTGATCCGGCCGCCCTCATGCCGTTCCCGTACGCACCAGATCTCGTCCCCGCCGGGGGACAGGACGAAATCGGCGAACCGGAACGAGACATCTCCCGGCTCCGGGGTCAGGGGCTCGGGAGCGCCTTCTTCTCCGCCGCGGTACAGCCGCTGGTCGCTGAAGTTCGCGAAGACAAAACCGCCCGGCACCGGGTGGTACGACCGGCCGCCGTACTCGTGCACCCGGGTCCTGGCGTTGTACGGCATCGGGAGCAGATCGCGGCGGACGCCGTCAGGACCCTGACGGACGATGGCGACCCGGCCGCCTTCCTCCGGCCGTGACTCCTGCCACCACACCCCGTCGCCCTCGATGACGGCGAACATCAGGCTGACCTGCTTGCGCGCCACGTCGGTGCCGGCGATCGGGGAGGCCCATTCGCCATAAGATGTCGTTTCTGTAGTCATTCGCATACAGACATCATGCCGGATTCGGGCCTGGATATCACCAGGCACATGACTACCAGATCGTGAGTCATCTGATCCGGGACCGCCCCTATCCTGGTCGTGTGACTGCCGCCGGCCGGACTTATCAGATCCGCACCTACGGGTGCCAGATGAACGCGCACGATTCCGAGCGCCTGGCGGGCCTGCTCGACGAGGCGGGCTACCAGGCCGCCGGCGACGGCGAGACCCCCGACGTGGTGGTGTTCAACACGTGCGCGGTCAGGGAGAACGCGGCCGACCGGCTCTACGGCAACCTCGGCCACCTGCTGCCGCAGAAGAAGAAGGGCATGCAGATCGCGGTGGGCGGCTGCCTGGCCCAGATGGAGCGCACCCGGATCACCGAGCGCGCGCCCTGGGTCGACGTGGTCTACGGCACCCACAACATGGCCTCGCTGCCGGCCCTGCTCGAGCGGGCCCGGGTCAGGAACGAGGCGCAGGCCGAGTTCGCCGAGACGCTGGAGACGTTCCCCTCGCTGCTGCCGGCCAGGCGCGAGTCGGTCTACGCGGCCTGGGTCGCGATCTCGGTCGGGTGCAACAACACCTGCACCTTCTGCATCGTGCCGAGCCTGCGCGGCAAGGAGAAGGACCGCCGCCCCGGCGACATCCTGGCCGAGATCAAGTCGCTGGTCGCGGACGGGGTGCTCGAGGTCACCCTGCTCGGCCAGAACGTCAACTCGTACGGTGCGGAGTTCGGGGATCGTCAGGCGTTCGGTAAATTGCTGCGCGGATGCGGTGCGATCGAGGGCCTCGAGCGCGTCCGCTTTACCTCCCCCCACCCCCGGGATTTCACCGACGACGTCATCGGCGCCATGGCACAGACGCCCAACGTCATGCCCAGCCTGCACATGCCGCTTCAGTCGGGTTCCGACCGGATCCTGAAGGCCATGCGGCGCGCCTACCGCCGGGACCGTTACCAGGCCATCCTGGACCGGGTCCGAGCGGCCATCCCAGAGGCCGCCATCACCACCGACATCATCGTCGGCTTCCCCGGCGAGACCGAGCAGGACTTCGCCGACACCCTGGACCTGGTGCGCCAGGCCCGGTTCGCCGGCGCGTTCACCTTCCGCTACTCCATCCGCCCGGGTACCCCGGCCGCCACCATGGACGGCCAGGTGCCCGCCGAGGTCGTGCAGGAACGCTACGAGCGGCTGACCGCCCTGGTCGAGGAGACCACCTACGCCGAGAACCAGAAGCTGGCCGGGAGATGCGTGGAGGTCCTGGTGGCCGAGGGCGAGGGCCGCAAGGACGCCGCCACCCACCGGATGTCGGGCCGCGCCAGGGACAACCGCCTGGTGCACTTCACCCCGGAGCAGACCGCACCGCGCCCGGGCGACATCGTCACCGTGACCGTCACCCGGGGCGCCCCGCACTACCTGCTGTCCGACGCCGCCCCGCTGTCCGTCCGACGCACCCGGGCCGGCGACGCCTGGGCAGCCGCCGCGGCCGAAGGCCCAGGCAAATCAGATACCGCGGCCGAAGGCCCAGGCAAATCAGATACCGCGGCCGAAGGCCCAGGCAAATCAGATACCGCGGCCGCCCCGCCCGCGGCCGAGCCGCCCGCCGCCGGGGCTTCCGTCCTGCTCGGCATGCCGGCCCTGCCCGCGCGCAGCTGAGGTCCGTCCGCCGCAACCGCCCGCCACCGGCGGGCGTGTCGAAGGCATGAGAACGAACGTCTTCCGTGCCCGCCTCGCTGCTGTCCTGCTCGCGGCCGCTGTCGTACCCGGCCTGGCCGGCTGCGCGAGCACGGCCGGCCAGACGGCGGATTCTGCGCCCGCCCTCTCCGCCGCTGCCGCGAAGGTGCCCTGGAGCAAGATCGGGCCGGGCGCTGCTGATCCAGGCCCAGACCGACTGCCCAGGCAGCCAGTCCCTGCTCTGGTTCAACCCGCGCACGAACGCCGAGCAGTGGCTGATCAGGACCTCGCCTGGCCGGTACGGGCTGCAGGCCGCCATCCTGTTCGACACCCGGGAAAACGCCTGATCGCTGTCTCTTCCATTGACTGAACCATACTTCAGTGAACTATACTCCACTGAAATACAGTTCACTATCAAGGCCACGGTACCGATGCCGCACATTCTCGACAAGCCCTCCCACGTCTTCGGCCGGGACCGGGAGTGGCGGGCGCTGGCCGACTTCGCCGCCGACCCGCGCCCGGAGGCGACCCTCGGCATCGTCACCGGGCGGCGCCGCCAGGGGAAGACCTACCTGCTCCGGTCGCTGGCCGCCGCCACCGGCGGCTTCTTCTTCGAGGCGGCCGAGGCCACCGAGGCGGAGTCGCTGCGGATGTTCGGCGCGGCGCTGGCCAGGCACGCCGGCTCGGCCGCGGACTTCTCGTTCCCGGACTGGGAGAACGCGCTCAGGTACTTCATGGACCTGGCCGGGCCTGACCCGGTGCCGCTGATCATCGACGAGTTCTCTTACCTGGTGAAGGCCACCCCCGCGCTGCCCTCGCTGCTGCGCAGGGAGATCGACGGCCGCGGGCCCTCGCAGGGCGGCGGCAGCCGCGCGCGCGTCCTGCTCTGCGGCTCGGCCATGTCCGTGATGGGCGGCCTGCTGGCGGGCAACGCCCCACTGCGCGGCCGGGCCGGCCTGGAGATGGTCATCAAGCCGTTCGGCTACCGCGACGCGGCGCGGTTCTGGGGGGTGAGCGACCCTGGGCTCGCCGTGCGACTGCACGCGATCGTCGGCGGCACGCCCGCGTACCGCCGCCAGTTCGTCCGGGACGATGCCCCGGCCGGCCTGGACGACTTCGACGCCTGGGTGGTGCGCTCGGTGCTCAACCCGGACCGCCCGCTGCTGCGCGAGGCGCGCTACCTGCTCGCGGAGGAGACCGACATCCGCGACCCCGCGCTCTACCACTCGGTGCTGGCCGCGATCGCCGCGCGGAACGAGACGTGGGGCGGCATCGCCAACTACATCGGGCGCAAGGCGTCCGACATCGCGCACCCGCTCAACGTGCTCGAGGACGCCGGCCTGGTGGTCAAGGAGACCGACGTGTTCCGGGCCGGCCGGACCCGCTACCGGATCACCGAGCCGCTGGTCACGTTCTACGAGACGGTGATGCGGCCCCGGTGGGCCGACCTGGAGCTCGGTCTGGGCGCCGAGGTCTGGGCTGACAGCGGGGCGGCGTTCGGGTCGCAGGTGGCCGGGCCGCACTTCGAGGCGCTGTGCCGGGAGTTCGCCCGGACCGAGGGGCGGCGCGTCTTCGGCGTCCCGGTGGGGGAGGTGGCCTCGGGGACCGTCACCGACCCCGGGAACAAGGCGCAGATCGAGGTCGACGTGGCCGTGTTCGGCCCGGCCCGGCCTGGCGAGCCGCGGCCGTTGATCTCGCTCGGCGAGGCGAAGTGGGGCAAGGTCATGGGGCTGCGCCACGTGGAGCGCCTGCGCCGGGCCCGCGCGCTGCTGGCCGCCAAGGGGCACGACACGACCGCTATCACCCTGGCGTGCTATTCAGGCGCGGGCTTCGACGAGGCCCTGTCGGCGGCCGCGGCGGACGGCGACGTCTTCCTGATCGGAGCGGACCGGCTCTACTCGTAGCTATCCCTCGCTCGCGGCCATCGCGATCAGGTCGCGGACGGCCTGGACCACGGCGTCCGGGCGGTCGGTGGTCATGGTGCTGTGCCTGGCGCCTTCCAGGGCGCGGTACTCGCCGCGGGTGACCGAGCCGGCCAGGTCGGTGTACATGCGCCGGTTGCCGTCAGCCATCGCCTTCAGGGCCTTCCCCGGCATCATCAGGCGCAGGCCGAGATCGATGCCCGTCGGGGCCAGCACGATCACGGGGACGTCGGGCACGTCGCCGCCCTGCCTGAGCTCGGCCGCGACCGCGGGCAGGTTGCTCCGCTCGCGGACCCCGGCCTGCCACCACGAGTCGGACAGGTGCCGGCCGATCAGGGTCTCGCGCAGCCCGTCCGGCCAGCTCGCGAACATCTTCCGGTACATCCGGCGCATGGCCGGCCGCATGAGCGCCAGCTGGACCGGGCCCGGGTCGGGCTGGCGGACCTTATCCAGGTGCAGCTTCTCGGGCATGTAGTCGTCCAGGTGCTCGTAGAAGGAGTCCAGGTACAGGACGCCGGCCACGTCGCCGGGGAACAGCTGGGCGAACCGGCGGGCGTAGCCGCCGCCCAGCGAGTGCGCGACCAGCAGGTAAGGACCGGGCACGCCGGCGGCGCGCAGCAGGTCACGGAGCTCGGTCGCGACCTCGGCCGCGGCGCGCGGCAGCGGCGCCTCACCGCTCCAGCCGGTGCCGCCACGGTCGTACAGCACGGACGTGGTGAACTGGCTGATCTGGTCACCGATGTTGAGGTAGTCCAGGCCGACGGCGCTAGCCCCGGGCAGGATCACCACGGCCGGTCCCCCGGTCCCGGACTGGTGCAGCCACAGCTGCCGTCCGTCCACCTCGTAGAACTGGCCCAGCGGAGGCCGGCCGTCCGCGGCGGTCTGCTTCGCGCCCGGTGGCGCCTGTTCGATCATGATTGTCCTTCCTCTGCTTCTCGGGATGAACGCAGGATTTCGCGACGTGCCCGCCACTCCTCGAACACCGCGGGCATCTTCTCGGCCAGGAAATCGGCGAGGGCCGCCACTTCTTCCAGGACGGCCCGCCGGTCGGTCGGCGCGTCGTCCGGCAGCACCGCCAGCCCGTCCCGGGCCAGCCCGGCCAGTTCCTTGTAGACCACCGGGTCGAACCCCCGCGGCTCCAGCGCCGACGGAGCCAGGCTGACCCGGTCGACCCGGTCGCCCGCGACGCGCTCGCGCCGCACGGCGCGGTATCCCTCAAGCAGCTTGACCGCCCCGGTGATCGCGCTGCGGCTTGCCAGCAGCGCCTCGGCCAGCTCGTCGATGGTCTGCTGCGGCGGATCGCAGACCGCCAGGTAGCCCACCACGCGCCCGGCCACCGGCGGGATGTTGTACTGCCGGACGTAGTACCGCCCGGCGCGGTCCGCCCAGCCCAGCTGTTCCTCACTTGTCATGCAACAGACAATACAGTCATGACTGAGATAACACAAATTTGTGTCATCTCAGTCATGACCACCAAGCCGGCTTGATCCGGATAGCTGCTCTACTGAGATGCAGTGATACCGGATAGCTGCTCTACTGAGATGCAGTGATACTTGAAGTGCTTCTGGGGCGTTACTCCGCGTTCCCCGCGGCTGGCTAACCGCAGCAGTGCGACATGGGCGCGGCCCATTTGGAGTGACAGGCCTAGCGGCTGCCAGGCGTCAGGCCGATGACCGGCCCTGGCACCTCATCAGACACACTGATCTCACCAGCCACACCCGTCCGGCATCAGCCGCCGCACCCAACCACGTCGGTGTGACAGCGACGTTGTTACAACCACCTCGCTGCCACATCGACGTGGTCACCACGCCCACCACACGGCACCGGTCCGGGTTACGCGCCCTCGAGGTCGTGCAGGAAGTCGATCAGGCCGGCGAAGTACGCCGCCTGGTCGTCGTACATGGCCATGTGGCTGCCGTCGGGGCAGTGCAGGTAGCGGCCCTGGGGCAGGCGGCCGGCCATCATCTTCATGTGGGCCGGGTCCATGGTGTCGTGCTGCGCGCCGATGACCAGCGCGGGCACGTCAATAGAGGTTAGGTCGGAACTCCGGTCCCAGTGGGCCAGGCTGGCGTCCGCGCTGATGCCCAGCTCGCTGGGGCCCTGCATGGACACGTAGATGGCCGGGTTGATGTGGGCGAAGGCGCGCACCGCCGGGTCGGGCCAGTCCTCGACCGGCATCCGCAGCACGTGGTGGACGTAGTGCTGCTCGTTCAGCAGTTCCATGTAGCGCGGGTTCTCGATGTCGCCGCTCGCCTCGAGCGCCTTGATCTCGGCCAGCG
>Ga0335085_10012469_pt1 | contig 12523 bp, 12 predicted proteins | sample Lox_Sample_45_FD_206712 | JGI IMG/M metagenome (GOLD analysis project Ga0335085, IMG submission 206712) | Soil microbial communities from Loxahatchee National Wildlife Refuge, Florida, United States - Lox_Sample_4.5 | ecosystem: Environmental > Terrestrial > Soil > Wetlands | place: USA...
CGGGTGTTTTTCAACACGCTTTTCGACGAGAACGCCGCGTCGCATATCGCGCTGGGGCAGGCCTATTCCGGCTGCGTGCGCGATGGAGAGAAGATGACCCCGGATGAGCTTGCGGCCAAGGGCGCGAACGACAGTCTGATTCACGTGGACTGGATGATTGGATCGGACGAACTGGACATCGACGGCGTGACAGCTTCGGGCGTGGTTGAACCGCTGATGCGGAAGGGCGAATGGGCGCAAGAAGGTCCGACTCGATAACTGGAGTGAATAGAGACCGAAAATTTCAGAAATAGGTCCTTTTGAGAGAAGTTATTCCTCAAGTTAGAAATAGCAGGGGCTAAATCCCGACTCATTCTGCCGACCTTTATTGGCCCGGTTGAAGCCGTGCCCTTATTACAAAGCCTTTGATAAGGTTTTTCCGCAGCCTGTGCAGCCTGCATGCTTCAAACCGGTTTTTTATAGATATTTTGTTCGGGTCACCGGAAATTGCGCGTCCGGCTTAGGTGGAGTTACGTAACGACTGGAGTGTTTCGTCGAGGGCGGTTTGCCATGTATCGAGTTGGAGGCCGAATTGGGATTGCAGTTTGGCGTTTGAGAGAACGGAGTTGCTGGGGCGCGCGGCCGGAGTGGGATAGTCTTTGGTGGCAATGGGAGTGAGGGCGGGCGCTTTTGATCCCAGCAGCGCGGCGGCGCGGGCGAAGATGGCTTGAGCAAAGCCGTACCAGGAAGTGGCTCCGGCGCAGGTCATGTGATAGAGACCGGACCAGTCCTGTGGTGAACCGAAGCGGCCGGCAAGAATGCCGGCGACGATGGTGTGCGTGGCGCGTGCCAACTGGACGGAGGTTGTGGGCGCACCGACTTGATCATCGACGATCGAGAGACGATCGCGCTCGCGGGCGAGGCGAAGCATGGTAAGCAGAAAGTTGCTGCCGTGCGGACCGTAGACCCAACTGGTGCGGAAGATGAGGTATTTGCCGCCGATTTTTTCGACGGCCTGCTCGCCGGCGAGCTTGCTCGCGCCGTAGACGTTCAGGGGGTTGGGCGCGTCGGTCTCGACCCACGGCTCAGGTTGGCTGCCGTCAAAAACATAATCGGTGGAGTAGTGAACGAGCAGCGCGTTGTGTTCGCGCGCCTCTTCGGCGAGAATGCGCGGAGCCTGCTCGTTGATGGCGAAGGCGAGATCGCGCTCGGATTCGGCGCGATCGACGGCGGTGTAGGCGGCGGCGTTGAGAATGATGCTGGGCGCGGCGCGGCGAACCAGAGCGCGAGTTTGATCGGCATCGGCGAGATCGACGGATTCGCGATCGACTGCAATGATGGAGCCGGCGCCGGTAAAGATGCGCTGGAGCTCGCGGCCGAGCTGGCCGGCATTGCCGAGGATGAGAATGCGGGGAGTTCGAGGCGGGTTTGCGGCCGGTGCGGGTATTTCGCTCATGCGGACGAGCTCCAGAGCAGGTGGAAGTGCACTGATCGCATTCTAATAGGCCACGAAGGCGGGAGCGCGGCGCGATTCGCGTGGAGGCGTGAATCCCCGTACAATAGTCACAAAGTGGAGTTAGCGGCGCTAGCGGTGCTAGCGGCGTTCGTGGCGTTCGTTTTCGTAGTCATTGCAGCGCCTGACCCCGCTAACACCGCAAGAGCCGCAAACACCGCCGAATTCTGGAGTGCTTCCCCATGCGCCGGGTCTATTGCGATGCAAATGCCACCACGCCTCTGTTGCCTGAGGTGATGGAGGCGATGCGGCCGTACTGGATGGAGCAGTTTGGGAATGCGTCGTCAATTCACCTGCAAGGGCAAGAGGCGCGGAAGGCTGTAGACCGGGCACGCGAGACGCTGGCGCGATTCTTCAACTGCCATGAGGCAGAGGTGGTGTTTAACTCCGGCGGGACCGAGGGAGACAACACGGCAATTTTTGGCCTTGTGCGCGCCGGCGATCATCTCATCACTACGTCGATTGAGCATTCGGCTGTATTGCGTGCGGCGGAGCGCATGGTGGAGCGAGGAGCGGAAGCGACATTTATAGCGCCGGAGCCGAATGGGCTGATCGATCCTGAGAAGATCAGGCAGGCGATCAGACCGGAGACACAGCTGATTAGTGTGATGCTGGCGAACAACGAGACCGGTGTGCTGCAGCCGGTGGAAGAGATCGGGAGGATTGCCGCTGAGGCCGGGGCTTACTTTCATATCGATGCGGTGCAGGGCGCGGGCAAGGTTCCCTTCGACGTGCGGCGGTTTGGGTGCCATCTGTGCTCGATCAGCGCGCACAAAATGCACGGGCCCAAGGGTGCGGGCGCGATGTATGTACGGCGCGGAACACCGCTGGAACCGCTGATCGTGGGCGGAAGCCACGAGCGCCGCCAGCGCGCAGGGACGGAGAACGTGACTGGAATCGCGGGACTGGGCAAGGCCACGGAACTGGCGATGGCAAGCCTGGAGAATGGGACGATGGAGCGGGTAGCGGCTTTGCGTGACCGGCTGGAAGCGGGGATTCTGGCAATTGCAGGTACAGGCGTGAATGGCGCGGGCGCGCCGCGCACGGCGAACACGTCGAACATTCGCTTTGAGCAGGTGGAGGGCGAGGCGCTGGTGATTGCGCTGGACCTGAAAGGCGTTGCGGTGAGCGGAGGGTCGGCGTGCCACTCGGGTTCAACGGAGCCGAGTCACGTGCTGATGGCAATGGGACTGGATAAGAGCGCTGCGGGGGCGAGTTTGCGCTTCAGTTTGCTGAAGACAGCGATGGATGAGGATGTGGATCACGTACTGCGCGTGATTCCGCAGGCGGTGGCGCATTTGCGGGCGCTGGCGCCGGAGGTTGCGGCGGCGCGCGGGTAAAGCGCGGATATGCTCTTCATCCTAGGTTGAGGAAATCCTATCTTTAATGGGAATTGGGGTAAGGGGCTTAAACAATGTTGGACCTTTCGCGCAACGCGATTCCCGGCAGATTAAGATTGGTTCTTCAAGTGGATGCCTATTCTTGTGGTATAGCCTGCGCTGCGATGATCGCGTCAACCTCCTTCCAAGAGGCATGGGGTAGGCTATCCCCGCCTCCAACGAACAGTGTCACTGCTAAGACGTACCTGAACCGTGAAACTACATTCCTAAATGAAAAAGGTTGGTGGTCGTCTGCACAGCTACTGCTCAAGACCGTGATCGGTTTAGATCAGTTGAATTCGATAATTGACAGTGAGGATAATTTTAGGCACGCCGTTGAGAACTCTCAGCGGTTGCGCCTTATTCTTGCGTTCGCTGATGGTACAAAACCAGATCATTCGGTTATCTGGGACAAAGGCCAAAAGGATGTAATCTTTGACCCCGCGCTTGGGGTGGTTCCCATATCGGACATCTTTGTTGATAACGGACTGCAAACCTACTCGGGCACGTTGGGATTCACGGCGTTTGTTTATCAGCCGGGAGTTCCAATACAAACACTGATAAAGACCGAGAACGGGTTTTTTGCTGATGCCCCTTAGTTACAGTCACAACAACTAAATGGCACCGCAATTGCACTTAATGCGAAAATAGAAATTGGACGCGTTGCTTCCTCCATGCCCACTGAAACCATAGCCGTGGCCATGTCCGGAGGGGTGGACTCCTCGACGGCGGCGGCGATCCTCGCTCGTTCCGGCGAGACTGTGGTTGGGCTCACGCTGCAGCTTTGGGATCAGACGAGGCTGGCGGGCAAGCATGGGATTCCGGATGCGCCACGGGCGGGCCGCTGCTGTTCTCTGGACGATGTGTATGATGCGCGGCGCGTGGCCGAGCACCTGGGCATTCCCTATTACGTAGTCAACCAGGAGGAGCGGTTTGAGCGCGACGTCGTAAGGCCGTTTGTTGAGGAGTATCTTCGAGGGCGGACGCCGATTCCCTGCTCTCTTTGCAACAACCACATCAAGTTCGATCAGCTGCTGAAGACGGCGCGAAGCATCGGAGCGGAACGGATTGCGACCGGGCACTACGCGGTGAACGAGTACGACGAGAGGCGCGGTCGGTGGATCCTGAAGCGGCCCAGGGACAAGGCGAAGGACCAGACCTATTTTCTGTTTGGGCTGACGCAGGAGCAGCTAGCGCATACGCTGTTTCCCCTGGGGCAGATGACCAAACCGGAGGTGCGCGAGGCGGCGCGGCGGCATGGGTTGAGGCTGGCTGAGAAGCCCGACTCGCAGGAGATCTGCTTTATTCCTGGCGGCGATTACAAGCAGTTTTTGACGGCGTATCTCGAGGAGCAGGGCGGAACGATGCCTGAGACGGCGGGAGAGCTGGTGGAGTCAAGCGGCGAAGTGATTGGAGGGCACGAAGGAATCTTCAACTTTACCGTAGGCCAGCGCAAGGGGCTGGGCGTGGCTTCTCCTTCTCCGCTTTACGTGCTGCATATCGATCCCGTGAGCCATCGCGTGACGGTGGGAGCCGATGCCGAGCTGGCTAGACGTACGCTGCGCGCGCAGCGGCTGAACTGGATCAGCATTGCCGAACTTAATGGGCCAATGCGGGTGCGGGCCAAGATCCGGCACCGGCATGAGCCGGCATGGGCAGTGCTGGAACCATCAGGCGAGGACGAGGTGACGGCCAACTTCGACGAACCGCAGCGCGCGGTGACGCCGGGGCAGTCGGCGGTGTTCTACGACGGCGATGAGGTGGTGGGCGGGGGATGGATTGTGTGAGGCGCATGACGGCTATGCACAGACCCGTGACGGACCTGTCAGTAACACACACCCCCTGACCGGAGCATAGGCCCCGCTTCACTGACGACCGAATCCTAGCTACACAGACGCTATACCGACCTCACTTTACGAGAAGCCGATAGAGTGTAGCCATCTGAATTGCAATTGTGAGGAACTTCGTCAAGTACACAAGGCATCTGCGTACAACGACACTAGAGGTCGTCGCAAGTTTAAGTTCCATTCGATTTTTGCGGAGCGCCAGAGCTTGCGATCGCGCCGTGCGTGTTGCACCGCGATTACCACCAGCGGAGCACACTCCGAAATGGACCGCAAGACGTGAGGGGTGGAATACAGAGGAAAACTATAGCAGAATTCCTAATTGACCGCTACATCTAGCGAAGATCAAATTGCTGAAGATTTACAGAGCCAAACTTCTGTTCTCTTGTTTTTTCCGTTCTATGATTACTAAATCCTCTGTAATCTAATTATATAAAAAATCAAAGCGGTTCGATGCCGGCAGGAAACCTCAGTAGGCTGCGTCGCTCTCTAGAAAGTGATACTCACCTTCAATCACGCCAGAAGCAACAGCAGCCTCGGCAGCGGCGGGGTTCGAGATAAAGGCGCGCGCCATGACCGCATCAGTGACGTCAAAGAGAAAGAAGACGTTATTCGGGTCTTCGACAGCTCTCCAGAGGCAGCGAAGCTGAAGACCCGCATTTCGATGAGCCTGGGCGTGAGAAGCGAAGACTGCCTTCCATTTAGAAAAATCCGAAACGCGGTTGCGGCATAGCAGGTTCGTCATGGTCTGCCGGCTCCTCGGCGGCACGCTCCAGTTTAGAGCAATTGGCATGAGGTCAAGGGGATTTCCTGAGGGATCGCCGCGCCGACTTTCAATTTAGCGGGGACGCTGCATTTCGAAGCGGTCGCGAGTGCGGGTGTAGGTTGGGCCGCCCATGCGGCCGATGGCATTGAGTTTGTCGGGATCGATTTTGTAGCTGCCCTTTAGGTCATTGATGAAGAGCGACTCGAGGACATGGAAGCGGAGCACCTCGCCGAGCACCAGGATGCCTCCGCCGGGTTTATCGCTGACGCGGACGATCTGGTGCAGGCGGCACTCCATTTGCACCTTGCTTTCGGCCACGCGGGGCGGCTTGACGAGATCGCTGGGAAGCGGCGTGAGGCCGGAGAGCGCAAACTCGTCCACTTCAGGCGGCACTTCGGCTGAACAGATGTTCATTTGCGCGGCGATCTCCTCAGAGACGATGTTGACGACGAATTCGCGCGTGGCTTCGATGTTGGACAAGGTGTCCTTATGGGGCAGCGGGCCCGTACGAACGGAGGTGCAGAAACATACCACGGGAGGGTTGGAGCTGCAAGCGGTGAAGTAGCTGAAGGGCGCGAGGTTTTTTACGCCGGCCGCGTCGACGCTGGAAACGAAGGCGATGGGCCGAGGCACAATCACGCCGATCATGAGTTTGTAGATGTCATTGGCCGCGATTTGGGCAGGATCGAGTACGCGCATTCTTCACCATGCCTATGGCTGGTTTGAGTGCTGAAGCCGACTTAGATAAACATATCTCCATCGCCCGACGCACGATTCTGCCGCGAACGGGCCGCCGCAGGATCCACGGTGCGCAGCGACTCGATGACCGCCTTGGCGGAAGCCAGGACAGCGGAGAGCTGGCGAAGGGGCTTGGCCACTGTATCGGCCATGAAAGCGCTGGCGCGCTCGACAGCGTCAAGCAGGTTGGACAACATGGAGTCAATGCGGCCGGCCTGACGCCGCACGCGATCGATGATCTCATCGGCCGCTGTTTGTACGTCGACGACCTGCAGGCGCAGGTTATGGGCAAGAACAGCCAGATCGCTGGTGGTTTCTTCGATTTTGGGAATCAGGCGCGTGAGCAGCTCGCGGGTGTTCAAAATGATCGGCGTCACGGAGGAGCGCAGAGTTTCAATATCTTCGCGTATGGAGCGGGCCGTTTTGCGAAGGACGATAAAGACGGCGAACAAAATGATCACCTGCAGCAGCATTGCCAGCGCAACTGCCGCGACCAAGGCGAGCTGAATGGTCTGATTGTCGAGTTTTGGCATCGTTATGCTCTCGCGCAGAAACTCTGCGGGCCCACATCAAACGGATAAAGCATGCGTAAATCCAACCCCAGGGAAGACGCGAGAATCGATTGCGACCGCTCTCGCGTCCTGCGCCGGAAGGAATCGTGAAGATGCATGGACCGGCATGGGCAAAAACCAGGAACAGCCAACAGCTAAAACTCGTGTGATTCTGGTTCGCCAGAGGTCGACCTGTATGCCTGACGACCGGCATCGATGGCCGCATTCAGGCGGGTGGACTGGTCGTTGACCAGATTCTTACCCCGCTCCACAAACTCTTCCCACTGAGCACGCCCGCGATCGATGGCCTCGCGACTACGATCGACGTACTCATTTACCTGTTCCTTGCTCTTGTCGACAAAGGCGGCGACCTGCTCCTTGCTCTTGTCGACCAGAGCAGAGACCTCATCCGCGGCCTGGCGGGTGCGGGCACGCAGATATTCGGCGCCCTCGCGGGCACTACTACCCAAGTCATCCCTGAGTTCACGGCCGCTCTTGGGGGCATAGAGAATGCCGACCAGTGCTCCAACTCCCAATCCGGCCAAAAACCAAGCCAAACCGTAGGATTTGCTTTCTTCTGCCATAAGGAAAACTCTCCCTTCGTTGAACTTCAAGGCTGCCTGAGCGTATCAAAACACTCCAGTTTAGCGCAACCGGGCCTTGGCTACAGTCAGATTCTGTTCGCTGAAGCGCAGAGTGTACCTCCGCATGGACCTCTGCGGCCTGGACGCCGCAACAGGACTGAGAGCAAGCACTCATCTGCCGCAGCCACAGGTGCGGGCCAGGACTTCAGCGAAGTGAAGGGCCTTGACGTGGGCGAGCTGACCGATTTGCTCACGGCAACTGAAGCCGTCAGCGACCACGATGGTGGCCGGCCCGGCGGATTGGACGGCGGGGAGCAGACCGTCGTTGGCGATGATTTTTGAAACTTCGAACTTGTCGGCCTCGAAACCGAAGGGACCGGCCATGCCGCAGCAGCCTGCCTGGATGGGCTCAACCGTGGCGCCGGCCTGGCGCAGGAGCGCGATTTCACTGGCCGGACCTCCAAAGACGGCCTTGTGATGGCAGTGGCCATGAAGGAGAATGCGTGCGCCGTCGAGGCGGCTCTCGATGCGGTTCTGGGTGAAATCGGGCGCATTGGCGGCGAGCCAATCGGACAGGAGCCACACTTGCCGGCTCAAACGCTGGGCGAGGGGATCGTTGGGGAAGAGTTCCAGCAACTCATCCTTGAAGACGCTGGCGCAACTGGGTTCGAGGAACAGGAATGGCAGGCCGGCGTCGATTTGCACCGCCATGCGGCTGAGAACTTTGGCGAGATAGGAGCGGGCAGCCGAGAGAAGGCCGAAGTCATAGAGCGGTCGGCCGCAGCAGATGTGGCCCTCCGGAACATAAACATTGAAACCAGCCTGGGTGAGGAGGGTTTCAGCCGCGGAAAGCGATTGCGGATGGTAATAGTTGTTCCAGGTGTCGGGCCACAGGAGGACCGTTTGAACTGAGGATAGTTGGGGTCCCTGGTTTCCCGCCCTTTCCGCTGAAGAACGCGGAAAGGATGGGGCACCCGGCTTTTGCAGAGGCTCAGCAGAGGCTCCAGATGCACGCCGCCGTGCCTTTTGAAAGCTTTTGGAGGCGAGGCGCGGCAGTTGGCGTTGGTGCGCGACCCCGGCGATACGTTTGATGAGCGGGCTGGTGAGTGGGCCGGTAAGCAATGCGTTGGTGAGGGCCGGGACCAGGGAGCCGTAGCGGGCAAGGCGATCGGCGAATCCGAAGATGTAGTGGCGCAGCGGGTGTAAGCGGCCTTCGTAGCGCTGCGCCAGAAACTCGGATTTGTAGGCAGTCATGTCTACCTGAGCGGGACACTCGGATTTGCAGGCTTTGCAACTGAGGCAGAGGTCGAGGGCTTCGTGAACGGCGCGGCTTTGGAAGCCTTCATCGCGTAGCGCTCCGGCAAGCATCTCCCACAGGAGATGGGCGCGGCCGCGGGTGGAGTGCTGCTCCTCGCCGGTGGCGCGATAGCTGGGACACATCACGCCGCCCTGGGTATTGCGGCAGGAGCCCACGCCGACACAGCGCTCGCTGGCGCGCTCAAGGGAGCCTTTGTCTTTGGCAAAGACGAACTCAGTTTTTTGAGGCTTTGGACGAGTGTCCTGGGGGGCCTGCAAAATGTGGCGGAGGTTCTCAGTGGGATCGTAAACACGGACCGCATCGGAGAGCTTGCCGGGATTCATACGATTGTCAGGATCCCAGAGCGTCTTGAATTCGCGGAAGGCCTCGACAAGTTCGGGGCCAAACATTTTGGGCAGAAGTGCCGCGCGCGATTGCCCATCGCCGTGTTCGCCGGAGAGCGAGCCACCGTAGGAGGAGACGAGCTCGGCAGCGCGGCCGATGAACTCACGGAATTTTCTGATTCCCTCCGTAGTGGTGAAGTCGAAGTTGATACGGATGTGGACGCAACCCTGCCCGTAATGGCCATAATGCGGGCCGCGGTAGCCGTACTGGGCCATGAGAGCGTTGATGGCGCGCAGATACTTGCCAAGCTGCGCGGGAGGAACAGCGGCATCGTCCCAACCCTCCCAACTGTCGGGCTCACCGGGAACAAAGACGGTGGCGCCGAGGGCAGATTCGCGCACTCGCCAGAAAGCGGCGGCTTCTTCCTGCGTGCAGATATGCACCACGGGCGGGGAGGGCCAGTTTTGCGAGGCGCGGGCGAGGGATTCGGCCCTGGCCTGAGCTTCTTCAGCAGACCAGGCGCCCATTTCAGCCAGCAGAAAGCCGACGCCCGGCGGAAGCCGATCGAGATCTTTGAGCGCCAGGCCTTTGCGACGCATGAAATCGACGAGCATAGCATCGAAGCCTTCGAGACCGATGGGCGCGTGCTCGAGAACGTAGGGAACGACGTCGGCGGAGAGAAAGGGATCGCTGAAGCCGAATATGGTGAGGACGCGAAAGGGCGGACTAGCGGTGAGATTGAGCGTGGCGGAGAGGACGTTGGCACAGGTGCCCTCAGACCCCACCAGCGCGCGCGCGACGTTGAAGCTGTTCTCAGGGAGCAGCTCGTCGAGGTTGTAGCCGGAGACACGGCGCGGAATGCGTGGAAACTTTTTCTGGATTTGAGCGGAGTATGTGTCGCGAATGCGCTTCAGGCCGGCGTAGATCTGGCCGACGCGGCCACCGGAGCCGATGATCGCTTCGAGTTGCGCCGGGTTGGTGGCGCCGACGGTCATGCGCGTGCCGTCGTAGAGAACGATGTCGAGGGATTCGACGTTGTCGACGACTTTGCCGCCCATCACGCCGTGGACGCCGCAACTGTTGTTGCCGATCATCCCGCCGAGGGTACAGCGGGAGTGGGTGGCGGGGTCGGGGGCATAGGTGAGGTGATGGAGCTCGGCGGCGTCGCGCAGGCGGTCAAGGACAATGCCGGGCTCCACGCGCGCCATGCGGGCCTCTGGATCGAGGGAGATGAGCGCGTTCATGTGCCGCGAAAAGTCGAAGACTACGGCTACATTGACGCATTGGCCGGCGAGACTGGTGCCAGCGCCGCGCGGCAGAACCGCAGCTCCGGTGGAGCGGCAGGCGGCCAGCGCAGCTTCGACGTCGTCGGCGTCGCGGGGAAAGATAACGCCAATGGGGAGCTGGCGGTAGTTGGAGCCATCGGCGGCGTAGAGGGCGCGCGAACCGAGATCGAAGCGGACAAGATCGGGGGGAAGCGGGCCGCGCAGCGATTTCCTGAGGAGCGATTCGAGCTCACGATGCGCGGAGAAGCGCTCATGAGCGAGCGGCGGAAGACTTGGAAAGACGGTAAAGGATGAAGTGCTCACAGGAAAATGGTACGGCAAGTAGCGCTTTACCGCGCCGGCCACTCCTCAACAACCACGCCAAGGTCGTTGAGCTGGCGGATAACAGCTTCCATATTGCGGCGGACCATGCGGCGGTCTTTGGGCGCGGCGGAAGGCGATTCGGCGACGGCGATGACACGGCCGTAGGGCCACGCGCCTGCAGGAATGGCGACGACTGCCTTATCGAGATCGGCCAGACGCAACTGGAGTTCCTGGCGACGGGCTGCCTCAGGGCGGAGCAAAGTTCCCTGCCCCAGTGGGCTGGGATTCGCGTCAGGCAGAATAATGCGCAACGCCAGCGTGTTGGCGCCGACCGAAAGAAAGGGATTAGCCCACGCAGCGGGGTCGTGGATGTTGATATAGAGGCTCTTGGTGGGCAGAGGAATCTGATCCAGCTGAGTGCGCTGCTGGTCACGCTCGGTAGCAGTGGCCTGGGCCTGGTGCTCGGCCTTGGCGGCGTCCTGGGCCACGCCGACGACGGCCTGTTCTTCCTTGTGGCAGGCCACTAAAGAGAAGGCTGGAAGCAGGCCAATAGCTAAAATTCCTCTGAGACGGGGATATGCGATCACAAAGTCTAGAATAACAGGACGGAAATGGGAGCAAACGCGGGATGTACGGAGGCGGGCGGAAGATTATGCGCCTGATCACAGCGCAGCGCGCGGATAAAAGGCTACGCTGAAAACGCAAAGGATCGGAGAGGCGAATGAGAGCGCGAGTGGTGGCGGTTGTAGGCAGTTACCGCAACGGCGGCGTGACGGACCGGGCCGTGGATGCGGTTCTGGAAGGCGCGCGGATACTGGGCGCGCAGACGCGCACATTCTATCTCTCCGAGCAGCACATCGAGTTCTGCAGGAACTGCCGGGAGTGCACGCAACGACCGGGCGTGGAGCGAGGCCCATGCAAGCAGAATGACAACCTGGAAACAATTCTTAAAGAGATTGAGGCGGCAGACGCAGTGGTGCTGGCTTCGCCGGTGAATTATTACAACGTGACGGCGCTCTTCCGCCGGTTTCTGGAGCGTCTGCTGGGGTATACGTATTGGCCGTGGGGACAAAATGGGCCTTCATTACGGAATAAGCGGCAACCACGCAAGGCGGTGCTGGTGGCAGCGGCGGGAATGCCGGGATTTCTGATTCCGCTGGCGACGGGGGCGGCGCGGGCGCTAGGGCTGGCGGCAAGAATGGTGGGCGCAAGGCCCGTGGGCAAGCTGTGGGTTGGACTTGCGGCCGGAGAGGCGCGTCCTACGCTTTCGGCGGGGACGGTGGAGCGGGCGCGGCGGCTGGGGGCGAGGCTGGCGTAAAGCGGCGAACGCGAATCTGCTATGCGATGAGGCCGCGCGCGATGGAGTCAAGGACGCCGTTGAGGAAGTTGATGGAATCGGGACCTGAGTAGCGGCGGCCAATTTCGAGAGCCTCGTTGATGACGACGGGAAAGGGCGTAGATTTGAAGCCGAGCAATTCGGCTACGGCCATACGCAGCAGATTGCGATCGACGGCGGGCATGCGTTCCAGGCGCCAGTGTGTGGAATGGGCGACGATGAGGGCGTCGATTTCTTCCTGGCGCTCCTGGGCGACGCGGAAGAGGTCCTCGGCGAAGCCGCGGACCTCCGGCTCGACGGGATCGCCGGCCTTCCAGAACGTGGCGCAGACCTGGGCGGAGGTCTGACGGCCAATGTCCGCCTGAAATAGCATCTGCATGGCAAGTTCGCGGGACTTGCGGCGATGGCGGCTGGTCAAGCGCGGCCGCCTTGAAGCAATTTATTGCGCAGGCTTACCATCTCGATGGCGGAGATGGCGGCTTCGAAGCCCTTGTTTCCGCCTTTGATGCCGGCGCGGTTCAGGGCCTGTTCCAATGTCTCGCAGGTGAGCACGCCAAAGCTGTGAGGAATACCGGTCTCCTGTTGCGACTGGCCGATGCCGC
>Ga0335085_10012470_pt1 | contig 12523 bp, 14 predicted proteins | sample Lox_Sample_45_FD_206712 | JGI IMG/M metagenome (GOLD analysis project Ga0335085, IMG submission 206712) | Soil microbial communities from Loxahatchee National Wildlife Refuge, Florida, United States - Lox_Sample_4.5 | ecosystem: Environmental > Terrestrial > Soil > Wetlands | place: USA...
CGCATCCTCCGCAACGTGATCGACCGGTTCCGCCTGCCGCGCTGACCGGCTCCGCGCGCCCTTTGACGTCGACCGGAGCCGGGGCTAGGATGGGCCCGTGCCGAACACGGTGGAGGTAAGGCAGCTGGGGGCACAGATCGGCGCCGAGATCCTCGGCGTCGACGTCAGGACGCTCGACGACGCGGGATTCGCCGCGATCTATCGCGCCTGGCTCGATCACAACGTGGTCGTGGTGCCGGATCAGAGCCTCGAGATCGAGGACTTCCTGCGCTACAGCCGCCGCTTCGGCATCGTGGTGCCGCATCCCTCGAAGTCGACGCGGCATCCCCGGCACCCGGAGATCACCTTGCTCGGCGTCAACAAGTTCGGGGCGGACGGCCGGCTCGACATGGCGATCTATCGGCGCGGCGCCGAGGGCTGGCACACGGACGGCGCCTACGACGCGGAGCCGTTCAAGGCCACCCAGCTCTACGCCCTGGCCGTGCCGAGCCGCGGCGGCGACACGCACTTCGCGAGCATGTATGCGGCGTACGATGCCTTGCCGCCGGCGCTCCAGGCCCGCCTCGAAGGCCGGCTGGGCGCCTTCACCTACGGCGGCCGGAAGAAGGCCACCGCGCTCCTCGACCAAGAGGACCGGGACTGGACGCCGGTCTTTCACCCGATCATCCGCACGCATCCGGAGACCGGGAGGACGGGCCTCTACTTCGATCCTGGCAAGATCCTGCGCATCGAGGGGCTCCCGGCGAAGGAGAGCGATGCCCTCATCGAGGAGCTGACGGAGCGGATGATCCAGCCCGAGGGCGAGTACCGCCACCGCTGGCGCCGCGGCGACATCGTCATCTGGGACAACCGCTCCACGTATCACAAGGCGGCTGGGGACTACCCGCCCGAGGAGGACCGCATCCACTGGCGCGTGTCGATCAAGGAGCGCCCCGCGGACGCCTGAAGTTCGCGCGTGCCTGGTGATAGAATCGGCCCCCGATTCGATCCCATCGCAGGCTGGGGAGCCGACATGGAATTGTCCTCGAAGCGCCTCGCCGACACGCTGATCCTCTGCCCCGCGGGGCGGATCGACCACGCGACGGCAGACGCGTTCAAGGCGGCGCTGGCGCCGTTCCTCGCCACCTGCGCGGAGGGCCGGGACTGCGTGGTGATCGATCTGGGCGGCGTGGAGTACATCAGCAGCGTGGGCCTGCGCGTGCTCATGCTCGCTTCCAAGCAGGCGAAGGCGCAGGGCGGCGGCCTGGGCGTGTGCGCGCTCCAGCCCGTGGTGCGCGAGATCTTCGAGATCAGCCGCTTCAACCTGGTCCTGCAGGTGTTCCCCACGCTGCGCGAAGCCCTGGCGAAGCTGTCGGCGCAGGCCCTGGCCGCGCACGACGCCGCCTGAGGTCCGGCGGCCATGCTCGTCCGGTTCTGGGGCACGCGCGGCTCCATCCCGGTCGCGATGTCCTCGGCCGAGGTGAAGCGCAAGCTCGTCGCCGCGCTGGTGCAGGGGGCGGGCCGCGGGCTCCACACGGAGGCCCGGGCGCGCGAGTTCGTCGACCGCGAGCTCGACTTCGCCGTCTCGCACACCTTCGGGGGCAATACCTCCTGCGTACAGATCGACACGGGCGGTTCCGACTACGTGCTGTGCGATGTGGGCAGCGGCGTGCGCGTCTTCGGCAATAGCGTGATGGCCGCGCGCGGACCCACGGGCCACACCTTTCACATCCTGATGTCCCACATGCACTGGGACCACATCCTCGGGTTCCCGTTCTTCATGCCCGCGTACGTGCCGGGCAACCACATTCGCCTCTACGGCTGCCACGAGCGGCTGGAAGAGGCGATCCGGCGGCAGAACGCCGCGCCCTCCTTCCCGGTCGACTTCTCCCGCATGGGAGCGGAGATCGAGTTCGTGCGCCTCGAGCCCGGCCGCGAGTACGAGATCGCGGGTCTCCGCGTGCGCACGAAGCTGCAGCGCCACGGCGGCGACTCCTACGGCTACCGCATCGAGCACGACGGCCGCGCGGTCGTGTACTCGACGGACTCCGAGCACAAGCAGGACAACCCGGACGAGGTGCAGGCCTTCGTGGAGTTCTTCCGCGACGCCGATCTCGTGATCTTCGACTCCCAGTATTCGCTCGCGGACGCCCACTCCGTGAAGGAGGACTGGGGGCACTCGAGCAATGTCGTCGGCGTGGAGATGTGCCAGCTCGCCCGCGCCCGCCGCCTCTGCCTCTATCACCACGAGCCGATCTTCGACGACGAGCGCCTGGCCGCGCTCCTCGCGGAGACGCGGCGGCTCGAGGAGATCACGCGCGCGGAGCATCGGGTGGAGATCCTCGCCGCGTACGACGGCCTGGAGATTGCCCTCTGACGGACGCACCGCCGGCGGCACCCGGCCCCGCGGGCAGCCGCGCGCCCTGGCCCGAGCGGCGATGGGCGCTTCTCCTGCGGGGCGGGCGCGGGCGTCCGCTGGGGCTCGTGCTGCTGGGCGTGCTGGTCCTCCTCGTGCTGCTGCCCGAGGTGCCCGGCCTTCGCGTGATGCGCCTCGCGTCCTTCGACGCATACCAGAACGTGTTCCCGCGCGTGCGCACGGTCCCCACGGTCACCATCGTGGCCATCGACGAGGAGAGCCTCGCGCGATACGGCCAGTGGCCCTGGCCGCGCACCCTGCTGGCGCGGCTCGTGGCGAAGGTGAGCGAGGCCCGCCCGCCCGCCATCGGCGTCGACCTGCTGATGCCCGAGCCCGACCGGCTCTCGCCGGCGCGGCTGGCCGAGATCGTCGAAGGGCTGGGGCCCGGGCTGGTGCAGATGCTCCAGGCGCTGCCCGGCAACGACGAGGTCCTGGCCCAGGCCCTGCGGGGACGGCGCGTGGTGCTGGGTGTGGCCGGGCTCGAAGCCGGGGCCGCCGTGACGCCGGCCGACCTCGCGTCGCCGCCGCTGCGCACGTTCGGCGGCGATCCCGCTCCCTACCTCCGCCATTTCGCCAGCGCGCTCAAGAGCGTGGGAGCCATCCATGCCGCCGCGGACGGTCGCGGCCTCATCAGCGTGGATCCCGAGCGCGGCGTGGTCCGGCGGATGCCGCTCCTCGCCACCATCGGCGACGTGGTGGTGCCCGCGCTCGGCCTCGACATGCTCCGCGTGGCCACCAAAGCGCCGGCCGTCGTGGTGCGCATGGGTGCCGGCGGCGTGCGGACGGTGGCGCTGGGCGATGTCGTCGTGCCCACCGAGCGCGACGGGCGCGTGTGGATTCACTTCGGCCGCCACGACCCGGCCCGCTTCGTCTCGGCGGGCGACGTGCTGGCCGGGCGGGTCGACCCCAACCTCCTGTCGCGCTTCGTGCTGATCGGCGTGACCGCGCTCGGCCTGGGCGACTTTCACGCGACGCCGGTGGGCGACCGGCAATCGAGCGTGGAGATCCACGCGCAGTTTCTCGAGAGCGTGATCGATGGCGCCCTCCTCTCTCGTCCCGCATTCGCCCGCTGGATCGAGGTGGTGGGCCTGGCGCTGGGCGGCCTCCTGCTGGTGCTCGCGGTGCCGCGGCTCCGCGCGCGGCACTCGATGGCGCTGCTCCTGCTCCTGATCGGCGCCTTCGTGGCGCTCGGCGTGATCCTCTACCTCGCGGGCGCCATCCTCCTGGACGTGGTCACACCCTCGCTGGCCCTCGTGGTGCTCTTCACCGTCTTGCTGGGATTGACGCTGGCCGAGACGCAGAGCCAGCGCCGGGCGCTCCGCCGGCAGCTGGAGCAGCAGCGCGAGGCCGCAGCCCGGGTCGCCGGCGAGCTGGAGGCGGCCCGGCGGATCCAGCTGGGCACCCTGCCGCGCCCCGCGGCTGCGTTCCCGGGCGAGCGGCGCTTCGAGCTCTACGCGTTCCTCGAGCCCGCCCGCGAGGTGGGCGGCGACCTCTACGACTTCTTCCGCCTCGACGAGGACCATGTGTTCTTCATGGTCGGCGACGTCTCCGGGAAGGGCCTGCCCGGCAGCCTCTTCATGGCCATCAGCAAGGCGCTCTACAAGAGCACGGCGCTGCGGCGCCACCACCCCCTCGCCGAGATGATGCGCGAGGCCGACGCGGAGATCTCTCGCGACAACGTGGAGGGTCTGTTCGTCACCGTGCTGGCCGGGATCCTCGACGCGCGGACCGGCGATCTCGAGTATTCGAGCGCGGGCCACGAGCCCCTCTATCTCCTGGCGCGGGGAACGCGGCCCCTGAGCCGGCTCGAAGGGGGCGGTGGGCCGCCCCTGTGCGCCGTCGACGGCTTTCCCTACACGGCGGCGACACGCCGGCTCGACCCGGGCGACACGCTGTGCCTCATCACCGACGGGATCACCGAAGCGATGGGAGCCGACGGGTCCATGTACGGACGGGAGCGACTCGAAGCCCTCTTGCGAGGGCTCGATCCTGAGGCGAAGGCGGTGCTCGTCGGCGAGACGATACGGCGAGACGTCGAGGCCTTCACGGCGGGGAAGGAGCCGTCGGACGACATGGCGGTCCTCGTCCTGCGCTATCTCGGCGCCGGGGCGCCGTCCCTCTCAGAAACTACCTGACGTTTATTTCGACGCGTCTATTCCGCGGCTCGGGCACCTCGTCGGGGGTGGGCACGAGCGGCTCGCGCTCGCCACGGCCCTCGACGCGGATGCGCTCGGCCGCGATACCCGCCTTGACCAGCTCTTCCTTCATGCGCTCGGCGCGGCGGAGTGAGAGCGCGTCGTTGCGCTGGATGGTGCCGACGCGATCGGTGTGGCCGATCACGACGATCTCGGGGGCGGGATACCGGGCGATGGCGTCGACGACGCGACCGAGGACCGGCCGCGACTCCGCCGTCAGGTCGTCGCGATTCTCCTGGAAGTAGATGACGAAGGACGCCGGGCGCATGGGCTGAGCCGCCAGGGCGTCGCCGAAGGACTGCTTCACCTCCTGCTCGGTGACCGTGCCGGGCTCGACGCGGCCCGGCTCCTTCACTCGCGCCGCCGCATAGGGCTGATCGAGCACCGCCTGCTTTCCGGCGCTGTCCACGGTCACGACGCCGGAGGCCTGTCCGGTCGGGCCCGGCATCAGCACGTAGAGGTCGTCGCGGGCGGGCTTGGCGCAGCCGGCGGCGAGCAGGAGCCCGAGCAGAGCGAGCCCGGCCAGCTTGCCCATGAAGCCGTCGGTGTCAGTCTTTCGGCGGGCCGGTGCGGACGAGGAACTCGGTGCCGCGCACGCCCAGCACGGCGGCCGGCGTCTTCACCTTGACGGCGTCGGGCGAGGCCTTGGCGAGCTTGCCTGAGACGACGGCGAGCGTGCCCTTCTGCAGCGAGCTCTCGAAGGTGCCCTGATGCGTGGTGGGGTCGAACACGAAGCGGTCGATGGCCAGCACGCTGTTGGGCCCGGCGGAGAGCAGGCTGTTGTCGAGGAACGTGATGCCCACCGAGCCGTCGGCGCCAGTGGTCACCACGTCGCCCGCCTGGACGACGGTGCCCACGGGCGCGGGCAGCTTCTGGCCGCTCCGCTCGATCTGGACGGTGCCGCGAGAGACCTTCACGTGCCCGGCTTCCTGCGCGCTCGCGGAGGCGGCGGGCAGGCTCACGGCGGCGAGCGCCGCGGCGATCAGGACGTGCCGCACACGGAATCGACCGAGCATGTCATCTCCTCGATTGTGGTCACGACGGCATCCATCGCGAATGCCGGTCGAGCCGCGCCTATAATAGCGCAATGAGCGGCGCCCACCACTCCCGCATCTTTCCCGCGCGGCGGGCCGTCCTTCCCGAAGTGGATGCCTTCCTTTCCGAGGTGTGCGCGGCGGCGGGATTCCCGCGCGAGTCCGCGCTCCGGCTCACGCTGCTCGTCGAGGAGCTCTTCACCAACACGGTGGTGCACGGCCACGGCGGCGACAGCGACGCGCCGGTGCGGCTCGACTGCGAGGTGGCGCCCCGGCGGATCGCTCTGGCCTACGAGGACACCGGGCCGCCGCACGATCCCTTCACGGCGGTGCGACGGCCCGATGCCGCCGCGGGTGTCGAGGATCGGCCCGTGGGCGGCCTGGGCGTGCTGCTCGTCTCGGCGATGGCCCAGCAGGTCGAGTATCGCCGGGCCGGCGACACGAACCGCATCTCGCTCGTGGTCACCGCCTGAGGCGGCTACATCTTGACCCAGGTTTCCGAGTAGGCGAGGAACGCCGTGCTGCTCTGCCGCCCCGCGAACTCCCGCGGGACGGGCTTGCCCTTGAGGGCGCGGCCGTTGACGGTGGCGGTGACGCGGCGGGCGTCCACGAACAGGCTGTGGAGCGCGTGCTGGCCCGTGGCGGATTTCTCCTTCGGGATGTTCACGAGGAAGGGCTGGCCCAGATCCTCCCACGACAGCGACACCTCGACGTTGCGTCCCTTGACCCACTCCATGTAGGCGGAGCGCGTGTCGCCCGACGCCGCCACGCCCTCGAGCGGCACGTAATCCATGTGGGCCAGCGCCTCGGCGCCCTTGAAGGCCCCGAAGCAGGACACGAAATTGTCGACGAGATAGTGCGCGAGCGCGTCGTTGTCGGTCACGCAGACGTTGAGGGCCTCGGGCAGGCTCCGGTGCAGCAGGGGAGCTTCGAGGAGCACGAGGGCGTGGCCGCGGCCGTGCGGCGAGGCGACCACGCGGAAGAAGGAGACGAGCGTCACGAAGGGGCCGTCCGGCTTCTCCTTGAGGTACATGCCGGGATTTTCCCCGGACCAGTCCACTTCTCCAGGATGTACGAGGCTCGGTGTGCTCATGGCGGCGATCATACAACGAGCCGTGGTATGCTCGCCACGCCATGAACCGGGACGAGATCCCCACCCCCGCGCTCCTCCTCGACCTCGACCGCTTCGAGCGCAACATCGCCAAGATGGCGGCGCACGTGAAGGCGGCCGGCAAGAAGCTCCGGCCGCACTCGAAGACTCACAAGTGCCCGGAGATCGCGCGGCGGCAGATCGCCGCGGGCGCCGTCGGCATCTGCTGCGCCAAGGTGAGCGAGGCCGAGGTGATGGTGGCGGCGGGGATCCGCAACATCCTCATCACCACGGAGGTGGTCGGGCCGGAGAAGATCGGCCGGCTCGTGGGCGTGCTCGACCAGGCGCCGGAGACGCTCGTGGTGGTGGACAACGCCGACAACGTGCGCGAGCTGAGCCAGGCCATGGCGGGCGCGGGCAAGGTGCTGAACGTGCTGGTCGACGTGGACGTGGGCGGCCGGCGCACGGGCACGCAGCCCGGCGAGAGCGCGGTGCACATCGGGCGCCTCGTGACGCTGGAAGCCTCCCTCAACCTCCGCGGGCTGCAGGGCTATGCCGGACACTGCGCGCACGTGCCCGGCTACGCGAACCGGCGCCGCACCTCGCACCGCTGGATGAACAAGCTCATGAAGACGCGCGATCTCTTCGAGAAGAACAGCTTGCCCGTGGAGATTGTCAGCGGCGGCTCGTCCGGGACCTTCAACATCGACTCGGACCTCAAGGGATTGACGGAGCTCCAGAGCGGCTCGTACTGCGTGATGGATCTCGACTATCGCCGCATCGGCGGCAAGGGCGGCGGCGACTACGACGACTTCGAGATGGCGCTGACCGTGCTCACCACCGTCATCAGCGTGCCCACCCGCGAGATGGCCATGGTGGACGGCGGGCTCAAGGCGTTCTCCACGGACAAGCCGTTCGTGCCCGAGGCCGTCGAGTGCCCCGGCGTGTCGTATTCGTGGGCCGGAGACGAGCACGGCCGGCTCACCGTGTCGGAGGACGGGCGGCTGCCCGCGCTCGGCCAGCTCATCGAGTTCTTCCCGCCGCACTGCGATCCCACCATCAATCTCTACGACCGCATCTACGCCATGCGCGGCCCGAAGGTCGAGGCCATCTGGGACGTCGCGGGCCGCGGCCGCTCGCAGTAGGACGCGTCCTCGAGCGTTTGACCGCGGCCCCTCAGTCTGGCAGGATGACCGCCATGAGAGCCGTATCGAGACGATTGGCGACGGTCCTCAGGCTCGGCCTGCTGGCAGTGACGGTGACAGCCTGCGCCAGCGGCGGGAGCGGGCAGATCGCGCCCTCGGCTGAGTTCACCACGCTGATGCCCGGCTGGGAGTCCAAGTTCTCCGTGGACTGGAGCGTGACGCCGGGTCGCGACGGCACCCAGCTAGTCTACGGACGGGTCCATAGCCACTACGGCCAGTACGCGGAGCCCTTCATCCTGCTCGCCCAGGCGCTCGATACCTCCAACGGCGTGGTGAGCCAGCGGGTGGAGCGCGTCCCCGGCGGCGTGCCCGGCTTCAACAGCACCTACTACGAGATCTCCCGCATGGCCGCCGCCGATCACTACAAGGTGACGGTCTGGTCCTACTCGTTCGTCGAGATGCGAGGCGTCGTGCAGTAGGGACCACGAAGTTGGGAGCCCCGACCCCCCGCGACAGCCCCGGGGTGCCACCGCCCCCGCCACGCGAATTCGAGCGGCTCCGGTTCATCGACGGCATGCGCGGCGTCGCGCTCATCCAGATGGTCGTCAACCACACCTCGCGCGACTGGATGGACGTGACCATGGGGTGGGGGCGCTACCACCTGGTCTACGGCAGCCTCCTGCTCCCCGCGGCGATGTTCCTCTTCCTCGTCGGCTTCTGCCTGCCCATGTCCTACCACCGGCACCGCCGGGACGGAGGCCTCGCGGCGGACCTCGCCAGGTATGGCCGGCGCGGCATCGGCATCATCGCCGCCGGATATCTCCTCAACGTGATCATGCTGCCGCGCGGCGGGCCGGTGCCTCCGGAGGATCGCGTGTGGCATGGCGGGGTGCTGCAGACCATCGGGCTCTGCATCATTCTGCTGGGGCCGCTCGTGCCGCTGCTGCGTCGCCGCGGCGCCCGCTGGGCGCTGCTGGCGGCGGCGGCGCTCGTCTATCTCTCGTTCAGCTGGCTCCACCTCGGGCTCGCTCGCTGGTGCGCCGAACACCCCCGGGTCGGCGTGTTCGTCTTCGGCGACTTTCCGCCGTGGCCGTGGCTCGCCGCCGCGCTCATCGGGCTCGTGCAGGCCTGGGTGTGGCTGGAGGCCCGCGCGCGTGGCCCGGAGGAGGAGACGCGGTACTTCTGGCGCGTGGCCCTCGCGGGCCTCTTCTTCTTCGCCGCGTACGCCGCGTGGGAATGGTGGATTCCCACCACGCCGCGCTTCGGCTTCGCGCGCGACATCGGTCTCAACAATTACTGGAACCCGCGCGGGGTCACGACGTTCCTGATCATCGGCGGCGTGGCGTGGGCGCTCGCCGGCTGCTTCTGGCTGATGCAGCGGCGCGGCTGGGAGCTGCCGTGGCTGGTGACGCTGGGGCAGACGGCGCTACCGCTCTACTTCATCCACCAGATCATCGAGGAGACGCTGATCCACCGCACCCTCGGGATCGTCTTCCACAGCTGGATCCTCTACGGAGCGGCCAACCTCGCGCTGATCGTCCTCTGCGTCTACATCGGCCGCGCGTGGCTAGCCGTGAAGCCCCGCGTCCGCGCCCGGGTCGGCCTCGCGACGGCCTAGCGCGGCGCGGCGCCCATGCGGGCGACGTAGTGCGCGGCAATCACATCCGCCACGCAGGCCGTGAGCCGCTCCGCGTAGGGCACGTGCAGGAACTCGTTCGGCCCGTGGGCATTCGAGCCCGGCCCGCCCGTGCCCGTGATGAAGAACTGCGCCTTGGGGAATCGCTCGCCCAGCATGGCCATGAAGGGGATCGAGCCGCCCAGCCCCTTGAACATGGCGGGCTTGCCGTAGTGACGCTCGGAGGCAGCTTGCACGGCGTCGAGGAGCCAGGGCTCCGTGGCGGGCGCGTCCCAGCCGGGAGACGGGTGTGACGCCTCGTACCGCACGCGCGCGCCGTACGGCGGGTCGGACTCGAGGATCTCCTTGAGGCGGCGGCCTGCCCGCTCCGCATCGAGCGTGGGCGGAATGCGGAGCGAGAGCTTCAGCGAGGTGAAGGGACGCAGCACGTTGCCGCCGTCTTCAGGAGTGGGCAGGCCCGCCGCGCCGGTGATCGACAGGGCCGGCTCCCACGTGTTGGCAAGGAGGAGCGCGGTAGGATCGTCCTGCGCGTAGCGCATGCCGTCCATGACGGGGAACCGCTCCGCCGCCTCGCCGATCAGCACCTTGGATACCGCGCGAGCTTCGGCCGCCCGGGCCGGGGGCACGTCGACGTGGAAATCGCGCACGAGCGTGCCGGTCCGCTCGTCCTCGATGCGGGAGAGGAGCTGCCGCGCAATCCGGAAGCTCGAGGGCACGATGCCGCTCGCCGCTCCCGAGTGGACGCCTTCATCCAGGACCTGCACGGTGAGGACGCCGTTGATGACGCCACGAAGGGACGTGGTGCCCCAGAGCTGCTCGTAGTTGCCGCAGCCCGAGTCGAGGCAGATCACCAGATCGGGCTGGCCGATGCGCGCGGCATAGGCCTCCATGTAGGCGGGGAGATCCGGGCTGCCGCTCTCCTCGCTCGCCTCGATGAGCACGACGAGGCGCGCATGGGGCCGGCCCGCCTGCTGCACGGCCTCGATGGCCGTGAGGGCGCAGAAGGCAGCGTACCCGTCGTCCTGCGCGCCACGGCCGTAGAGGCGGTCGCCCTTTCGTACGGCTTTCCAGGGCCCCAGCCCCTCGGCCCAGCCCACCATCTCCGGCTGCTTGTCGCAGTGCCCGTAGAGAAGGATCGTCTCGGGCGCGGTGCCGGGCGCCTCCATGAGGATGACCGGCGTCCGCCCCGGCAGCCGCACGGTCTCGACGGTGAGCCCCTCGATGGGGCGCCGCCGGCTCCACTCGTCGATGAGGGCGGCCGCGCGATCGAGGTGGCCGTGCGCCGCCCAGTCGCGATCGAAGGACGGCGACTTCGCCGGGATCTCGATGTAGCGCGTGAGGGTGGGGAGGACGTCCGCCTCCCAGCGGCGCTGCACGAATGACAGCAGGTCCGGTGACGACGGGCTCGCGGGTGAAGGGCTCATGGCCGCCCACCCTACACCCCGGCCTCGACCATCACAACCCGCTTGACAGGCGGGACCACTTGAATAATTATTACTGATAATGAATGAACATCACGACCCCGGCTCCCTGCGGCGGCAGGAGGCGATCCTCGATCTGGTGCGGGCGTCCGCCGTGCGCTCGCAGGGCGAGCTGCAGCAGCTCCTCCGCCGGCGGGGCATCGCGGCGGCCCAGCCCACCCTCTCCCGCGATCTGCGCGAGCTGGGCCTGGCCAAGACGCCGCGCGGCTACCTCGCGCCCGACGCGCCCGTGGCGCGCTTCGCGCCCACCGCCCTCCGCGAGGAGAAGCTCCGCCGCACCCTCCGGAGCTCGGCCCTGTCCGTGCGGCCGGCCGGGACGCTGGTGGTGGTGAAGACGCCGCCGGCCGCCGCGCACCCGGTGGCCCGTGCCCTCGACGAGGCCGAGCTGGCGGGCGTGGTGGGCACCATCGCGGGCGACGACACGGTGTTCGTGGCCACCCCGAGCGACGGCGCGGCGCGCGCGCTGGCCCGGCGGCTGGCCCTTGCCTTCGAGCGGCGGACCGGAGGGCGGGAGGCATGAGCCAGACCGGCGCCAAGGAGATCGATGTCACCACGGACCGCTCGCGGCTCGACCTCGACGTGATCCACGGCTTCCTCACCAGCTCCTACTGGGCGAAAGGCATTCCGCGCGAGACGGTCGCGCGCTCCATGGAGCACTCGCTCTGCTTCGGCGCCTTCGACGGCGGCCGGCAGGTCGGCTTCGCCCGGGTGATCAGCGACCGCGCCACCTTCGCCTACGTCTGCGACGTGTTCGCTCTCGAGTCGCACCGCGGCCGCGGCGTCGGCAAGAGCCTGATGGCGGCCATCATGTCGCACCCGGAGCTCCGGGAGCTGCGGCGCTGGACGCTGTTCACCCGCGATGCCCAAGGTCTCTACCGGCAGTTCGGATTCGGCGCGCCCGCCCACCCGGAGCGCCTCATGGAGGTGATCGCGCATGACCCCTACCGTGTCTGACCCGGCGTTCGCGTTCGACAGCCTCATGGAGATCACGGAGCGGCCCGAGATCGTTTTCGTCAAGGGGGCGGGCTCGTGGCTCACCGACCATCGCGGAAAGCGTTATCTGGACTTCGTGCAGGGCTGGGCCGTGACCTGCCTGGGGCATTGTCCGGCGGTGGTCACGGACGCCCTCGTGGCCCAGGCGCGCGAGCTGATCACGCCGAGCCCGGCTTTCTACAACGAGCCGGCCCTCCGGCTGGCGAAGCTCATCGCGAGCCACTCGAGCTTCCAGCGGGTCTTCTTCGCCAACTCGGGCGCCGAGGCCAACGAGGGTGCCATCAAGCTCGCCCGCAAGTGGGGCCGGCGCTTCAAGGGCGGCGCCTTCGAGATCATCACCTTCGACCACAGCTTCCACGGGCGCACGCTCGCCACCATGTCGGCCAGCGGCAAGCCCGGCTGGGACACCATGTTCGCGCCGCAGGTGGACGGCTTTCCCAAAGCCACCCTGAACGACATTGCCTCCGTGGAGGCGCTCATCAGCGAGAAGACGGCGGCCGTGATGCTCGAGCCCGTGCAGGGCGAAGCCGGCGTGCTGCCCGCCACGGTGGATT
>Ga0335085_10012471_pt1 | contig 12522 bp, 16 predicted proteins | sample Lox_Sample_45_FD_206712 | JGI IMG/M metagenome (GOLD analysis project Ga0335085, IMG submission 206712) | Soil microbial communities from Loxahatchee National Wildlife Refuge, Florida, United States - Lox_Sample_4.5 | ecosystem: Environmental > Terrestrial > Soil > Wetlands | place: USA...
CGGATCGCTACTCCTTACTCGTAAGGCTCTTTCATCCTCTCCTTCATGCCGGTTTATCCCGGCGCACTGCAATGGCGATATTTTCAACAGTTAGTGTCTACACAACATCAGTTCTGTCGCTGGAGTCAGCCTCTTCCGAGGGGTCTAACAGAAGTGATAGCGCTGCGAGAAGCGCAACTGCCAGTCCAAATGCGCCGATGTGCTTGATTGCTGCAGCCCACTTCGGCCCCAGCGCATGAAGCGGCGATAGCAGAAAACCTGCGAACCATCCCACCATGAAAAGGCGCTCTGGCCCTGCGGAGCCACGAATGAGCCAGAATCCGACCCAGCACAAGTAACCGTAGAAGAAAACGTTGACTGCTATCAGCAGCCAACCGTGCAGCCCAAATCCAGCGCTAAACAGCCATCCAGATTTTGTATGGCCCCAGTGCAGAATCGTGAGCGCGAAGACAAACGCAGTCAGACCCAGTGCCACTGCGATTCTCATGCGAGTGGTGAGCAGACATGTTGGATGCGACTGTGCCAAGCCTTAGGTTTCTCCGCTTTAATCCTGCGGCACCATTATCCCCCAGCGTCGTAGTTGCTGAGAACAGGCGATTACACTCAAGATCTCCGCCCAAGGGTCAATGAGTCGGGGCTTATCGGGAAGCGGAACTTTAAAGTTCTTTACCGGCGATCATTCGTTTGTAGGAAGGGCCGCTACTCGGGAGATCATCCGCACCGGATGTTGCTGTTGCCGATCACCTCGAATACCGACAAAAGACGGGTAGCGCCAAGAAGTTGCCGAATCGGTTTTCCAATGTTGAAGAGTTGCAAAGCGCAGCCTGCCGATTTTGCGGAAACGTACAGCCGAACCAGCGTGCCCAGGCCCGTGCTGTCCATTTGGGTTACATCCGTCAAGTCCAGCAGGATTTGCCTAGAGCTCGGAATCAGCTGGCTGACCTCGAGGTAGAGGCGATCGTTCACACCCGCCACCAACCGGCCGCTGCATCTTACCTCGGCGGCGTCGCCGGTTCGGTCAACGGCAACTGTCAGAAAGCTTGCGACTGCTTGGTCAGGCATCAGAACACTCCTTCTAAAACGGTGTTGAAATCGCCGTCGCGCGATTGTACATGTTGAGGCCGCGAATGGAATAGCGTATTGGAGTTGCCATGCCAGTGATGCAACCGCCCCAACCCCCGCCCAGAAAATGGGGACGCAGAGGCTCTTCAGTCTTGTATTCGATGGCGAGCTTGTTGTTGTAATCAGATTACACTCAGAATCTGCCTGTTGGTGTAATGGCGGTGTTGCGCCAACAACGAGCACGGTTTACTTCGGATTTGCGCAACGAGGATAAGCGGTCACTGCCCGGCTGAAGGGGCTACGACGTGGCCGCGGACGCGCAGGGTAAGGGGCAACACACCTGCAATCACTAGCGCGACCACCAGGCCCGCAAAGCCTGACCTGAACGAGTGGGTTCGTGCGGCCTGATAGCCGACCAAAGCCGGGCCGAGAAAGCCACCGAGGCCTGCTGCGACGCAGTTGATGGTGCCGGTAGCCATCGCCGCTGCGGTGTCAGAAAGGAACGCCGACGGCATGGCCCAGAAGCTAGGCAAGAAGGCGAGCAGGCCGGCAGCGGCAATTGAGAACAGAAAGAGAGAAGGCACGGTTCCCCAATCCGCCTTGCTTAGCACCAGTAAGGCCGTCGCTGTCACCCATAGCGGAATTGCGGTGTGCCAGCGCCGCTCAGCGGTGCGGTCGGAATGCCAACCATTCACCTGCATGGCAACAAAGCCCAGCAGGTTAGGCAAAGCCACCAGCAGAGTTACCTTGATGTCACTCAGTCCCGACAAGCGCTTGATCATGGTGGGCAGCCAAAAGGCCAAAGCGTAGGCCGAGCCATTCTGCACGAAGTGCAATAACGTCAGGATGACAACGTCGCGATGCCGGAGCGCTTGCCACATGGTATAGGCGCGAACCGACTTCTTGGCCTGCTTCTCTTTCTCCAGTTGATGGATGACCCACGCCCGCTCATCGGCGGGCAACCACTTGGCCTGATGCGGCCAATCGGTCAGATAGAACCAGGTCATGAGCCCGAAGAACAGCGCGGGCAGACCCTCGAGAATGAACAACCACTGCCAGCCTTGCAGAGTGCCCCAGTGGACACCCAGCAGCAATCCTGAGACCGGGGAACCGACCACGTAGGCTAAGGGAATGGCAGCCATGAAACCGGCCACTGCCTTGGCGCGATCTTCATAGACGAACCAGTGGGTGAGATACACAATGATCCCGGGGAAAAATCCCGCCTCCGCCAATCCCAGAAAAAACCGCATCGTGTAGAACTGATGCGGGGTGCGGATAAAGGCCATCCCAATCGTGACCAGCCCCCAGGAGACCATGATGCGCGCGATCCAGCGTCGTGCACTCCAACGCTCGATGATGAGGGTGCCGGGAATTTCCAAAATGACGTAGCCAAGGGCGAAGATGCCTGCCCCGAACCCGATTACACGATCATCGAAGCCGAGATCGTGCGGCATTTGCAGGGCCGCAGTGGCAAGATTGTTGCGATCAAGGTAAGCAATCACGTAAAGCAGAAGCACATACGGCAGAAGACGCAAGGCAATCCGACGACGGGCGCGGCGGGCAACGTCATCGACGACACTGGCTGGGGCGGGCAATTTTCCTTCTGCGACGACCGCATTAGTTGGGCAGGGTCACGCCGCCCAAAAATCACGCGATCATATACCAACTGCGTGCGGGCGGCCAGGGGTGAGGCGGCGTACTAAGCCTATCACTACGCCACAGCTTTCACCGCGTCGCGATACCTGTCGTTAACAGATGGGATGAGAAGGCCGGTCTCCGGACGGGATGCTGTACGCTCCCAAGTTATCGACGTGCTCAAGGCACAGATAAAGAAGGAGACCGGCAATGAAGAAGGTTAGCACCGTATGGACGCACCAGACGAGGAATATTTCACAGCAGAAGCTAACGATCGGATTGGATCTGGGAGATCGCAACAGTTGGTACTGCGTGCTGGACGAAGCGGGCCAGATCAAACTGGAGCAGCGCGTGCGAACGACTGCGAAAGCTCTCAGCGAAGTCTTCGGCGCAATGCCGTGCTGTCGGATTACGCTGGAGATCGGGACGCATTCGCCCTGGATCAGTCGCTTGCTCAGCGAGTTGGGACACGAAGTGATCGTCGCGAATGCCCGCAAGGTGCGGCTGATCGGAGAAAGCCGGAAGAAAGACGATCGCTTGGACGCCCAGACCTTAGCGCGGCTGGCCCGAATCGATCCGCAGTTGCTGTGTCCAGTAAAACATCGCGGCGCGCAGGCACAAGCAGATCTGATGATGATTCGCGCCCGCGCCGGCCTGGTGCGAGCGTGGTGAACGCGGCTCGCGGACTAGCGAAGTCTTACGGAGAACGATTGCGCGGCTGCAATGTGCGCAATATGAATCCGGAGAAAGCTGAAGGGCTGAGTCCGGAACTGCAGCGGGCACTGGAGCCGCTGCTGTCGGCGATCGAAGAGCTGAACGAACGGATCCGCGAGTACAACAACCGAATTGGAGCGCTGGTGCAACAGAGTGATCCGCAGGTGGCCCTGCTGCAGCAGATCAAGGGAGTGGGCACGCTGATCGCGCTGACCTTCTTGCTCACGCTGGAAGACCCGCATCGCTTCGGCAAGAGCCGCGACGTGGGCGGGCCGCCAAGAGTTACCTGCGAATCTCCCGCGAGTAGAGCGGGTTCTGCCTTGCATGCCGGATCAGCGCATGTGCAAACGCTGCGGCAAAGAAGCGGTAGTGATCGGCTACGAGGAGAGTTCCCAACTGGACGTGGAACCGGCGAAGTATTTCGTGCTGGTCACGAAACGAGAGAAGCGGGCTTGCCGGTCGTGTGAGGATCTCGGCGTCGTCTCAGCGCCCCTGCCGCCACGGATCATCGAGAAGTGCCTGGCGAGTGACCGGATCGTCATCGAGACGGTCGTCGGCAAATATTGCAATCACACGCCCCTGCATCGGCAGAGCATGATTCTGGAAAGGGACCTCGGCTTGGGAATCAGCCGCGCAACGCTGGACGGCTGGGTCCTCAAAGTCGGCGAGTTGCTGATCCCTATGGTCGCAGCGATGAGACGAGATCTGATTAGCGGAAGTTACATACAGGCCGACGAAACCCCAGTCGATGTGCAGACACGCGAGGGCCAGGGAAAGAACCACCAAGCGTACCTCTGGCAATACAGTCGTCCCGGAGGAACCGTCGTTTTCGACTTCCGCTTGGGTCGTGGACGCGATGGGCCGAAGCGGTTTCTGGGACCGTTCGAAGGCATTCTGCAAACTGACGGATACGCGGCTTATGACCAAATCGGTGGGCCGAAAATGGTACACGCGGCTTGTTGGTCTCATGCAAGAAGGCAGTTTTTCGAAGCAGTGCAGCTCAATCCCCGAGATCCGGTTGCAACCCCGATTGTGGCTCAGATGGACGAACTGTTTGCCGTTGATGCGGAAGCTCGCCGCAAAGCGCTGACTACGGCAGCGCGCCATATCCGGCGTCAGGAAACAGCGAGGCCTCTTCTCGATGATATCCGTAGCAAGATCGAGGCAGCGCAGTCCGCTGCATTGCCTTCCAGCGCACTTAGCAAGGCCTGCCAGTACGCGCTCACGCTGTGGAAGAAGCTCACCCGCTTCTTGGAGTATCCCGAATTAGAGCTAAGTACCAACCTGGCGGAGAACTCCATGCGTCCGGTTGCGCTCGGTCGAAAGAATTGGTTGCATATCGGCAGTCCACAAGCGGGACCGAGGATTGCGGCGATTCTCTCGGTCGTGGAAAGCTGCCGTCGGCTGAAAGTCCCGGTGCGCTAGTACTTTTCCACGATTCTCCCCGGGCTTGCCAATCTCCCGATCCGCTGCCTTCCAGACCTTACTCCCGCTGCGTGGGGCGCCCAGCTAACACGGGCTCACTAGGTTCGCCTCACTTCGCTGCACCAATCCACCAATTCATCAGAGCCGCGTCTAGGCTACTTGCGACCACCGCCGCGGAGGTCCAAGATTACGGCAAGCCCTGAGCGATGCGAATCGGCTCGCGCGTGTCGATGACAACCTTGCTGCGGTCCGACCGATCCACCCGCACACGCACGTTACTACCTGGGGCAAGTGTGGCACAGAGATCCGGACGGATCGCCTGCTTGATCTCGACGGGATATGCGGCGCCGTCCAGCACCACATTGAGACGGAACCTGAGAATTGGATTGTAGCGGTTATAACACCAGCGAGTTGGCGTCACAGCCGTGATGGTTGCGTTCGCGGCGGCGCCGTTCGCGAGCAGTTCTTCGTCCATGGTAAAGGAAATGAAAAACTTTACCAGCGCGGGCACCCCGAACAGGCCCGCAGCCAGCAAAAGAATGGCGGTTGCACCTATGATCAGCCGCGCGTCCGCAGGCACGATGAAGGTAATGACGGCAAAAATCGCAGCCATCAGCAGCAGAAAGCCGCTCATGACTCTGCCCCACAGTTTCATGGTTGCTCCAAAAATCGGCGTTGAGCCAACGCTTCAGGCCGCTATGGTTTCCGTTTCGGCGTTACGCAGGTGCCAATTATGAAGCGCAGCATCGACGGATGATGCGACCACGGCCGCGCGCGCCTTGTCTATGCCGTCCTCCCGCTTGTAGCGGGCGACCGCGTAGGCGAACTGGCGGCGCAGACGCAAATAACGCCAGGCTTGCTTGGTGTCTTCCCAGGAGGAAGGGAACGGCGGAAGCCGCGCTTCGCGTAATTTCAGAAGACCGGGATAGATGCAATACAGGTCCAAGATGACGGCGAGCCCCGCGCCAACCAAAAAAATGTACAAGGAGACATAGCCCTCTCCGCTGATGGCTGCGAACACGCTGCTGAGCGAATCCCGGAAAGCGACGATGTAATTGTTGGCGCCGTGGTCCAGCGCCGACCACAGAAAACCCGACACACCGATCAGCAGCATTTGCAGCTTGGATCCACGGAGCAATAAGGCCACGCCGATGCCCAATCCGCTGATGGAGGCCCAAATGGCGTGGCCCGCGATAAAGCTGTGGCCGCCGCCTGTGATGTCGGTGGTCGGAAACGAGCCGAGAAATGACCACCCTCCTTGGTTACGAATCACGAAGGCTTCTTCCACCCAATAAAATCCCAAGCCCCCGGCCGCAGCCAGCAGCAGGACATCGGTTGCGCCCAAGGTCCATCTGCGTTCGCCGAGCCGGTACAGAACCCACAGCGCCGGGGCGATCTTGACGGTTTCTTCGACCAGCGGTATCCCCATGGCCCGCATCGCGGTGGCTTTGGTTCCCAAGACCAGATCAAACCCCCACGCGATGAGGACGACGACGCCGATCATCGTGCCGCCCAGGCAGAAGGGCTGGATCAACTCGGCAAGGGCCAGCGTGCGAGTGGGGAGCGCGGCCAGGAGAAGGAGGGCGGCGAACAGCAGGGCGGTCCACAGGGAGACGACGGCTCCCATCCGGGTCTGGACCAGCGTCGAGAGAAACCACAGGGCCAGGCCTCCGAAGAACAATATCTGGCGAAATGTCCACTTTCGTCCGGCTCCCATATCATCCTCCCCCTCAAGCGTGTTGCGCACTCTCCACGCGAACAAATGCCTCTACGAGCTCTTCCAGACCCTGGCGGGGCGTAAAACCGGTTTGCTCGGCAAATGCGCTTCCATCGAGAAAGACCCTGGATTGTGGAGGCCGACACTCTCCGGGTCCCGGCCGGGTCTCCTCGCGAATTAGAAAGTCGGCGCGCGTACCAGCTATCCGGTTGATTGTCTCTACCAACTGACGCCAGGTGCAGAATCCACCCACCACGTTGTAGGAGCCGCCAACCTTAAGGTCAAGGCTTTGGGCCACAGCGCTCGCAAAGTCTGCTCCTCCGACAAAGGATGAGCCATAGGTCTCCAGCCCTTCCTCCGAGTCAAAGACGAACTTGCTTCCTAGCCGGCAGTGCTGGTAGAACGAGTTCAGATATTGCTCGCCGTGACGGCGCTTCGAAGCAGTGAAGAGCATGGCAGGCCGGAACCTGACACACGGTCCCCTCGGCCGGTCCCGCTCGGCTATGCGCAATTGGAGCTCGTTCGAGAACTTGCCGGTCTCGTACCACTGGCGCAGACTTATGGTCGAATCCTCTCTCACGGTGGTGTGCGGGTGCCCGTAGATTGTGGGACTGCTTGCATAGATGAATGGGCCTGAGCGCCAGGCGTCTATCAGCAGACTGGTTCCAAGGATATCTTCTCTCAGGACTCGCTCGCGTTCGTCAGTGCGCGGGCACGCCAGGTGAATGATTGCGTCCGCGTTCCTGATCTCGCCGCCTAAGCGGTCGATAGTTGTGAGCTCGCCGATGACTGTGCGACAACCGGGCGAGTCGCTCGGTTTGCGGACCAGAGCCGTCACGGTGTAGTTGCGTCGAAGGAGCTCAGCAAGGACGTATTCGCCAGCATTGCCGGTCGCCCCGGTCAGAAAGATTCGGATACTGGACATCTGACCTCCGCGTGGGAATGAGCGAAGAGTTTAGTCACGCTGGCAGACTCACGAGATCCCTTCTTGTCGGCGCACCGCGCCCAATCGTGGGACTCGCGGTAGTCTGGGGGGCGGAATTGGCGATACGGACTAGCGTGAACTGCATTTCCGGATTGAGGTTGGTTCTCAGGTCGCAGCAAGTGCGTTTGCCCTCCGCTATGTACGTAAGCGGACAAGCAGCTCCCTGACATGTGGGCAGCACATGGCATTTCTGGCAGAGCGGGTCTCCCTCGAACTGCGGGCTCACCCATTGGCGCATGTGCTCATCGTTCAACTGCATGCTACCGTCAGTGTTCAAGTGACCGACGACGTTGGCTTCGAGATTATCTAGAGCGACCGTGCACTTCATGACTTTGCCTGTTGCACCGATCACGAAGTGGTACGGACGGGCGGCATAGCACACTTGGCCTCCGGGCTGCACAACGTTGTCAATTCCGCCCTCCTGGTACAAACCCGCAGCCTGGGCGCGGCGTTCCAGTTCCCGGCGAATTTTGCGCCGGTCGCCAATGCCACAGGTAGCTAGCTGGTGGTCATTCGGGCCACCCCATTTTTGGACTGCCCGGAACGCCAATTCGAACCGCGAATCGCCTGCGAAGTCGCCGCTGAGCACATCCAGGAAGGGAGCGAGCTGTGGCGCGTTGGCGTGATCGAAGTTGACCCGCAGCGTGACCTTAAGGTCGTCCTTCCGGGAGCGTAGGGCTCTGAGGTTCTGCAGAATGACATCGTATGAACCCTTACCGTCGCGACCGACCCGTTTGGCATCATGCTCCTCGCGCAAGCCATCGAGGGTGACCTGAAAGGAACGGCATCCCCAGGCGAGGAGCTGGGTTGCACGCATCTCGTCCAGGAGATAGCCGTTTGTGGTCATATTGGACGAAAACCTGATGCCATGGCGGTCCGCTACATCCTTGCAAAATGGCGCCAGCTCCCTGACCGCCTCCCAGCCGTATAGGGGCTCGCCGCCGAACCAAGCGAGATCCAGTTCCTTCAGGGCGGGAGCGCGGGCGAGAATGAGCGCCCGGACGCCCTGGCGCACAGCCGGGGCCATGGTGCCATGCTTGAACTTTTGATAGCAGTAGGTGCATCGGAAATTGCAATCCTCACTCGCCAGCAGCATTAGCTGTAGGACATCCGTGCGCCATTGGTCCTGCTCGTAGCGATGACGGAACTTTTCCAACTCGTCGACGTCATGCGGGACGAGGTATCCGTGGCGCGCCAGGTATTCGCCGGCCTCATCGAGCGGCGCTGCCAGCCCGTTGCGCCGCAGGCGAGCAACGGCCATGGGGCGGAGTTCTGGCGGAATCACACTCACTGCTCCACTAAGCGTGTTCCAGAGGATAAGCCGACCGTCGCTTCCGGTGGCTCGTGCGTTGTAACGGGAGGGAACAAACCGCTGTCGTATGCTGCTGCGGAGGTCCGGAAGTACGGGAACGTTCGCCCGCGCAGGTGCAAGGTGCTGCCAAGCAGTGAAAAACCCTTCTTTGCGAGCCCGGTGAGCAATCGCCTTCACCTTTCCGATCGCGGCCAGAGTAGGGACGGAAATCCCTTTGAGAAGTCCATTACTTCCACCCCTCATCCATCCAATTTCCATCTGCACCGTTCTCCGCCAAATTGTATTCCGAAACTCTTGAGCATGTCCTGCGCGAGAGGCCAAGCATACTCCCTGAGCTTACGCCTTGCCGCAACCATTTCCCTGAGTCGTCCCACCGGAACCGAAATAATCATAGAGCGCGTTGTTAATGTCATAAAACACGGGAGTCAAGCCCCACGAAGGGTTTGGGTCAACTCCGTACAACTGGCTGCCGGGAATCATCGCAGGACCCGGCTGGGTTTTGCTACTCCCATCGGGCATCGTGAATGTGGCCGACGAACCGCGCGGGATTTTCACGTATTCGTCAGGTCCGATCGACATTCCCGGCCACGCATCATGCCATTGATCGTCGTGGCCGGCCTTCACACCCGGGCCGCTCGTCTGCACGCCAGGGAGGGAGGGCCCGGCCCCGCTCCCCGCAGCGGCGCCGCTCCCCGCAGCGCCCGGTAGGCCTCCCCCGCCGACTTGACTTCCGGCATCGCGGAGTAGCGCCAGAATCGTCGCGCCACCGGCGGCGAACATCAGCTTCGCAGCGGCCCACGCAATTCCGAACACACCCAGCGCGGTAAACGCCGCGAACCGGACGGGATGAGCTTTCGCACTTTTGCGAATGGTCGCGGCAAGCAAACGTGCACGTAGCCGAATCATAGGGACTCCCAAGCAATCACGGCGCGTCCGGCCAGTCCGGGTCTGGTTTCACCTTACGGCAGCCCGAAGGGTCCTTCCCGGGCTGAACAAGATGCACCCAGCGCACCTGAGCTCTTGGATAAGACCCGGTCACGGTGGCAACATTGGCGGCGAGTACGCTGAGCAGCGTGCCAGCGTGAACAGACCCATCCGCAAGGAAAACTTCGTCTTTAGCAGGGTCCCGAGGGGCTGGCGGCGCCACCTCCACTTGCTGCCGCAGATTAAGGCCGATCCACTCCGCCTGCGGGCGCGGGACCACGGTTCGGGCAATCAGGCAGGCGCTGATGCCGCAGATTTCAAGTTTTCCGGGGCGGCGCGAGCGATCGCGCAGGATGATCACATCCACTTCGGCGGTTGTTGGCCGCTGCAATGGCGAAAGCTGGCGCGGCGCGGGAGGCTTGGTCCTTGGAATCGTCGCCGGGGCCTGCGCACGCAGCTCCGCCGTGGCAAGCAGCACGCAGCCGAGCAGGAAAACAAAAAGATCCGCTCGGGGCCTCACGCGCATAGCGAAACAGTGCAACGCGAGTCTTGGCGCGTCAAGGGGCAATGATGTTACCTCCTTCTACGAACTCGCAGCGGCAGGACCATGGGCCGCGGGCCGCGCTTGGACCTTTGCCTTTGCCTCGCGATAGTCCGCCCAGGCGGAACGCCCACCCTTAAACAAGAGAACGCCTGGCACGACCGGGAACAGAGCCAGAACCACGAAGTTGTGCATAAGCATCAAGCCAGCACCTAGGAAAATCGAGAAAAAGCTCAACAATGCGATGCAGATTCCGAGCACCATCATGCGATCGCCGAAGGTCGCGCTGCCGTCGACCAGAGATTCCACGGAAACGAACTTGCTCTTGCTCGTGAGCACTTTTCGCTTGGAGCGGCCGATCGCAGGAGTGGGATTGAAGGACATGGGCAATGCACCGCCCGTGACGACCGCACCTTCCTGGTCGTCCGTTTTGCCTTTCCGGATCATATAGACCGACACTGCCGCGAAATCAGCCACCAAGACCACGACCGCGCCAATCAGGATTACCCATCCCGTGCGCGCGGCGGCCGCCACAAATGCACGATATCCCGGGTGAGCTTCGAGAGAGTTGTTCAGAAAGACAGAGCCGATGACCACGACCAGCCCGGCCGGCGCGATTTTGAACCAGAGTTTGATCATGGCCCTTTCATAGTCAGGGTCAGTTCCACCCTGCGGTTCTTCTGCCGCCCATCTGGATCGTCAGACCCATCCGGCTTCTTGTTCGGGGCGACCGGTTTAGTCTCCCCCCAACCCTTCGTACTGATCCGCGACGATTCGATTCCGCCTTTATCCACCAACCACTTCTTGACTGCGCCGGCGCGGTTGTCGGAAAGAGTCATGTTGTAGGCGTGCGTTCCCTTGCCGTCGGTGTGGCCTTCGATCATCAGCGGAGCGTTGGGATATTTCGAAGCCACCTGTGCCACTTTCCCCAGGCTGTCGTTCGCAACGGGACGGAGCGTGTATTTGTCGAAGTCGAAGAGCACGTCGGCGGCAAGATCGATCCGGATTTCCCGGTCGGTAATCTTGGCTCCCAGGTCCTTCAAGACGGCGTCGATCCCCAGCGTGACTCCCACGATATCGAGGATCTTAGCGTGTGCGAGCGCGGCGCGCGCCGCCGCAGCCACTTCCGGCGAATCGGGATTGCTATAGTCCAACGCCCCGGGCGTCTGGGACACCCAGAGCCAGAGCGAAACCGTGAAAACTCCAAGCCCTCTGAACATGGCTCACTCTACCTGTCCGAAATTGGAATGTCTTCAAGCGGAGGCGCCACAGGCATATAAAGTGTCACCGCTTTCACCTCAGACAGAGGCGCGGGGTATTTGGCCCACCAGGTGTACTGGCCGCCAGCGTCCACATTCACCTCAACATAACCAACGACCGCAGGTGGCGCCAAGTAAGAGCCCTCCGAGTCCTTAAGGATGAAATACTTCTTGTTGGCGGCACTCACATAATAGGTTTCGTAATTGTTCTGTGCGATTAGACGGAGGTTTTTCTTCTCTCCCGAAGTATTTCGGAAGCGAACCTTCACACTCAGCACTCCGTCTTTGCGCGTACATTCGATCACATCCGCCGCGATTCCGGCGGTATTCGTGTCGCCGGTCTTCAATGCCCCGGAAGGGGGCGCAGCTGTCGGAGATGTGGCCGCCACGGGCGCGGGGGCGGCCGACGGTGCGGCTACCGGTGTTTGCGCAGCCGGCGTCGGCGCCGGACTCTCCTTCGAGCAGCCGACTGACAAGGAGATTAGAACGATCAAAAAAAGAGCGGTTCGATGACTTGTCATCTTCGCCTCCGGTTCGGAATTTCTGGGGGCACCCCACCGCCAGCGCGCGGGATTATATCACAAGGCAGAGGGCCGTCTGGTGTCAACGCATGGAGTCAAAGAGGACAAAATGGGGCCAACCGGAAGGTTCGCGTTCAAACGGCTACATTCGGGAAAACCTAAAATCGTCGTCGGCTCGTCGGCTAGTGCTGGTGAAGCGGCGGAAGTCACGCTGGCTGTGGATTCAATCTGTCAACCGTGTGTTTGCTCTGACACTTACGATTGAGCACTTTATGAGCTTATCGCAAGGGTAACTGTTGTAATCGCATTATAAGAGGGCGCCCCTTTTGGAGTAGGTTGTCATCGTTCGCATGAACACCTACGAAAGGAGCACCCTCGATGAGCAGTGAAAAGTATATTGGGCTGGACGTTCATCAAGCAACGATCT
>Ga0335085_10012472_pt1 | contig 12522 bp, 12 predicted proteins | sample Lox_Sample_45_FD_206712 | JGI IMG/M metagenome (GOLD analysis project Ga0335085, IMG submission 206712) | Soil microbial communities from Loxahatchee National Wildlife Refuge, Florida, United States - Lox_Sample_4.5 | ecosystem: Environmental > Terrestrial > Soil > Wetlands | place: USA...
CGTCGAGACGGGCCGGGCGAAGCCGCATCATGTGCTGCCCCACACCGGTTGGGTGTCGCACCAGATCTCGACCGAGGAAGACGTCGCCCAGGTGATCGAGCTCTTCAGGCTCTCGTACGAGCGTGCGCGCGTCGCCCAGGTCGTGCGCGCCTCACGCCAGTAGCTCGCCCAGGCGTTCCGCGATCCTCGGCGCAGCCGGCAGATCGTCACCCTGTTCGAGCAGCCGGTCGACGATCGCGCTCAGCGCCCGCAGCAGCTCCGCAGGCTCGAGCGAGCGGACCAGCATGCCGGAGAAGCGGATGCGCACGTCCTCCGGCAGTGCATCGAGGCCGCGCCCGTGCCAAGGGTCGAGACCGTGCCGCAGGCTGGCGACTGCAAGCACCTGCTCGCGAGCGCCGCCCAGCCAGTGCTCGGCCTGCCAGAGCCGTCCGCGCTCGATGCAGATGCGCGCCCGCAGCGCATGGTGCACCGCGATTCCGAACAGCTCCGCGGCGTCCGGAGGCTTCGCGTGCTCACGATCGGCCGTCTCGCCGAAGATGAGCTCGAAGCGCGGGCCTGTCGCGCCGAAGCACTCGATGGGCGTGAACGAGAGGTCGACCTGCAGGCACCCCGGAAGCAGGAACACGCGGTACACCGTCGGTCCGCTCGAGAGATCGAACAGGTGGACCGCGTCGAGCTCGCGATCGACCCGGCGCGACCAGTCGTCCAGCACCTCGCCGGCGCCGGCAGGCGCTGCGACGCCGAGGGTGAGGTCGATGTCCGACCACCGGTCCGGAGCGCCGTGCGCGGACCCGCCGACGAACGCGGCGGCTGCGATACGCGTATCGGAGCGAGCCAGGTCGACGAGCCGGCCGGAGACGCGTTCGCGCTCCTCCGGCGTGAACATCACGCGATCAGCTCGGCGAACCGGTCGGCGCCGACGTTCCCGCCGGAGACGATCACGCCTGCGCGGCCGGGCGCGGTGACAAGCTCACCGAGCACGGCGGCGATCCCGACGGCGCCGCTCGGCTCGACCACCAGCTTCAGCCGCTCGAACGCGAACCGCATCGCGTCGACGATCTGCGCGTCGGTCACCGTGACGATCTCGTCGACGAGCCGTGATGCCACCTCCCACGTCAGGTTGCCGGGAACGTTGGTCTGGAGCCCGTCCGCGATCGTCCGCGGAACGTCGATCCGCACCGGACGGCCGGCGGCGAGCGAGCGGCGCCAGTCGTCTCCCGCCTCCGGCTCGACGCCCACGACGCGGCGGACGCCGAGCGCCCGGGCGATCGTGGCGCAACCGGAGATGAGCCCGCCGCCGCCGACGGGGACGACGAGGGTGTCGAAAGGTCCCGCATCTTCGATCAACTCGAGCGCGGCCGTCCCCTGGCCCGCCATCACGAGCGAATCGTCGTAGGGACGGACGAGCTCGAGGCCCCGCTCGGCTGCGAGCGCGCTGCCGAGCGCCTCGCGGTCGTCGGTGTAGCGGTCGTAGGTCGCGATCTCGGCGCCGTAGCCACGCGTCGCGTCGACCTTGGCCCGCGGCGCGTCGGCCGGCATGAGGATCGTGGCCTTCGAGCCGAGCAGGGACGCCGCCAGCGCGACCGCCTGCGCGTGGTTGCCCGACGAGTAGGCGACCACTGGCGTGCCGCGCGGAAGCGAGGCGATCTTGTTGAACGCGCCGCGGAACTTGAACGCTCCCGACCGCTGCAGGCATTCGGGCTTGAGCACGAACTGCGCGCCGAGCGTGCGCGATGTGATCGGCGGAGTCCTGTGCGCGACGCCGTCGAGCAGGCGCGCGGCGGCGCGGACGTCGTCGGCGCCGATCATGCGACGCGGTTCTCGAGGACGCCGATGCCTTCGATCTCGAGCTCGACCACGTCGCCGCGCTGCAGCCAGCGGCCGTCGCCATGCTCGAGGATGCATCCGCTCCCGACCGTCCCGGAGCCGATCACGTCGCCGGGGAGCAGCCTCGTGTTGCGCGCCGCCTGCTCGACCAGCGCCGCCCACGGGTAGTGGAGGTCGCGCAGGTCGCCGCGCGAGCGCTCTTCGCCGTTCACGCGCGCGATCATTGTCCCGGACGACCCGTCGAACTCGTCGGGCGTGACGACGACCGGGCCGAGCGACGTCGCAAAGTCCTTCCCCTTGGCCGGGCCGAGGCCGACACGCATCTCGAGGCGCTGCAGGTCCCGCGCCGACCAGTCGTTCATGATCGTGAAGCCGCCGATCGTTCCGTCCGCCCCGATGATCGCTGCGCATTCGAGCTCGTAGTCGAGCTCCGCGGTGCCGTCGGGGTACGGGACCTCTTCGCCGGGCCCGAAGATGGCCGTCGGGTTGGAGAAGTAGAACACGGGCACCTCGTACCACTCCGCCGGGACCTCGCGGCCGTGGTGACGCCTCGCGTTCGCGACGTGCGCCTCGAACGCCATGAAGTCGCGGACGCTCGGCGGCCGCAGCACGGGCGGCCGGAGGTCGACGTCGGCGAGCGCGTACTCGGCGTGCTCGCGGGCGGTCCCGCCGCCGGTGAAGAACGACTGCAGCGTCTGCGCGGCGAGCTGGATGACGCGGTCGCCGTCGATCCTGCCGGGCCAGCCCCGCTCGAGCGCGAGCTCCCTGGGCGTGAACATGCAGAGCTTCACGGCTCGGTATGAACTATCACGTCGGCGATGTCCGGGCGTGCACGCCGGATCCGCTCCTCGACCTCGCTCGCCTGCGCGTGCGCCTGGTCGAGGCGGCTCGTGCCGTCGAGCCCGAGCGTGAGGAACGCGACGAGGCCGGTGGACGTGCGCAGGAACCGGAGCTCGCGCGGCTCGGCGCCCGTTGCTTCGACAACGATGCGCCTCACCTCCGCCTCGTCGCCGCCCCGCACCTCGTGCGCGGCGCTGCTCTCCGTCAGCGGCTCGAGGTGCGTCTGGACGCCGGCGATCTCAGGGACCGCCGCGCGAATGGACGTCTCGAGCCGCTCCGCGATCGCGTGCGCCTCCTCGAGCGAGAGCTCGCCCGGCAACTTCACGTGCAGCGAGAGCTCCGTGCGGCCGTCGACGTCGACGAGGGTGATGTTGTGCACCTCGCGGACGTTCGGGACGGCGATCGCGGCCGCGTGCGCGCGCTCGCGGACGCTCGCGTGCTCGATCGGCTCGACGTGGACGACGACGTCGGCGTTCGGAAGCGCGCGGCCGACCACGGCCTCGACCGCGTCGGCGGCGGCGTGGCCCTCGCCGACGGCCGCGCTCGGCGAGACGCCGATCACGACGTCCGCGAACTGCCGTCCGGCCGCCTGGCGCATGCGCAGGCGGCGGAGCTCAACCGACGGCTCCATCTCGCGGATCGCCCGCCGCGCGGCCGACTCGGCGTCGGCCGGGGCGCGGTCCATGAGCACGTCGATGTTGCCGCGCATCAGCCTGGCCGCGGCGACGATCACGAGGAACGCGACGAACAATGCGGCGACCGAGTCGCCGTTCGCGTAGCCGGCCCGCGCGACGAGCAGCCCGACCAGCACCGCGAACGACCCGGCGAGGTCGCTCCCGAAGTGGAGTGCGTTCGAGGCGAGCGCCGCGCTCGTGTAGCGGCGCGAGGCGCGCCAGGAGACGGTTGTTCGCGTGACGTCGATCGCGATCACGACGACGATCACGGCGATTGCGTACCAGGTCGCGTTCACCTCGCCGCCGCCGCGGCCGAGCAGGCGCTCGAGCGCGCGGACGGCGATCAGGGCGGCGACCGCGACGAGGATGGTCGCCTCCCCGAGCGCCGCCAGGTGCTCGGCCTTGCCGTGGCCGTACTGGTGGCTGCGGTCGGCGGGCCGCACCGACAGGCCGACGACGAAGAAGGTGAGCAGCGCGGCGACGAGGTCGGTCCCCGAGTGGATCGCCTCGGACACGAGGCCGAGGCTGTTCGTCAGGAGGCCGACGGTCAGCTTCAGGACGAGCAGCACGGCGGCCGCCGCGACGGAAACCAGCGCCGTGCGCCGCTGCGGGCTCATTCGTCGGGGGGGAATCCAGGGTTCCCCCACGGGGCCCCCTCCTTCTGCCCTCTCGCCGGCCGCTCGTGCTTGGCCTCCCGCCGGGCAAGGCCCGGCTCCGGCCGCCACCGGCTGCGTGTTGCGATCGAACGGCGTTGCCGCAACGTCACGAGCTCCCGACCTCTGGAGAAGGCCTCGGGGTCCCTAGAGATTTCCGCGGAGCGCCTGCTCGCGCTCGATCGCCTCGAACAGCGCCTTGAAGTTGCCGTCGCCGAAGCCGCGCGCACCGTGGCGTTCGATGACCTCGAAGAACAGCGTCGGGCGATCCTGCGCCGTCTTCGTGAAGATCTGCAACAGATACCCGTCGTCGTCGCGGTCGGCCAGGATCCGGAGGCGGCGGAGGTCGTCCCAGCTCTCGTCGATCGCCCCGACGCGGCCCGGCGTCTCGTCGTAGTAGGCGTCCGGGGTCGAGAGGAAGAGGATGCCGCGCCGCTGGAGCGCCTCGACGGTCTCGACGATGTTCGCCGTCTGCAGCGCGATGTGCTGCGCCCCCGGCCCGTGGTTGAAGTCGAGGTACTCCTCGATCTGGCTCTTGCGCTTGCCCTCGGCCGGCTCGTTGATCGGGAACTTGATCTTCCCCTGGCCGTCCGTCATCACCTTGCTCATCAGCGCCGAGTACTCGGTCGAGATGTCCTCGTCGGAGAAGTGGATCATCTCGGTCATCCCGAAGACACGCTCGTAGAACCCGACCCAGTGCTCCATGCGGCCGAGCTCGACGTTGCCGACGATGTGGTCGATCGCGAGCAGGCCGACGTCGGAGACCGGGACCGGCGTGTCCTGCGCGACGTAGCCGGGCAGATAGGCGCCCTCGTAGCCGGCCCGGTTGACGAACGTGTGGACGACATCACCGTAAGTCCCGATCGAGGCGACCTCGACGCGGCCGTAATCGTCCTCGAGCCACGTCGGCTCGCCGATGCCGCGCGCGCCGCGCTGAACGGCCTGGCGGTAGGCCTCGGTCGCATCGGGGACGCGCAGCGAGATGTCCTTGACGCCGTCGCCGTGGACGAACGCGAACTCGCCGATCTGGTGATCGCGCCGGAGCGCGCTGGTCAGGACGAGCCGGACGTCGCCCTGCTCGAGCACGTAGCTCGCCCGGTCGCGCACGCCCGTCTCGGGCCCGGCGTAGGCCGTACGGTGGAACCCGAAGCCGTCCTCGTAGAAGTAGGCCGCCTGTTTCGCGTTCCCGACCCAGAGCTCGACGTGGTCCCAGCCGTCGAGCGGCATGAAGTCCTGGCCCATCGACCCGAAGTCTAGGCCCCTGCCTACGCCTCTGCAGGGGGCGCCGCCGGGGCTCCGGCGGCCGCCTCGGCAGGCGAGAGCTCGTCCAGCGAGCGGCGGAGCGGGATCTCCTTCACGCCGACCACCGCGATCACCCAGGCGAGCGCGGAGGCGCACACGGCGGCGAAGAACGCAGGATGGAGGGCGTCCGCGAGCGCGACGCGGAGGTGCTCGGGCAGCCGGTGGATCGCGGCGGTGCCGTCCTCCCCGGGCACGGAGACGCCGGGCGGGAGGCCGTGGTTCACGATCGCGCCCATCACGGTCACGCCGATCGTCGCCCCCATCTGCCGCGAGAACTGCGTGAGCGCGGTCGCCGAGCCGATCATCGAGCGCGGCACGGCGTTCTGCACCGAGAGCACGAACACCTGCATCATCGATCCGATGCCGATGCCGGCGATCACCATGTTGCGGGCGGCCTCGGCGTTCGTCGTGTCGACGCCCATCTGCCAGATCAGCACCATGCCGGCGGTCAGCACGAGCGGCCCGATCACGGCGTTCCAGCGATAGCGGCCGGTGCGCGACACGAGCTGCCCGCTGAGAATCGACGTCGTCACGGCGCCGAGCATCAGCGGCGTGAGCACGACGCCCGACGACGCGGCCGAGGTGCCGATCACGCCCTGGACGAACAGCGGGACGTACGAGATCGTCCCGAACATCGCCGCTCCGACGAGTGCCATGCACGCCACGCTCGAGCCGACGACCGGATTGCGGAGCACCTGAAACGGAAGGATCGGCTCTGGAGAGTGCCGCTCGACGTAGGCGAACGCCGCGAGCAGCGCGGCCGCGAGCGTGAACGCCCCGAGCACGTGCTCGCTGGTCCAGCCGTACTGGCGACCACCCCAGACGAGGGCCATCAGCAGGGCGGCGGTCCCGCCCGCGAGCAGGCCCGCGCCGAGCCAGTCGACGTCGTGACGATGCGTGACCGACCGCCGCGGCATCGTCAGCGAGATCACGACGAGCGCGAGCCCTCCGACCGGCAGGTTGACGAAGAACACCCAGCGCCAGGTCGTGTTGTCGACGATGAAGCCGCCGAGGGCCGGGCCGATGATCGAGGACGCGGCGAACACCGCACCGATCAGCCCCTGCCACCGCCCGCGATCGCGCGGCGGGACGATGTTTCCGATCACCGCGAGCGAGAGCGGAAAGAGGCCGCCGGCGCCGATGCCCTGAACGGCGCGGAAGATCACGAGCTGCGTCATCGTCTGCGCCAGGCCGCACAGCGCAGAGCCGATCAGGAAGACGACGATCGCGAACAGAAACAGGTTCTTGCGGCCGTAGGCGTCGCCGAGCTTGCCGTACAGCGGCACGGTCACCGTCGACGTGAGCATGTACGCCGTGAACACCCACGAGTACTGCGACAGGCCTCCGAGGTCGCCGACGATGCGCGGCAGCGCAGTCGCCACGATCGTCTGGTCGAGCGCCGCGAGCATCAGCGTGACCATCAGCCCGGCGTAGATCGCCAGGATGCGGCCGATCGTGTACGAGTAGCCCGGAGGGCGCCGACTGAGTCGCTCGGCGAAGTTCACCTGTTAAAGGTTAACCACGTTAATCAGTCGGCGGCGGAGAGCGACGGCCTGCGCCGGCGGGTGCGCTCGAGGGCGATGCCCGCGAAGATCGCGGCTGCGCCGAGGAGCTCGTAGCGGTTGAGCCGCTCCCCGAGGATCAGCAGCGCGAAGATGACCGCGAAGAACGGCTGCAGGTTGGCGAACAGCGACGCGCGGGCGGGCCCGACCCGGCTGATCGCCGTGAACCAGAGGATGTTCGTCATGAACAGCGGGCCGACGACGGCGTAGGCGAACCCGATCCACGTGATCGTCGCGAAGTGGAACGACTGGCCCGCCGTCTGGTTCGCCCCGGCGATCGCGAGCGGGATCCACCCGATCGCGAGCACGAGGGCGCTGATGCGAAACGGCGAGTAGCGCCGCATCAGCGGGGCGATCGTCACCGAGTACGCGGCCCACGTCGAGGCCGTGAGCAGCGCGAAGAGGTCGCCGCGGGCGTGACCGGCGAACCCTCCCCCGCCCCAGGCAATGAACCCGACGCCGGCGAACGACACGATGGCGGCGGCCCAGAACGAGCGCTGGACCCGCTCGACGTGTGCGAGGGTCGCGATGATGCCGATGAAGATCGGCGTCGTGCCGAGGATCAGCGCGACCGTCGCCGCGTCGGAGTCGTCGACGCCGTACACGAATCCGAGCTGGTTGACGAAGATCAGGAGCGCTGCGAGCACGACGAGCCAAAGGTCTCGGCGCTCGATCCGGAACGACCGCTCGCGCACGTACGTGAAGACCCAGAAGAGCGTCGTCGCCGCGAAGTAACGGATCGTCGCGTACGAGAGCGGCCGGAAGCCGTGCTGCAGCACGTACTTGGTGACCGTGATGTTGAGCGCCCACAGAAGGACGGTCCCGAGCAGCATCGCATCGACTGCACTCGGGGTACGCCGCATCGCGGCTCGACCATACCGACCGCTGTAGGCTTCGGCCGCCATGGTGCGCGAGCCGACCCGCGACGACGTCGACGCCCTCGTGGGGCCTGCGACGCCGCACTTCGCCTACCAGATCCGCGCGAGGGTGCGGGAGCTCGTCGACGACCTGCCCGAGACCCACCCGGTCCGGCGCTACGCCGCCGAGCAGATGGCGCGGCTCGACCGGCTCGGTCATGCGTCGTCGAAGGCCGACGAGGGCCCGAGAGTCGCTCGGAGCGGCCCGGGCTGGGCCGAGATCCCGTCGTCGGCGCCGGCGGACGAGCCCCTCCCGCGGCGCGCTTGACGGTCCTCGTCACCGGCGGGTCGCGGGGAATCGGGAGGGCGATCGCCCTTCGCTTCGCGCGCGACGGCGCCCGCCGCGTCGCGATCGGGTACCTCCGCAACGACCGGGCGGCCGAGGAGACCGCAGGCGAGATCGAAGCCGCCGGCGCCGAAGCAGTGCTCGTGCGCGGAAACGTCACGTCTCAGCGCGTGCTCGACCAGGTCGCCGGGCTCGGCCCATTGGAGGCGCTGATTCACAACGCCGCGACCGGTGTGATCCGGCCGGCGTTGGAGACGGCGGACAAGCACTGGGACTGGACGCTGAACGCGAACGCCCGCGCGCTGCTCCAGCTCACCCGCGCCGCGGCGCCGAACCTCGGTGAGGGGTCGTCGATCGTCGCGATCTCGTCGCTCGGCGCCCAGCGCGTCCTCGAGAACTACGTCCTCGTCGGCACGTCCAAGGCCGCTCTCGAGGCGCTCGTGCGCTACCTGGCCGTCGAGCTCGCGCCGCGCGGAATCCGCGTGAACGCCGTGTCGGGAGGGGTCGTCGACACGGCCGCGCTCGACCACTTCCCGAACCGCGAGCGCATGCTCGCCGGGGGCGCCTCCAATCCGGTCGGCCGGCTCGTCGAGCCCGATGACATCGCCGGCACGGTGGCGTTCCTCTGCTCGTCCGACGCCGAGATGATCCGCGGCCAGACGCTGATCGTCGACGGCGGTTTTTCCCTGCTTGCTTGAGCCCTCGGCGGGGGGTTGAGCGGCCCGGCCGCTCGACCGATGCAGCCTGGGAGATGGATGCGACCGAAGTGGGTACCCCGTCCGGGGGAGGCAGCGGCCTGCTGCCACCGATTGACTTGGTCTCGACGGCCTCCGAACGCACGGGAGCAGCCAACACCAACATGCGGCACGAGACACACGACGAGGTGGACCTCGTCGACTCCTATCGCCGGCTGACGGCGATCTACCACGACCTGCTCTCCCACGACGACCTCGAGCAGCTGCTCGAGCGCATCGCGGACAGCATCGTGCAGCTCGTGCCGTGCGACTCCCTGCTCGTCGCCGAGCTCGATCCGATCCACGGCGTCCTCGTCCCGATCCTCGCCCGTGGACGCTGGTCCGACTCTGTGCTCGAACTGCGCCCGAGGCTCGGCGAGGGCCTGATCGGCTGGGCGGCCGCGAACGCGCGCCCGGTGATGGCGAACGACGCGAACTCCGACCCGCGCGCCGGGCATGTCGAAGGAACGCCCGAGTCCGAGCCCGAGGCGATCATCTCCGTGCCGCTCGTCGCGCGCGGCGCCGTGCTCGGCGCGATCAGCATGTACCGCGAGGCGGACGGGAACATCTTCTCGGCGGACGAGTTCGAGCTCGCCCAGCGCTTCGGCGACGCTGCCACGCTTGCGCTCGTCAACTTCAAGACGCGCAGCAATCTCGAGCAGCAGGCATGCACCGACGACCTCACGCAGGTGCTCAACCGCCGCGGCTTCTTCTCGACCGCGCGCCGCGCCCTCGCCGAGGCCGGCACCGCGCCGTCCGCGCTCCTGCTGGTCGACCTCGACGAGTTCAAGTCCGTGAACGACGGCTGCGGGCACGACGTCGGCGACGACCTGCTCAAGCACGTCGCCCGCCAGCTGTGCTCCGTCGTCCGCAGCGACGACCTCGTCGCGCGCCTCGGCGGTGACGAGTTCGCAGTGTTGCTGCCGCGTACCCCGCCGGAGGACGCGCGAACGGTCGCCTCCCGCATCTACCGTGCGCTCGACCAGGCGCCTTACATCGGGCCGCACGGCCGGCTGTCGATCCCCGCCAGCGTCGGGTTCGCGGTGGCGGCGGTCAGCGAGGACACCGCGCTCGACGCGCTGCTCGCCGAGGCCGACGCCCAGATGTACCGCGCGAAGCGCGCTCGATCCGATGCACCACGCGCGCGGCGGCTGCAGGCGTAGGCGGAGCTCGCGATGACCGACGTTGCAAAGTCCGCCGAATCGGGCACCGTCAACCAGGGTCGGGCCTTGCGGGGCACCGGTGGGTGACGCAGACTCCACCGCGTTCCCGGGCGCGCCCCTCGCCGAGGACGTCTCCCCGAGGACGGTGGCAAACGGAGCAGTGAGCGAACTGCCGGAAGGAACGGCACCACAGGCGCACCCGACACTTCCCCAGGCCGACGAGGGGCTCGAGCTCCTCGCCCGCGTGGCGGCCGATGCCGCGACCGAGCTGCCCGCGTCGTCGCTGGCCGATGCCGCGCACGCCGCCGCTCAGCTGCCGGCCGACGCGCGGCTCCGCTCGATCGCCTTCACCGCGTGGCTCGTCGCGACGTCGGCGGTCGAAGGGCTGCCCACGCAGCCCCTCCTCGACAACCTGACCGAGGCCGCCGGGAACCACCTCGCGCTCGGCGCCGACACGGTGCTCGTCGAGATCCACGCCTATGCGGCCGCCGATCCGCGGTTCACGGAGCTCCACCCGGCATCGTCCATCTCGCGTCAGCTCGCGCTGGCCGGAGCGTTCGTGGACTCGAGCGACCTCTCGATCTGGCGGATGGGGTCGAGCGGCAGTGTCGAGTGCGTCGCGCAGCTCGAAGCCGACCGCAGGCACGAGGGCGCCGTCGCCGTCGCGACGGCCGCGATCGCGCGCGCGGAAGAGCAGTGGACGGATGCTGGCGCGATCCTGGCGGCGATCCCGATCTCACGCTGGCAGCAGCCGGTCGCGGCGCTCGTCGGATGCCTCCCGCACGTGCCGCGGCTCGGGAACGCCCGCACCGGCGCCGCGATCCTGCGCGCGACGGCGACACGGCTCGCGCAGGTCCTCGAGCGCGAGATGCTGCTCGAGCGCAACGCGGCGCACGACGAGATCCTCACCGCCACCGCCGACCGGAGGCTCGCCCGTCTCGGCTACGACCTGCACGACGGCCCCACGCAGGATCTGATCGTGCTCGCGGGCGACCTCGAGCGCCTGCGCAGGCAGGTCTCCGAGCACGGTCTCGTCGACTCGCGCATCGACGCCGCGTTCGAGGAGCTGCAACGCCGGATCGAGGCGACCGACGAGTCGCTCCGCGAGCTCGCCCGCTCGCTCCAGCCGCAGACGATCGTCGAGCGCCCGCTCGACTCCCTGCTCGGCCGGGAGCTCGACCATCTTCGCAACCGCTACTCGATCGACGGCACGCTCGAGATCGAGGGCGACCTGCACGACCTCACGGCGACGCAGCGCATCACGATCTTCCGCACGATCCAGGAGGCGCTCACGAACGTCCGCGAGCACAGCTGCGCCTCGACCACGAACGTCCGTGTCACCGTCGACGAGCGCGCGATCGCCGTTCGTGTCGCCGACGACGGCGTCGGCTTCGACGTCGCGACGTCACTCGAGTCGGCGCGTCTCCGCGGCCGCATGGGCGTCGCGGGGATCGGTGAGCGAGTCCATATGCTCGGCGGCATCTTCTCGATCGACTCGCGGCCAGGCGGGCCGACGGTCGTTCGGGCGACGCTTCCGCGCTGGCGTCCTCCTGGTGATCAGGCATCCGCATGAGGTGCAGGAGTGGGCAGGCGTGGGAAGAAGCGTTCGATGCGCCGGTGGCCGTCCTTGACTTCGACGGCTCGAAGTGGCGGTCGCCGGCGCGCTTCGCCGGCCGGGCGCCCGTGACCGTCACCCGGTGTTGCTATTGATGCCGACATGAGGGTCCTGATCGCGGACGACCATCGGCTGATCGCAGAAGGGATCCGCCGTGCACTCGACGACACGGACGACTTCGAGGTCGTCGGCGAGGCGAACACCGGCAGCCAGGTGATGCCGCTCGTCCGACGCACCACGCCCGATCTCGTGCTGCTCGACCTGCGGATGCCCGGCATGGACGGGCTCGCGTGCCTCGAGCAGATCCGCGAGCAGCATCCGGACATCAAGGTCGTGATCCTCTCCGCGTCGACCGACCCGAACCTGATCCAGACAGCGCTCAAGCGCGGCGCGTCGGCGTTCGTGATCAAGAGCGTGAACCCCGTCGATCTGCCGTCGGCTCTCCGCCAGGCGATCGAAGGCACGGTCTTCTCGGCGATCGGCCAGGACGCCGCGGCCGAGGCCGAGGCGATTCGGGAGTTCGGGCTCACCGAGCGGGAGCTGACGATCCTGCGCGCTCTGTCACGCGGCCTGTCGAACCAGGCGATCGCCAAGGAGCTCTGGCTCGCCGAGCAGACGGTGAAGTTCCACCTGACGAACATCTACCGCAAGCTCGGCGTCGGGAACCGCACCGAGGCCGTCCGGCTCGCCTACCAGCACGGGCTGATCGAGAACCCGCTCTACGACGGCCAGTAGCGCTACGCGGGCAGCTTCAGCTCGTCGAGCAGCCGCGACACGAGCATCCGCGGGAGCGCCGATCCGCCTGCTGCGACATCACGCAGGGCGAACTCCAGCCGGTCCGGGTCCATGTCCTCGAAGAGGACGCCTGCCGCCCCCGACTTGACTGCCTCGATCGCCAGCTCGTCGTTCGTCTCGGCCGCCGTCATCAGGAAGACGACGGCCAGCCTCG
>Ga0335085_10012473_pt1 | contig 12522 bp, 12 predicted proteins | sample Lox_Sample_45_FD_206712 | JGI IMG/M metagenome (GOLD analysis project Ga0335085, IMG submission 206712) | Soil microbial communities from Loxahatchee National Wildlife Refuge, Florida, United States - Lox_Sample_4.5 | ecosystem: Environmental > Terrestrial > Soil > Wetlands | place: USA...
GGCCCGGTAGAATTCCGGCTTGCGGTCCTTGAAAACGGCGGCGCCGGCGACGAGCGCGTTGGCGCCGGCGCGTACGACTTCAGGCGCGATCTCCGGCGTAATGCCGCCGTCGACCTCGATGTCGATCGGCCGGCCTGCTGCCAGCGCCCGCAGCTTGTGCAACTTGTCGATTGCAGTGGGAATGAATTTCTGTCCGCCGAAGCCGGGATTGACGGACATGACGAGGATCAGATCGACAAGGTCGACGACCGGCTCGACGCAATGCGCCGGCGTGCCGGGATTCATGGTCACACCGGCCTTCTTGCCGAGATGGCGGATCGCCTGCAGCGAACGGTGGACATGGGGGCCCGCCTCCACGTGTACGGTGATGATGTCGGCGCCCGCCTTGGCGAAAGCTTCGAGGTAAGGATCGCACGGCGCGATCATCAGATGCACGTCGAGCGGCTTTTTGGTGTGGGCGCGCAGCGCCTTCACCACATCGGGACCGATGGTGATATTGGGCACGAAATGGCCGTCCATGACGTCCACATGGATCCAGTCGGCACCGGCGCTATCAACCGCGCGCACTTCCTCGCCCAATTTCGCGAAGTCGGCCGAAAGGATCGAAGGGGCGATAATCAGCTGGCGATCCAAAGCGGTCCTCATCACGCCGAAAAGCTCAGGCTGCGGTTCGCCTAACACGTCGACCGGCGGCCGGCAACGCGTCGCCATGCGGCAAGACCTGCAGCAAGACCTGCAGCAAGACCTGCAGCAAGACCTGCGGCAAGATTTGCCGACTGCGGCAAGATCGAGCGCCAAACCGCAGCGCCGAACGCCGGCTCCCGCCGGGAAAGCCGTGTCCGCATCTGCGTTTACACGCGGCCCCGCTTTTGCATCCCCACTCTTCGGGGCATTGCATCCACCGGCGGCGCCGGTGGCCTTTGCGGAGCATGCCATGCCGAACGTCGGCGCAACCAACGGCAACATCCCTTCCGCCGGTCTTCAGCCGCCGTGGCAGCGCGGCAAGATGCAAGGGAGCACGGCGCAGGGCGACGCGCCCTCGCAAACGTTCACCGCAGCACCTCCGCAGCAAGCGAACCCGACCGCATCGGCTCCGACCGCGGCTTCATCCGGCAGCAAAACCGGCGGCGGCTCTGTGGGCGCGTTTCCGCGCTTCGAACCGCAGACGTTGCAGACGCTGCTCGACGTGCAGGCAAGGAACAGTTGATCCTGCGGAGCGCTGCCGTGAACTTCGCGCCGTCCGGCGCGCCGGACCTTGTGGTCCGACGCCCGCATGCGCATACGATACGGACTTGTTGCAGCGGAGGCGACCCTGGCGCAAACCGACATCATCGTCATCGGAGCTGGCATCGTTGGCACGTCTGTTGCGGTCCAGCTGGCCAAGCATGGTCTTTCGGTCGCGCTGATCGATCGGGGACGGCCCGGGGAGGGCACGTCCTACGGCAATGCCGGGATCATCGAGGGCAACACGGTGTTCCCGCCGGCGTTTCCATCGAGCATCGCTGAGCTTGCCTGCATCGCGCTGAAGCGCTCACCGGTCGTCAACTATCACATCGGGCATCTGCCGCGGATCGCGCCGTGGCTGGCAGCCTTCCGCGCAGCATCGCGGCCGGCGCGCTTGACCGAGACGGCGGAGCTGATGCGGCCGCTGTTTGCGCGCGCGGTCGCCGAGCACGACGCGCTCGCTGCCGAGGCCGGCGCCGAGCGCTATTTCAGCCGGCGCGGTTGGCTCAAGATTTACCGCAGCGACGCCGCATTTGCGGCGCTCGAGCCGGAGTTCGCAGCGGCCGCGCGCTTTGGCATAGCCAATGTGCCGCTCGATCGCGCCGGGGCGCAGGCGCTCGAGCCGGCCCTGCGCGGCGTGTTCCGGCACGCTGTGCATTGGACCGGTGCCGTGAGCGTCAATAATCCGTTGGCGCTGACCCGTGCTTACGCCGCGCGCTTCGCGGCGCTTGGCGGTGTGACGCTCACCGGCAATGCCCGCACGCTCCATCGGGCCGGAGCCCGTTGGCGCGTCGACACGGGCTCTGGGCCGCTCGATGCCGGCGAGGCGGTGGTCGCATTGGGCCCGTGGGCGCCCGACGTGCTCGGTCCCCTCGGCATCTCGCTGCCGCTTGCCGTCAAGCGCGGCTATCACCGGCATTATGATCCGGCGGAGAATGCCGTGCTCAGCCGTCCGGTGCTCGACGCGGAGAACGGCTATGTGCTCGCGCCCATGGATCAGGGCATCCGCATCACCACGGGGGTCGAGTTCGCCGCCCGGGATGCGGCGCCGACTCCGGTGCAATTCGATCGTCTGCTGCCGACGGCGCGGGATTTGTTTCCGCTCGGCGAGGCCGTCGAGACGCAGCCGTGGCTCGGTGCGCGGCCCTGCTTTCCCGACTCGCGGCCCGTGATCGCCCGCGCGCCAAGGCACCATGGTCTCTGGCTGGCGATCGGTCACGCCCATTGGGGCTTGACGCTCGGCCCGGTGACCGGCCGGCTTCTGACTGAGATGATGACCGGCACCACGCCGTTCTGCGATCCGGAACCCTACGGCGCGGATCGTTTCAGGGGGTGATCCGACGACAACGCCTGGGGTCTGCCGGTCACTCGTGCACTTCCGTCGTCGGCGCCGGCGATCCCTTGTACTCGCCGATGGTGTGGAACACGCTGGATTCCGGCCGGGTGTTGTTGGCCGACAGCTTGTCCTGCTGCGTGACCATCTCGTCGTACTTTTGCAGCGTCGTCACCGGCTGATGCGGTACTACGTGGACGATCTTGTAGTCGCCTGCCTTGAGCTGACGGATGAGTTCCGGCATCGCCTCGGCCGTGGCGCGCTGGAAATCGTGCATCAGGACGATGCCTTTGCCGCGCTTCTCCAGCTTGCTCATCACCGATTTGATCACCTGCTCAGGCTTGCGCATCTTGAAGTCGAAAGAATCGATGTCGGTCGAGAACGACGCAATATTGCGTTCGGCGAGGTAAGACAGAAGCGGCGGCGGGTGTTGCAAGGCCGGGAAGCGGAAGAACGGCGCGATCGGGGCATCGGCGGCCATATGCACGGCGCTTATGCCCATTTCGATTTCCTGCTTCGCCAGATCGAGATCGCTGGCGTAGGGGTTCCGCGCCAGATCCTTGTGTGACCAGGTGTGGCTGCCGACCGTCATGCCGGCCTCGACCACCTGCTTGGTAATCTGCGGATGCCACATGGCATGTTCGCCGATCTCGAAGAAGGTGGCCTTGAGACAGTTATCGATCAACGCCTTGAGCACGGCATGGGTATTTTCCGGCCATGGGCCGTCATCGAAAGTCAGCACGACCTCCTTGTCGCGCAGGAAATCGTACTGCTTGAAGTGCTCGAAGCCGAAACCCGGACCGCCGGTCGTGTCGATCTCGACAATGCGCGAAAGGCCCATACCACCCGGCTTGTTGCAGGCGGCTATGGTTGTTGCCGGCGGCGGGGCGCTGGCGCGAGTCGCCGCTGCTGTCGCGGTCCTGGCGCCGCTTGTGGAGGCCACATTCTGCCCGGAGGGAACCTGTGCCGAAGCGCCCGGCGCAGAGGTGTTCTCGGCCATGCGAACCGGCGCGGTTACCGGGGCCGCGGCCTTCGCGGTTTCCTGCGCGATTTGCCGCACGGGCGTACGCGCCGCCGGTGCTGTTGCGTCTGCAGCGACATGCGTGGTCGGAACGGCCGCAGGAATTGAAAAGTTCATCTTTTGCGCGAAAACGACGCCGAAGGCCGCCAAGCCCAACGTCACCAGCGCGGCGATGCCTATGATCACGAACCGCATTACGTCCTCACCACAAACCGGCCGCCTTGCCCTGAGAGTGAAGGCTCAATCAACGAACGAGTCAATTACGGCACGGCCCTCTCGCGGCAAAGATGCCGGTCGTGGTTTCCGTGAAAGCCGACACGCTCGAAGCTCCTCGATCACTGCTCAGCGGCCGAATTGATCGCTCCAGCTCGGCAGCGCATTGGCAAACGGCAATGCCGTTGCCGCAAAAACCCCGCGGGCAACCGCCCGAGCCACCACGTTAGCAGCAATTGTACCAAGCGTAGTTAACGCCAGGACGCCGTCGGCAAGCGGGCGGCGGGCGGTGGAAATCGCAAACACCACATCGCCGTCAAGCGGCGTATGCACCGGGTATATGGCCCGCGACAAGCCCGATTGCGCCATAACGGCAAGGCGCTTGGCTTGCACCTTGGTTAAAATTGCGTTGGTTGCGACAACGACCAAAGTCGTACTTTCTCGCGCGCTGCCTTTGGTAAGCGGGGTGAGCGCTGCTGCGGGGAGGACCGGCGGCAGCCCACGGCCGCCGAACTCGTGATCGCGCTCGAATGGCGCCGCCCAGAACCAGGGGCCGTGACCGATGACGACGCTGCCCACCGCATTGACGGCGGCGAGCGCGCCGACAATGTGACCGTCCGGGGTTCGTTCCGAAGCCGAACCGATACCGCCCTTGAGGTTAACGGTTGTTGCGCCCATGCCGGCGCCGACGCTGCCCAAGGCAAAATCGGGCCCCGCCGCGACCGCCGCGGCATAGCCAAGCTCCCGATAAGGCGGAAAACGCCCCCAGTTCTTGTCGCCGGAACTGAGCAGATCGAACAGGATCGCTGCCGGTACGATCGGCACCCGGGCCCCACCCACCGCAAAGCCGCGGCCTTGCTCCTTGAGCCATGCCTGCACGCCCGAGGCCGCATCCAGGCCAAAGGCTGAGCCTCCGGACAGGGCGATCGCATCGATCGCCTCGACCGTTTGCGCCGGATCGAGCAACGCGGCTTCGCGCGTTCCCGGACCGCCGCCGCGCAGGTCGATCGAGGCGACGGCGGGTTCGTCGAGTACGATTGCGGTGGTTCCCGAACCGAGACGAGCGTCCTCGGCATGACCGACCTTCACGCCGGGAACATCGGTGATGAGGTTGCGCAACATGTGCTGCCCGTTATTGCGGGGCGCGCCCAGGGCGCGATCCCGGATTCCATGATGCAGGGTTGCGAGCAATCATACCGAATTTGCTCGCCTCGAGCGCTTGCCGCTCTCTCGCGTTGTGAGGCTCGGCAGAGCAGGCGATCACATCCTCGCGGGCGCGACGCGGCCGTGCTTGCGTGGCCGCACCCGGCCGGGCATGAGTGCCCCATGAACGTCACCATCGCGGCTGCGCTGATCGCCGGCATGTTGAGCTTTCTCTCGCCCTGCGTTCTGCCGCTTGTGCCGCCCTATTTGATCTATCTTACCGGAACATCGCTCGAGCGTTTCGCCGATCCGGAAACGAAGCCGCATGCCGGACTCGGAACCATCGCTGCGGCAATCCTTTTCGTTCTCGGTTTCTCCACGGTCTTCATTGCGCTCGGCGCCAGCGCCAGCGCCATCGGCGCGGTGTTGCGCGGCTATTCGAGCGAGCTTTCGATCGTTGCCGGGGTCGCCATCATCATCATGGGCCTGCACTTTCTCGGCCTTACCCCGATCGCGCTGTTGATGCAGCAAAAGCGCGTCGACATGCCGAAGCCAGTCGGGTTGTGGGGTGCTTACCTGATGGGGCTCGCGTTTGCGCTGGGATGGACGCCTTGTATCGGGCCGATCCTCGCGGCCATCCTCGCGGTGGCGGCGTCTGAGGAGACAGTCGCCAAAGGCGCCGGCATGCTGGCCGTGTATTCGCTCGGCCTCGGCGTTCCCTTCATCGTCGCCGCGCTCGCCATCGAGCCGTTTGCCGCTTTCCTGGTCCGGTTCCGCGCTCATCTCGGCTTGGTGGAAAAAGCCATGGGCGGACTTCTGGTCCTCACCGGGATCGCCTTCCTCACCGGCGCCGTGACGCAGGCCAGTTTCTGGCTGCTGGATATGTTTCCGATGCTGGGGAAGATCGGATAGCAAACGGCCACCGGTGCGGTGCGCGGTGCTGACCCGCGGATCCCGCACGATAACTCCGCGTATCAGGTTCGGCCCGATTCCGCGACCTCGTCGTAATTGCCTTTTTTATCCCAGCGATAGACCGCCCAGCCGACTGAGGTGATGTCGCCTTTCTTGTCGAAGGACAGCGGGCCGAGCACCGTGTCAAAGGTGCCGGCATGCATCGCGGCGGCGACCTTTTGCCCATCGGTGGAGCCGGCCTTGGCTACGGCCTGCGCCCAAACCTGGAAGGCGGCATAGGTATAGAGCGTGTAGCCCTCGGGATCGATACCCTTGGCCTGGAACTCTTTCACGATGGCGACGGCGGACGGGCGCTTGCGCGGGTCCGGGCCGAAGGTGAACAACACGCCCTCGGCGGCGGGCCCTGCAATCGAGGCAAACTCGCGGTCGGCCAAGGCGTCGCCGGCCATGAGGATGGTTTTGAGGCCTTGGTCGCGCATTTGCCGCACGATCAACCCGGCTTCCTGGTGGTAGCCGCCGTCATAGACGATGTCGATGCCGTGGAGCTTGAGCTTGGAGACGAGCGCGGTGAAGTCCTTGTCGCCTTGATTGTACGATTCGTAGAGCTTCTCTCTCACGCCCGCCGCATTAAGCGCCTTCCTGACCTCGTCGGCGAGACCTTTGCCGTAGGTCGTCTTGTCGTTGATGATGGCGATATTCTTGCCGCTGAAGTTCTTGGCCAGATAGCCGGCGGCGAAGCCGCCCTGCTGATCGTCGCGGCCGCAGGTGCGGAACGTGTTCCACATGCGGCGTTCGGTGAACAACGGATTGGTCGAGGCGGGCGTGATCTGCAGGACGCCGCCGTCGAGGTAGGCGTCCGACGCCGGGATCGACGAGGACGAACAATAGTGGCCGACCACGACGGCGACGCCCGCGCTGGCCAGCTTTTCGGCCACCGAGCGCGCCTGCTTCGGGTCGCAGGCGTCGTCGCCGATCTGCAGCGTGAGCTTCTTGCCGAGCAGGCCGCCGGCGGCATTGATGTCGGCGAGCGCCTGCTCGGCGCCATTTCGCATTTGCCGGCCGAAGGTCGCCTGACCGCCGGTCATTGGGCCGGCGGCGGCAACGGCAATGTCGTCAGCCTTCGCCGCGACGGTAAAGGAGACCAGAAGCAACGCAAGGGCGCTGAGCCACAGCTTGTTCATGTCGGTCCTCGCTGGAGAGTGAGGCATTGACAGAAACCTACCACTTCTAGCCGGCGTGTCGTTGCCCGATTTCGCGCCAGCCGAATGGGCCGGCGCGGGCATAGAGCCACGGATATTGCCGGACCATCTGGCGCGCCCGCGTCACCCGCCACGCGATCAATCCGACGACAAGAAAAATCAGGGCATCGCAGCAATAGGAGGCGAGTGAAAGCAGGTCGCCGCCGAACAGGGCGAAATGAAAGAACCGCGCGGCGGCGGCGAGCACCAGCGCGGTGACGGCGACCTGCCATTGCGGGCGCCAGGCACCGGCAATGGCACGGCCCGACAGGGCGGCGGCCCCGCCGCCCAGCACACCAGTCACGAGGATGATGGGCACGATGCTTTCGCCGGCGTAGAGGCTGAACATTTCGCCTTCCATCAACGCGTGCCGCCTTCGAGATAGGCGGCACGGATTTCAGGTCGTTGCAGCAATTCGCGTCCGCCGCCTTGCAGCGTGATCTCGCCGTTGACCATGATGTAACCGCGATGTGCCAGCTTCAGTGCGTGATAGGCGTTCTGTTCGACCAGGAACACGGTGAGCTTGTCGCGCTCGTTGAGCGCCCGGATGGCGGCGAAAATTTGCTGCGCGAGAAGCGGCGCGAGCCCAAGCGACGGCTCGTCGAGCAGGATCAGCCGCGGCCGGCTCATGAGCGCGCGGCCGATCGCCAGCATCTGCTGCTCGCCGCCGGAGAGCGTGCCGCCGCGCTGCTGGCGGCGGTCGCGCAGGCGCGGAAACAAGGCGAAGACCCGCTCCAGGTCGGCAGCGAAACCGGCGCCTTCGGCCACCGTGGCGCCGATCTGCAGGTTCTCCAGCACGGTCATGCGCGGGAAAATGCGCCGGCCCTCGGGCGATTGCGCAATACGCAGCTTGGCAATCTCGTGGGTCGGCAGCGCGGTGATGTCGCGGCCGGCGAAGCAAATGCGGCCTTCCCGCGCGTGCGGATTGCCGAACACCGTCATCATCAGCGTCGACTTGCCGGCGCCGTTGGCGCCGATCAGCGCCACGATCTCGCCTTCGTTGACATCGACGTCGACGCCTTTGAGGGCGATAACGCTGCCGTAAGCGGCCTTGACTCCGCGCATCGACAGCAGCGGCTCGCTCACAGGCCGACCTCCGTTCCCGCCTGTGCGATCTCTTCGTCGGGCACTCCGAGATAGGCGGCAATGACCTTCTGGTTGTTGCGCACCTCGGATGGAGGCCCATCGGCGATCTTCACCCCGTAGTCGAGGACGATGATGTGGTCGGAAATCTCCATCACCATGCCCATGTCGTGCTCGATCAAGAGGATCGAGATGCCATGCTCGTCGCGAAGCGTGCGGAGAAAATCGTTGAGCTCCGCGCTCTCGCGATTGTTGAGGCCGGCCGCGGGCTCGTCGAGGCACAGCAGCACCGGGTCGGTGCACATGGCGCGGACGATTTCAAGCCGTCGTTGTGCGCCGTAGGGCAGCGCACCCGCGGGATCGTCGGCGCGATCGGCAAGTCCGACGCGACCGAGCCAATGGCGGGCCTTGTCGACGGCGTTGGCTTCGGCGCGCGCGTAGCTGCGCGCGCCGAACAGGCCGAGCACGGTAAAGCCCGAGGCCGCCATCAAGGTATTGTGCTGGGCAACGAGCAGGTTCTCCAGGACCGTCATGCCGGCGAACAGCCGCACGTTCTGAAATGTACGCGCGACGCGCGCCTCCTTGGCGATGCGAAACTCCGGGAGCCGCTCGAGCAGGAACGAAGTTCCGTCCGGATGGGCGAGCTGCAAGCGCCCGACCGTGGGCTTGTAGAACCCGGTGATGCAGTTGAACAGCGTGGTCTTGCCGGCGCCGTTCGGCCCGATCAGTGCGGTGATTTCCGCCTCGCGCGCGCGGAAGGACAGATCGTTGACGGCAACGAGGCCGCCGAAGCGCATCGTCAGGTGTTCGACCGTGAGGACCGCCGCACTCATGCCGGCGTTTCCGTGCGCGTGCCGCCCACGATCGGGGCGGCAGTGTCGCTGCGCTCGCGCAGCGATACCGAGGGCCGGCGCGTGGCCACGAGACCGCGCGGCCGATAGATGACAATCGCCACCATGGCGGCGCCAAACACCAGCATGCGATACTGGTCGAACTCGCGGAACAGCTCGAAGCCGCCGAGCATGACGGCCGCAGCAACGGCGACGCCAAGCTGAGACCCCATGCCGCCGAGGACCACGATCGCAAGCACCAGGGCGGACTCGCCGAAAGTGAAGGATTCCGGGCTGATGAAGCCCTGCCGCGTGGCAAAGAACGCGCCGGCAAAGCCGCCGAACATGGCGCCCATGGCAAATGCCGTGAGCTTGGTATTGGTGGTGTTGACGCCAAGCGCCCGGCAGGCGACTTCGTCCTCGCGCAACGCTTCCCAGGCGCGGCCGATCGGCAGCCGGCGCAGCCGCAGCGTGACCCAGTTGGTCACGAGCGCAAGCGCAAGAATGACGTAGTAGAGAAAAACGACGCGATGGGTCGGCGAATAATGCAGGCCGAAAGTCGCGGCAAAGCCGCTGCCGGTCGAGTTGAACGGCAGGCCGAAAAAAGACGGGCGCGGAATGCCGGAAACGCCGTTCGGCCCTCCCGTCAAGCTCTGCCAATTGAGCAGAACGAGCCGGATGATCTCGCCGAAACCGAGCGTAACGATGGCGAGGTAATCGCCGCGCAGCCGCAGCACCGGAAAACCGAGCAGGATGCCGGCGAACGCAGCAAAGATGCCGGCGAGCGGCAGGCAAGCCCAGAACGATAGGCCGAAATTCTGGGCGATCAGCGCGTAGGAATAAGCCCCGACCGCATAGAAGGCGACATAACCGAGGTCGAGGAGGCCGGCAAGGCCGACCACGATATTCAGCCCGAAGCCGAGCATCGTGTAGGTCACGATGAGAATGGCGAGATCGAGGAGATAGCGATTCGTGTAGAACAGCACCGGCACAAGCAGCGCAAGGACCAGGAAGGCCGCCGCGAGGTAGGGCGAGATCGCCTTCGCCGCCGCCGTTCGCGCCGATATCGGCAACCAGCGGCCGATGGCCGGCGCCGCACGCTGCCAGACCAGCGAGCGGATCAGGCTAGCGGCGAAGACCGCGGCGATGACGGCGGCGAGCGCGCCAAAGCGTGTCGTAATCACCAACGCCCCGGTCGGGCCCTGTTCGGTGCGGATCCCGATCAGGAGCACGAACAGACCGAGAGCGATCAGCGCCGCCAGCGCCGCGTCCTTCACGGCGTCGAACACGTCGTGCCGCAGCATCGCGGGCACGCCGTCGCTCCGCACCGGCGCCCGCTCGCTCACACCTTCTCGACTTCCGGCCGGCCCAAAATGCCGGTCGGCAGGAAGATCAGCACGATGATGAGGATGGCAAACGCAGCGACGTCCTTGTACTCGATCGAAAAATACGCCGACCACATGGTCTCGATCAGGCCGATGAGGATGCCGCCGATCATGGCTCCCGGCAACGAGCCGATGCCGCCGAGCACAGCGGCCGTGAACGCTTTGACGCCGGCAAGAAAGCCGATGAAAAAATCGATCACCCCGTAATAGAGCAGGAACATCAGCCCGGCCACCGCTGCGAGCGCGGCGCCAATCACGAAGGTGAGCGAGATGGTGCGGTCGACATCGATGCCGACCAGCGCCGCCATTTTCAGATCCTGTTCGCAGGCGCGCATGTTACGGCCAAGCCGCGTGCGCGCGACCAGGAGCGAAAAGCCGGCCATGAGAACGAGCGTGGTGATCACCACGATGATCTGGATGTTGGACAGCCGCACCGCGAAATCATTGCCTTCGAACAGCGTGTAGCCGCCGTGCACCAGCGGCGGCAGCGGCTTGACCCGGGCGCCCTGCGCCACCTGCACGTAGTTCTGCAGAACGATCGACATGCCGATGGCCGAGATCAGCGGCGCCAGCCGAAACGAATGCCGGAGCGGACGGTAGGCGATGCGCTCGACGGTCCAGCCGTAGAGGGCGGTCAGTGCCATTGAGACGAGCAGCATCAGGAACAGCGCCAGCGGAATGGCGCTGACGCCGAGCGCCACCAGGACCAGGAAGGCGATCAGCGCCAGGAATGCGCCCACCATGAAGATGTCGCCGTGGGCGAAATTGATCATGCCGATGATGCCGTAAACCATCGTGTAACCGATGGCGATCAGGCCGTAGATCGAGCCGAGCGTTATGCCGTTGATGAGCTGCTGGACGAAGTATTCCATGCGTGCGCCGTCTTTCGAATCCCCGCCAAAGTCTTAACAGGGGCGTCCTACGCGGCAAAGCCGACAACTGCCTTCGCTGGGGCAGACCGTGGTTTCGCGCGCTGCGGTCCGGGTTTTTATCGATCCTCCAACCGGTTGCTACGCGCTCCTGCGACGAAGCCGTGGCCCGGATGGAGGTCGCGGATGGTCCTTAGGTTGGGGGCGGGAGCGGCAGCCGGCCTCGGGGTGGGCTGCCGGCTTCTTCGGGAAAAATCGGCGGCGGCCTATGCGCAGGCTGCTTCTTGCCGGCGATCGGCTTATGCTGGCCAAATGGTCGTGGCGCTTCCCCTATTCCATCTCTACGGCGATCCGCCAGACGATCAGGCGTTCGATTTCATTCACGTCGAAACCGTGGCGTCGCGATCTTCCATTCACGACTGGACGATTCGCGCGCATCGGCACCGCAACCTGTTTCAGATTTTGCTGATCGAGGCTGGCGGCGGTGAAATGACGTTCGAAGCGGCACGTCTGCCCTTCTCTGCGCCGGCCGCGATTCTGGTACCGGCGGCGATTGCGCATGGCTTTCGCTTTTTGCCGGAAGTCACCGCGGGGTGGGTCCTCACCTTCACCGAGGATGCGGCGGTGGCGCTCGCCGATCGCGCCGGCGAAGCGCTGATGCGGCTGCGGGCGCTTGCCGCGCATCCGATCGTGCCGATCACCGACGGCGCGGAGCGCACCCGGCTGTCGAAATTATGCGCGGATCTCTCCGAGGAAGGGAGTTTCGCGCGCGAGGGCTATCGCGTAGCCATGCGTGCGCTCCTGTCCCTGGTCGCCGTCGGCGTCGCGCGGCTGGCCGCGAGCCGCGCGCGCACCGGCAGCGTCACCCTGCAGCCGGCCGATGCCACCGTGGCTAGGCTGCGGGCGCTGGTCGACGAATTTTTCCGCAGCGAGCATCAACTCGGCTTCTACGCGGAAAAGCTCGGCATGACGGTCGATCGGCTCAACGATCACGTCAAACGCGCTACCGGTGTCACCGCCGGCCACCTCATCCGCCAGCGTGTGCTTACCGAGGCCAAGCGCCAGCTGGTCTTCACCGCCCAGCCGATCCAGGAGATCGCCGAAGAGCTGGCATTTTCCGACCCGTCGCATTTCGCCCGCTTTTTCCGCAAGCATACCGGGACCACGCCGCACGCGTTTCGCGACGGCCGCAGCTAGTGGTCCGATTTCTAACATTCGCATGCCGGTTCGGTAGGCGATCATGCGAATGTTAGAATCAAGGACCACTAGAA
>Ga0335085_10012474_pt1 | contig 12522 bp, 12 predicted proteins | sample Lox_Sample_45_FD_206712 | JGI IMG/M metagenome (GOLD analysis project Ga0335085, IMG submission 206712) | Soil microbial communities from Loxahatchee National Wildlife Refuge, Florida, United States - Lox_Sample_4.5 | ecosystem: Environmental > Terrestrial > Soil > Wetlands | place: USA...
CTACGGTACTCGAGTCGCGCCCCGCGGGCAACGCGCCAGCGCCGCCGCTGGCGCGCCCGCGGCGGTTCCGGCATGCTTGAACGATGCGAACGACCGCCCGGTATCGTGTGTGCCGGCGACTCCTGCCCCCGGTGGCAGCGGCTTGCCTGATGAGCGCACTTCCCGCGTTCTGGGCCGACGCCTTCGACTTTCCACTCGAGGAGATCGCGCCGGGCGATTTCGTCCACTACGGGCGGCTGGAAGAGCGCTCACGCATCAACCTCGGCGATCAGGCGAATATCGGGTTCATCGTCGGCGAGCGCTGCGTGGCCGTGATCGACACGGGTGGGTCGGCGCAGGTGGGGCTGCGGCTGCGGGATGCGCTCCGGCAGCGCACCTCGCTTCCGGTGTGCTACGTGATCCTCACTCATGTCCATCCCGATCATGTGTTCGGCGCGGCGGCGTTCCAGCAGGATCAGCCGGTTTTCGTCGGGCACCGGAATCTGCCGCGTGCGCTTCAGCAGCGCGGGAGCTTTTACCTCAGGGCGCTCCAGCGCGATCTCGCGGACGTGGCCGAGGGCAGCACGATCGTCGCGCCGACGCTGCTGGTCGCAGACGAGACGCGGCTCGACCTGGGCGGGCGAACGCTCCTCGTCCAGGCATGGCCGGTCGCTCACACCGACAACGACATCACGGTCCTGGACGAGCGCACGCAGACGCTGTGGGCCTCCGATCTACTATTCGTCCAGCATACGCCGGTGCTCGACGGCAGCATCGTGGGATTTGCCTCGGTGCTCGAGCGGCTGCGGGCGCTCCCGGCGGTGCGCGCAGTCCCCGGCCACGGTCGCGCGAACACACCTTGGCCGCAGATTCTTGGGCCCGAGCAGCGCTATCTGCGCGTCGTGCTGGAGGGAACTCGCACCGCACTGCGAGCCCACCGGACGATCCAAGACGCCGTCGACACGGTCGGGCTCTCGGAGCAGCCGAACTGGGTCGACTTCGAGCTGTTCCACCCTCGCAACGTGACGGCGGCCTTCGCCGAGTTGGAGTGGGAGGACTGACGGGCCCTGGCCCGGCGCGGGCAGGCCTGTGCCCGCGAGAACGAGCCGCCAGCCCTTGCGCTACGATTGACCGTTAGGGGGCGATCCGATACAGTTCGCGCTGTTTTTCGCGCCGATAAATCCAATTCCGTGCGCCGTTAGGGGAGCCATGACCCACCCATCCCGTCTTCTGGTCGCCTGTTCCGCGCTCGCGTTCGCTGTTGTCTGTGCACTGGCCTGGGCCGAAGGGAGTGCGGCGGCCGGAAGGGAGAAGAATCGGATGTGCCAAGGCTGCCACGGCATCGCCGACTTCCGCACCGCTTATCCCGACGTGTACAACGTGCCCAAGCTCGGCGGCCAGGGCGCCGCCTATCTCGTCAAGGCGTTGCAAGACTACAAGTCCGGGGCCAGGAAGCATCCGAGCATGAACGGGATCGCGGCCAGCCTAAGCGATCAGGACATGGCCGACTTGGCGGCCTACTACGCAAGCGGCAGCGCCAACTGAACCCCGCAACCGTGCATGGTGCACCCATCATGAGCAAGCTGATCCTGGTCGGCGCCCTGGGCGCCCTGTTGAGCCTCGCCGGCATCACCCACGCGGCGGACTATGACGCAGGGAAGACGAAGGTGGAAACGGTCTGTGCGCAGTGCCATGGTGCCGATGGCAACAAGCCCTTGACCCCGGAGACGCCGCGCCTCGCGGGACAGTACTACGAATATCTGGTCCATTCCCTGAAAGCCTACCGCTCGGGCGCACGCCAGAATCCGCTGATGAGCCCGATGGCCCAACCGCTCACCGACGCGGAGATCAAAGACGTCGCTTGGTACTTCTCGCGGCAGATCGGCCTGGTGACCAAATATTGAGGCAGCGCCTGCCGCTGTCGCGAGAAGGGCCGGTCGTGCATCGGCCCTTTCTGTTTCTGCCTGCGGCCGGGTGGAAGTTCCGGGCCTGCCAGGCAGCGTGACCGCCCGGGCTGCCACCCCGGGATCTGAGCGTCGCGCTGGCGGAGGGCCGATTCACTCTCCAACGCGCCGGTCGAGACAAGCAAGGTAGACCTGCACATCGGGCGGCGCGGCGGAGCGCTGCGCGTGCCAGATCGTCTCCGCCAGGCACTCCAGGAGGGCGTGCAGCGCGTCGTGCCCGGACCTTGTCCCCTGCAGCAGGCGGCGGTAACGGCGGACGATTCCGGGAGGCTGGTCGATCGACAGCTGTTCCGCCACCGCAAGGTGCAGCGCCAGGTGCAGGAACGGGTTCGGATCGCCGGCCTCCGGCGGAAAGTCGCGCCGCAGAGAGCGTTCGGGGTCATCGAGCCACGGCTCGTATTCCGGATGCATGAGCACGATCGCGAGCGCGGTGCGCTGCAGGGCCTCCAGTGCCTCGCCGCGGCGGTACCTCGCCCAGGTATCGAAGAAGAACTGGCGTGCCTCGTCGCGGGTTGGAGTGAACATGCTATTTGAGGCTGAGACCGGGGCCGGGCCAGCGCCGGTCTGGCGCGCGGATCACGCGGTGAGACCTGTAGTGCCAACGGTCTTGTGCCGGTACTCGCACAGGTCCCGGATGGCGCAGGCGGGACAGTCCGGCTTGCGCGCCTTGCACACATACCGGCCGTGGAGAATCAGCCAATGGTGGGCGTCCTTGCGATACGGGGCGGGGATGCTCCGAAGCAGCTTCCGCTCGACCTCGGCGACGTTCTTCCCGGGGGCGATGCCAGTGCGGTTGGCCACGCGGAAGATATGCGTGTCGACGGCGATGGTCGGCTCGCCGAACGCCGTGTTGAGGATCACATTCGCGGTCTTGCGGCCCACGCCGGGCAACGCCTCCAGCGCGGCGCGCTCGCGCGGCACTTCTCCCCCGTATCGGTCGACCAGCAAGCGGCAGGTTGCGATCAGGTTCTTCGCTTTCGTCCGGTAGAGCCCGATGCTGCGCACGTATTCCTCCAACCCGGCCTGGCCCAGGGCCAGCATGGTTTCCGGCGTGGAAGCGACCTCGAACAGCCGGCGCGTGGCCAGGTTCACGCTCTTGTCCGTCGCCTGGGCCGAGAGCACTACCGCTACGAGGAGCTCGAACGGCGTGCGGTATTCCAATTCCGTTCGTGGCGAGGGATTCAGCGCTTGGAATCGGCGGAAGATTTCTTCCCGGCGGGAGGCGTTCATGTGCGGCAAGCGGCCCGTGCGGCCTCGCTGCGTTCGTTTCTGAGCTCGCTCAGCCGAACGGTTGAACTGCGACGATTCTCTGCGTTTGAAAACGATCCAGCCGCGGGGGCGCCGCGAGACCGGTGCGCGCGTGCCTTGGCTCGTCTGTCATCATCGCGCGGTCGGGTCTTCACCGCGGCTTGGCGGCCGCACGACGCGCGCGGGCTCGCTCGAATGCAGCCTGGATCGCGGCCCGCTTTCGCTCCCGGTCGTGCACCGGCTGTTTCGACGCTGGGCGCTCCAGCGCCTTGCTGGCCATGGCTATAGGCGCGACGGCGTGATGCGCGCTCTCGCCTGCCAAACGCAGCTGGTGGAACGCATAGCGCGCCCGCGCCTGCTCGGCGAGCTCGCGCGGACCCGGATCCGCAAGCGACGCACCGCGACGCCGCAGCTCGTCGACCTCGAGCATCTCGATGCAGTCCACGGGGCAGGGAGGTACGCATAGTTCGCAGCCCGTGCAATACTCGAGCAGCACTGTGTGCATCTGCTTGGGTGCGCCTGCGATGGCGTCCACCGGGCACGCATGGATGCATAGGGTGCAGCCGATGCACGAGGCTTCGTCGATCGACGCCAGCATCCGCGCTTGCTCGACTCCGTGGGCGGAGTTGAGGGGCTTGCACTCGCGACCCAGCAACGCGGCCAGACTGCGAATGGTTGCCATGCCGCCGGGCGGGCATTGGTCGATGTCGGCTCCGCCACGCACGATCGCGTCGGCATAGGGGCGGCAGCCTGGAAAGCCGCACTTCGTGCACTGTGTCTGCGGCAGTAGCGCATCGATGGCCGCGGCCAGTTCAGTCATTTCCATGGCTGCCGACGAGCCGGGGGCGACATCTCGGCCCCGTGATCCAGAAGCGAAGAGAGGAACCGGCGAGACCTCGACTCGCGCCAGGATCGCCGGGCAGGACCAGCAATCGCTCCAGAACGCAGGGGCAGCCTCGGTGGCCGGCCCCGCAATCCGAGCGGCTCTCTGGCGCTGCCTCAGCGTTCATGCGGCCACGCGGCGTTGAAGGTGGACCAGGCAGCGGTCGATCCAGCGGGCGGTGAGCTTTTCTTGCACGGAGTTCTGTCGCAGGCGCGCCGCGAGGCCGGGAAAGTCGACGCGGTCGAGCGGCTGATCCTGGTTGAAGCAGGAGAACACGTAGCTGCGCTTCCCGCTATGCGGGTCGACATGCGGTTGCAGGCACTGGGCGCAGATCTCTTTCATCATGCACTGCATGGGAGAGTTGATGGACCCGATGGCGAAGTGGTGCGGCTTCAGGTAGGCGGCGAGCGCGCCGTGGCGGGCCGCGGCCACCGCTTCCATCATCCGATCCGAGCCGATGGCGATGATGCGGTCGGCATCGCGCAGGTCGATTGGTTGCGCGCCGAGCCGCCCCTGGGCGTATGCGAGCATGCTCTCTACGATGTTGCCGACGAGCGCAAAATCCTGGGAGCGCGTCGGGGTGAAGCCTGGCGCTTCATCGCAGCACCACACAACCACATCGGCCGCGGCTTCGATCTCGTCCACCTTGTAGCGGTCCTGGATCTTCTTGTAGCCGGCAAAATACAGCACACGCGACCCGGCCCGCTTGAACGCCGAGCCGATGGAGAAGAGCACGGCATTGCCCAAGCCTCCGCCGACCAGGGCGACGGTCCCACCGGATGAGATCTCGGTCGGCGTCCCGGTGGGACCCATGAGCACGACCGGCTCCCCGGGCTCGAGCAGTGCGCACAGGTCCGACGACCCGCCCATCTCCAGCACGATGGTGGAGACGAGCCCGCGATCGCGGTCGACCCAGGCCCCGGTCAATGCCAGCCCTTCCATGGCGAGCCGGGTGCCGTCGATTTGCTTGGCATAGCACTCGTAGTTTTGCAGCCGGTAGAACTGACCCGGCTGGAAGCGACGAGCTGCCGCCGGCGCCCGTACGATCACTTCCACGATCGTCGGCGTCAGCCGCACCACCTGGTGGACTGTGGCGCGAAGCTCATGGTTGAGCCGGGCTTCGAACTCGGCGTCTCCCAGCGTGCAGACCGGCGCGCGACGCGCGAGCACGCGGCTCACCACGGGATAGCCCTGCTTGGCTCCTCCCATCGCCTTGACCACGTTGCCGAAGTACGAAGGGTGCAAGTCGCCGAAGAAGCTGACGAAGCGTCCGTCGTCACGCCTGGACAGCAACACGCGCGCCTGGCTCGGCTTGGCGGCGGCCGGCTCCGGCCGAACCGGTTCCCCGCTCTCGTCACATGCTTGGAAATATCTGCCGTCTAGATGAAAGTGATGGGGATCTTCGCGCGCAAGCACCGTGTTCGGGTGTGTCCCTGCGGCCACTAGGATGGTGCGGGCGGGAAGCAGCGTCTCACTTGCCGGTTCGAGTATGTACTCGGCGTTGGAACGCTGCACCGCCATGCGCAGCGCGCAAGCGTGTCCGAAACCATCGACATCGACCGCTATCGGGGTGAGCCCCTCCGCGAGCCGGATGCCCTCCTCGAGCGCTTTTTCCACTTCCTCGTGGTTGAGCGTATAGGAGGGGCTGTCGACAAGCCGCTTGCGGTACGCGATCGTCACCCCGCCCCACGACTGCAGCAGCTCGACGATGCGCGGCTCGCGCCCGCTGTGGCGCGCCGCCTCGCGCTCGGCTCGCAGTGCCTGCGCGTGAGCGATGAATTCGTCCGCGATGAGCGTCTCCTCCTCGCTCCAGCCGGCGCGCACAGCGGCGACGCCACGCTCGGCCACGAGGGTCTCGTGGCGCGCGAGGAACTTCTCGACCTGCAGCGGATAGTAGGCCAAGGCCTCGGTCGAGGCGTCGATGGCGGTGAGCCCGCCGCCCACCACCGCCACCGGCAGGCGAATCTGCAGGTTGGCCACGGAGTCGCGCTTGGCGGCACCGGTGAGCTGCAGTGCCATCAGAAAGTCCGAGGCGGTCCGCACCCCGCGCGCCAAGCCGTTGGGCAGGTCCAGCACCGTGGGGCGCCCAGCGCCCGCGCACAGCGCGACGTGGTCGAACCCGGTGGCGAACGCATCATCGAGCGAGAGCGTGCCGCCGAAGCGCACGCCGCCGAAGAGCTGGAACTCGCGCCGCCGCTCCAGCAGCAAGCGTATGAGCTTGAGAAAGTTCTTGTCCCAACGCACGGTAATGCCGTATTCCGCCACGCCCCCGAAGCCTGCCATGACGCGATCATCGAGTGACTCGTACAGCGCGCGCACGTCGTACACCGGGCGCAACGGGACGCGTTGTCCGAGCGCGTTCACGCCGCTCAACGCAGCGGGCAGCGGCTCGATCTTCAGGCCGTCGATGCCCACCACGTGGTGGCCGTCGTTCATCAGGTGGTGCGACAGGGTGAATCCGGCCGGGCCCATCCCCACCACCAGCACCCTTTTGCCGCTCGCCCGCTCGGGGACCGGGCGGCGCAGGTCGAGCGGATTCCAGCGCGTGAGCAGGGAGTAGATCTCGAAACCCCAGGGCAGCTCCAACACGTCCTTGAGACTGCGCGTCTCCACCTGCGGGATGTTGACCGGGTCCTGCTTCTGATAGATGCACGACTTCATGCAGTCGTTGCAGATGCGGTGTCCGGTGGCCGCCACCATCGGGTTGTCCACGCAGATCAGCGCCAGAGCGCCGATGGCGAGACCTTCGGTCTTGACCTTCTGGAACTCGGAGATCTTCTCTTCCAGCGGACATCCGGCCAGCGCGACGCCGAATACCGTGCGCTTGAACGCGGCGCGGCCCCCGTCGGCCGGAGCTTTCTCCGTCAACCCATGCGAGCAGGAGTCGCGGCCCTGCTCGTGGCACCAGATGCAGTAATGCGCTTGATCGAGCGCCCCCACCAGGTCGGTTCCTGGATCGGTGAGCGGGAAGCCCTGCCGCCGTCGTAGGTGAGCGGCGCGGTAACTGCGGAATCCATCGTTGTCGTCGACGATCGCCGGGACCAGGTGGAAATAGTCGAGCTTGGTTGGGGCCTTGAACAGCACCCCACCGCGATGTCGCGCCCGGCCGGCGGGAGTGTGTGCCGACCAGGCCGCGTAGCGGAGCGCGAGTTCGAGATCCGCGGCATGAGCAGCTTCATCGTCCTGCCACTGCGCAGTCAGGCGCGCGAACCCCAGCTCGGAAAACTCGCCGCCCATGCGCGCCGCGAGCGAGCGTTCCAGCTCGGGCCCGTCGATCAGGGCCGCAGCCTCCGGCTTGATGCGGCTCATCGCCTTGCGCTGGACGAACAGGCGCTTGCAGCTATACAGCGGCGCAAGCTCGTGGTGGCGCTGCGCCAACTCCGCGACCGCATCGTGGATCCGAAACAGCTCGGCGATGAAATCCTCGAGGTGGGGCGCGACCGCGATCAACAGCTCGGATTGCGCTTTGCCTGCCACAGCACCAGGCTCGGCGCGTGCACGTTGCAGCTCATCCGCGAGCAGCGGTGCGACCGCGCGCAGGTGCTCGAGGAACCGGCGGTCGACGCGCAGCAACCCTTCGCGCTGATACAGATCCTCGAACGCAAGCCCGAATGACGGTTGCAGCTCGGGCGTACCGGCAGTCATACGCGAAGCGGTTGCGGTAGTCATCGACAACTGCGGGTGAGTTGAACAGGCACCAGGCGGACGGCACGACCAACGCCTGGGGGGTGGGTTCTAAGTATATCAGCCTCGCTCGTGCCCCCGGTGCGTGACCGAGGCGGCGGCCGCCAGCGACCGGACGCAATCGGCGACCAGCCGCGGTCCCTGATAGATCAAGCCGCTGTATAGCTGGACCAAGCTCGCCCCGGCCGAGAGCTTCTCGCGCGCGTCCTCGGGGCGCAGGATGCCGCCCACGCCGATGATGGGGATCCGCCCGCCGAGTGCTCCGTGCAGGCGGCGCAGCACCTCGGTGGCACGCTCGCGCAGCGGAGCGCCGCTCAAGCCTCCGACCTGCTGTGCCTGCGGTAATCCTTCCACGCCAACGCGGGAGACTGTCGTATTGGTTGCGATCGCCGCGTCCATCCCGTGGGCCAGTAGAAGCTTGGCGATGGTCTCGATCTGGTCTCGACCGAGGTCCGGCGCGATCTTCACCGCCAACGGCACGTAGCGGCCGTGGCTGCGAGTGAGCACAGCCTGCTCCGCCTTGAGCGCGGCGAGCAGGCGTTCCAGCTCCTCCGTCTCCTGCAAGCGACGAAGGTTTGGCGTATTCGGGGACGAGATGTTGACCGCGAGATAGTCCGCGCACGCATACGCCTTGCGCATGCAGGCGAGGTAGTCCTCGGCTGCACGCTCGATCGGCGTGGCGAAGTTCTTGCCGATATTGATCCCGAGGACCCCGGGCCAACGGCGTGCGCCCACATTGCGGACCAGGCGGTCGATGCCGAAGTTGTTGAACCCCAAGCGGTTGATGAGCGCCTGTGCCTCGGGTATGCGAAACAGGCGCGGCCGGGCATTGCCGGGCTGCGCCCGCGGGGTCACCGTGCCCAGTTCGATGAACCCGAAACCGAGCGTCGCGAGGCCGTCGATGTGGTCCCCATTCTTGTCCAACCCGGCCGCCAACCCGACGGGGTTGGAGAAGCGCAAGCCCATCACCTGCACAGGGACGGCCGGGAGTGAGGCGGATAAGAGGCGGGTGAGGCCAAGCTTCGTCGCGCTGTCCAGTAGCGCGAGGACGATCGCATGTGCGCGCTCCGGATCGAGCCGGAACAACAAGGGTCGGAGCAGCCGATAGCTCACCGCTCGCCGGTGCGGCGCGCGCGCACTCGTCCCACGCGTGAGGCGTTAAGTTGGGAGGACGGCGAGGAACGGGCGCGGAAGAAGTAGCGGACGCGCGCGGTGAAGGAGCATTCAGCCATGGGTCGGCGACGGCTGCGGCGCAAGCCGCTCCCACTGACCGTTCACCAATCCCTCGATGGGCTGAAAGTTGACCTTGTATGCCATCTTCCGGCTGCGCCCGATCCAGTAACCCAGGTACAGGTACGGCAGCCTCAGGCGGCGGCAGAGGTCGACCTGCCACAGTACGTTGTACGTGCCCAAGCTCGTGCCCGCCAGCTCCGGCTCGAAAAACGTGTAGACCGACGACAGGCCGTCCTCCAGCCTATCGATGATGCTGACCATCATCAAGCGCCCGTCGTCGCGGAATTCGACGAGGTTGGAGGTGACGTTGCTTTGCAGGAGGAAATGCCGGTACTGTTCCCGGCTGTCATGGTCCATGCCCCCGCCCGAATGGCGCATCGACTGATAGCGCAGGTATAAGGCGTAATGCTCCGGGTTGTACTTGAGATCCAAGATCCGCGACTCGAGGCTGCCGTGCCGGCGCCGCGCTCGCCGTTGCGACCGGCTGGGCCGGAATTCGTCGGTCAGCACGCGCACCGGCACGCAGGCGCGGCAGCTGTCGCAATACGGCCGGTAAGTGAAGGCCCCGCTGCGGCGGAACCCGGCACGCACCAACTGGCTGTAGACCTGAGTGTCGATGGCGTGACTGGGCGTAGCGACCTGCGAACGGGCCAGCTTATCGGGCAGATAGCTGCATGGGTACGGCGCCGTCGCATAGAACTGCAGAACCGAGAACGGCAGATCGTTGAGCTGCGTCATGCTGGGTTCGCTTTCAGCGCCGGTCGGCTAGTTGCGGTGAGCGTCCAGGGCCCCCCGATGCCCGGATAGTTTACCAACTCTGCTACCCGACGCGTGAATTCGGCGCGCGGCACCTCGCGTGCGCCGAACGAGGCGAGCAACGGCGTATTCATCTGGCAGTCGATGGGCCCGAACTCCCATTGCCGCAGCTGCCACGCCAGATGCACCAGTGCGATCTTGGAAGCGTCCGTGGCGCGCGAGAACATCGACTCGCCGAAGAACACCCGCCCGATCGCCACACCGTATAGTCCGCCGATCAAGCTGCCCTCGCGCCAGGTCTCCACCGAGTGGGCGACTCCCAGGCGGTGCAGGCGGTTGTAGGCGGACGTCATTTCCGGCGTGATCCAGGTCCCGCGTTGCCCCGGACGCGGTGCGCCGCAGGCCTGGATGACTTGCTCGAAGGCGGTGTCCGCGCGGACCTCGAACCCGCCCCGGCGCAGCGCCTTCGCGAGCGAGCGCGGAATGCGTAGCTCCTCCGGGAACAGAACCATGCGGGGGTCGGGACTCCACCAGAGGATCGGTTCCCCGGCGCTATACCAGGGAAAGATCCCGAGGCGATACGCGTGCAGCAGCCGCTCGGGAGATAAATCGCCGCCGGCGGCGAGCAGCCCATTGGGTCGGCGCAGGGCCTGGTTGACCGGCGGAAAGTCGCCGCCGGGCTCCAGCCAGGGGATCAATGCGATCCGGCGGCGAGGCGCGGCTGAGGACCGCCACTCAGAACCATTGATCCTTACCCTTGCTGATCAGCCCGCACGCCAGCCTCGGTCCGGCATTGCCGGCGGGCTGGCTGCGAAGGTCATCGGGATTTGCATGCACGATCACTGCGCGTCCGATGATGCTGTCCTCGCCGGTGCCCAGACTGATCCCGGTCACCTCGGCTTTATACATGGCCACGCCGTTCGAATCCGCGGTGAGATTGCCCAGGTCGCCGGCATGATGCTGTGCCGCCTCGGGTCCCCCGTGAGGCACCTTGCGCGGGTTGAAGTGGCCGCCCGCGCTGGAGGCATCGGGTGCCGTGCAATCTCCCTTCTCATGCACGTGGAACCCGTGGAGCCCAGGGGACAAGCCCGTCACTCTCGCCTCGACCAGGACTTTGTCGCCTTTTTGTACGAAGCTCACCGTGCCGCTCACCTGATTGCCCTTCGTCGGGGCCAAGCTGGCACTCGCCGTGGGCGACCTGATGCTCATGCTGGAGCACGCGCAAAGCCCGGCGCAACATAGGGACAGGACAATGACTCTCTTCATGCACACTCCTCCCATCGGTGTCGAGCTGCTCGCACGGCCACGCTGTCCCGGGAGAACCGTGCGCGGCGCAGAGCCCGGCGTCTTCGGCTGCCGCGCGCTTCTTGTAGCACTCGCCTACCGATGTGTCAAACTAGGCAGTGTGTTCGCAGGTACTTTTGCCGGTGGCCCTGGGTTGGTATGCTGCGCGTTTGCCATTGCTGCAGCTAAGCTGCCGGTGCCCTCGTCGCCTAAGCCGCCCAGTCCGCAGGAGCTCGAGCAAGCCTTCTCGCTCTTCAATCAGGCCTCTGCGCAGCTCGCTGGCGCATATCGCGAGCTGGAGCTGCAGGTGGCACGCTTGAGTGGGCAGCTCGCCATCGCGAACGGACAGTTGCGCCGTCAATACGAGCAGACCGAGGCAGTGTCGGGACGGCTGTCGCTGCTGCTCAACACGCTCCCAGGCGGCGTGGTCGTGCTCGATGCGGCGGACATCGTGGTGGAGGCCAACCCGGCGGCCCTCGAGCTACTCGGCGGGCTCGTGCTCAACCGCAGTTGGAGCGAGATCGAGGCGCGATGCCTCGTGCCGACGGGCACGCCCCATGAGTCGCGCTTGCGCCGTCCCGACGGCACCGCCGACGAGCGCTGGGTGAGCATCTCGGCGAGCCAGCTCGATCCCGCCGGCGGACGGGTGCTGCTGCTGTCCGAGGTCACCGAAGGCTACCGGATGCGCGAGCAGCTGGAGCGCCACAAGAAGCTGTCCGCCATGGGCGAGATGGCGGCTGGATTGGCGCATCAGTTGCGTACCCCGCTCGCCACCGCGTTGTTGTATGCGGGCAATCTCGCCCGCAGCACCAGCCTGTCCGAGGCCGACCGCCAGCGCTTCGCCGAACGCGCCTTGGCGCGCCTGAAGGACCTGGAACGCATGATCCAGGACATGCTGACCTTCGTGCGCGGGGCCCCAAGCGGCCATGAGAATATCGCGGTAAGCGACCTGATCCACGAGCTCGCCCAGGTGATGGAGCCGCAGATGGCGGAGCGGGGCATCCGCTTGGAGATCGACTTGGAACTTCCGTCAGCCCGCTTGCGCGCCAACCGCAAAGCGCTCTCCGGCGCTGTACTCAATCTGCTCGAGAATGCACTTCAGGCCAGTGCAGCCGGCGCGGCCGTGCGCCTCGGTGCGGATGTGCAGGATGGGCACGTGCTCATCCGCGTGGCCGACGCCGGCGTGGGCATGTCGCCCGAGGTGCGCGAGCGGCTGTTCCAGCCCTTCTTCACCACCCGGCCGGAGGGCACAGGATTGGGACTGGCCATCGTGCGCAGCGTGATTGACGCTCATGGCGGCGAGGTCACTGTAGAGTCGGCGCCTGGGCGCGGCTCGGTGTTTTGCGTACGTCTCCCGGTTGCGCTCGAGCCGCTGGAATCGGCGGTATGAGCTCCTCCAACGCACTCAAACCGCTTCCCGTGCTGATCGTCGAAGACGACGCCGCGTTGCGCGAGGCCCTCAAGGACACGCTCGCACTCGCCGGTTACCAG
>Ga0335085_10012475_pt1 | contig 12522 bp, 11 predicted proteins | sample Lox_Sample_45_FD_206712 | JGI IMG/M metagenome (GOLD analysis project Ga0335085, IMG submission 206712) | Soil microbial communities from Loxahatchee National Wildlife Refuge, Florida, United States - Lox_Sample_4.5 | ecosystem: Environmental > Terrestrial > Soil > Wetlands | place: USA...
GGTGATACCGTTCGCGTCAACGTCCGCGTTCGAGAAGGGGACAAAGAGCGTATTCAAGCGTTCGAGGGCGTGTGCATTGCCCGCCGCGGGGCGGGCGTCAGTGAGACGTTCACGGTCCGCAAGATTTCCAACGGCGTCGGCGTCGAGCGCATCTTTCCGATGCACAGTCCCATGATTGCCGATCTCGCGGTGGTCCGGCGCGGCCGCGTGCGCCGGGCAAAGCTCTATTACCTGCGGAACCTGACGGGCAAGGCGAGCCGGATTCGGGAGAAGAAGACCCACGTCGTCGTGCCGGAGACCAGCACCCCAACCGAGTAAGCAGCGTCGTGTCACCCCCTCCCGGTGGTGGTTCGGGCGGGCGAGTGCGTCGCGACCGGTGGGTGCCGGTCGAGCGAGAGCTCCGGGTTTCCATAGGCCCGCACATCGCGGGAATCGACGAGGTCGGGCGTGGTCCGCTCGCGGGGCCGGTTGTCGCCTGCGCGGTCGTGATGCCGCCGGACGTCCGCGCCATCCGCGGCGTCGACGATTCCAAGCGCCTCTCGGCCGACGATCGCGTTGCGCTGGCGAGGCGGATCATGGAACGCGCCGTCAGCGTCGGCATCGGTGCGGCATCGGTGCGCGAGATCGATCGCGTCAACATCTACCACGCGACGGTGCTGGCGATGCAGCGGGCGCTGGGCCGGCTCCGGGTCACACCGCACCACGTGGTGGTCGACGGCAATCCGATCCGCACGTTGGGGGTCGTCCATACGGCGATCGTCGGCGGCGACGACGCGTGCTATACGATCGCCTGCGCGTCGATCGTGGCGAAGGTCACCCGCGACCGTCTCATGCACGCGCTGGCGCGTCGCCATCCGTTCTACTGCTGGGACACCAACGTCGGATATTGCACGGAGGCCCACGTTCTCGGGCTCGCCGCGCACGGGGTCACGCCGCACCACAGACGCTCATTCATTCCGGTTCAGCAGCTCACGCTGGATCTCCTCGGTCCGACCGCCGGGGCGGACGCGGACGTTCCCTGGGTCGGCGGGATTCCCGCGGCGGCGGCCGACCGGGCTCCGGGCCTTCCCTCCGCCTGACGGGCGTTATTTGGGCTCCGGCGCGTGCCCGGCCCAATGCTCCTCGTCCAGTCGCAGCTCGCCCGCGCTGTCGTCGTAGGTAAAGAGCTCGGCGTACCGGCCCCAGTCGACGACCGTTTCGAATTGCCGGCGCGCCTCCTCGCCGCTGAACGAGTGTTCGAGGTCGTCGATAATGCTGTCGGCATCGATCGCGTGCGCCGGATTGTCTTCGAGCTCGCGCAGGATGTGGCGCACCAGCGCGATGTGCTCGATCACCGTGCTCCGGAAGATGGACTTTTCCTCATCCAGGTCCACCTCGGCGAACCGTTGACCCAGCGGGGTCAGGATGACCTGACGCTGCTGCATGTCCGCGAGGCCCAGCAGATCGGTGGCTTCGATGATCGCGAGGAGATCGTCGGTGCGGAGCTGCAGGTCGCGCGTAAGATCGTGCAGGCTGGCCTTGCCGCCGATCCCCGAGACGTACTGGACGAATCCCGTGAGGTCGTCGATCGATACGTCGGGCAACGTCTGGTAGCGCCGCGGCCGCTCGCCGCGGGAGACGCGCCGTCCCACGACCTGCGCCTTGGCGGCGTGCTGTTCGACCAGGGCGCCGGCGTCCTCGTTCGGATTCGTCATGATCTGATAGATCATGTCGACCAGTTGGGCGCGCGCCGGGCTCTTGTTGCGGCGTTCGGCCGCTGGCAACCCCTTCAGCTCGATCCGGATGTGCCCCGGGTTCGCGCCGAAGACGAGAATGCGGTCGGCGAGCGAGACCGCCTCGTCGATGTTGTGCGTCACCATGAGGATGGCCTTCGTCGGCACGGCGCGATCCGTCCAGAGGTCGTGGAGCTCGTTCCGCAGGTTCTCGCCCGTAAGGACATCGAGCGCCGAGAACGGCTCGTCCATGAACAACACTTCGGGCTGCACCACCAGCGCGCGGGCAAAGCCCACGCGCTGGCGCATTCCGCCGGAAAGCTCCTTGGGAAAGGCTTCCTCGAACCCGCCGAGTCCGATCATGTCGATGGCTTTGAGCGCACGCTTGGTGCGTTCGACGGCCGTGAGGGCGACGCTCAGGAGGCCCAGCTCGACGTTCTGGAGCACGGTGAGCCAGGGAAACAGGGCGAAGCTCTGAAAGACGATGGCGACGCGCGCGTTGGGCCCGTGGAGCGCCTCGCCGTGGACCAGGACGGTGCCTTCGGAGGGCGGCATGAGGCCCGCGAGAATGCGGAGGAGCGTCGACTTGCCCGACCCCGAGGGGCCGAGCAGCGCGATGAACTCTCCGTCCCGCAACTCGATGCTCACCCGCTCGAGCACCGGCGCGCGGTCGTCGCCGTAGTATTTGCACACGCCGTCCGCACCGAGGAGAATGGCGCCCGGCGCGGCCGCCGAAGGCGTTGTCGCTGCAGTCATTGGCAGATCCTCATTCCAATCGGTACCGCGACTCGGCCAGGGCGTACAGCCGGCGCCACACGAGCCGATTGCCGGTGATCACGATGGTGGACATCATCAACGTCCCCGCGAGCAGCATGCGAAAATCGCCCCGATCGACCGCGCCGGCAATGAGGGCGCCGAGCCCGACCGTGGTCACTTTCTGTCCGGCGAACGTCACGTACTCGGACACGATGCTCGCGTTCCACGCGCCGCCGGTCGCCGTGATCATCCCGGTGACGAGGTAGGGAAAGATCGCCGGCAGGATGAGCGTTTTCCATCGCCGCCATCCGACCACCTGGTAGATGGTGCCCGCCTCCTTGAGGTCGGACGGAATCGCCATCGCGCCGGCGATCACATTGAACAGCACGTACCATTGGGTGCCGAGGAGCATGAGCGCGACTGCGGCGAGATTGAGACCGCCGGGCAGCCTGAGCAGCCCGAGCAACAACACCGGAAAGAGCGCCGTCGCGGGCACGGAGGCCGTGATCTGAACCAGCGGCTGTACCCGCTGGGCCCACCGCGGGTTGGTACCGATCCACACGCCGACCGGCACGGTCCACGCGGCCGCGAGCGCGAGGGCGATGGTCGTCCGGAGGAGCGTCGCCCCCGCAGACAGCGCGATCACTCCCCATTCGGACGCGGACAGTCCGGCGATCGCTCCAAGGATCGCCACGACCCCCCAGAGGACGAGCGCCAACGCCACGAGGCCGGCGACGATCGCGAACCGGCGCGATGCCGCGCGGCTTCGGGTCGCAAGCATCGCCGGTTCGATGGCGTCGGACGGAGTCGGATCGGGGCTGAACGTTCGATCCATCCATCGGACGGCCGGCCGCAGGGCGCGCGCCTGGATCATCTCGACCAGCGCCGACCCTTGCAGGATCTCGAGCATGAAAGAGCGCGGGGCGTCGCTCGCCGCTGACTGTTCGATCTTGAAGCGATCCGACCAGGCAACCAACGGTCGCCAGAGCATCTGATCCAGGAGCACGATGACGGCGACGAGCGTGAGGAGCCCGAGTACGAGCGCGTGGCGATTGCCCTGGTCCGCCGCGTCGGCGAGATAGGAGCCCAATCCCGGGATGCGGAGGTTGGTGTTCGGCAGTGTGAACTGTTCCGATGCCATCAAAAAGAACCAGCCGCCGGCCCAGCTCATCATGCTGTTGGCGATCAGCGAGATCGCGCCGAAGGGCAGTTCGAGTCGCGTGAATTTGCGCCAGAAGCCGAGCCGGTAGACCGTGGCGGCCTCGGTCAGCTCGCGCGGAATCGTGATGAGCGATTGATGGAAGCTGAATGCGAGGTTCCAGGCCTGGCTTGTGAAGATCAGGATGACCGCGGCGAGCTCGAGTCCGGTGTTGCGGCCGGGAAACAGCGCGGCCAGCCCGATCACCACGCCCGGCATGAACGAGAGGATCGGAATGCTCTGCAGGATGTCGAGGAGCGGGAGCATGAACCGTTCGGCGGTTCGGCTGGCCGCGGCGATCCGGGCGTACGTGATGCTGAAGGCGAGCGACACGATGTAGGCCAGCGCCATCCGGAGCGTCGAGAGTCCGGCGTAGACCGGCAGCCGCCACACGGAAAGGTCGAGGACGGAGCCGCGTTGGACCGGCGCGCGCCATTCTGCCGCGGCGCGCAAGATCCCGTACGCTCCGGCCGCGACGACGCAGAGCATGAGCGCGTCGACCCACCGCGGTGTGCCGGGACGCGGCAGGTCGCCAGGCTCGAGGTCTGGCGACGGTCGGCGACCCGGCAGTCGCAGCAAGAGAGCGGGTATGGTCACATGGGCCTACGATGGGTCGACGTGGCGGCGCAGCAAGATCGCCTCAGGCAGAGTCGTCCCGCCACCCACCCGGCCTGTCGCGGGCTAGGGACCGCGCGGGGTTTGATTGATGTCCCGAGGGATTCCGAGTCGCGCGGATTGGTTCGACACCCAGCTGGGTGGCGCCACGCCGCGCGTCAGGGCCATGAAGACGGGATAGACCGCGGCCGTGCGCCCCGCCGGTTCCCGAACGTCGACGACGTCGTGGGGCAAGTGCATCGAGTCGGGCAACTGGTACACCTGGACGGCGGCGCCTTCGTCCGACCAGTGCTGAGCCAGGTCGTAGGCCGCGCCCGCCTTGACCGTGTGATCGTTCGGGTTGAGCAGAAACACCATGGACCCTGCACGCGGCTGCTCGTGGGATGCCGCGTCCTCCACAGCGAGTCCCAAGCGGAGCATTTCGGCGACGGCGTGCGACGAGAAGCCGGGCTCCTGATCGGGGGCCGTCGAATCGCGGGGCGCGTGGTGAGTGACGTTCGGCGCCAGGAGCGACAGGTTGACCAATGGGATGTCGAAGACCGACGGCATGTTGGCCAGCTCGAGCGCGGGCGCGATGATGACGGCCCGGCGAACGTCGGAGCGGTGCTGGGCGATCCAGGCCGCCAGCGTGCCTCCGGTGCTGAAGCCGACGACGATCACCGAGTCGCCAACTCCAGCCGCCGCGTCGACGGCGGAATCGGCGCAATCGCGCAGCTCCTCGGCCGTGAGGTGGGCGAGCGAATCCGCGTCGCCGCCGATCTCGCCGTGGTCGGGGAGTCGCGGGACGTAGACGTTATCGCCGTCGGCGTAGAGCTGCTCCGCGAACAGGCGGAACTGGCTGGGGGCGTTGGTGAAACCGTGAAAGAGCACGACAACACGCGGCGTCCGAGCGCCGTGCGTGAGGAACAGGGACCGACCGCCCGGCGCGACCACGCTGTCGTCCGCGAGTTCGCGGCGCAGCATGCGCGTGGCGCCATCGGCATAGGTGGCGGCGGGGTGCGGCCGTGACCCCAGCGTGCCTAGGCGCGCCGGAACGAAAATGCCGACGGCGATCAGGGCGACGGCGGCCCGCCACAGAAATGCTACAAGACTCATCTACTCCTTCGGAGGCTGCACGGTGTCCACGACGGCGCGCGGCGTGACGCGAGCGACCCACGCGGGCGGCGCCTTTCCATATCCCAATGCCAGGAGTATCGGCTGCACGATCTCGGGAGTGCCCCCCCGTCGCGCCGCGTCCACCACGTCGTGGGGCAGCTGCAGTGAATCGGGGAACATGTAGACGGCGACCGCCATGCCATGCGCTTGCCAGCGGTGCGCGAGATCGGAGGCGGTGGCCGCCTTGATCGTGCGATCGTGCGCGTTCAAGAGGAACGCGGCTTCGCGCGCGCCCGGCCGCGTATTCGCCGCCGCCTTGCGGACCGCGACGCCCAGATGAAACACCTGCGCGATGGCCCGGGTGTTGAAGCCGGGCTCCCGATCAGGGTTCGTCGTATCCGGCGCGGCCCGGTGGGTGACGCCCGGCGCGCGCAGCGTGAGATTGACGACGGGACTTCACCGGCTTCGAGCGCCGGCGCGATGACGACCACACGCTCCACGTCGCTCCGGAATTGGGCGACCCACGCCGCCATAGTCCCGCCCGCACTCAGGCCGACCACGATGACCGAGTCCCCGAGTCCATCCGCGACGTCGACCGCGGAATCGGCGCATCCGCGCAGCTTTTCGGCGGTCAATCCCGCCAGCATTCTGGCGTCGCCGTCCCGCTCGGCGTGGTCGGGGAGTCGGGGCACGTAGACGTTGTCGCCGTGTTCGTAGATCGCTTCGGCGAGCGGAAGAAACTGGCGCGGCGAGTCGGTCAGGCCATGCAAGAGGACGAAGGCGCGCGGTGTCCGTTGTCCGTGGGCGAAGAGGATGGTGCGACCGGCCGGCACCGCGACGCTGTCGTCGACCGCCTGCTGATAGGCGGCGCGCGCGACGGCCGCAGCATACGTCGCGGCGGGGTGCGCATGCGAGCCGAGTGAACCAGTGCGTGGAGGAACGAGGGCGGACAGCCCGATGAGGATGACCGCACCCCGCCAGAGCAGTCCGATCGGCGTCATCGAGTCGGTCTATCCGGTGTCTTCGCGGTGGGAGGGGTTTCCCTCGAATGATAGCGACACACGCGGGCGCGGGCCCGCGGATTCGTCCGTTGGCCACTCCCGCTCGGCGGGCCGCGGGTTGGCCTCCGTACCGTCGAACACGCAGGCCGTCGCGGCGGTCCGTCTCCCGCGGGCGAGGCCGAGGAGGGGCCGGTAAGCCTTCAGGCCGGATGTGTCTTGGGCGCATCGTCCGGGGGCGACACCTCGAGGCGTGCGCCCACGGCGCGAAGCTGTTTCTGCCAGGTGTGCTGGCACTCCGGGCAGTGTCGTTCGTGGGTGACCCGCTGATCCGGCCAATGGCAGATAAAATGTACCGTTTCCACGTCGAGTCGGCCGCAGCCGGTGCATGGTGGTTGCGGTGCCATGTGACGATCCTCAGTGTGGCTTTGGGGTTCCGTATTCGTGGTACAGCGCCTCGAGGTGCTCCACGATCTCGCGGTATCCGCGAAGGCCGCATCGGTTGGCATGTTCCAGCTGGATCACGCGCCCGGTGGTCAGGCGCTGCGCCACCCGCACTTCAATAGTGGACTCAGGTCCGTCTTCCCGCAACACGACGACAGCGACGCTCTCGCCGATCAACTCGTAGCGGACGATCCTCGCGGCCGTCCTCTTGGGATCGATGCCGTACGCCTGTTTGATGATGCGGCGCGCGATCTGGCTTCGAAGCCCCGGCTCCGTTCGTTTCATGCCGCGATTGGAGGTGCCGCTGGTCGTGCCATCGGGCGTCCCGCTGAGCGCGCGGAGGCCGGCCGGTCCGGCCGGACGCTCCATTCCGCACGGCTCTACATTACGGACTCTCCCCGCGTCGCGCAACGGATCACCGCCACTCTGATTATGAGAGGGTACTCATCCGGGCGCGCCGACCCCGGTGCTTGCGTCATCGCGCGCGGGCCGTCTGATTCCACTCGTATGCGTTTCGCCGACCTGCTTCGCACCGCCTTCAACGAGATCCGCGCGAACCCCCTGCGGTCGTTCTTCACGCTCCTCGGCATCATGGTGTCAGTGACGTTCCTCGTCGCCGTGATCGCGATCATCGAGGGTATGAACGCCTACGTGAAGGAGAACATCGCCGACGCCGTGGTGGGGGCCAACGCGTTCCAGATCCGGCGGACGCCGTTGCAAATCGGCCAGATCGACGACGAGATGTGGAAGCGTGTGCAGCGCCGGCCGATCATCACGCTGGCCGATGTCGACGTCGTCCGGGCCGCGATCCCGGACGCCGCCGCGATCGGCATCACGACCGGCTTTCCGCCGGCCACCGCGAACGTCGTCTGGGGTGACCAGACGCTGAGCGGCGTGACCGTGTACGGCATCACGCCGCCGTACCAAGAAGTGCAGGACTACGAGATCGACAACGGCCGTCCGCTGACCGACGTGGACGTGACGGAACGCCGCTCGGTCGTGATCATCGGGCATGACGTGGCGACCCAGCTGTTGCCCGACGTGGACCCCGTCGGGCGGCAAGTGCACATCGGCGGCGACCTGTTCACGGTGATCGGCGTCGCCGCGCCCAAGGGCAGCCTGCTGGGCCAATCCTTCGATGGATTTGTTCTCATCCCATTTACGCGTTATGAAATGTTATACGGCCGGCGCTCCACATCGGTCATCTCCGTCAAGATGAACGACGCCGCGGACATCGCGCCGGCGATGGCCCGCGCCGAGGAGGCGATGCGGATCGCGCACCATCTGCGTCCAAGCCAGGAGGACAACTTCTCTGTTGAAACGGCCGACGCGCTGGTCGATTTCTGGAAGAAGCTTACGGCCGTCTTGTTCAGCGTCGTGCCCGCGATGGTGGCCATCGGGGTGGTCGTGGGCGGCATCGTGATCATGAACATCATGTTGATGGCCGTGACCGAGCGGACGCGCGAAATCGGCATTCGCAAGGCGATCGGAGCCAAGTCGCGCGACGTGGAGCGCCAATTCCTCGTCGAGTCGGTGCTTCTGTCCGGGTTGGGCGGCGTCCTCGGCGTCGCGACCGGCTGGGGGGCGGCCCTCGGCGTCGCGGCGCTGTCGCCGCTCCCCGCGCGCATCACCTGGTGGTCGGTGGTGGTGGCGATCGCTCTCGGGGCCGGCGTGGGGGTGGTGTTCGGCGTCTATCCGGCTCGGCGGGCGTCGCGCCTCGACCCCATTACCGCGCTTCGCGCCGAATGAACGCGCGGCGCGGGCGGCCATCGCGGGGGATCGCGTGACGCGGGCGTTCCGGCTCGAGCAGAGTTGGGAGAACGTCGCGCAGGCGATCGAGTCGCTGCGGATCAGCAAACTGCGATCGGGCCTGACCGTGCTCGGTGTGATCATCGGTGTCGCGACGGTGATGACGATCGCGACGATCGTGCAGGGGATTCAGGACCAGATCGTCCGGACGCTCCAGATCGCCGGCCCGACGACGTTTTACGTGATGCGGATTGGCTCGACCACGCGGGTCAACCCCAACAACATGCCGAAGGAACTGCGGAGCCGGCCGTTCCTGAGCGAGGACGAGGCGGAACGGATCGCCGAGATCCCGGCGATCGCCTATGCGTCGCTCTGGATCCAGTTGTCCGAGCGGCTCGAGTACGACGGCGTGCGCACGCAGCCGACGACGGCCTACGGCGCCGACGATCGCTTCACCGAGATCCAGGGAGGCGACCTGGTGGAAGGCCGGTGGTTCACGCGATCCGAATTGCACGCCGGGGCCGCAGTCGCCGTGATCCATCGCGATCAGGCCGCCTTCCTGTTCAGCCAGGGATCGTTGATCGGGCGCACGATCTCGATCGGCGGGCGGCCGGTCACGGTGATCGGGCTGTATCAGGACCCCGGCAACATTTTCACCCCGCAGGGGCAGGGGGTCGGCGCGATCCTTCCGTACCGCTTTGTCGAGCATTCCTACACGTACGATCAGGCCCGCCAGGTCTTCATTCCGGTCAAGCCGAGTCCGGGTGTCACGGTCGACTACGCGGAGGGGGAAGTGACGCGCGTCATGCGTGAAGCGCGGCACCTGCGGCCCGCGGACAAGAACTCGTTCGACCTCGTCACCCAGGACCAGATTCTCTCGACGTTCAATTCCATCACCGGCGCATTCTTCGTCGTGATGATCGTCCTGGCATCCGTCGCGCTGATGGTCGGCGGAATTGGCGTGATGGCGATGATGATGGTGTCGGTGACGGCCCGGACGCATGAGATCGGCGTGCGCAAAGCGCTGGGCGCGACGCGAGGGGACATTCTCCTGCAGTTTCTCACCGAGGCGGCGACCCTGACCGGGATCGGTGGCGCGATCGGGATCCTGTTCGGACTGGCGGCGGGACGCGGCGTGACCGCCTTGATGAAAATCGAGGGCGAGGCGCCCCTCGGCTTGACCCTGATCGCCGTCGGCGTGTCGGTTGGCATCGGGCTGGTGTTCGGCGTCCTCCCCGCCCGTCGCGCGGCCGGGTTGGACCCGATCGAAGCATTGCGGTACGAATAGCGCACGCGTTCAACGCCCTCACCGAGGAGAGTCATGCAGGCTGCTTCACGACATCTGTTGCGCATGTCCGCGCTGGCCGCGTTGGCGATGACGCCGAACGGCGTGGCGGCCCAGCGAGCGCCCAACCCGTTTCCCGGCGGCGAAAACCCGGATGGCTCGCTCAAGCCCGCCGCCCGGCTTCGGAGTTTGTTTACGCAGGATGCCTATACGGAATACGCGCTGCTGATGCCGGGCACGGATCAGTTCCGCATTCGATATCTGACCGAAGAATCGCGCGCGGGCGCGACCGAGCTCGTGAACGCCACGCGCGGCGGCAGCGAGGGCACCGATGTCGCGGTCTACGACCCGCGCACCGGCAAGCCGCTGCCGTTCACGTATGAGGAGCAGGGCGATACGCACGCGATCCACGCGCAGCTCACGGCCCCCGTTCCGCCGGGCGGAATCGGCCGCGTGCTGATCTACAAGACCTACAAGGATTCGCGGACGTATCAGGTCTATCCCGACGCGAACCCACAGTTCGGCATCGAACCCGGCGACATCTCGTGGGTGCGGAGCCTGGCCGGGTATCGCCTCGGGGTCATTCTGCCGCCGGGCTACGCTTTTCTGTCGTCGAATGTCGCCGCGCAAGTCAGCACGCTGCCGGACGGGCGCGTGGAGCTGCATTTCGCCAACCCGAGCGGCCAGAGCAATCCGCTGACGATCCACGCGCGCAAGTCACCGACCGTGTTCACGGCGACGCCCTACACCGACATGTTTTTCGACGACGTGAAGACGCTGTATGACCTCGGCGACCCGGCGGCCCATACCATCGCGGTGGAGCAGATCTACAGCGAGTTTCGGAAGGGCGACACGCCGCCGCTCGATCTGCTCGCGTACGCGCCGCTGCGCAGTCTTTCGGTCATCGATCTGGATACCGCCAAGCCACTGGCCACCTCCACCGTCGGGACCAGCACGGTCGTGAAGCTCGAGGTTCCGATCGTCGACGACAAGCAGAGCGCCCACCTCAAAGTCGACGGCACGTTGACGGATCCAGGCTATTCGGTGGTGGGCGGCGTGTTGCGGCTCGACCGGACGATGCGGGGGCTTCGCAACACCATCCTACTCCCCACGGGCTGGGACGTTGCGTCGGTATCGCAGTCGGGGACCATCGGCGTGTTTCAGGGTCGCGTTTTCGTGGCCCTGGTCAACCTGAACGCCGAGGACGCGTATCGCGTCGTGGTGACGGCGAACAAGAGGCCGTAAGGCGGGCGATTCTCACGACGTCCGCGCCGCGCGCGGTCGGACGTCTTCTTGACCGCGTCAGGTGTTTCCCGTCGCGAAGATCGGGGATTTGCGGCGCAGCCCCTCCGACCTCCCCGACTGATGTACAGGAGGGCCGTGGCGATCATTGGCCTATGTCGACTCGTGGTGTGCGCGCATTCGCGCGAGTCCGTGTTTCCCCTACGCATCGTCGGGGCTCGCCCCACGGGACCGCGACCGTCGCCCGGTATATTCACGCGCGGTGCGCGTGCGTTGACCCGAGCGATCCGACACCAACCCATCCGTGAGGATCGATCCATGCAGAACCCAGTGAATTCTGAAGATGCGACCGCGCTCGCCGCTCCCACGACCCGCCGCCGTTTTCTGCGCGACTCGGCAACGGCTGCACTCGTGATGGGAGCCCTCGGGGCCTGCAAGGAGGGCCCCGCCGCGAAGAGCGCATCCGCGGCCACACTGCCCAAAGGTGCGACGCCGAGCTCGGCGGCTCCGCCGGACTCCGCCGCGACGATCGCCGCGGCGCGCGCGAACGCCGACGCGATGGATGCGATGCATGAGAAGCCGATGAAGGCGTTCCCGGCGAAGACGTCAGGCAAGGGGAACCAGATTCTCGCGCCCACGATGGTGAGCGGGGTCAAGCAATTCTCGTTGACCGCAAAGAAGATTCAGTGGGAGGTGCTACCCGGACAGTTCATGGAAGCCTGGGCGTATAACGACCAGGTGCCGGGCCCCCAGATCCGGGTTCGCGAGGGCGATCGCGTCCGGGTGATCCTGAACAACCAATTGCCCGAGTCGACCGTCATTCACTTTCACGGACTCGAGGTGCCGAACGCCGTCGACGGGGTGTCCTTCATCACGCAGCCGCCGGTCAAGCCGGGCGATTCCTACACCTATGAGTTCACGGTCCCGAACTCGGGATCGCACATGTATCACTCGCACCACGATTCGGCGAAGCAGGTCGGCCTCGGTCTGCTGGGCGCCTTCATTGTCGAGCCCAAGGTGCCGCGCGACATCGAGGCGGTCGACATCGATCACGTGATGGTGATCAACGACGGCCCCCACGGCTATACCTTCAACGGGAAGAGCTTTCCGGCGACGGAGCCGATCGTCGCGAAAGTCGGCCAGACGCTTCGCATCCGGTTCATGAATGAGGGCATGATGATCCACCCGATGCACTTGCACGGCATGCACATGACCCTGATCGACAAGGACGGTTGGCCGCTGCCCGCGCCGTGGCGATGCGACACGCTGAACGTGGCCCCGGGTGAGCGGTGGGACGCGATCGTCCACTGCACAAACCCCGGCACCTGGGCATTTCATTGCCACATCCTCATGCACGCGGAATCCGACCACGGCATGTTCGGCATGGTGACCGCGTTGGTCGTGCAGGCGTGAGGATGGCGCCACGCG
>Ga0335085_10012476_pt1 | contig 12520 bp, 5 predicted proteins | sample Lox_Sample_45_FD_206712 | JGI IMG/M metagenome (GOLD analysis project Ga0335085, IMG submission 206712) | Soil microbial communities from Loxahatchee National Wildlife Refuge, Florida, United States - Lox_Sample_4.5 | ecosystem: Environmental > Terrestrial > Soil > Wetlands | place: USA: Florida...
TTTTGCGGGCGGGGACTTTGAGACCGCGGCCTTTTGATCCGTACGGACCGACGGGGACTTGCTTTCTGTTTGGGCGGGTTTGAAACCCGCCTCTACCGCCGTCCCTTTTTTATACAGATAGTAATCATAGTCTCCCGCATAGGGCGTCGCTTCGCCGTTTCGAACATCGATGATCTTGTTCGCAACCGAGCGGATGAAATGCCGGTCGTGCGTGATGAAGCAGATCGTCCCGGAATAGCCGCCGAGGGCCTCTTCCAGGACGTCGCGGGAAGGAATATCCAGATGGTTCGTCGGCTCATCCATCAGAAGAAGATTCGCCGGACGGATCAGCATCTTGGCCAAGGCCAGGCGGCTTTTCTCCCCGCCGGAGAGGACGGCCACTTTCTTCTTCGCGTCATCTCCGGAAAACAGGAAGCGCCCCAGGATTGCACGGAGAAAAGACTGCTCTTCCAACGGCGCGGCGGAGGTGATTTCATCCAGAACGGTGTTGTCCGGGCTGAGAAGCTCGAGTTGATGTTGCGCGTAGTAGGCCAGTGTGACGTTGTGGCCCAAGCGACGCTCCCCCTTTTCAAACGGAAGGACGCCGGCCAGGAGTTTAAGAAGCGTGGATTTTCCGGCCCCGTTCGGGCCGACCAGTGCGATGCGCTCGCCGCGGCGCAGTTCGACGTTCAACCCGCGATAGATCGGGTTCCCGTCGTAGGATTTGTCCAGGTCGATCAACCGGATCACCGACTCTCCGCTTCGGGGCGGTTCCGGAAACGAGAACCGGACGCGTTTTTGTTCCGGAGCCGTCTCGACCTTGTCCAATTTGTCGAGCATCTTGATCCGGCTCTGGACCTGTCGGGCTTTCGTGGCCTGATACCGGAAACGATCGATGAAGGCCTGCGTCTGGTCGATTTTTTTCTGCTGGTTCTTGGCGGTCGCCTCGAGAATCTCCTGCGCCTGGGCCTTGGCCGTGACGAACTGGTCGTAATTTCCGGTGTAGGCGACGAGCTGTTGTCGGTCGACTTCCACGACGCGGGTCGCGAGCCGGTTCATGAAGTTCCGGTCATGGGAGATCAGCAGAATGGCGCCGGCGTAGTCGGCCAGGAATCCCTCCAGCCAGATCACCGATTCCAGGTCGAGATGGTTCGTCGGCTCGTCCAGAAGCAGGAGGTCGGGACCGGACAGAAGCAGTCGCGCGAGTGCGGCCCGCATCCGCCAGCCGCCCGAGAGCTCCTCCATCGGCCGCGCGAGATGTTTTTCCTTGAAACCGAGTCCGAACAGGATCTCCCGCGCCCGGGCCTCGATCGAATAACCGCCGAGGTGTTCGTACTTTGACTGCAGTTCGCCGTAATGGGCGAGCAGCTCTCCGGCCGCCTCGGGGGAGGCCGTTGCGATCTCTTCTTCCAAAAGCCGCAGATGATGCTCGATCGAGGAAACATCGGCGCCGCCGGACAGGACCTCTTCCAAGACGGTTTTGCCCTTATGGGCCTCCAGTTCCTGAGTCAGGTAGCCGATCACGGCCTTCTTATTGATCGCGATCGTCCCGCTGTCGGGGGAGACCCGGCCCGCGATCATCTCGATCAGCGTCGTCTTTCCGGCCCCGTTCGGACCGACCAGCGCCATGCGGTCTTCAATCCCGATCCGGAGCGAAGCCTCACGGAATAACACTCGTCCGCCGAAGCGTTTTGAAACTTGTTGAATCGATATCATTCGTGTTTAATCCTGCTCCATTGGCGGGTCCTGTCCTTCGGCCGCCCCGCCTGCGGCCACCCGCCGCATAGAATTGTCGTTCAAATTAATTAATATAAAGGGTTCGGCGACGATATGTCAACTTACGGAATGAATCAATCTTGAACAGGAGCAGGGCCGATGTTAGAATGAAACGCAATGACCGATCCCAAAGATAAACTGGTTCAGAAAAAAGAAGAGTGGGCGCGCGAGAGGCGGGGACTCACCCCGCAGGCCCGGGAAGAAGGGGTTTCGGTCCGGCATAATCCGAACGTGCCATCCCCCGAGAAGCCGAGGCTTCCCCCCGGTCAGCACTTGGTGAAGGGCTTCCCGGTGCTGGATCTCGGTAACCAACCGGAGCTGCCGCTCGAACGATGGTCGCTCGATATCCATGGCCTGGTCGAAAATCCGGTCACGTGGGATTGGCAGGACTTCATGGCCCAGCCGCAGAACAGCCTCGTTTCGGACTTCCATTGCGTGACGACCTGGAGCACCTTCGGCAATCGCTGGGAAGGGGTTTCGTTCAAACATCTCCTCGAGGTCGTCCGGCCGAAGCCCGAGGCGAAATATGTTCTGTTCACTTCCTATGATGGTTACTCCACCAACGTTCCGTTGTCGGTATTGAACGACGATGACGTCCTGATCGCGCATCGCTGGAACGCTCAGCCCCTGACCCGGGAGCACGGGGGGCCGGCGCGGATGGTCATTCCAAAACGCTACGCCTGGAAAAGCGCCAAGTGGGTCAAAGAAATGGTCTTCCTAGCCGAGGACCGTCCGGGTTTTTGGGAAGTGAGGGGATACTCGAATACGGCCGATCCGTGGACGGAGGACCGATATTCCTAGATCGCCCCCCGAACCGGCTACTTGGGCTGGCCTTCGGCGCTGGGCATATTCAGAAAGGCCCTCATTTGATCGATGAGAATCTTATTCGCATGGGGATCGTTGAGGTCTAAGCGGTATTCGTTGATGACCTTGATGGACATTCCTTTCCATTCCTGCCAACAGACACCGCAGATCTTGGACTTGATTTCGGCTTCGAGCTGTCCGCCATAGGCATATCCGGTAATTCCCTCGCGCGTCAATCCGCAATGCACGCACTTCACTTCGGCCATTATTTCCCCCCTGTCTATTTGTAGGGGCTCACGTCGCCCCCTCCACCGGCCGAGCCGGATGGAGCCTCCCCTTCTCGCTCGCTTTGCGAGCTGGTAAATTCCTTTTTAGGGGCTCACGTCGCCCCCTCCGCCGGTAAAACCTTTGGAGCGACTCGACTGAGCTCGTCGAAGTCCTCTCCCTCTCCCTCGCATCGTCACCGCTTTGCTCTCAGAGTGTCTATAAAAGAGTGAACTCAATTATACAAGTGTCGAAGCGGGTGATCAAGAATGATTTCTTTAGGGGGTGGGCGATGGAGAAACGGGGGCGTCCAGAAGCTTCCTTACGCTGCGTGCCAGGTCATCGGGGCGGTAGGGTTTAGGAACCAGTTTGACCATGCCCAGGTTCTGGAGTTCGGTGGAGTCGGTGGGGGCGTGATGGCCGCTCGAAATCAGGACCCGGATCCTCGCATCCAGGAGAAGAAGCCTCTTGAGCACCTCTCGCCCCGACAGGCGCGGCATCGTCAGATCCAGCACGACCAGCTTAATCCGTTCGTGTTCCCGGTTGAACACCTCGAGCGCCTCCTCGCCGTCTTTGGCCAGCAGCACGGTATACCCGTGATGCTCCAGAATCGTTTGGCCCAGCCGGCGGATGGGGGCTTCGTCATCGACGAACAGGATGGTTTCGGTGCCGCGTGCGGTCCCCGGACTCGTGGCCGCGCTGGGAGACGTCGGAACCGCCGGGCGGTCGGTGCGAGGCAGGAAAAGTTTAAAGGCGGTTTCCCCGTATTTCGTGCTGGAGAGATCGATCCAAGCTTCGTGCTGCTTGATGATTCCATAAACGGTGGCCAAGCCGAGTCCCGTGCCCCGTCCGACCTCTTTGGTGGTGAAGAACGGTTCGAAAATACGATGGCTGATGCCTTCGGCGATGCCGTATCCGTTGTCGCTGACCGAAAGACAAACGTACTCTCCCGGCCGGGCGTCGAAATGCAGCTTGCAATAGGCCTCGTCGATCCGGACGTTATCTGCGGCGATGACGATCCGGGGCTCCCATCCGGGAGGGACGGGCTCCGGCGCCGTCCCTTCCAGGCTCTCGACCAGGGAGTCCCGCGCGTTGACGCAAAGATTCATTATCACCTGATGCATCTGCAGTGCGTCCGCCAATACCGCCCAGAGGGATTCGGGGGTTTGAACATGGACCTGGATCCGTCGATCGATGGTCTGGCGCAGAAAGTCCACGACGTCTTTAGCGATGGCGCCCAGGTGCTGGGGTTGAAGATCCATGGGGCCGCGATGACTCAGGGTGAGCAACTGTTGCGTCAACAGCGCGGCGCGGCGTGCGGCTTGCAACGCCGCGGTCAGGGTCGAGCGCTGATCCGATCCCGGCGGGATTTCTCCGATGGCCAGATCGAGATTGCCGATGATGGCCGTCAGCATATTATTAAATTCATGGGCGACGCCTCCGGCCAATTGCCCGACCGCCTCGAGTTTTTGGGCGTGGCGGAGTTGTTCCTCCAAGCGCTTCTGCTCGGTGACGTCCCTCACCGTTGCGATCACGCCCACGATCTCCCCCTGGGCGTTTCGGAAGGGGCCGTAACGTACCGATGTCCAACCCATCATTCCGGTTTGCCTGATCAGGAACGGGATGTCCAGATACGAAAAGGTCTCGCCCGCCATCGCCCTTTTGACGCTCGCCTCGATGTTTTCCACGGTCTCCTTATCCATCTGAAGCTTTCCCTGTTCCTCTTTGTAAATGGTCAACAAATCCCTCGGCCGTTTTCCCAACACCTTTTCGGCCCGCAGTCCGCTCAATTCTTCCATAAACGGGTTCCAGACGACGTATCGGATTTCGCGATCGTAGACGATGATGCCCTCCCGGGCGTTGTCGATGACTTGCTGGTTGAATTGACTCGACTCCCGCAGGGCCTCCTCCGCCCGCTTCCGCTCGGTGATGTCCCGGATGGTAACAATGACACCCACGATGTCGCCCTGCGTGTTGCGGAGCGGATCGTAGCGGACCGAGTTCCAAGTCATTTGGCCGCTCTGTTTTAGGGTAACCGCGAAGTCCGGCCTCACGACGGTTTCACCGGCCATGGCCCGCTTCAGGCCGTCCAGAATTTCTTTTACATGTGTCTCCGTCAGGATATGCTTCCCGTGTTCTTGCTGGATCGGGATCACTTCGAGGGGATGTTTGCCCAACACCATTTCCGCCTTCAGACCGGTCATTTCCTCTATGTAGGGATTCCAGGCGCGGTATCGAAGGTCGCGATCATGAACCACGATGCCTTCACGGGCGCTGCGGATAATTTGCTCGTTCAGTTGACCGGAGTCCCGCAGCGCCTCCTCCGTCCGCTTTCGCTCGGTGATGTCGGTCGCGACGCCGCCGAGGCCGCAAATATTTCCATTCGTATTCCGCAGGGGAAACTTGATGGTTATCACGACACGGGGGTGACCTCTGGCTTTGCTGGACACGACCTCTTCGATTTGCAGCGGTTCTCCCGTGGAATAGATCCGGTCGTTCGCCGCCCGGAGGACGTCCGCCAGATCCTTCGGAAAGACATCATGCTCGGTTTTTCCCAAGATCTCCTCTTTGGAAATCCCGAGAAGCCGGGTGACCGCATCGTTCACCAGACTGAAGCGGTGTTGCAGATCCATCGCAAAGATATAGGAAGGCGTGCTGTCGATGATGCTATTCAATAGCGCACGGTTTTCGAACAGCGCCTCCTCCATCCGCTTGCGTTCGGTGATGTCCTGGGCGGTGCCATACAATCGGATCGGCTTGCCCGCCGCATCGAGCTCGACAACGCCGCGAGAGTGATAAACATGAATGGTTCCGTCCGGCCAAACGATCCGGCGGTCATGATCAAAAGGTTGGTGGTCCTGCAGCGCTTTTTGGGTGATGCGCTTGACGTCCTCTCGGTCTTCCGGATGAACGTAGTTCAGGAAGGTTTCATACGGCATCGGCCCCTCTTGCGGTGCGATGCCGAATATTCGGTACATTTGATCCGACCACGTGATTACATTCGTTGGGATGTCCCAGTTCCAGTTCCCGATACGGCCGACCTGCTGGGCCTCGGTCAGCAGGGCCTTGCTCCTTCGGAGTTGTTCCTCGGTCCGCTTTCGCTCGTCGATGTCCTCGATCTGGACGATAAAATACAACGGACGATTCCGGTCGTCCCGGACGAGTGAAACGTTCAGACGGGCCCAGAACGCACTGCCGTCCTTCCGGAGGTAGCGTTTCTCCAGTTTGATGAAAAGGATGCTCCCTTGCAGCAGCACTTGCATCTGCTCGATGTTGCTGCCGACGTCTTGAGAGGCGGTGATACTTTGAAAATTACGGGTGAGCAGTTCTTTCCGGGAGTAGCCGGTCATTCGGCAAAAGGTGGGATTGACCTCCAGGTATTTCCCGAGAGGTTCAACGGCCAGAAGGGCGATGCCGATGGCGGCATCTTCAAACGCGCGTCGAAAACGCTCACCTTCCTTCATTTTGACCTCGGGGTTGTGTCTAAAGCTTAGCCCATTTTATGGTGCAGCCGATCGCGTGCGTCTCGGGCTGAGATACGGCGCGACTCTCGAGCAGGGCCTCGACGGCGTTGCGGAGGTCGTGGGACTTGGCCGCCCTCGGGTTCTGCCAGTTGTCGTCGATCCGGCCGGTGTAGCGGAGCCGGCGTTCGCGGTCCAGGAGAAAGATCTCGGGCGTATAATGCGCCCCGTAGGCCTCGGCCACCGATTGGTCTTCGTCTCTCAGATACGGGAAGTTGTAAGCCTTGGTCTTGGCCCGTTCCACCATGTGAGGAAAATCGTCTTCGGGATAGTTTCGCGTCTCGTTCGCGTTGATCGCGAGCAACTGGACGCCGCGATCGGCGTAATCTTTCTGGATCGCGATCAAGCGGTCCTCATAGGCCTGAACGTAGGGGCAATGGTTGCACGTGAACATCACAACGAGGACGGGCTTGTCGGGGAAGTTTCGCAGGGAGTGGGTTTTACCGTCTACGCCGGGCAGGGAAAAATCAGGGGCTTTTTCACCGATCGGCAGTCTCATTTTTCAAAGAGTCGTCTCTGACTCCCGTGCATCCTGTGTTTGCTGATCGTATCCGCCTGCATTCAGTTCCTTGGTCGCCGGATCTGCCGCATTTTTAAGGATGATGGAAGGCATTATAGACCAGTGTTCACCCTTTTTCAAGGGTGGCCAGGTTAACGCCGCTTGGATCGCTCGGCCGGGCGTGTCCGGGTTACTCGTGTCGCAACGCCGCAATCGGGTCGAGTCGTGCGGCCCTCCGGGCGGGATAGTAGCCGAAGAAAACGCCCACGGCCATGGCAAACGTGACGGCGAGCAGGGCCGCTTGCGGCGACGTGGACAAGGGCCATCCGAGCATCTTCTCGATCACGAAATCGCCGACGATGCTGAGGAGGACTCCCATGATTCCGCCGAAAAGGCTCAGCATGACGGCCTCGCCGAGGAACTGCAGCTGAACGGCCCCGGGTGTCGCGCCCACCGCGACACGCAGGCCGATCTCCGGAGTCCGTTGCGCCACCGAGGCCATCATCACATTCATGATCCCGATGCCGCCGACGAGAAGCGATATCGATGCGACACTGATCAGCAGCAGCTCGAGCGTCCGGCTCTGCCGGATCTGCGCCTTGATCACTTCGTCCGGACGACGGATGTTGAAATCATCTTCCCCCCCGGGGCGAATGTGGTGGCGTTGGCGAATCAGCAAGGTGACGGCATCGATCGCCGGGTTGACCGCTTCCCGAGAGACCGCCGAGCATACGATGTCGTCGAGCCACGTGATGCCCTGCCCCCCGATTTTCTTCAGCGCGGTGGTCCAGGGCATCATGATGATGTCGTCTTGATCCTGGCCCCAGCCCGACGATCCCTTCGCCGTCAGCACCCCGATGACTTTGAACAAAGAGCCCTGGATGCGGATGAGCTGTCCGGTCGGGTCCGTCGCGCCGAACAGTTCCCGGCGTACGGTCTCGCCGATCACCGCGACGCTTTCAATATGCCGGACCTGGTCGTGCGTGAAGAACGAGCCTTCCGCGACCTGCCAGAGCTTGATGTCGAGATACTCCGGAGACACGCCTCGATAGTGGGTAAACCAGTTGTGGTTGCGGTAGACGGCCTGCAGGGTGCCGTCGGTGTTCTCGGAGACGAGTGTGATGAGCGGCATCTCGCGTCGAATGGCCTCCGCATCCTCGGGGATGAGGGTGGTGGTTCCGTAGGTGCCGTTGCGTACGCCGTTGATGTTGCGGGAGCCCGCCTCGATCCAGATCAGGTTGTTCCCGAGCTTCTGAAATTCCGCTTCGGCACGCTCCGTGGCCGCGCTGCCGAGGGCCACCACCCAGATCACGGCCGAGACGCCGACCATCACGCCGAGTGCGGTCAGCCCCGTCCGCAGCTTATGGCGGGCGAGGGCCCGAACGGCCTCCGAAAAGAACAGACTGGACCAAAGTCGCAACGGCACGATCATGGAAATCCCGGTATTTTTCCTTTCGCCCTTTAATATACCAGATTACACGGCTTAACGCCTCAAAATCTCTTAGATATCGGCGTGGTTGCGGGAATAATGATTGACACCAGGGGGTCATTTTTAGTATTTTAAATGGATGAATTCCAACGGACTTCCAGATCGGCAGGGCCTCTACGACCCCTCCTTTGAAAGAGACGCCTGTGGAATCGGGTTTGTTGTCAATGTGAAGGGCAACAAATCCCATGAAATTGTTCGTAAAGGATTGCAGGTCCTTGAAAATCTTTCGCACCGCGGCGCGGTCGGCTGCGATCCCTGTACGGGGGACGGCGCCGGGATTTTGCTCCAGATCCCGCATGAATTTTTAAAAAGGGCCTGCGCCGAAGCGGGCATCCGTCTGTCCGGGGCCGGGGAGTACGGCGTCGGCATGGTTTACCTCCCCACCGCTCCTTCCCAACGCACGCCGTGCGAAAAGCTGATCGAAAAAATCATTTATGATGAAGGACAACGGCTCCTGGGCTGGCGCGATGTCCCGGTCAAGGAGGATCACCTGGGCGATCTGGCCCGGCAGAGTCTGCCCTGCATGCGTCAGTTTTTCATCGCGCGGGACATTTTAAGCGAGGCCGAGTTTGAGCGGAAGCTGTACGTCATCCGAAAACGGATCGAAAACGCCGTGCGGGGCTCCGCTCTCGAGGGTCGGGAGGCCTTCTACATCCCCAGCCTCTCGGCCAACACCCTGGTCTACAAGGGGCTCCTTTTGCCCAAGCAGATCCCGCTGTTTTATCCCGATCTGGCGGACGAAAGCGTCGTCAGCGCATTGGCCGTGGTCCATTCCCGCTTTTCGACCAATACGTTTCCGACCTGGAGCCGGGCGCATCCCTACCGCTACATCTGCCACAACGGGGAGATCAACACCTTAAAGGGAAACATCAACTGGATGCGCGCCCGCGAGGGCCGGATGTCCTCCGACCTGTTTGGAGAGGATCTGAAGAAGCTCTATCCCATCATCCATGAAGGCCAGAGCGACTCGGCCTGCCTGGACAACGCGCTGGAGTTCCTGGTGATGGGCGGACGGTCGCTTCCCCATGCCATGATGATGCTGATTCCGGAGGCCTGGTCCGGCGATCCCAACATGGATCTCGAGCGCCGCGGTTTCTACGAATACCACGCCGCAATGCAGGAGCCGTGGGACGGCCCGGCCGCGGTCTGTTTCACCGACGGGAAACTGGTCGGGGCGACGCTGGACCGCAACGGGCTCCGGCCCGCCCGCTATGTCGTGACCAAGGACGATTTCGTGGTGATGGCGTCCGAGACCGGCGTGCTCCCGATTCCGCCCGAAGAGGTCCGGACCAAGGGCCGCTTGCAGCCCGGACGGATGTTTCTGGTGGATACGGCGCAGGGGCGGATCATCGACGACGAAGAGATCAAGGCCGACATGGCCTCGCGCAAACCGTACCTCCAATGGGTCGCGGCCAACCGGATCAACCTCGAGGATCTTCCGGAGCCCCTGAACGTTCTCCAGCCGGATCATGCCACGCTCCGGCAACGGCAGCAGGTCTTCGGTTACTCGATCGAGGATTTGAAGATGCTCATGATGCCGATGGCGATCACGGGGGAGGAGCCCGTCGGTTCGATGGGCACCGATACGCCCCTGGCCGTGCTCTCGGATCGGCCGCAGCTTCTCTTCAAATACTTCAAGCAGCTGTTCGCGCAGGTGACCAATCCGCCGATCGATCCGATCCGCGAGCAGCTCGTGATGTCCCTCGTGACCAACATCGGCCCCAAGGCGAACCTTCTGGGCGAGACGCCCGAGTCCTGCCGTCGGATCAAGGTGAATCAACCGATCCTGACCAATGCGGATCTTGAAAAGATCCGGACGATCGCGGACGGCTATTTCAAGAGTCAGACCCTGAGCATGCTGTTTCCGGTGGCCGAAGGTCCCCACGGGCTGGCCGGCGCCGTGGAGCGGCTTTGCCGGCAGGCGTCGGAGGCGATCCGCGCCGGCTTTAATTTCATCATCCTGAGCGACCGCGGCATCAATGCCGAATGGGCGCCGGTTCCAAGTCTCCTCGCCATTTCGGCGGTGCATCATCACCTGATCCGGGAATGCTCCCGCACGGAGGTCGGTCTGATCGTCGAGACGGGCGAGGCGCGGGAGGTGCATCATTTCGCCTGCCTCGTCGGCTACGGCGCCGGCAGCATCAATCCCTATCTGGCCTTCGAGACCCTGACCGACATGGCCCGCGACGGCTATCTGCCCGAGACGATCGACGCCGCCACGGCCGAATCCAAGTACATCAAGGCGATCAACAAGGGGCTTTTAAAGATCTTTTCCAAAATGGGCATCTCGACCGTTCAGAGCTACTGCGGCGGTCAGATCTTCGAGGCGATCGGGCTGAACGCCGCGCTCGTCGATCGGTATTTCACCGGGACGGCCTCCCGGATCGAGGGGATCGGGATCGAGACCCTCGCCGAAGAGGTGCTCCGTCGTCACGCGGTCGCCCACCAGAACGTCCCGATCCGGCAGTTGGAGTACGGCGGCGAGTACCATTACCGGATCCAGGGGGAACGTCACAACTGGAATCCCGAGACCATTTCAAAACTCCAGTGGGCCGCCCGGAACAACAGCTACGAGACCTTCAAGGAATTCAGCCGGCTGGTCGACGACGAGGCGAAACGCCGGTCGAACCTCCGGGGGCTGTTCGAGTTCCGCACCGGCGCGCCGATCCCGTTGGAAGAGGTGGAACCGGCGAAGGAGATCGTGAAGCGCTTCACGACCGGGGCGATGTCGTTCGGCGCACTGGGCAAGGAGGCGCACGAGACCCTCGCGGTCGCGATGAACCGGATGGGCGGCAAGAGCAACACGGGCGAAGGCGGCGAAGATCCCGAACGGTTCATTCTGCTGCCGAACGGCGATTCGAAGAACAGCGCGATCAAGCAGGTGGCCTCGGCGCGATTCGGGGTCACGACCCACTATCTCGTGAACGCGAGGGAGCTCCAGATCAAGATGGCCCAGGGCGCGAAGCCGGGCGAAGGCGGACAGCTGCCCGGCCACAAGGTCGACGAGACGATCGCGCGGCTTCGGTTCGCGACGCCGGGGGTTCAGCTGATCTCTCCGCCGCCCCATCACGACATCTATTCGATCGAAGACCTGGCCCAGTTGATTTACGATCTCAAGAACGTGAATCCGAAGGCCGCCATCTCGGTGAAACTGGTGGCCGAGGTCGGGGTGGGCACGGTCGCCGCGGGCGTGGCGAAGGCCCATGCCGACAAGATCCTGATCAGCGGCGATTCCGGCGGGACCGGCGCCTCGCCGTGGAGTTCGATCAAGCACGCCGGGATTCCGTGGGAGCTGGGCCTGGCCGAGACCCAGCAGACCTTGGTGATGAACAATCTACGCGGCCGCGTCCGGATCGAGACGGACGGACAGCTCAAGACCGGTCGGGACGTCGTGATCGCCACGCTCCTCGGGGCCGAGGAATTCGGCTTCTCGACGGCGCCGCTGATCGTGGAAGGCTGCATCATGATGCGGAAATGCCATCTCAACACCTGCCCCGTGGGGATCGCCACGCATGACCCCGTCCTTCGGAAAAAATTCGCCGGCCAGCCGGAGCACGTCGTCAATTATTTCTTCTTCGTCGCCGAGGAAGTTCGGGAGCTCATGGCCCAACTGGGTTTCCGGAAGTTTGAGGAGATGATCGGCCGCACCGACAAAATCAGGCCCCAGAAGGCGGTCGACCATTGGAAGGCCCGGGGGATCGATCTGAGCGCGATACTGTACCGGCCGGAGGTTTCGCCGGAAGTCGCCACGCATTGCGTCCAGTCGCAGGACCACGGGCTGGCCAACGCGCTGGATCATCAATTGATCGAGTTGGCCCGGCCGGCGCTCGAATCGAAACGCCGTGTCGAGGCGGATCTGCCGATCCGGAACATTCACCGGACGGTCGGGGCGATGCTTTCCGGGGAAGTCGCGCGACGGTACGGGGCCGATGGCCTCCCGCCCGATACCCTCCATTTCCGCTTCACCGGATCGGCCGGACAGAGTTTCGGGGCCTGGTGCGTCAACGGGCTGTCGCTGACGTTGGAGGGGGAATCGAACGACTATCTGGGAAAAGGCATGGCGGGCGGACGACTGGTGGTGGTTCCGTTCCGGAAGGCGACCTTCGTTCCGGAGGAGACGATCCTGATCGGCAACGTCGCCCTGTACGGCGCGACGGGCGGCGAGGCCTACATCTACGGCCGGGCCGG
>Ga0335085_10012477_pt1 | contig 12520 bp, 10 predicted proteins | sample Lox_Sample_45_FD_206712 | JGI IMG/M metagenome (GOLD analysis project Ga0335085, IMG submission 206712) | Soil microbial communities from Loxahatchee National Wildlife Refuge, Florida, United States - Lox_Sample_4.5 | ecosystem: Environmental > Terrestrial > Soil > Wetlands | place: USA...
CGAGAAAGTCGTCGCGGCGCTGCCGCTCAAGACGCTCAGCGAACCGATTCAGACCCGCTACGGCTGGCACCTCGCGGAGGTGCTCGAGCGCCGCGACCACGACACGACCGACGAGGTCAAACGCGAAGAGTGCGTGCGCGCGATCCGCCAGAGCAAGGGCGAAGAGGAGCGCGAGCTGTGGCTGCGCCGGCTGCGCGACCAGGCCTACGTCGACATCCGCCACTAGCCCGCGCGCGCTGACCGCGCGCCCGCGCTACATCGAGCGCTTGCCGTGACCGCCGACTTGCCCGTCGTCGTCGTGACCTCCGGCGAGCCCGCCGGTATCGGCCCGGACATCTCGCTCGCGCTCGCAAAGCACCACATCGGGGCTCGGCTAGCGGTGCTCGCCGATCACGGGCTGCTCGCCGACCGCGCGCGCGCGCTTGGCGCGCGCGTCTCGCTGCGCGACTGCGACACGGTCGCGCACGTCGGGCCGCACCTCGTCGGCAGCGTGCAGGTCTTGGCCGTACAGCTGCGCGCGCCCGTCACCGCCGGTCGACTCGACGTCGCGAACGCCGCGTACGTGCTCGACATGCTCCGGCGCAGCGCCGCGCTCTGCAGCGCCGGCGCGGCGCAGGCGCTCGTGACGGCTCCCGTGCAGAAGAGCGTGATCACCGAGTCGGGCGTCGCGTTCTCGGGCCACACGGAGTTTCTCGCCGCGCTCACGGGCGCCGCGCGCCCGGTGATGCTGCTCGCGAGCAAGGCGCTGCGCGTCGCGCTCGCGACGACGCACCTGCCACTGCGCGCCGTGCCGGACGCGCTGCGAGCGGACGCGCTCGAAGAGCTACTGCGCGTGCTGCAGGCGGACCTCGTGCGGCGGTTCCGGATACCGCGGCCGCGCATTCTCGTGCTCGGCTTGAATCCGCACGCCGGCGAGAGCGGCACGCTCGGCGGCGAAGAGCGCGCGATCATCGAGCCCGTCGTACGCAAGCTCGCGGCCGAGGGCCTCGCCGTGAGCGGTCCGGTTTCCGCCGACACCGCGTTCACTCGCGACTCTCTCGCGCGCTGCGACGTGGTCGTCGCGATGTATCACGATCAGGGCTTGCCGGCGATCAAGGCTCTGTCGTTCGGCGAGGTCGTCAACGTCACGCTCGGCCTCCCGATCGTGCGCACTTCGGTCGACCACGGCACCGCGCTCGCGCTCGCGGGCACCGGCAAGGCGCGCGAGGCGAGCCTGCTCGCGGCCGTCGAGCTCGCGATCGAGCTTGCGCGCGCGTGAGAGCGCGCGTGCGAGCCAAGAAGCGGCTCGGCCAACATTTTCTTCACGACCCGGCGGTGCTCCGCCGCCTCGTCGACACGATCGCGCCCGCGGCGGGCGACCGGATGGTCGAGATCGGCCCGGGCTTGGGTGCGCTCACGCGGTTGCTGCTCGAGAAGCTCGAGCGCCTGGTCGCGATCGAGATCGACCGCGAGCTCGCCGCAGACCTGCCGCTGCGCGTCGGGCATCCCGAGCGGCTCGTCGTGCACACCGCCGACGCGCTCGAGTTCGACTTCGGCCGGCTCGCCGCGGGGCCTCACTCGCTGCGCGTCGTGGGCAACCTGCCGTACAACATCTCGACGCCGCTCCTGTTCCACCTGCTCGGGTTTGGCTCGGTGATCCGAGACATGCACGTGATGCTCCAGCGCGAGGTCGTCGAGCGTATGACGGCCGAGCCCGGCGGCAAGGAATACGGCCGGCTCACGGTCATGCTCGCGGCGGCGGCCGAGTGCGAGGCGTGCTTCGACGTGGGGCCCGGGGCGTTCGCGCCGCCGCCGAAGGTCTGGTCCACCGTCGTCCGAATCACGCCGCGCGCGCCGAGCTTCACGATCGCGGATCCGTCGCGCTTCGCGGCCCTCGTCGCGCACTTGTTCTCGATGCGCCGCAAGACGCTCGCGCGCTCTCTCAAGGGACGAGTCGGGCCTGAACGGATCGCGGCGCTCGGTATCGACCCGATGGCGCGCCCGGAGACGCTGACGCCCGCCGACTTCGCGAAGCTCGCCGCACTCGACGCCGAACCGTAACCGTTGTTAGTGTTCTTCCCGCGCTCCGGGAAGAACACTAACAACGGCTGAGCTATGGCGGTCTACGCGATCGGGGACATTCAGGGCTGCGGCGCCGCGTTCGACGCGCTGCTGCGCAAGCTCAAGTTCAGGCCGTCGCGCGACCGGCTCTGGCTCGTCGGCGACCTCGTGAACCGCGGTCCGGACTCGCTCCGCGTGCTGCGCCGGGTGATGGATCTCGGCCGCAGCGTTACCTGCGTGCTCGGCAACCACGACCTGCACCTGCTCGCGACCGTCGCGGGCAAGCGCGAGCTCTCGCCCGCGGACACGTTCGCGCACGTGCTCGCGGCGCCCGATGCCAAGCACATCATCGATTGGCTCCGGCATCGGCCGCTGCTGCATTACGACGCGCGCGCGCGTCGCGTCCTCGTGCACGCGGGCATTCCGCCGGTCTGGACCGTGCAGCAGGCGCGCGAGCAGGCGCGCGAGGTCGAAGGGCTGCTCCGCGGGCCGCGCTGGCGCGCGGCGCTGCGGACGATGTACGGCAACGAACCCGCGGCCTGGAGCCGCAAGCTCGACCGTCAGGACAGGCGCCGCTACACGATCAACGCCCTCACGCGGATGCGCTACTGCGACCGGCGCGGCCGCCTCGACTTCAAGGAATCCGGGCCGCCGGGCTCCCAGCCCAAAGGGCTCAAGCCGTGGTTCGACGTCGACGAGCGCCGTTCGCGCAACGTGCACGTCGTGTTCGGCCACTGGGCCGCGCTCGGGCTCATGCGCCGCGCCGACGTCACCGCGCTCGACAGCGGCTGCGTCTGGGGCGGCGCCCTCACGGCCGTCCGGCTGGACAAGCGCGCTAGGGCCGTCAGAGTCCATTGCACGGGCGCGATGCTGCGCGGCGACGGCCACTCCGAGCGCGGGCAGTCGTCGCGACGTCGCTAGTTTTCGGCATAATGCCCGACCGCGGCGCGGCCCGCCCCGGGGCCGAGGTGCGACGGAGGTGCGCCATGAGTCTGACGATGCCGTTCAAGCTCCTCGACTGGATCGACGACAACCGCGAGTACCTGAAGCCCCCGGTCTGCAACAAACAGATGTTCGAGAGCGGCGACTTCATCGTGCAGGTCGTTGGCGGTCCGAACGTGCGCACCGACTATCACCTCGACGAGGGCCCGGAGCTCTTCTACCAAGTCGAAGGCGAGATGCTGCTCAAGACCGTGCAGGATGACGCGCTCGTCGACATCCCGATCGGCGAGGGGGAGATCTTCCTGCTGCCGCCGCGCGTGCCGCACTCGCCGCAGCGCTTCAAGGACACGGTCGGGATCGTCGTCGAGCGCAAGCGCGCGCCGCACGAGCTCGACGGCTTCATGTGGTTCTGCCCGAAGTGCGGGAACAAGCTCTACGAGGAGTTCATGCACGTCGCCGACATCGTCAAAGACTTGCCGCCGGTGTTCGACCGGTTCTACGCGAACGCGGCCGCGCGCACCTGCAAGCGCTGCGGCAACGTGATGCCGCCGAGGTAGCGCGTGCTGCGGCGCGACTTCGACGGCGGCGCGGCGGGCGCGCGTGCGCTCGACGCGGCCGACGAGCTCGCGCACTTGCGTTCGCGCTTCGCGCTGCCGAAAGACGGCCGCCGCACGCTGACCTACCTCTGCGGCCACTCGCTCGGGCTCATGCCGCGCGCCGCGCCGCGTGCGGTCGCCGCGGAGCTCGAGCGTTGGGCCGAGCGCGGCGTCGAGGGCCACTTCGCGGACCCGAAGGCGCGCGGCGCCCGAGCGCCCGACGCGGCCGCGGCGGGCTGGTTCGACTATCACGAGCGCTTCAGCGCGCCGCTCGCGGCGCTCGTCGGCGCGCGACGCGACGAGGTCGTGGCGATGAACACGCTCACGGTGAACCTGCACCTGATGCTCGTGAGCTTCTTCCGACCCACGAAGCGGCGCTACAAGATATTGATCGAACGCGACGCGTTTCCGTCGGACCGTTACGCGGTGCAGTCGCAGCTGCGCTTCCACGGCCTCGACCCGCGCGACGCGCTGCTCGAGCTTGGATCCCGCCGCGGCTCGTGGGAGCTCGACCGCGAGCGCTTCGACGCGCTGCTCGCGGACGAGGGCGAGCGGATCGCGTTGATACTCCTGCCCGGCGTGCAGTACTTGAGCGGCGAGCGGCTCGACGTCGGCGCGCTCACCGCGGCCGCGCGCCGCCAAGGCTGCGCGATCGGGTTCGACCTCGCGCACGCGATCGGCAACGTGCCGCTCGCGCTGCACCGCGACGGGCCGGACTTCGCCGTCTGGTGCAGCTACAAGTACTTGAACGCGGGACCCGGCGCCGTCGGCGGCTGCTTCGTGCACGAGCGCGCGGCCGCCGCGGCCGCGCTGCCGCGCTTCGAGGGTTGGTGGGGTCACGACGTGCGGCGGAGGTTCCTCATGGAGCCCGAGTTCGCGCCGCTGCGCGGCGCCGAGGGCTGGCAGCTCAGCAACCCGCCGATCCTGTCGCTCGCGCCGCTCGCGGCGTCGCTCGAGCTGTTCGCCGAGGCCGGGTTCACGCGTCTGCGGCGCAAATCGGAGGCGCTCACGGCCTATCTCGTCCACCTGCTCGAGCGGGAGCTCGGCGGACGCGCGCGGATCCTCACGCCGTCGAGCCCGGACCGGCGCGGCTGCCAAGTCGCGCTGCAGCTCGAGCCCGCCCCGCGCAGCCCGACCCGCTTCGCGGCGCGCCTGCGCGCCGCGGGCGTGGTCGCGGACTGGCGGCCGCCGAGCGTGCTGCGGCTCGCACCCGTGCCGCTCTACAACCGATTTCGCGACGTGCACGCGGCCGTGCGGGCGCTCAAGCGCGAGCTCGACGGGTGAGCGCGCCGGCGGCCGGACGCATCGCGATCGTCGGCGGCGGTCCGTGCGGCAGTCTGCTCGCGATCTTGCTCGCGCGCCGCGGCTTCGAGCCCGTCGTCGTCGAGCGCGGCCCGCCGTTCACGGCTGAGCAGGGCGGCGGCCGCTCGATAAACCTCGCGCTCGCGGCGCGCGGGATAGACGCTCTGCGCCGGGCCGGAATCGACGCTTACGTGCGCGAGCTCATGATCCCGATGCGCGGCCGGATGATCCACGATCCGAAAGGCGGGCAGCGCTTCCTCCCGTACGGGCAGCGCGCGACGGAGGAGATCTACTCGGTGTCGCGCGCGGCGCTCAACGTGCTCCTCCACCGGCTCGCGGCCGAGCGGCACGGCGTCGAGTATCGCTTCCACACGCGCTGCGTCGACGTCGACGCGGCGACCGGCGACGCGATCGTCGAGGCCGGGGGCGACCGAACCCGACTCGACGCGGACGTCGTGTTCGCGGCCGACGGCGCGGGCTCGGAGGCGCGCCGCGCGCTCACAGCCGCGGGCGTGATCGAGACCCACGAGCAGCTGCTCGACCACGGCTACAAGGAGCTGACGATCCCGGCGGGTCGCGACGGCGAGTTTGTGCTCGAGCCGGGTGCGCTCCACATCTGGCCGCGCGGCGGGTTCATGCTGATCGCGTTGCCGAACCCGGATCGCAGCTTCACCGCGACGCTCTTTCTGCCGCACGAAGGCGAGAACTCGTTCGCGGCGACCGGCGAGCGCGAGGTCGACGCCTTCTTCCGGCGCGAGTTCGCGGACACCGTGCCGCTGATCCCGGCGCTGCATCGCGACTACGTGTCCCACATGACGGGCGTGCTCGGCACGGTGAGTTGCCGGCCCTGGAGCCGCGGCAAAACTCTGTTGATCGGCGACGCGGCGCACGCGATCGTCCCGTTCCACGGCCAGGGCATGAACGCGGCCTTCGAGGACTGCGTCGTGCTCGACCGGCTGCTCGAGCAACGCGCGGCGGACGGCTCCGGCGATTGGCCACAGCTGTTCGCGGACTTCGAGCGACTGCGCTCGCCGAACACTCGCGCTATCGCCGAGATGGCGATCGAGAACTACCAGGAGATGCGCGACGAGGTCCGCGACGCGAAGTTCGAGCTCCGCGCGGCGCTGTCCTTCGAGCTCGAGCGGCGGTTCCCGGGCCGCTTCGTCCCGCGTTACTCGATGGTGATGTTCCACCCGGATATCTCGTACGCCGAGGCGCAGCGCCGCGGCGTCTTGCAGGCGCGGATCGTGCGCGAGCTGACGGCGAGCGCGGACACGCTCGCGGGCGTCGACTTCGCGCGCGCGGCGAAGCTCGTCGAGACGGAGCTTTAGAATTTTTCGGCGGACTCGTGCCGAAGCTCGGCGAGCGAGCCGGACGTTAGTGCGGGATGACGGGCAAGATCAGCTGCGAGGCGTGACGTGCGTCCGTGTAGATCGTGTTCTCGGCGACTCGCCACCGCCGGTTGTCGTTGAGCGGCTCACCCGTGTTCGGATTGACGTCGAAGCGCGGAAAGTTGCTGCTCGAAACATCGAGCCGGATTCGGTGTCCTCGCTGGAACACCAACGACGTGGGGTACATCTCGATCTCGAACTCGTACGGCTTGCCGGGCTCGACCAGCTCCTCGTGGTCGAGGTTGTTGCGATAACGCGCGCGGACGATTCCGTCCGCCACATTGAGATCGACGCCCGACGGATAGTCCGCGTTCGGCGGATAGACGTCGATGAGCTTCACCGTGAAATCGGTGTCACGCGCGTCCGTGGAGGCCCAGAGCTTCACCACGAGACGACCCGTGACCTCCAAGTCGGCCGAGAGCGACGGAGTTTGAAAGACCACGATGTCGTTGCGTGCCGAGAGCGGCTTGGTGTCGGTCGTCAGCCAGAAATCCGTGCGGCCACGCTGGTCGGCGGCGCCCTGGAACATAAGACTCCCTTGGGATGAAACGTTGCCGCCGAGCGTAGGCACGGGACTGCGCGGGTCGAACACGTAAGACGTGGACGGCTCCGCCAGCGGCGCCTGCGTCGAGAGAGAGCCATTGGCGTGCAGGAAGTACGGTGTGTAGACGGTCCGCGCGAGCGGCCACTCGTGCTCGTCCCGCCAGCGGCCTCCCACGAAGATCCGACCTTCCGCAGTCTTGTGGGCATCGCCGCCGCCCATCACGTAGATGCGCACTGGCGGCTCGCGGTCGACGCCGTTGTCGATGTCCTTGAGCCAACGGTCGAACCAACGCCGCTGGAACTCCGCGAGATCGAGCGCCGCCTCAGCCGTGAATTGCGCTTCGCCGGCAGACGACTGACCCTCACCGCTATGAATCCACGGACCGATGATCAAGCGCTGCAGACTCTTCTTTGCGCCCGCCAGTTTCACGAAGTTCAGATTGGCGACCGGAGTCCCCCAGGAGTCGTACCAGCCGGTGACGTGGTAAGCCGGGATGTCCTTGTATTCGTTGACGTGATCGACGACGCTCGCGCCACTGTCCCGCCAGAAGGAGTCGTTCGCTCCGTGGCCCATGGCCTCGATGAGCCACGACTCGTAGTCCGGCGCGAGCTTCAGCGGGGTGGTGCCTGCGCGCAGCGGCAGGCTCCGCGCGTAGCTTTGCACTTGGCCGCCCAAGTCGACGAGCGCACGGGCCGCAAGCGGATCGCCCGCTGCGCGAGCGGCCGCGGCGAGGGCATCTGGCGTGCCGTAGGCATTGCCGAACGTCAATACCCAGTTGAGCCAGCGCAGTTCGAACGCTCCGTGGTGCCGCATCCCGTATAGACCGAGGTCCGACATCGCATTGCGAGGAATCATGGCCAGCACATGGGGCGCCCCGGCAATCGCGAGCGCGTGCTGCGTGCCACCCTCATAGGACGTGCCCGCCGTGCCGATCTTCCGATTGGACCAGCTCTGGTTCCCGATCCACTGCGCCGTATCGAAACCGTCCGCCGGATCGTCGCGCAACGGGCGCCAGCGGCCTTCGGACTGGTAGCGGCCCCGCACGTCCTGCACGACCACGACGTAGCCGAGCGGTACGAACGTCCGCGCGAGCTCGGGCGCGCGAACGCCCTTGTCGTAGGGCGTACGGATGAGGATCACGGGAAACCTTCCCTCGGCGGGCTTGCCCTCGTGACCAGGGCGGATGATATCCGTCGCGAGCCGGACGCCGTCGCGCATGGGCACCATGACGTCTTTTGGGGTGAGTATCTCGAAAGCCGCGACGTTCGAGGGTGCTGGCGCGCTGGTCTGGCTCCAGGCCACGCTAGAGACTAACCAGAGCAGCGTCGCACGTATCGGACAGCGAAAGCTCTTCATGGTCGCATCCTGACCTGCTCGCACGACAACCTCAAGACGGGGCCGTGCCATCGGCAGAGCACTCCCGTTGCCGCTGAACCGCCTCGAACGTGTCGCTCGGCCACGCCTTGCAAACCGAGGCCGCGGCGTTCTCTACTATCCGCCGAGCGCGCCTTTCGCGCGCATCGACAATTCACTCGGGGGACTCTCGATGACCGACGAAACGACAGCGCGGGGAATCGCGACGCGAACTTGGAGCGCGGCGGCCACCTTGACGTGCGTCTCTGCGCGGCGCGGCGCGGCCTGTGCGCTGGCTCTTGCGGCCCTCGTGGGCGCCACGCCCGCGACCGCGCAGACGTCGGCCGACTGCCCGCTCGGGCGCAACCTGTTGCTCGTCAACGGCCGCATCCACACGATGGACGCGGCCGACAAGGTCGTCTCGAGCCTGCAGACCGAGGGCAATCGCTTCTCGATCGTCGGGGGCAAGACTCAGCCGGGGTCGTGCACGCAGCGCATCGATCTGCGCGGGCGCACGGTCGTGCCCGGAATCATCGACAACCACAACCATATCGTGCTGCTGGGCCTTCGGCCTGGCCACGACACGCGGCTCGAGAACGCGGACTCGATCGCGGCCGTGCTCGCGACGATCGCGGCGAAGACGAAAGAATTGCCGGGCGGCCAATGGATCACGTCGATCGGGGGCTTCGACATCAACCAGTTCACGCCGCCGCCCGCGGCGCCCCGCTTCCCGACGCTCGCCGAGCTCGACTCCGTGGCGCCGAATCATCCGGTCTATATCCAGCAGTCGTTCGCGGGCCCGTCCGTGACCAACAGCCTCGGCAAGGCGTTCTTCGCGAGCAAGGGCATCGAGGTCGGCGCGGACGGCTCGCTCGCGGGCGGGTTCCAGACGCCGAACCCGACGACGCGCGCGCTGTACGCGCTGCGGCAAATGCAGACGCTCGACGACATGAAGCGCGGCACGCAGGACGCGATGCGCTACGCCGCGAGCCTCGGCGTCACCACGCATCTCGACGAGGGCGCGTTCCCGGCCGCCGGCAACGACACCGATGGCGCCGCCCACGCCGACGAGTACCACGTCTACGACGCGCTGCTCGCGCTCTATCACGAAGGCCTGCTCACCAACCGCTACCGGCTCGACTTCCTGCACATGGAGGACGATCCGGGCACACCGCACCTGAAGGCGCGCCTCGCGAACGTGTTCCCGAAGTACGGCGCGGACATGCTCAAGACCGTCGGCATCGGCGAATTCACGGCCGGCAACAGCGCGATCATCGGCGCCGCGAGCCCGACGTGGGAGAACGGCACGCGGCTCGTCGCACAGGCCGGCTGGCGCAACGAGAACCACTCGCTCACGGCGGCCGATTTCAAGGTCATCATCGACGGCTGGGAGAGGATCAACGCGTCGCTCCCGGCGCCCGGCATCACGAAATCCCGCTGGGTGGTCGCGCACGTGCCGTTCATCACGCGCGAGTACGCCGACAAGCTCAAGGCGCTCGGCGGCGGCGTGAGCGTGCTCGGCGGCTGGCGCTACATCAGCGGCACCGCGCAGCAGAACGGGCCGCCGTTCAAGATGCTCAAGGACGCCGGAATTCCGATGGGCATGAGCTCCGACGGCATGCAGATCTCCCCGCTGAACCCGTGGCTCGGCCTCTACTACGTCGTGACCGGCAAGAACGCGCGCGGCGAGCTCATCAACGCCGGGCAGACGCTCGAGCGCAACGAAGCGCTGCGTCTGTACACGGCCGCGAACGGCTGGTTCCTTGGCGAAGAAGGACTGATCGGCACGATCGAGCCCGGCAAGTACGCGGACCTCGTCGTGCTCTCGAGCAACTACTTCGACGCGAAGGCGACGCCCGACGAGGCGATCAAGAAGATCCGCTCGCTGCTGACGGTCGTGGACGGCCGGATCGTCCACGGCGATCCGGGTAAGCTCTAGGCTCGTGTGGCGCGCTAGCGCAGCGCTTCGATGATCTCGCGCACCTTCGGATTCTGCATGAGAGCCACGATCTTGGCGTTGTGCATCAGCGCGTCGTAATCGCCCGCGGCCATCGCCTTCATGACTTCCGGATCGGCGAGGACCGCGAGCACCGCGGGGTTGCTTTGCAAGGCCAGTACGGTCGCGAGCAGTTTGGGATCCGCGACGATTTGGGACTTCGCGGCGTCGAGCGCATCGGCCCCCGGTGAAGGTCCGTTTGCCGGTTGCCCGGGCCCGGCCGTGCTGGGCGGCTTGCCGCTCTCGTCGATGGAGCTCACGTCTTGTGCGCGCACGTGCAGCGTGCCGACCGCGGCCGTCTCGATGGTATAGACGCCGTCCTGCAGCGACTTCACCTCGCCCCGGATCACGGTGCCGTCGCGCAGCACGACCGTCGCGGCAGACGACACCCCGCAGCACGCGAGCCAGCTCGCGACGAGGAACGAGCGAGCGACGGCCGTCGAACCGCTCACGCGAACAGGATCCAGCAGAGCAGCGCGCCGACGACCGTCATCGACAACCCCCACGCGAGCATCTGGTTGAAGAGGCGCCGGCTCTGCTCGCCCGTGGGCACGCCCGCGATGCAGAGCGCGCCGATCGTCGACAGCGGCGACACGTCGACCAAGTGACCCGCGACGTTCATCGTGGACGCGATCGCGAGCGCGTTGCCGCCGCCGAGCTTCTCGATGAGCCCCGGCACCGTCGGCAGGAACGCGGGCAGCACGACGCCCGACGTGCTCGAGTACGCGGACACGAGGCCGATGATGAAGCCGAGGAACGGGATCACGGTCGCCTGCGTCGCGACGCTCGACAGCAGGTTCGTGAAGATGTCCATGCCGCCGGTCTTCTCGAGCAAACCGATGAGAACCGTGACGCCGCAGACCATGAGGATCGTGCCCCACGGCATCTTCTTGATCGCGTCGTGGTCGTCGGCCGCGCGCAGAAGCGAGAGCAGCACCGCGGCCGCGAACGCGGCCATGCCGATGTTGAACCGGCCGAAGATCACGCCGAGGATCAGCGCGCCGATCATCCCGAGCGTGATCGCCTGGTGCCGGTCGAGCTTTTGCACGGGCTCGGCCGCCATCTCGACGCGGTCCGCGCGCACGAGCAGCTTGCCGCCGCCGAACAGCAGATACGCTCCGAACGCGACGATCGCGTGCGCCAGCATGTTCATGAGCCACGAGTAGACCTCGTGGCCGCCGAGCCCGATCCGGTTCATGAGCCCGCTCACGATGATGCCGGTCGGCGCGATCGGCGACAGCGAGGCCGAGTTGCAGCCGTTGCCGACCATGATCGCCATCAGGAACGGCGAGATGTTCATGCGCAGCGCGGTCGCCATCGCCATCGGCGCGAGCAGGCCGGTCGTCGCGATGTTGCCCGGGCCCGCCGACGCGAGCGCGGCGCCGAGCGCAAAGTACATGATCGGCACGAGCCCGACGCGGCCGCGGCACAGACGCACCGCGTTGTGCGCGACGATGTCGAGCGTGCCGTTCACGCGCGCCTGGCTGAACAGCAGCGTGACGCCCGCGAGCGTCAGGAACAGGTCGATCGGGAAACCGGCCGTGACCTCGCGCAACGGCATGTGACCGAAATACACGCCGATGACCCACGCGAGCGCGATCGCGAGCAGGCCGACGTTCAGCCGCGAGGTGCAGCTCAGCACGATCGCGAGCGCGAGGGCGCCGAGCGTCAGGGCTCCGAGGCTCATCGTCAGGGCCGGCAGTCCATCAGTCCGTGATCTTCGGGTGCGGCGTTTGCGAGACGTCCGCCGAGACGTCCTCGTGACCGTGCACGAGGATGCCCTGGCCCAGCTTCGAGTTCCAGAGGCCGTAGGCGAAGTACAGCAACACGCCGCCGATGAGGTAGACGATGAAGAAGTTGCGCGTGGCCGGCTGCGCGACGAGCGACATGAGCAGGAACAGGCACATCACGGCGCCGAGCACCGGCGTCACGGGGAAGAGCGGGGTCTTGAACGCGCGGGGCACTTCCGGACGAACGTAGCGCAGATAGATCACCGTGAAGCAGACGATCGCGAACGCGAGCAGCGTGCCGACGTTCGTGAGGTCGGCCAGAGCGTCTAGAGACATGAAGCCGGCGAAGCCGGCCGCGAGCACGCCGACGAGCAGCGTGTTGATCCACGGCGTCTTGAACTTCGGGTGGACGCGCGCGAACAGCGGCGGGATGAGCCCGTCGCGGGCCATCGCGTAGAAGATCCGTGTCTGCCCGTAGAGCAGCACGAGCATGACCGAAGACAGGCCGCAGATCGCGCCGATCTTCACGAGCACGGCGAACCACGGCAACCCGATCTGGTTCACGGCCTTGGCGATCGGCGCCGGATCGTTCAGATCCGTGTACGGCACGATCCCGACGAGCACGC
>Ga0335085_10012478_pt1 | contig 12520 bp, 14 predicted proteins | sample Lox_Sample_45_FD_206712 | JGI IMG/M metagenome (GOLD analysis project Ga0335085, IMG submission 206712) | Soil microbial communities from Loxahatchee National Wildlife Refuge, Florida, United States - Lox_Sample_4.5 | ecosystem: Environmental > Terrestrial > Soil > Wetlands | place: USA...
AGTGAACTGGAAGCGCAGACCCTCGCTCTTGCCGATCCAGTTCTTCTGCATCAGCCGGACTTTTTCCGGCCAGCGGTCGAGCGTATCCAGACCCCCCAGCAATTCGTCGGCGAATTGGGTGATGCGGAAGAACCATTGCGACAGCTTGCGCCGTTCCACCACCGCGCCCGAGCGCCAGCCGCGCCCGTCTATCACCTGCTCATTGGCGAGCACGGTCATGTCCACAGGGTCCCAGTTCACATCGGCTTCATGGCGATGAACGAAACCGGCCTCAAAGAAATCCAGGAACAGCTTCTGTTGCTGGTGATAATAGGCCGGATCGCAGGTGGCGAATTCGCGCGCCCAGTCCAGCGACAGGCCCATCATCTTGAGCTGCTCGCGCATGGCGGCGATGTTTTCGTAAGTCCAGTCGCGGGGCGACACGCCCTTGTCGCGCGCCGCATTCTCGGCCGGAAGGCCAAAGGCATCCCAGCCCATGGGATGCAGCACATTATAGCCTTGGGCGCGGCGGAAGCGAGCGATCACATCGCCCATGGTATAATTGCGCACGTGGCCCATATGGATGCGCCCCGACGGATAGGGGAACATCTCCAGGACGTAGCATTTGGGCTTGTCGCTATGGCCGGGCGTGGCGAACAGCGCGCGCGCCTCCCATTCCGCCTGCCAGTGCTTCTCGGATTCCTTGGCGTTGTAACGCGCCATGTCCTTCAGCCCGACTGGCCCAGCGTGGCCAGGCGCAATTCCCGGGCGCGGGTCAGGATGGAGTCTTCCAGCTTGTGCGCGGTGTCGGGGCTGGGCGCGGCGTCCTGCCAGACATTGCCGTTGCGTACCTGGCGGAACACCACCACTTTGAGCGCATCGGCGCGCAGCGCCCTATCCATGATGTAGATCGTGACCTTCAGCCGCTCATTCGGGCTGTTGGGGGCGACGTACCATTCGGAGATGATCACTCCGCCAAAGGGATCGGCCGAGACCAGCGGCAGAAAGGACAATGTGTCCAGCGAGGCGTGCCAGAGATAAGAGTTGACGCCCAGGGTCATGCGGGTCGAACCGCTGGAAATATTGCTGGCGCCGCTATCCATGTCCCGCGTCCCGTCATTGGACGAGCCGCAGCCGGCCAGGACCAGCGCACACAAAAGGGCAGGCAGAACGCGCATCTTTAGGTCTTTTCCTTAAGAGTGGCAGCATCAGGGTGCGCCATGGATGGGCTTATACCGGCGAGGTGGGGCTGGCGCAACGGCAGGCCGCTTGCGCACCGGGCTCAACTTTGGCTTATCTCGGAAGGACTTAAGGGATCTGGCCGTGCGAGACTGCCCATTGCGAGTTGGAAAGGCGCTGTGGCTAGCCGCACTGGGCCTGTCCGCCCCGGCCCAGACGGCCGCCATGGCGCAGGTTTTGCGGCCTTTGTCCTGGCCGGTTGGCGAGGCCCAGCTGAACCTGTCCGGCGAAGCCGGCGGAGCCCTGTTCAATCCCAACCAACCCGGCTGGAGCGGTGCCCAGGCCAGCGGCGATGTCCGGTTCATGCCAGAACTCCGGCGCGACTATGACAGCGGTTTGGGGCTGGCCCTGGACGGCACGTTTGCGGCGGAAGACCCGCTGTCCCGCGGCCGCTATGATGGCGATGTCATCGAAAGGTTGGCGGGCGAGCTGCGCACCGGGCTGGGCAAGCTGGAAATCGGCATCACCGATGGCGCCGGTTATGACCTGGCAGTGAGCGGGCCGAAAGTGGATCCGGGCGTGTCGCTGGACGATCCGCGCACCACCTTTTACCGCGATCCGACGACCCATCGCGCAGTGACCGACATCTTTGCCCTTCGCACCGAAGTGGGCGCCTCGTCCAATTATGCCAAATTCGCCTATACCAGCCCCGCGCTGTTCGGCGTGCAGCTGGCATTGTCATTCGCACCCAGCCAGGCCAAGGAACTGCCGTTCCTGAACGCCGGGCCGCATCTCAATGGCCGGCAGGCGGATATCTGGGAAGCCGCGGTGCGCTATGAGACGGATTTGGGGCCGGCATCGCTTTCGGCCTATGGCGCGACCGCGGAGGGCCGCGCCGAACACAAGCTGCCGGGACAGGAAGGGGTCAGCGATCTGGGCGCCGGCGCTAGGATTGATTATCCGGTGAATGAGGGCATCGCCCTGTCGCTGGGCGGTTCATACCGGCAGAGCAACGCCCATGCCTTCGGTGTCAACCAGGCCTATCAGGCAGGAACCACGCGCGCCGGTTATGTCTCGACCGCGCTGAGCTACCGGAATTGGATGGCAGGGCTGGAATATGGCAATGGCATCGCCGATGCCGTGACGGGCGCACCGCGGCTGGCACAAGACGGTCTGGAAGCGTCGCTGGGTTATTCGGTGAGCGCCAGCGCCAGCATCAGCAGCGGCTGGCAGCATCTGACCTATTCGCGGGCCAGCGGGACGTTTTTTAACGGTCTGCCGCTGCTCAAGCTTGATGCCTTCTATCTGCATGTCAATTTCAAAACGTCAGAGCAGTGAACTTATCGCAGCAATTCCGCTGAAAGCCGGCGCCAGCAGCGCGGCGTTGCGTGCGGTAATCCCGCCCAGTGCATAGACCGGCACCGGGGCGCGCGCGGCAATGAAGGCTGCGCGCAGGGGCGTGAGAGGTCTTGCGCTTCGGTGGCTGGCCGTGGCGAAAACCGGCGAGAGGAACACCGCATCGAGCCCATGCGCTGCCATCAAGGGTTTCAACGAATGGGCGGACGAGGTGATGATCCAATGGCGATGACGGGCGCGCCAGTGCAGCGCTTCCTTCATGCGCCGTTCCGGCAGATGCAATCCTGCCGCGCCGATAGCCTGCGCCAGTGCCGGGTCGTCGGCGATCAGCAGACGGGCAATGCCGTACAGGTCTTCCGCTAATGCGCGCCGCTGCTTTGCCTCCCGAGCGCGTATCACCACAAGACTTCCTGGCGGTAGCCGCTGGGCCGCAGCGGCCCAATCGGCGGCACGGTCATCGGTCATCAGGACTAGGGGCATGGAGCATCGGCCAGGCGAGCGCGGCGATGCCGTCGGACGTGCGACCGCTGAGAGATTCGGATTGAGATACGCCGGGCTGCGACGCAGCGCATTGAGACTAGAGTGGCGGATTGCTAGGTTCGAAATCATGTCGATTGCAGAGAATCTCGCGGACATTCTGGCGCGCATCGAAGCGGCACGGAAGACCGCGATCAAGCCTGCGCCTGTGACCCACCTGGTGGCCGTGTCCAAGACGGTGCCGCAGTCGGGCATTCGCGAAGCCTTGGCCGCCGGTCAGCGCCTGTTCGGCGAGAATCGGGTGCAGGAAGCGCAAGCCAAATTTCCGCCGCTGAAAGCGGAATTCCCCGATCTGGAATTGCATCTGATCGGGCCGCTCCAGACCAACAAGGTTAAGGGTGCGGTGGCGCTTTTCGATTGTATTGAGACGCTGGACCGGAGCAACCTGGCCGAGGCGTTAGCGGCGGAGCGCGACAAGGCTGGTCGCTGTCCCCGCCTGTTCCTGCAGGTCAATACCGGCGAGGAGCCGCAAAAGGCGGGCGTGCTGCCGGGCGAGGCCGCAGTGCTGATCGCGCATGTCCGCCAGCTGGAATTGCCGTTGGACGGCTTGATGTGCATTCCGCCCCTGGAAGACGATGCTGCGCCGCATTTTGCCTTTCTGGCCAAGCTGGCCCGCGATCACGGCCTTTCCAATCTCAGCATGGGCATGAGCGGTGATTTCGAGCTAGCGGTGAAATTCGGGGCGACCCATGTGCGGGTCGGCACCGCGATATTTGGCGCGCGTCAGTCTATGACCATCTGATCGCCAGGCTGAAGCTGCGCAATCGCGGCGCGCGCATCGTCAAGGGCCAGCGCGATACAGCCCTGGGTGAAATCATAATCAGGCTTCGCCAAATGCAGGAAAATGGCGCTGCCTTTGCCGGGCACTGCCGGATTGTCATTATAGCCCAGTACGGCGACCAGGTCGTAAAGATGGTCCTCGCGCCACATCGCTTCGCTGCTAGCCGGATAGGGACGCTTTACCAGCCGGTTGTAGTTCGGATCGTCCGGCGCGTCGCACCAGCCATCGTCTCTTGCAATGGCGCGCAGCGGCAAGACCGTGACCGGCCTGGGGATGCGGTCGGCGCGATAAAAAATCTCCCGCACAGGAAAGCTACCCCTGGGCGTTATGCCGTCGCCTTCGCCGGTCTTGATGCCGATGCCCGACGGCCCAATGGCGGCGCGCCGTTTGGCTTGGCCCCAGTCGAGCCATGCGCCATCCTTGCCGGATGTGACGGTGAGATTCATGTCGGCGAAGATATAGCTTCAGTTGATGCTGGCGAAAACCGGTGCTTGAGCCGGCCCCGCCAGGGCGCGGCGATAGGCGTCGAGCGCGCGGGCGGCCATGTCGCCGGTTATGCCCTTGGCGGACAGCGCCGCGGAGAAGGACAGGATGCCGGGCGTGACGGCTTGCGCCGAAGCGACCGTCGGGGCAGGCGATGGCAAGGCGGGCGTGTCCGAAGAAGGCAGCGACTGGGCCAGGGTAATGGTCGGCGCCGCGATCTGGGCGACGCGGCTGGCCGAATCGCCCTTGAACCAGGAGACCACCGTGTCTTCGACGCTTTTGCCGGTGAAGCCCTCAAATGCCAGATCGGCGACGGAACTCACCGCACCCCACAGGCCGCCATAAAGTGTGTCGCCTGCGATCTTGTCCACCGCGCCGATATGCTCGCCGGTAATGGCCCGGTAGATGGTGCCGATCACCGGCAGATGCTGCAGCGGGTTGATCACGTCCAGCAAGTGATGGAAGAAGTCTTCGTGCGCCGTGCCACTCGTGCCCGCAGTTCCAGTGGCCGCAGAGCTGGTGGCGGAACTCGAACTGATCTTCTCCGCCTGCGGCGAAGGCGAAGGCATCATGGCGTGATATTCGGCGCTGTAATAGCTCATTTGCCCTGTCGCGAAGCAATCTCCGCGCCAGAATTTTTCCGCACTATTGCTGGAATTTCATCCGCCGGCGGACAGGTCTGACCGGCAAGATTTGCCGCATCGCCATTTCCCACGCTAATGTCGGTCACCCCGATACCAACGAACCGCCACAGATGCCGACCCGAATCCTTTTGGCCGAAAGTGACGACGTCCTGCGCGACAGCCTTGTCGAGCAGTTTGAAAATGAAGGTTACGATGTCATCGCCGCGGCCGATGGCGAGGCGGCGCGGCTTGCCGCCCGCGAACCGCTGGCATTTGCCATCATCGGCCTGGGCGAATCCGTTGCCGCCAATTTGCGCGAACAGGGCCTTAATTGTCCCCTGCTTTTGCTATGCGACGGCGACAGCCAGACCGCGCAGCCTTTCATCGCCAAGCCCTTCCGCTTTTCCGCCCTACTGGCTCGGTTGCATGGACTGAATAGCCATCAAGGCGCGGGCGACGGCCAGGTGGTGAAGATCGGGCCCTATACCTTCCATCCGTCGGCCAAGCTGTTGCAGTCCGAAGGCCGCAAGGTGCGGCTGACCGAGAAGGAAACCAATATCCTGAAGTTCCTGCATGCCAGCGCTGGAACCGTGCCGCGCGACATCCTTCTGCACGAAGTATGGGGCTATGGTCCGGCGGTCGCCACCCACACGCTGGAAACCCACATCTACCGGCTGCGCAAAAAAATCGAACAAGATCCAGCGCGCGCGCAGATCCTTTTAACCGAAGATGGCGGCTATCGGCTGTCGGCCTGATCCTCACGCGTCCCAAATCGAGAAGGTTTGTTTAATAGCCGTTAACTACATGGCCCTAGAACAGGCCGATGGGAACAAGGCCCACAAAACCAGCTTCTCACAGGCCTTCGCCAGGCACAATTCGGTCAGGCCCAGCGCGGCCTTCAAAGCCCAAACCCAAAGCGACCTGGCCCTATGTGCTTGTGATGCTCTTCGCCTGGGGCCTGATCTTTGGCGGATTGTTCTTCTCGCATTTTCTCTCCAGCCTGCCCGATGTCGGCAATCTGATGATCGCCGGTCCGTCCCAGGACGTGACCATTGTCGATGACCATGACCGCTTGATCGCGCGCCGCGGCCTGACTCAGGGCGCCATGGTGCGGGTGCAAGACCTGCCCGCCTACGTGCCTAACGCCTTCATCGCTATCGAGGACCGGCGCTTTCGCTCGCATATGGGCATTGATCCCATCGGCCTCACACGCGCTGCAATTGAAAACATGCTCAATGGCCATGTGGTGCAGGGTGGTTCCACCCTGACCCAGCAACTGGCCAAGAATCTGTTCCTCAGTCCCAGCCGCACGCTCGACCGCAAGATCCAGGAAGCCATGCTAGCGCTCTATCTGGAGTCGCGTTATTCCAAGAACCAGATCCTCACGCTCTATCTCAATCGCGTCTATTTTGGCGCCGGCGTTTTCGGCATCGAAGCGGCAGCGGAGAAATTCTTCGGCAAGCATGCGAGCGAGTTGAACCTAACGGAAGCGGCGATGATCGCGGGCAGCGTCAAGGCGCCGGCGCGCTACAATCCCCTCTCTGACATGGATGCAGGCCTTGAGCGCGCCAAGGTGGTGCTGGCCGCCATGCAAGATGCCGGCTTCATCGACGCCAACACCTTCAATCTTGCGGAAACGACCCGGCCCCGCGTGGTGCGCGCCAACGGCACGCCGGGTTCCGGCTTTTTTGCCGACTGGATCATGGCGCATTTGAGCGATTATGTCGGCGCCACCAGCGAGCCGTTGATCGTGGAGACCAGCTTCGACCTCGATGCCCAGACCATGGCCGAGCGCGCGGTAACCCAGGGTCTGGCCACGGAAGGCCAGAAGTTCAACGCAAACCAGGCAGCCCTGGTGGCGATGACGCCCGACGGCGCGGTGCGCGCTATGGTGGGCGGCCGCGATTATGGCGGCTCGGGCTTCAACCGCGCCACCGATGCGGTGCGCCAGCCGGGTAGCGCCTTCAAGCCCTTCGTCTATCTGACTGCGCTGGAACACGGCCACAGAATCGACGAAATGGTCAATGACGGGCCGGTGGACATTCACGGCTGGAAACCCACCGATTATGAAGGTCATTTCAAGGGGCGCATTCCGCTGATCGAAGCCTTTGCGGATTCCTCCAACTCGGTCTCCGCCCAACTCACCGCCGAATTGGGTCCGCCCGAGGTAGTGCGCACGGCGCGCCGGCTGGGCATCGTGTCGCCGCTGTCCGCCGTCGCCTCGCTGGCGCTGGGCACGTCGGGCGTCACGCCTTTGGAATTGACCGGCGCCTATGCCACCATCGCCAATGGCGGCTATGCCGCCCAGCCTTTTGGCGTGGTGCGCATCAGGACCCGCTCGGGCCAGATCCTCTACGAACATCGTCCGCCCGCGGCCACCGAAGTGATCAGCGCCGATAACGATTTTCAGATGACTCGGCTGATGAGCGAAGTCACCGCCAGCGGCACCGGCAAGGCGGCGCGGCTGGATGACCGTCCCACCGCCGGCAAGACCGGCACGACCCAGGACTTTCACGATGCCTGGTTTGTCGGCTTCACTGCCGACCTGGTGTGCGGTGTATGGGTCGGCAATGACAATAATGCGCCCATGACCAAAGCGACCGGCGGCACGCTGCCGGCTCATCTTTTCCACTCCTTCATGAGCGATGCTGAGCAAGGCCTGCCCGTGCGGCCGCTGGTCGGCGCCGCGCTGGTGGCCGACGCCGTCCCGGCGGCGGACCAGCCTAAGCCTGTATCCGACGACAAGTCGAAGCCGGACACGTTTCAGAAACTGCTGAACGGTCTATTCGGCGGGACGTAAGTCAGGTTGCCCGATCTGTCATAGCTCAGGTCGACTCCGCCGACACTTCGTTGCGACGCCTTCCTCCTTCCCGGCGCTTCGCGCCGAAGGCGGAAGGAAGCTGTCGGATGCTGAGGGGTAAGAAGCGGTCCGCCGAAGGCGGATGAAATGGTCCAGGGACCATTTCAAGCGACGAACGCCGCGAGCCTGGGCAAGTGGCCGCGCTGCATGCTCGCTAATGCTCGCATAGGGCAAACTTTTCTAATTCGCCCCGCTCATAAGAAAAGCTAAGCCTGCGGCGCTCGAGCCAAATCTTCTAAGCCTTAACCGCATAGCGCTGCAGGTCGCGGCCGTTCGCGCGGAGCCACATCTGAGCCTCCTTCAAGTCCACAACCAGGCTCTTCACATGGGCCCAAAAGCGCGGGCTGTGGTTCATCTCGCGCAGGTGCGCTACTTCATGGGCCACCACATAATCCAGCACAAAAGCTGGCGCCAGTATCAGCCGCCAGGAAAAGGACAGGGCGCGCGCGGTCGAACAGGAGCCCCAGCGGCTGGCGGTGTCGCGCACGGTAATGCGCGACGGCTTTACGCTGAGCCGCGCGGCATGGTCAAAAACCTGCGCCTCAAAGGCCTTGCGCGCCTCACGCTTGAGGAAATCCAGCACCCGGCGCGGCGCATGCACGGCATCGCCGCGCACCCAGATCACGCCATCATCCGCCCATACCGGCGAAGGCCCGCTGGCGGCGGCACGTATTTCATGCAGCCGTCCGCGAAATGGTATATGTGCGCCGATAGCGAGCAGGACCGGTCCCGGCGCCTTCGCCAGCTGGCGCGCAATCCACTCCCGCTCGCCGCGGGCAAAATCCAGGGCCGCGGAAAGTCCGCGCCGCGAGGGCGCGGTGACGCTGACCTCGCCCGTGGCGGGATTGACCTTGACGATCATGCGCCGGGCGCGGGGATTGAGGCGAACGCGCACTTCCAGAAGACGGCCGTCTATCTTGAGCAGTTCGCGGCGGACAGGCGGCGATTTCCTAAAAAACACGTGATGTTTGCCTGTGCTCTTCAGATCGGCGATAGTTGTAGCGCGAGTTCGCGCGGCCGTCGAAAGTTTTTTCTCCCGTCATGAATCGTGATGAACAAATCGCAAGGATGATGGGCGCTGGCGCGCTGGCGCTTTTTCTGGGTGCGCTGGGCTTTCAATATTTCGCGCATCTGGCACCGTGTGAAATGTGTCATTGGCAGCGGTGGCCGCATATCGCCGCCGCTATTACCGGCATCGCGTTTGTTCCAATCCTGCGCAACAACACGCGCGCCCTGGCCTGGCTTGTGGTGGCGCTGATAACTCTTTCAGGCCTGATCGGTGCCTATCAGGCCGGCCTGCAATGGGGTTTTCTGCCGGGTCCGCAAGGCTGCACCGTCACGCATCCCTATGTGATGGGCTCCGGCGCCGCCCCGCCGCCGGTCAGCTGCAACGCCGTCACCTGGAGCCTGTTCGGCCTCTCGCTGGCGGGGTACAATGCGATTCTCTCGTTCCTGATCGCGGGGACGGGCTCTCTGTTGTTGAGCCGCAAGCATGCCGCGTAAACCAAAGCCGCCCGCGCCCGGAGCGCGACCCGACATCGAAGCCATGATCCGGGTGGATCACGCCGGCGAATATGGGGCGGTGCGAATCTATCAGGGCCAGCTTGCGGTGTTGAAACGCCGCAAGCGCGCCGGCGCCAGTGTCGAGACCATCCAGAATATGGCCGACCAGGAAGAGCGGCATCTCAAGACTTTCGACCGACTGGTGAACGAGCGCAGGGTGCGGCCCACCGCGCTGGAACCGGTTTGGCGCCTGGCCGGTTTCGCGCTGGGCGCGGCCACGGCGGCGATGGGCGAGAAAGCCGCCTTTGCCTGCACCGCGGCGGTGGAAGAGGCGATCGACGAACACTATGCCGGACAGATCCAGGCGCTGGAGGGCAAGGACGAAGACCTCAAATCCATGGTGACGGATTTTCGCGCCGACGAAGCGGCCCATCGCGACACCGCGCTGAAACATGGTGCCGAACAGGCGCCCGGTTACAAGCTGCTGAATGGAGCGATCAAGGCGGGCTGCCGGATTGCGATAAAACTGTCAGAGAAGATCTGAAGCTGCAGGGCGCGAGGAATTTTGCGGCGTGAGCAGGATGGCGCGCGGAGCGTACCCAGCCTATGTGAGCACGGCCGACGAACCCACGACGCAAAAGGCCCCCGCCCCTAAGGTTCTAGTTCGGAATCCCAATACAAGTAATCCGCCCAGCTTTCGTGCAGATAGTTCGGCGGAAACTTGCGCCCATGCTCACGCAGTTCGATCACCGTCGGCTGGTGCGGCCTTGTGCGGGGATGCATCTTGGCCTGGTTGGGCATGCGCCCGCCCTTGAGCAGGTTGCACGGGCTGCAGGCGGTGACGACATTTTCCCAGGTGGTGCGCCCACCCTTGCTGCGCGGAATCACATGATCGAAGGTCAGGTCCTTGGGGTCGCCGCAATACTGGCATTCGAACTGGTCGCGCAGGAAGACATTGAAGCGGGTGAAGGCGGGCTTGCGCGCCGGCCTGATGTAGGTCTTGAGCGACACCACCGAAGGCAGCCGCATCTCAATGCGGGCCGAGCGCACGACCCGGTCATATTCCTCCAGGATGGTGACGCGTTCCAGGAACACCGCCTTGATGGCGTCCTGCCAGGACCACAGCGAAAGGGGATAATAGCTCAAGGGGCGATGGTCGGCGTTCAGCACCAGCGCCGGACAGTGGGAGGCCGCGGCGGCCCTGGGAGCGGCAGCCGCGGCTAGCATTCGGTGAATCCTGTGAAGATCGATATCGTGAAGATACGTCTCCTTTCGCGCGGGGGACTTTAGGGCGTGAGCCCCTTCCTGCTCAAGAGGTTAGCCGATTCGCGATGACGGTTTGTAGACGCAGCGTATTTCGCCGTTGTTTTTCAACCGTCCCCGGAAGGCCAGGTTGAGAAATTGTCCCGCAATGGCCAACCCTTCCGGGCCAATACCATGGCCCATGCCGGGAGCCAGATGCCATTGTACCGCAGCCCCTGCCAGACCCAGCTGGGCTGCGGCGATGAACATGGCCTGGGGCGGGATCACCGTATCGCTATCCCCATGGGTAAGAAGTATGGGCGGGATCGCGCAACCGTCCGGCACCGGTCCGGCGAGCAGGCCAGAAAAACCCACAATCGCCGCCGGCTTGACCTTGCGTCTCAGCCCCAGATGCAGCGAAAGCATGCTGCCCTGGCTGAAGCCGGCCAAGGCGAGACGCTCGGGCGGCAGGCCAAGCCGCGCCAATTCCCCATCCAGATATTCGTCCAGCGCAGGCGCCGCGGTTTCCACGCCCGTGCGCATCTCATGTGGATCGATGCGCGAGATGGGAAACCATTGATACCCCTGGCTGCCCGGCACTCGCGTGGGCGCGTTGGGCGCGGCGAAGGCAACCGTCGGCAACAGGCTTTGCCAATGCTGCGCCAGGCCGATCAGGTCTTGGCCGTCGGCACCATAGCCATGCACCAGCACGACCAGATGGGTTGCAGCCGCGCTTCGCGCGGGCGATTTGGTGGGTCCGGAAAGTGCCATATCGATGTGTTAGACTGTTTTGCTTTGCTGTGCGGGCGGTTCTGCCGGGGCGGGGAAATACAATCCAATGATAGTCACAAGGTTCGCGCCCAGTCCAACCGGCCTTCTGCATCTGGGCCATGCCTATGCCGCGATCGCGGCCTATGAAAGCGGCGATGATTTTCTTCTGCGGATCGAAGACATTGACAGGGGCCGCTCACGCGACAAATTCATCCAGGCGATTTTCTATGACCTGAAATGGCTGGGCCTGTCCTGGGACGAACCATCCTTGCGCCAGTCCACCCGCATGGGCGCTTATGCCGAAGCCCTGGCCCATCTGAAGGCGCATGACCTCGTCTATCCCTGCTTCTGCACCCGCGCGGAAATCGCAGCCGAAATCGCGCGTGCCGGAGAGGCCCAGCATGGTCCAGAGGGGCCCATCTATCCCGGCATCTGCAAGACTTTATCCCATGAAGAAGCAAGAGGCCGTATTGCCAGCGGAGAGAATCACGCGCTCAGGCTGGACGTGGCAAAGGCGGTGGCGCTGACCGGACCGCTGAGCTATATCGAGCATGGACTGCGCTATGCGGTCGATCCCTATCGCTTTGGCGATATCGTGATTGCCAGGAAGGACATGCCGACCTCCTATCACCTGGCGGTGGTGGTGGACGATGCCTATCAGCAAGTGTCGCTGGTGACCCGGGGCGAGGACCTTCTCCCGGCCACCCATATCCAGCGGCTGCTGCAGGCTTTGCTGAAACTGCCGGAGCCGGAATACGCCCATCATCCGCTGGTGCTGGACGAGAACGGCAAGAAATTCTCCAAGCGTGACGGGGCGGTCAGCCTGGAGAGCCTGCGAGATGCCGGCGCGACCCCGGCCGACATCAGGGCGCGCATTGGGCTTTAAGTTTGCTGCGCGCGTTCGGCCGGCGAAAGGTCCACCGGACCTATCGCTTGCCGGCATCACGGGAAGTAAAGCCTGAGTATGCGGCGCTACTGGCACATGCTATGAGGGCCGCCATGTCCGAAGGCCTTGACAGACTTTTCGCCACCATTGCGTCACGCAAGGGCGCTGACCCCGGCACGTCATACACTGCCAAGCTGCTGGCGGCAGGGGTGGAAAAATGCGCCAGGAAATTTGGCGAAGAGGCGACCGAAGCGGTGATCGCCGCCATCAAGCAGGACCGGAGCGAGCTCGCCAAGGAGTCGGCCGACGTCCTCTATCAC
>Ga0335085_10012479_pt1 | contig 12519 bp, 18 predicted proteins | sample Lox_Sample_45_FD_206712 | JGI IMG/M metagenome (GOLD analysis project Ga0335085, IMG submission 206712) | Soil microbial communities from Loxahatchee National Wildlife Refuge, Florida, United States - Lox_Sample_4.5 | ecosystem: Environmental > Terrestrial > Soil > Wetlands | place: USA...
CAATGATCTTGTACGCCGAGCCGCCTTCCAACATCCGCATACGGATTCTTCTTATGCAACTCAACCAAACGCCCCAAACGCGCGGGTCCGTATCATACACATAGCGCCGTCGCTTATATAAAAGCCAATAATCAACCTCGCTGTTACCCGCCGTCGCGTCGCGCAGCACCGCCCGGGCGGCTCGCGTGTCGACACATCCGATCACGATATCGGCTCGGTCGATTTTGTCGCGTGGTCCCAAGTGGGCCGGCACTGCATTCCAGTCAAGGCCCCAGAAGACGTTGAGCCGATTTACCATCACCACCACCTTATGCAACCCCGTTTCTGACAGGCCGAACGGTTGGCGGACACAGTTGGTGGGCGAAATGGTGTCGCCGTCCATCAGTGTGACGTGAAGACCTCCTGGGTGGCCTGCAGCGAGCGTCGCATGGTGCAAATAAGGAAGACCGGCTGCGATTGCACTGCCCGTCCCCCCACACCCCACTACCAGGACTCGTACGCGACGACGGAGCAGTTCGCTGTGGATCGTGTGAGTCTCCATCCTTCACTGCTCCTCGCCGCTGTCGACAAACTGCCGCAGGGTCTGCCTCGCGTCCGTCAGAAACTCAGTCGGAAAGCGATCCACGCAATCCGCCAGGCTCAACCACAGGCCTGCGAAACCTTCCGGGTGGCTTGTCAGCCGCACCGCTCCGGAGGGATGGGTAAAGGAACTGGAAAAGAAGGCAGTCTGCCACTCCGAGATGCTGTCGGCCGTCATCTCCTCCGGAATCCGCATTGTGCCGGCGCACACCAAGCCTCTCGAACCCTCCGTGTTCCAGTAAGGCGCGGTCTTGAGCGGCGTGTTCGCATTGGGCCTTACGCCCTGCTCCAAGGCCCGCACGAACAATTCATGCCGGCAGACCTTGAAGACCAGGGGTGGATGCGGATACATGCGGCCGTTCAGTCTGGCCGCCTCCTCCGTGCCGCCGCTGAAAAACATCACGTGTCGGCTTGCCGTGCTCCACCAAACGATGGAATCGGCTGTCCGGACGAGCACGTTGTGCGGCAGGATTTCAGGCGTGATTCTCGACCCCAAGCCCCATGCCAGAGTCCTCAGAAATGTAGTGGTCAGTGGCTGTCCGGGCCCGAGATACGGCGCCTGATTCTTCTCCCCCTGCACCTCATGGAGAGTGACGAACGCGGCGGAGTTGTCCCGGTAGATCAGCAGCGCGTGGCTGAGTGCGAACGACCGCCGGGGACCGATTCTGATCCGTGCTTCCATCATTTCCTCCTCAAGACTCAATTACCCAGCGTTCCGAACCCGGCATCAAGTCGATCACGCGACTGGCAGCAGCCAGAGTGCTGCAGATCACGCCAAAAGTGCGAAATGCCTGCCGGACGCTCTCCGGCTGGTGAGCATTGAAGGGAAGGATCACGCTTGGTTCGGGCGTCGCTTCCATCATCGTTTGCCCGTCCTCATCAAAGGAACCCTCCACGCAATCGCCCTCGACAAAGACCGCCAGCAGGCTGGGCAGCGGCGGATTGGTGTCACCCAACTCCTCGCGCATCTGCTCGGTCAGTTCCGGCCGCTTCGCCTGCCCAGAAATGTCCGCGAGATCGAGAACCGCGTCTATCAGAAGCCCCGCCTGCCTTGGTCCCAGTTGCGCCCGCACCTCGCGCAGCTTGCGACGGCTAAGCACTCGTTCCTTGATGCAAGCCGGAATACACCCTTCGACGTCCGGGATCTCGTATTGGTCCTCATCGGCTTCGCCCTTGATCCAATCCTTCAGCATGGTCACCCGGTCCTCAGCATCGTTGAAATCATAGATGCGGACCCACACATTCAGCGCGCGGGTGAACAGGCTGTAAAAGGTCGCTGGCAACTGCGGATGGGCTTTCTCGAGCAGTTCCAGGGTTGGGCCAAGAACCACGAAACCGCAGCGGTCAGGATCGACCGTTAGGTACAATTGCGTTCCGTCAGGGTTCTCTTGGTTCTCGTCGGAATACTCGTCAAGATCACTGCCGAGCGTGGCGTAAAGGTCAAAGCGCCGTCGAATAGCGGCGCCCCCGTGGGCAGCAATCCGGCGCTCGATCGTCTTGAGCACGTACATTCCAGGATCGCGATGGGCTGATTCCCAATCCTCAGGGGCTGCCAGATCGAGTTCCAGGAGCGTGCGAGCGAGGGCGACCGAAGCGGAATCGTCAGCGCAGTACAGGTATTTCAGTGGTATGCCTTCGAGACGTGGGATAGACAGTTGATCTCCCGTGGCCATCAACTGAGCGGCGGCAGCCAACCGGGCGGCGGCGACAGAGGTGATCCTTTTTGCCAACGCCCTGTCGCCCCCAGCGCCTCGGCCAGTAGTCTGGTCGAACTTTGATAATCGGTGCATCGTGCAAACCTCGCGATCAGGGTCTGGTTTCGAGGGTGGCGGTCCCCGGCTAACAGCTCTAACTCGCCAAGGACCGCCTGTTTCGCTGCCTCCTTTCTGCGCCTCGGGCTCATGGGACGTCACCCCTTGGCGCCGATAGCGCGAACGAAGTTATACCGAAGTTTGTCGCCGACCGCCTCCGGTCCGGTGATCGAAGCGGTGGCGATGTCCGGATACAGGGTCGCTAGCACCGACCGGACCTCCTCCGGACTGAGCGACTTGTCCGGGTCTGGGATTTTGACCCCATTAAACGTAAATTCACGGGCTACAACGCTAGCCTGCATGTGCTTTCACCTCCTCCTCCTCCTGCTGCTGCGGTTGCCGTCGGATTGGCGGCAAGGGTGGGCGTAATCGTTGGTTGCGAGCCTCCGAATAGGGTCATGGTCGCGGCTGGCGGAGGCGGCGCTGGTGCCGCCGGAGCCGTGTCAGTGTTGGCGGCCTGTTTTTCTGGGGCTCGCTTGCCGCGGTCGGCGGCCTTCTTCCGAGCCTCATCCTGGGCAGCCTTGGCCGCAGCGTCCATTTCGGCTTTGGCTTGAGCCAGGGTGCTGCCGAGTTGGGTGTGGCACTCGACGTAGCTGGCCAAGTGCTTCCCCAGCTCGGCGTCGAGTTCCTCCGGCGTGCCGGTGTAGCTCAACGGTGTGGTGAGCGCCGGGTTCTCATCGTTTTTTGCCTTTTTGGGAATAATGCAAACCCGGACGGCTTTGTCGTCCTCACGGGCCACGGTGATCATCACGGTGCGTCCCGCGAGCATTGGCATCAGTTCAACAAACACGTGTCCTCCTTTTCGTTTTCAGATTTCCTGGTGGCCAGGAGCTTGTTTTGGTTCAGGATTCCCCTCCAGCCGCCTCGGCCTCGAAGACATTCCGGTCACTACCGGACCGCGTGCTACACGCTGGGGGCGTGTTAAAACCGGACGTCAGGGGTTTTGGCCTCCCTCACCCATGGGCTCGAACCCAAGAGCTTGTGTCACGGGATCTCTTCGTGTGATCACGCTCTCGTTCTTATCCAAACCGCGCTGCTCAAACGCGAGAAAATTGCACTGCCCGGAAGAGTTGTGACCGAGATTCCGACCGGGTTCCGGTGCCCCGGTTTTCAAAAGCGCCATCTCTGACCGATACAAAATGACTTCCGGCTGCGCGAGGAGAGCGAGCACAAGTGACGCGCGATCAACGGGCTGAGGGGCAACCGTTGGCCAAGGTTGACGATCGGCAATTCCGGTACTGTTGTTCGCGATCATCATTTTGTCCGCCACGGACCTGGCAAAAGATCACAATTGCGGGAATTTGACATCGAGTTTCTGCCTGCGGAGGATTGAGTTGACCGGAGGTATGCATCTTCCCTAGGTCAAGGTGGGGAAATATCTGCGCCTCTTCGATGCGGACATTGGCAACTGCGTGCACCCGATCCAGGCTTGAAATCGGGACACCGAAGCATGATGGCATAATCCGGCGAGCTTCGACTTGCGGGGCGCATTGGCCGATCTGGGATTGCATTAAGGAGGGAGAGTCATAAATGGATGAAAACACGCGCGCCACGACCGTCGAGTTTGCTGCTGCAAGCGCAATACCGGCCAGCCGGACCAGCAGCCGACAGGACACGGAGCTGGACCCGTCCTCGGCCAGGTTGCATGGAAATGCGGGAAGCTCTGTGCTCGCTCGGGCAGCGAGCACAGGAGGTAATAGTATGGGTCGTCTTCTCAGCGTTGAAGAAGTGGCCTCGCTGCTCAAAGTTCCTCGGAAGTGGGTGTACCGGCGGGTCGGATTGAGGCCGCCCGATGGCATACCGTATCTGAAGGTTGGGAAGTACCTGCGCTTCCGGGAAAGCGACCTCCGAGATTACGTCGAACGCTTGCGAAGAAATTGACGAAGGCGCTATAGTGCAAAGCAAGCAGCCAGCTCAGAGCCCGAATCAACGCCGCAAATCACCGCGGAGGACTAAATGATTCGGCGCTATCAGAAAGGAAGTGTGAGGAAGAAGAATGGCAATTACGTCTTGCGTTACAGGGATGACTTCATCAAGCCCGATGGAACCAAGGGCCGCCAGCAGCGCACCACGATCCTTGGGCCCATCTCCGCCTTTCACGGAAAGAACGACGCTCGCCGGGCAGCTGACGCGATCGTCCGTGAGATCAGCCAGAACGCTCCTTCACCGCAGGCAGGCATCACGTTAGGACAGTTCTGGGACCAATATTTCAAACCCAACATCGTCGATAAAATGAAGAGCAACACCCAACTGGCGTACGGTGCCCGGTGGCGCAAGCAGATCGTTCCTGCCCTCGCCGAGGTACCCATGCGCAATGTCAGCACTTTGGATCTCGACCGACTCATGATGCAGTTGGAGCGGCGAGGCTACTCCTGGCAGACGAGGGTTCACGTTCGTAATGTTGTCTCCAAGATATACCACACAGCACAGCGCTGGAAGTGGCTGGCGGACAACCCTGCGAAGTGGGTCGACGTGGGCCAGCGCAAGATAGTTCGCAAGCAACGGGCTCTCTCGGTGGATGAAGTTCAGCTTCTGGCTGAACACCTCGAGGAGCGAGCTCGAACTGTCTTCATCCTGGGTGTAACAACAGGCTTGCGGATCGGGGAGATCCTGGGTCTGCAGGTGGGCGATGTCAATCTCTCAGACGGCATTATCACCGTCCAGCGGTCAGTCAGTAGGGGAGAGGTCGATACGACAAAGACTGAAGCAAGCAACCGGCGGGTTCCAATTCCACCGATCTTGATGGGGGTTTTGCATGCCCAAGTGCAGCAGACAACCGCCTCGTCAGTGTCAAGGGTCACCGCCGAAAGGGCGGAGCCAATCCGCTGGCTCTTTTCCACTCGTAGAGGCACCCCCCTCTCAGATCGCAATCTGATTAACCGCCAAGTCTATCCCGTGAGCAAGAGACTTGGCATTCCCCATTTCTCCTGGCACTCGCTTCGTCACACGTTCACAACGCTGGGCGGCAATGAAGGGACCATTCCAACCGTAGTCATGAAGCAACTGCTCGGTCACTCCAAGCTGAGCACCACCGAGAAGTACATGCACGAACTCGAGGGCCAGCAGCGTGCCGCAATGACCAAGATCGAAAACCTCATTTGGTTTCCGAAGAAGAAGGCAAGTGGCGAATGAGATTTCAGATGTGGCCCAATGTGGCCCAGTTGCGACAGTCGCAAATAAATCGTTCCTTGGAAGTGCTTGTTGCGAATAAGGTTAGCTGGCGGGGACGACGGGGCTCGAACCCGCGACCTCATGCGTGACAGGCATGCGTTCTAACCAGCTGAACTACGTCCCCTAACAACCCTGAAACCAACCCGTTGGCGCCGGACCGCAACTGGCGAAGGCCAAAGTCGCCTTCGTCCTTGCCGGTCGCTGAACCCTGGGCTCCAGCCTACGGCGCCGGTGATGAGCGCACCCTTTTGCTGGGCGCGTTTCCTCGACCGCTGAACGTTCGCCAGTCGTGACGCGGGTGGTTCAAAGTGGTGGGCGGTATCCGGCTCGAACGGATGACCTTCTGCTTGTAAGGCAGACGCTCTAACCAACTGAGCTAACCGCCCTCCCGTTCAAGGCCGGGACTTTCCCACCAGCGCCAACCGCTACGGACCTGATACTGGACCGTTTGCGCCATCACTGCCGGCTGACGCTGCCCTTTGCGGCGTCCGGTCTCAACCTCGAACTTTGTCACCAGCGTGGCCTCCGCGGGCCGCGACACCTTGACCCTCGGATGCACTGAGTATAGACTGTACTGTCATAAGCGTCAAGTTTTTGCTGATTTTAACCATGCAATTTCCACGTGAATATGTGGCCTATCTGGCCCAGCAGGTGATCAAGCGCCTGTCTGCTGCGGGACTGATCCAGGTGGAGCAGCCCGACTACGTCAAGGAAGTCATGTCGCAAGTGGTCTTGCAGGAGCTCGCCGTGGAGGATCGCATCAACGACGAAGTGCGCGAGAAGCTGCAGCAGATCGAAGCTGAAATGAAACAGGCTGGTGCGTCCTACGAGGAAATGTTTAAAAAGGTGAAGCGCCAGATCGTGCGCGAGCGCAAGGTGGTGCTTTAGGCCCTTGCCTCTCTACCCGGCATGAAACTCACTCACGAGAAGACGGTTAAGCTCTCTCACGAAATACTTTCCGCCATCATGGCGCTCGACGAAATCGAGATTTTCGAAGAGCCGAATGTGATCCGGCTGGAGATCGTGAAAATCCTGAACGACTTGATGCGCGAAGAGGAGAGGGTGGAAGAGAGCGTTCGCAATCAGATCGGTTCGCAGAAGAGGACCATCCCGGAGGGGAGCGCGGAGTGGGAGATTCTCTACCGCAAGTATTACCAGGACGCGCTCCGAAAGCTGGGCGTGAATTTTAACACCCCGCCGCGAAGCTAAACAACCTTGCCAGTACGCTAGCCTAGCTACTCTGGAAGGCCCAAGGCACCGCTCGCGTGAGGAATCGCTTGCCGGGCGGGGCCTACTGATCCGAACCGTCGCGGCGCTTCAAAACCGGGGGCTGGTCGCTACCGTCATCCGTCGGCGTACCGCCGGTTGTGGTGGTCTTACCCTTGCGCTTTTCCAGGGTCGGCCCTCCCGGTTTCTGCCGATTCTGGGCCATCAGCACCGTCGTCATCCGCGCCTTCACGTCGTTGAACTCCGAAGTGGAGACCAGATATTCCGGCTTCTTGGGCAGAATACTCTTGATCTCCTTTTCACAATTAATGATTCGGTCAGGCGTGGGCGGATGATCCATGAAAATAGAGGGAACGCTGCCCGGCTGATGCCGTTCCATCTCGGCAACCTTGCCGAAAAACGTTACGTAGGATTCAGGATCGTACCCCGCTTTGTACATGTATTCCAGGCCCAGGAAATCTGCCTCGGCTTCCTGCTGCTGGGTGAATTTCAGGAAGATGATGGGCAGGCCCTGCATCGCCGCGGAGAGACCGTAGTAAACGCCGATTGACATGGGCGTGAACATCAGCGGAATCATGGCAAATTGCAGGATGGTCTGCTTGGTCATCATGGAGGCCCAATGGCGGGCGGCCACGTGGCCGATCTCGTGGGCCATCACACCGGCAAGCTGGCTCTCCTCGTCGGCATGCTGGATCACACCGGTGTTCACATACAGGAAGCCTCCGGGCAGCGCGAACGCATTGATGCTGGGGTCATCGATGACCTTGACCGTCAACGGGATCTTCAGGTCAGAATTCCGCGCGATGTTCTGTGCCACGCGGTTCACATACTCGGTCACCACGGGGTCCGTCACCAGCTTCGATTGCCGGTCCACTTGTTCGGAGTACTGCTTCCCAATGCCAATTTCTTTTTGCTCGGAAATGATGCTGCGGTGGGCGATCTTGCGGCTGCCGATGGCGTCCACATCGTCTTTCTGGCCATCCGCCGCGAGCGGAACGGCAGCGAACACCACCACCATTGCGAGCCCGATCCATGCGCGGAGCCTTTTCATAACCATACTCCTTCCAGCATCCCACCTACACCCTAGAGCCATTATACCACTTATCCCACCTGCTACCTTGCAAGGGCTGTCCGGCAGGTAGCCACCACCACCGTCCGGCAGGGGAACCTTCGCGCGGCTCGGCTCGCACTCCGACGGGCTTGGCACCTCTATTTTAGCGGGCTGGAAGGCCGCATCTGGTGAACCCCCGACTTGTTCGATTGCAACAATCGAGCGCCGGGTTGCTTCGCGAACCGGCGCCGTCAACGTGGAATCGTGCCTGATGCCGCCAGCCGGGAATTCCCGACAGAGCCATTGGACGCACGTGGCTGACGCTGTCGCAAAGGGGCCTGGCGCCGAGGAACGGAACGGAACCGCAGTCCCCCCCTTCGGGGTTGTCGGATTTGCTTCGGATCTTCAGCCCGTAGGTTAAAACCTACGCATTATGAAAGGGCGCCCCTTTGAGGGTATGGTTCGTTTGGTGGTGCATGCCACCCAACTTGCCACCCAAAGGAGCACCCTATGAGCAGCAACAAGTATATTATGGACCTTCATTCGGAGACGGTTCAGGCCTGCGTGGTCAATGACACCGGCAACGTAGTCCTGGAGTCGACGATGGCCACGGAAACCTCCGCGGACCTCTGAACTGCGAGGACCGCACTGCAAGAGCGTAAATTCTTGTTTTTTTGACAAGCTTTTTCCAGGCACTTCACGGCAGCCGCATTTTTACAGCGCCTCCACGTATTGGATCCTAATATGACACCCTGTGGCACACAGGCGACCCGATTGGCTTTGGTTGCGGCTCCGCCGCGCCAGGCTACCTTGCTCTGTAAAAGCCAATGCGAGATTCCTCGCGGCGCAGGAGACCGTGACGGTCGAAGGTACCCGGCGCAGCCCACCACTACACAAAGGCCGCTAGAGCCTTAACACTCGCGCTATCAGCCACCTCTGTCGTCTGCGCGACTTGGCTGCGAATCTCTTGCTCCGCCCGGAACCAGTCCTCTTCAGGTGATCCGATGGGCGCGCCGCGCTCCTCCCAGAGGCGATAAGCTCGCACTGCGATCTCCTCGTGCGGGATGAGCCCTGCTTGCTGCGTCGTCATATCGTTTGCATCCACGGTTTATGATCTCCTTGCTTTGATTTTTCTTTCTAACTCGAATCGAACCTGTGCTCATTGTGCCTCTGCGCCGCCTGCGAATCCTATTTGAGGGGAGAGGTCAGTTGGCGTTGCTCGAGCACGCGGCCTCGCGGCATGCGAACTGTGGAGCTTAGGAAGGGAGCCAGGGCCAGAGCCAGGAGCGACGCGAGTCCCAGGATCCCCAGGGCCAGTCGAATACCGGAGCCTTCCCTGGGCTTCCCTTTGGCCATGGCGACAATCCACTTCCAATGAAGCACGAGATGGAGAGACAAGACGGCCATCAGGGATACAGCAATCCAGTAATGAATGTTTCCCCATTCGTGTCGCGACAAACTCCACAACAGGAGAATAGGCCTCTGCGGTCCGCCCGGCGCAGGACCAAACCCTTCCGTCCCCAGGCGGCCGCTTCCCGGAGGCAGCGTATACTCAAGCAGGAACCCGGTCACGATCAGAAACACCGCAGAGACAAGAGCAAGGATGTCGATGATCAGATTCAAGTTGGGGCGGCTCAGTCGCATGTGGGCTTCTCCGCGGCTGCAAGGCGGCGGTTTGGATGTTCAACCATGGCTTGCTACCTTGTAGTGTTTCATTTCCTTTCTTATCCGAATTCAGTCTGCCCAGGAGATCCTGGGCACCATGCATTCCAGTCCCCCCTCTGTTCCAAAGGGTAGACGTAGGTACGAGGCAAAGCTCTGTGATCCGCGTTACGCACGCTTGTGACGGCCTGCCGGCTTAGTCACGTGATCAAAGCCCATTGTTTCTAGTTTGCTGCCGGTGGGGCCTGCATCGGCCTCCCGCTGCGTTGTCCTGACCAGAGTGGAAATCCCTTGGTGTCCCGTAGCGTCAGCAGTTGATTTCCTTTGGTAATCTCCCTCGCGATCAGGAAATCCGAGCCCTGAGACTGCACCTTCGAACCGGTGATGGACAGCTCGTCGCCCTTCGAGATGCTGAAGTTCTTGTTAGCAAGGTAAGCCGCCGGTCCCACGTGCACGATCAAGGTCCCCTGGTCGGTCCTCAGGGCAAGATGTGTGCCGGCCCATCCTCTCGGACAGGTGCTCCACATCGTTCCAGACGCCCCCTGCATTTGGTTCCCGGTGAGTTGCTGCACTTCCTCGACGGTCCCCTTGACCGTGGTCTCGGTGGAGGGATCGTAAAGTGGCCCACGCATCGACCGGCCTGGTCCGCCGCCCATCTGGGCCATTGCTGGCGGCGCCGTGAATAGCGCCATGGCAGCAAGCGCAAGTAAAGCTCTCCCGGTACGACTCCAGATTGATGTTTTTTGCATGTTGCTTACTCCTTTCGTGAAGACCCGAGCTGGGACGCCGGCCGCCTCCGGTGCAATTTGCTCCCCTGGACACGCCCCGCTTGATCCCGTAGTCGGCTCCCGGAAATGTGAGAGGCAACCAGGGTTCCACACTCACGGGAAGCAACCCCTTGGGCCCACGACTCTTGCACTGTCGTTTGTTCTGGCGTCGTACAAGTTTTCGAACGCGATAGCCTTCTTCGTCAAAGTCTTTTGACGGATTTCAAACAACCGGGATGGATTCCGGCGCCTGTAACCCGGCTTATGCGAATCAGTTACTGAGAAGAACTCCGTTTGGAGCGGCCGGCGCAAGACCCAAAGTGCCAGGCGAGGGCGCCTCGCCGCCACGCAGCGGATTTGCACCGGACTCACCGGACAATTCTGTAGCGTGATCTCACAGGCAGGAGGTCAAGAATCATGAAAAGCCAAAAGACACTGGGTTTCCTCGTGACCCCAGCGCTGTTGCTGGCGGGGTATCTTTTGGTTTCGACCGGTGCCAAAGCTACGGACGAGACCGCTGTTGCTTCGCCAGAGGTTACGAAGCTTCTGGCCCGTAGCGAGACAGAAGCCCTCGAGCTAAAGCATGACGCCATGGAGATGGAGGCTCTCAGCCGGTTAAACGTCAGTTGGGACAGTCATGCCAACAAGATCAACTTGATCAAGGAGCATGTCAATAAAGCCGGTGAACTGCTCGCGGAGCTGCACGCGAAGCGGGAAACCGCAGCGCCTTGGCAGAAGCAGGCGATTGACGAGATCACGCCTCTGCTTCAGAAACTCGCGGCCAATACCAGCGCAACGATCGAACGTCTCAACAAGGGCCTCGAGCGTATCCATGAGGCAGCGTATAGGGACTACATCGACGCGAACTACCATGCCGCCGATAAGTTGGCCGCTCTGATAGGAGACTACGTCGACTATGGGGAGGCCCTCGAGAAACTTGAGCTTGTCAGCGAGAAGCTTACTGTGGCTCAGGACTAGGCCCGAGCGTGGGGTAGCCGAGTGGCTGGCTGCCCCGCGCTCACTCCCCATCTTCGGCCGATGTGCTAACTCGCGCCGAGTAGATCGGCGATAGCGTGATTTCAAGGGGGCAGGAGGTGTCTCTTGACGGCATCCAGTCTTCACCATTTTCTTTTGAGCAAACGAAGGAGATTAAGAAGGAGGCGGCCGGCAGCAAATTCCAGGGAAGGCTTCACGGCGAGCCCAACATCAGCCAGGCATAAGGAGATCGCGCTCCGGGCCTACGGCCTCTGGGAGCAGCGTGGATCTCCCCTCGGGCCACCCGAGGAGGACTGGTTTCGTGCCGAGCAGGAAATTCGGAGCGAAAGGGCATCTCTACCAGAAACGGCCGAAGGTCTGCCGGCCAGGTTCAGCTAACGCAGAGCCCCATCGAGACGGCGGGGTGCGCAATGTCTCATCTGTGGGGCCGACCATGGAAAAAAGATATGATCTGTTCGAGCTTCCTCCTGACGGCTTCCCACGCTGGGTCGCTTCGGCTACAACCTTGCCGGAGGCCAAAAAGAAGATGGCCGAACTGCCCAAACCGCCTGATGGAGGCGGGTACTTCGTCAGGGATTTTGTTTCCGGCACCGTCGTGGCCTACACGACGAGCTTGAAGGGCGCCAACCGGGCGGCTTGAGATTTGGATAACACGTCTCCGGGAGAGCGGAGCCGCTGCCATGACGAACTCTGACCCATCTCCGCTGCTGGCGCAGAGCAAATATCTGCGATTCGCATGGTTCGATCGCTGTGGTTCGCCAACCAGGCTAAGCGCTGGCAGGTCGTCCACGCTTAATCAGGTGTGGTCGCGGGTGGCGACGACATCGCCTCCCATACCGTTGCCACCGCCTGGAGGCGCCTGGACGTGACTCTGAGCGAGCGTAACGACTTCCGTGAGTGCCGCTAGCTCGCCGTGCAGGAAGCAACCTCAGTCCCAAGGACCATCGCAGACCTCAAAAGGCAGACGTCTGCGCCAGCGGGTGCGCAGTCATTCCCGCGAAGGCGGGAATCCATTGCGGAAGTCCTTTGAAAAAAAACGTATCGAAGAAGTGGATTCCCGCCTTCGCTGATTGAATGACTGGGTTCGGGGCGTTCAAATGGCACCGGTACCGGCCATCCGGTACTGTCCTATTGAGATTTACATAATATAGTTCCATTTGCTCAACTTTTGTTGTATGCTCCGAGCATGGGAAACGCAGCAGGAGTTAAACGCGATTTCAAGGCTTTGGAGAGACGGCGCTTGCGGGCCGCCCGT
>Ga0335085_10012481_pt1 | contig 12518 bp, 6 predicted proteins | sample Lox_Sample_45_FD_206712 | JGI IMG/M metagenome (GOLD analysis project Ga0335085, IMG submission 206712) | Soil microbial communities from Loxahatchee National Wildlife Refuge, Florida, United States - Lox_Sample_4.5 | ecosystem: Environmental > Terrestrial > Soil > Wetlands | place: USA: Florida...
CCAGCCGGGCTCGCGCACGTGCTCCTCGGCCAAGATCTGCCGTCGCACGTCGAGGATCGCCGCGCGCCCGAGATAGCCGACGATCCGGCGGGGCTGCTCCCGGCTCACCACCGGCAGACGGCCGACGTCCTGCTCCAGCATCCGCACGATCGCCTCGTGCAGCGTCTCGTCGGGGAACGCCACCACCGGATCCCGCGTCCCCGCCTCCAGCACGGTCATCCCGCCGGTGGGGTCGCGCTCCAGGGCACGCACGAGGTCGCCGCGGGTGATGACGCCCGCCAGCTCGCCCTGGCCGTCGACGAGCAGCAGCGCCTGGTGCTGGATCACCGCCGGCTCGCGGCGGGCGATGCGCGCCGCCAGCTCCGCGGTCGCCAGGTCCGCCGGCACCACCGCCGGCGCCGCGCTCATCGTCTGGCCGACGGTCCGGCGCTGGAAGGGATCGACCTCGTATTCCTGCGGCACGAGCAGGCCGCGGCGGGCCAGCTTTTCCGTCATGATCGAATGCTTCGCCAGGCGCAGGGCCACGGCGTAGGCCACCACGCCGACGAGCATCAGCGGCAGGACGGCGTTGTAGTCGCGGGTGATCTCGAAGGCGAAGATGATGAAGGTGAACGGGGCGCGGGCGGCGGCGCCGAACATCGCCGCCATCGCCACCAGCGCGCAAGCCGACGGGGACAGCGCCAGGGACGGCACGAGCGCATTGACCGCATCGGCATACAGCCCGCCGAGGGCCGCGCCGACCATGAACAGCGGCGCGAGCAGGCCGCCGGAGGTGCCCGAGCCGAGCGACACCAGCAGGGCGGCGGCCTTCGCCAGCAGCAGCACGGCGAGCGCCCCGATCGCGAGGTGGGCGGCGAGGATGTCGGAGATCGAGCCGTAGCCGATGCCGAGCACGCGCGGCACGAAAAAGCCGATCACGCCCAACCCGAGCCCGCCCAGCACCGGCCACCACACCTCGTCGACGGGCAGCCGCTCGAAGCCGTCCTCGATCCAGTAGAGCGCCTTGCTGAAGCCCACCGCGGCCAGGCCGCACACGATGCCGAGGACGAGGTAGGCCGGCAGCGCCGCCGGCACGCCGAAATCGGCCGGCGGCATCGAGAACATCGCGCTGCGGCCCATGAGGGCGAAGCGCACGGTGGTGGCGAGCGTGCTGGCGATCACCAGCGGCACGAAGGAGCGGGCCTTGTACTCGAAGAGCAGCAGCTCGATGGCGAGGATCACCGCCGCGATCGGCGTGTTGAAGGTGGCGGCCATGCCGGCCGCCGCGCCGCTCGCCAGCAGCACCTTGCGCTCCGCCGCCGTCAGGTGCAGCGCCTGGCCCAGGATCGAGCCCAGCGCGCCGCCGGTCTGGATGATCGGCCCCTCCGCGCCGAAGGGCCCGCCCGTGCCGATGGCGACCGCCACGGACAGCGGCTTGAGCACCGCCACCCGCGGCGCAATCCGGCTGCGGTTGAACAGCACCGCCTCCATCGCCTCCGGAATCCCGTGGCCGCGGATCTTGGGCGTGCCGTATTTCGCCATCAGCCCCACCACCAGGCCGCCGAGCGCCGGCACGATCAGCACCCACCCGCCCAGCAGGTGGTGGGTCACGTCGTGGTAGGCCCACGACCAGCGGTGCAGGAAGATCAGGTTCGAGGCGAACGCGATCATCGAGTACAGCACCCAGGCGCTGAGGCCGGCGGCGGCGCCGACCAGGGCGGCCAGCACGGCCAGGCGGGTCAGGCCGGCGGAGGCGGCCCGCCCGGCAGTGGAGGAGGAGGTCCCGGCGGCGCGCGCGGACGGCGCCCCCGGAGCGACAGGAGAGGAAGAGGACATGCGGAACGGGCAGTAAATATCGTGTCGCGATAGATATCAAGCAGCCGGATTGACGCGCCCCCGGCCGGCCGCCACGCTCGGCCCATGCCTTCCGGCCGCGGTCCCCTCACCCGCAACGAGTACGAGGCGCTCGCCGCCTTCCGCCACGCCCTGCGGCGCTTCCTCGCCTTCAGCGCGCGGGCGGCGCGGGCGGCCGGGCTGTCGCCCCAGCAGCACCAGGCGCTGCTGGCGGTCAAGGGCGCCGGCGGCCGCCCCACGATCGGCGCCCTGGCGGAGCAGCTGGAGCGGCGCCACCACAGCGCCGTCGGCCTGGTGGACCGGCTGGCGCGGCGCGGCCTGGCGCGGCGCGAACGCTCGGCGGCGGACCGGCGCGAGGTGCGGGTGGTGCTGACCGCGCGCGGGGAGCGGCTGCTCGCCGGCCTGTCGGCCGCCCACCGCGACGAGCTGCGCCGGGTGGGTCCCGCGCTGCGCGCGCTGCTCGTGCGCCTCCACCGGCGCTGAGGCGGCCTCACTGCAGCCGGTCGGGCAGGGCCAGCAGGCGGCCGCTCATTGCGGCCTGGACCGCGCCGGTGTGCTCGTCGCGGGTGTCGTCGCCGGTCCGGATCGTCCGCGCGGCGAGGAAATTGTCGATCACGGCGCAGTAGTCGCTGTTCACCATGATGCCGAGGATCTCGCCGGTCTGGCTGAACACCAAGTCGCCGGCCGAGGGCGTGAAGTCCCCAAACAGGTGCTTGATCAGGCGGTTGTCCATCCGCACGTACTGGGGCGTGCGGGCGTCGAGCTTGAACTCGACCGAGCCGTAACCGGTGCCGCCGCGGGCCACGAGCATGGCCTCGGGAAACTTGAAGGGCTCGAGCGCCGTGGGGTACACCTTCACGCCCAGCCGCGCGGCCAGGTCGGCGTCCACCGGGAGCACGATCACGCGCGGGTCGAGGGAGAGGAAGTCCAGCTCGGGGGCGGGCGCCGAGACATTCGTGCGGCTGAACTGCGCGGTCACCCGCTCCCAGTCCGCCGGCGTCTGCTGCACCTGGTCCGGCCCGAGCGCGAACGGCGTCTCGCTCGCGTGCAGCACGGCGTACACCGCCTTCCCGTCCGTCACCAGCACTGTCTGGATCTCCTTCGTGCGGGTGCTCAGGCCGAAGAGGCCCTTGCGCGCCGCCGTCAGCGTGACGGTGACGCGGTTGGCGAGGTAGTCGTTGAACAGCACGTTGGCGTTGATCGGCCGGTTGTCGCGGATCTCCCTGACGATCTCGCCGGACTTCTGCGCGAGCTGGCCCACCCCCGCGGTCAGCTGGTCGTTCTGGGCCAGGATCTTCTGGCGCTCCTGCCGCTCCACGGTGATCTGCTGCTTGGCCTCCGACAGGTTGTCGGACAGCAGCGCCTTTTCCTGCTGGGCCACCTTCACCGCGACGCTGAGGCCCTCGATGCGCTGCTGGGACTCGGCCTGGGACTGGTTGAGCGCGGCGATCTCCTTCTGCTGCCGCGCCGCCTCGGCCTGCTTGGCCTCCAGGTCGCGCTGCAGCTGGGCGAGGCGGTCGCGGGTGATGGTCGCGTCCTGCGCCGCGGCGGCGACCCGCTGATTGAGGGCCTGAACGTCCTGCCGGCTGGCGGCGAGGGCGGACTCGGCGGCGGTCTTGGAAGTCTGGAGAGCGGCGAGATTCTGTTCGCGCGCCGTGAGTTCGTCCCGGGTGGACTGCAGCTGCGCGCTGAGCTTCTCGCGCGTCGCCTGCTCGTCCGCCAGTGCCACGCGCATCAGGGCGACCATGTCCTGTTCCCGCGGCGTGGCGGCGTTGGCGCCGACCTGGGTCACGGGGTTGACCCGGGGCTGCACCGGCTCCGCCCGCTCCCACCGCGTCAGGGCGATGAGGTTCAGGAAGAGGAAGTCGACGATGATCAGCAGGAGCGTCTTGTTCATGACGCGCGGGTCAGGCGGGGGTCGGGGTGGCGCGCCCGGCGGCGGCCTGGGCGGAGAGGATCAGCCGGCGCTTGTAGCCGCGCACGTGGCGGATCTTGACGAACGCCACGCACACGATGCCGAAGAGGTTGGAGGAGTAGGCGGCGAGCAGGTTCTGGTCGATGACGCCGAGCACCTGCAGGACGAGCGCGGTGGCCGTGCCCATCATGCCGATGTAGAGGCCGCTGTCGAAGAGGTTCTCCTCATTCTCCATGAGGCGCAGCTTGAGCGGCGCGGGGAGGTCCTGGCGGTCGATCTCCCCGATCTTGTAGAGGCAGAGCAGGTAGGTGGCCACCTGCAGCAGGGCGAAGATGGCGATGGAAACTACGGTGGAGGTACCCATGGTGGAGGGGGTTGAAGTTGCAGGGGCGGAGGCCGGCGTGGCCGCGTTGGCCAGCACCGGGATGACGAGGTGGAAACGGTATTCGGAAACGGGGGCCGCACGGAGCAGGAAGGGCTCGGTGGCGATGATGACGACGAAGGCGAGCAGCAGCGCCATCGCCCCGCTCTGGACGCGAGGCAGCACGCCCGCGTCGACGACGGACTGGGCCGCGCGCCGGAACGGCAGCAGGAGCCAGCGGTCCAGGCCGCGCAGGACGAGAAACATGCCGAGGAAATAGCCGAGGTATTTCGCGACCAGGGTGATCCGGGGGTGCAGCAGCGCGAACGCGCCCGCGAGGTCCATGGGGGCCGCGATCCCGTGGTTGATCGGCACCTGGCGCATCAGCAGCTGGCGCACGGCGCCCGTGCCGAGGGCGAGCGCCTCGCGCAGGTCGGCGGCCCCGGGTTTGCCGTAGCGCAGGAGATAGGCCGCGGCGCTGTCGGCCGACTCGCTGATCAGGGCGGCGCCGTAGAGGAACGGCAGCTGGTCGGAGGCGACCTGGGCGAGCTGGGCGAACTCGTGGACCGTGCGGGTGCCGTCGGTGTGGCGCAGCAGCTCGCCGAGCTGGATCCAGTCAAGCCGCCGGCCGAGCGCCAGCAGGTCGAGGTAGAAATACTCCAGGTCGCCGAGCTGGCGCGTCTGCACGGCGTCGTCGGCGAGGCGCTTGATCTCGCGCTGGAGGGAGGGCGACAGGTGCTCGCCCTGGTAGAGCAGGGCGGTGCAGAGGATGCAGGCGTCGAGCGGCTGGCCGCCGGGCTGGGCCGCGGGGATGAAGCTCGCGGTGCCGGTGACGCCGCGGGTCTGCAGCACGGCCTGCACGCCGGGCGAGCGCGAATTGGCGAGGTAGCGGCGGAGGGCGTCGCGCGCCTCCGCGGTGACGAAGAACTGGAGCACCGGCGTGCTGGCGCCGCCGCCCGCGGGCGCGCGGAGCTTGAACAGGGGGTCGAGCAGCGGATCCCAGCCGCCCCAGACGACGAATTCCCGCTGGCGGGCGCTGAACGCGGCGAGCGCCGCGGCCAGCTGGGGCGCCCGCGGGTCCCCCACCCCCTGCGCGGCCGCGAGCACCAGCGCGGCCGGACCCGGCTTCTCGGAATCGACGAGCTGCCGGCCGAACTCGGCCAGCGAGGGCGTGCCGCGGCCGGCCTCGCGCAGCAGCGCGGGACTGATCGACTTGAGGTTGACGGGCAGCGACCAGGCGAACACCAGCAGCACCACCCCGGCGAAGATCACGGCCAGCGCCGCGGCCGCCGGTGGACGGGCGGACCGGGAGGCGTCGGCATTCATGGCGGGTCCAGACATGGCGGAACTTGACGGGGGAAACAATTTAATTGCCGCGGCAGATCGTAAAAAACACGCTTCCTCGCACCCATCGACCCATGTTGCTCCCAATTGTTCAATACGGCGCGCCGGTGCTGCGTAAAAAGGGCGAGAGAATCACCGCCTTCGACGCGGCGCTGGGCCGCCTGGCGGAGGACATGATCGAGACGATGCACGCCGCCCGCGGCATCGGTCTGGGCGCCCAGCAGATCGGCCGGGCCCTCCAGCTCTGCGTGGTCGACCTGCGCCAGGCCGAGGCCGAGTACACCTGGCAGCTCGATGGCAAGCGGCCGCCCAAGGAGCTGATCATGCCGCTGGTGCTGGTGAACCCGCGGGTGACCGCCGCGCCGCGGCCGCTCGACACCGCCGAGGAGGGCTGCCTGTCGTTCCCCGAGATCCGCGGCGACGTCGAGCGCCCCGACCGGATCACCGTCGATTTCCAGGACGCGCACGGGCATCCGCACACGCTCGCCGCCACCGGCATGCTCGCGCGCTGCATCCAACACGAGGTCGACCATCTCGGCGGCGTCCTGTTCATCGACCGGATGGACAAGCGGACCCTGGCCGCGATCGAGCCCAAGCTGCGGGCGCTCAAGAAGCGCACCCGCGAAGCCGCCCGGGCGGCGGGCTGACCGCCCGCCGGCCGCCACGCCCGCGTCCCCCATCATGAGCCAAAAATCCGACGGCATGAACTACGCCCCGCAGGGGCCGTCGCGGCCGGTGGTCGCGCCCGGGGAATTCACCTTCGCCGCCGCGCACCTGGACCACGGCCACATCCACGGGCAGTGCAACGGCCTGCTCGAGGCCGGCGCCACCCTGAAGTGGGTCTACGACCCGGATCCGAAGAAGGTCGAGGCGTTCCGGGCCAAGTTCCCGCAGGCGCGCGCCGCGCGCGCCCTCGACGAGGTGCTGGACGACCCCGCGGTGCGTTTGGTGGCGGCGGCGGCCGTGCCCAGCGAACGCGGGCCGCTCGGGTGCCGCGTGATGGAGGCCGGCCGCGACTACTTCACCGACAAGACGCCCTTCACCACCCTGGACCAGCTCGCGCAGGCCCGGGCCGTCGCGGCCCGCACCGGACGCAAGTACGCCGTCTACTTCAGCGAGCGGCTGCACGTGGAGTGCGCGGTGCACGCCGGCACGCTCGTGCGCGGCGGGGCGATCGGCCGCGTGATCCAGGTGATCGGGCTCGGCCCGCACCGCCTGGGCAAGCCGGGGCGCCCAGCCTGGTTCTTCGAACGGGCGAAATACGGCGGGATCCTCTGCGACATCGGCAGCCACCAGTTCGAGCAGTTCCTGTTCTACACCGGGGCGACCGACGCCACCGTCGCCCACGCCGCGGTGGGCAATTTCGCCAATCCCGACCGGCCCGAGTTCGAGGATTTCGGCGAGGCCTCGCTCGTCGGCAACAACGGCGCGACGAACTACGTCCGGGTGGACTGGTTCACCCCCGACGGCCTGAGCACGTGGGGCGACGGCCGCACCTTCATCCTCGGCACCCAGGGCTACATCGAGCTGCGCAAGTACGTGAACGTCGGCGCCGACCGGCGCGGCGACCACCTCGTCCTCGTCGACGGCAAGGGCGAGCAGCTCCTCAACGTCGCCGGCCGGGTGGGCTTCCCCTTCTTCGGCGAGCTCATCCGCGACTGCCTGGAGCGCACGGAGCGCGCGATGACGCAGGCCCACGCCTTCAAGGCCGCGGAGCTCTGCCTCAAGGCGCAGGCGGCGGCGCGGCGGCTGACCTGAGCGCGCCGCCCGCGGGCGCGACCGGGGAAAACAAAGGCCTTCCCGCCGGAGGGCGGGAAGGCCTGCGCGGAACCGGTGTGCCCGGCCCTAGAAGTAGAGCGTCGTCGTGAAGTAGTACGTCCGCGGGTCGATGATGCGGTAGGACGCCGGCGAGCCGTCCATGTTGAACAGGATCGGCTGCAGGCCGCCGTTCTCCGTGGCGTCGCGGACGTTGAACTGGAACTTGGCCTTGATGTCCTGGCCGAGGATTTTGGGCAGCCGGGTCGTGTAGGCCACCCACAGGTCGATGTGGTGTTCGGCCGGCGTGTAGATCGGCCGGCTGATATCGGGCAGCACCATGGTCGCCTGGCCGGGCGTCGAATGGGCGTAGGTGGCGGGGTCGGTGCTCCCGTAATAGCCGGCGACGGCCTTGTCGGCCCAGCGGTAGGCGCCGCCGACGGAGAATCCGCGCAGCCGGCCGTGGGTGAACGCATAGTTGGTGATATAGTTCACCGTCCATTCGCGCTCGTTCGGGACCTTCGTGTTCTGGCCGGCGATGGCGGTGTAGATGACCGGCAGGACCGCCGCGTTGTAGAAGCCCTGCACGCTGGTCCAGCCGTTGGACCCGTTCTGCAGGGCGTCGGCGTTGAAGCCGTAGCCGGTCCAGAAGTTCCGCATCGAGACCGGGGTGCCGTTGAACAGGTTGAACGACGCCGGCATGTCGTCGGCGTGCGCGCTTGTCCAGATCGGCATGCGCACCGCCAGCCAGTCGGTGATCTGCTTGGCCACGTCGCTGTAGGTCGACCGCTGCTTGCCGACGTCGAGCTTCATGGTCCAGTTCGGGACCGGATTGTAGGTCAGCGACGCCTCCATGCCCTTGGCAAAGTCGGACTGGGTGCCCGCGATCGACCACGTCGGCCACTGGAACGGCTCACCCATGATGGTGGCAATCGCGTCCTGCTCGGTCTGGGTCAGCGGAGTCGTCGTGTTGTTGTTGAACCCGTTGGCCGTCGGATCCTGCCCGTCGCGGATGCGCACCACGAACTGCGCCCAGGAGCGGAAGCTGCTGGTGTCCATGCGCGTGATGCGGGTGATGGGCGTGGCGGCCGCGGACGAGGAGGAGTTCTGGTTCGTGGCCTCGAACCAATTCAGCCGGAGATAGAGCTTGCTGTGAAACATGCTCAGCCCCACGCCCCAGTCCTTGCCCTGGCCCTGCGGCTTGCCGAGCGGCGCGTGGAAGAAGTCGTACTGGATGCTGCCGGGCGGGGTGAAGTTGTTCGACTTGTTGATCTCGAAACTCAGCCCCCGGGCGAAATCGGCGAGCCAGTTGCCGTTGTTGGCCGCGCCCTCGATCCGGTTCCAGCCCTTCAAGGGCTTGAACACCACGCCCATGGTCTTGGTGTTGCCCGCCATGTAGAACGTTGAGCCGAGGCGGTATTCCTCGCCGGGGATGGCGTAACCGTTGGTGTACTCCTGATAGGTGGCGAGGCCGGTGAGGTCCGTCTTCGCGATGCTCAGGTTGTCGCGGCGCCAGCCGACCGTGGGCACGATGCGCTCGTCCCAGAGGTAGCCCTGGTAGGCCAGGTTGCGCGCGTCGTCGATCTTGAAGGTGATCGGACCGCCGACCCGCAGGTTGTAGCTGAGGTGGACCGCGGCATTGTCGTAGGTGTTGGTCAGCCAGTTCCAGGTCCGGATGACCTCGTCGCCCGTGCCCCAGCCGGAGCTGCCGGGCGCCGGCGAATACTGGATGACGCCATCGGGATTGTGCCCGATGTAGTAATTCCGCCAGAAATTGGACTGGGTCTGCCACGCCCAGTTGTTCGCCGGGCTGGTGTTGGTGTTTGGCATCAGCCGCGGGTCGCCGCCGTCGAACGAGGCCGCGTAGGTGAAGGAGTAGAGGTTGTCCGCCTGCCGCGTCCAGAAGCCCAGCACGCGGTGCCGCCCGAGCCAGCGCGTCCAGTTGGCATTTTTGCCGAAGTCATGCTCCCACGCCAGCATCGCGCGGAAGTTGCTGTTGATCTCCGTGGACCGGTTGACGGACGCCTGGTAGTTGTTCACGAACGGGCTGCCGAAATACGGATTGGCCGAGTTGTCCAGGTTGACCTGATTGGTGTCGACGTAGATCGCCAGCGGGTTGTTGGAGTCGCCCAGCGGCCGGTTGGTGTACGATTTCAGTTCCTGGCGGAACCAGCCGAGGTCGAAGTTGAAGCCCCAAGGCAGCTGCTGCTGAAACTCGATGTGGTAGGTATCCGCCCGCTGGGTGGAGACGTTGGCCGAGTCGATGCTGGTCTTGGTCCAGTTATACAGGGACGGGTCCGTGATCGAGGGGACGTACCAGGTGCCGTAGTCCGTCGCCCCGGTACTGGCCGCCGGCGTCGGCGAGGGCGGCGCGATCGAGCTGGTCAGCTCCTGGCTGTAGGCGAACAGCTGAGCCGCGGTCATGGCGGTGGTCGCCGGCCGGTTGTAGGCGACCGTGCTCGGCCCCGGCTGCCAGAACCCGACCTGCTGGGTGCCGTCAAAGTACATCTTGTTGTGGGCGTCGTACCCGATGGTCGGCACATAGAGCGGCGAGGTGGTGTTGGTCAGGGCGGTCGTGCCGGTCGGCATGCCCTTGACGTAACGTGGGTCATGGGTGTCGAAGACGTAGGGTCCCATCACCTTGCCGGTGTCCAGGATCGTCAGCATCGAGGTGTACGGGTTGAAGGCCGGCCGGCCGGCCTGCTTCCACGGGGTCACATAGTCGAGCGGCGACATGTAGTTGGGCAGGCAGGCCTGGTTGTCGTAGTGCTCGTAGTCGGCCGTGATCTGGGTGTTGGCCCAGGGCTGAAAATTGAAGGCCAGGTACTCGCGGCGCGTGGTGTTGAACGACGGCTTGCGCTCGAACGCCTGCTTGTCATAGAGCGCCGCGGCGAAAATGGCGGCCTTGTCGCCCAGCGGCTGGTTGGTGTTGAGGCTGCCGCGGTAGGCGCCGAAGCTGCCGGTGCGGTACTGCACCTCCCAGGCGCGCTTGTGCAGGACCGCCGTCGCGGTCGACTGGTTGACGATGCCGGCCGGGCTGCCCGTGCCGAAGAGCATCGAGTTCGGGCCGCGGTTGATCTCCACGGTGTTCGTATTGTAGGCGTCGAACGGGATGGTGCGGATCGTCGGGTAGTTGTTCTCCGCGGTGTCGGCGGAGCCCAGGCCGCGGACACGGTTGTTGGTCGCGCGGACCGTGCTCGTGCCGGCGCCGCTGACCGGGTCGCGGGCCACGCCGCGGTCGATGGCGAGCTCCGTGTACGTGTTGGAGCCCTCCGTGTTCGCCTCGTACATGAAGATGTCGTTGATGTCGATCGACGCGGTGTCTTCCAACTGCTGCTTGGTGACGACGGTGATCGAGGACGCGAGGTCGCTGATGTTCGTGTTCAGGCGGGTGCCGCCGAGCGTGTTCTCGGCGTAGTAGCCGACGTCGCGGCTCGACGCCTGGACGGTGAACGGCGACATCTTGACCACCTCGGCTTCCGGGCCCTTGGTGGTGGTGACGGTGGGGGTGGTCGCGGTCTGCGCGCCCGACGGGAGGACCGTCAGAAACGCACCGGCAAGGGCGGCGAGGATTCTCCCCGGCCGCCAGCTGAGGCTGGATGCTGGATTCATGGGAAGCTGGATTGACTGCCCACGCCTGTCTACCCGCCCGGCCGGCGGAGGGAAATCACAAAATACACGTGTCCGAATCGCCACGCGCCCCGGGCGGCGCCGGCCCGGCCGAAAAAAAAGCCTTCCCGCCGGGAGGCGGGAAGGCCGGGGAAGGACCGGAACCGGGCCGGTCCTAGAAATAGAGCGTCGTCGTGAAGTAGTACGTCCGCGGATCGACGATGCGGTAGGAGGCCGGCGACCCGTCCATGTTGAACAGGATGGGCAGCAGGCCGCCGTTCTCGGTGAGGTCGCGGACGTTGAACTGGAACTTGGCCCGGACGTGCCGGCCGAAGATGGCGGGCAGCTCGGTGCTGTACGCCACCCAGAGGTCGAGATGGTGTTCCGCCGGCGTGTAGATCGGCCGGTTGAGGTCGGGCAGCACCATCACGATCTGGCCGGGCGCCGGCTGGGCGTAGGTGCTGGGATCCGTGCTGCCGTAGTAGCCGGCGATCGCCTTGTCCGCCCAGCGGTAGGCGCCGCCGACGGAGAAGCCGCGCAGCCAGCCGTGGGTGAAGGCGTAGTTGGTGATGAGGTTCGCCTGCCATTCGCGTTCATTCGGCACCTTCGTGTTCTGGCCGGCGATGGCGGTATAGATGGTCGGCAGGACCGCCGCGTTGTAGAAGCCCTGCACGCTGGTCCACCCGTTGGGGTTGTTCTGCAGGGCGTCGGCGTTGAAGCCGTAACCGGTCCAGAAGTGCTGCATCGACACCGGGGTGCCGTTGGAGAGGTTGAACGACGCCGGCATGTCGAGGGCCTGCGCGCTGGTCCAGATCGGCATGCGCACGGCCAGCCAGTCGGTGATCTGCTTGGCCACGTCGCTGTAGGTCGACCGCTGCTTGCCGACGTCGAGCTTCATCGTCCAGTTCGGCACCGGATTGTAGGTCAGCGACGCCTCCATGCCGCGGGCAAAGTCGGACTGGGTCCCGGCCACCGAATAGGTCGGCCAGGTGAAGGGCAGGCCCAGGATCTTGGAGACGGCATCCTGGTCGGCCTGGGTCAGCGGCGTGACCGTGTTGTTGTTGAACGTCGAGGAGGTCGGATCCTGCCCGTCGCGGATGCGCACCACGTACGTCGCCCAGGAGCGGAAGCTGCTGGTGTCGATGCGCTCGATGCGCCCGATCGGGGTGCCCGCCGCCGACGACGGGGCATTCTCGTCGCTGGCCTCGTACCAGTTGAGGTCGAGGTAGAGCTTGCTGTGGAACATGCTCAGGCCCACGCCCCAGTCCTTGCCCTGGCCCGACGGTTTGCCCAGCGGCACGTCGAAGAAGTCGTACTGGATGCCGCCCGGCGGGGTGAAGTTGTCCGACTTGTTGAGGTGGAAGCTCAGGCCGCGGGCGAAATCGGCGACCCAGCTGCCGTTGTTCGCGGCGTTGTCAATCCGGTTCCAGCTCTTCAGGGGCTTGACCACGACGCCCATCGTCTTGGTGTTCCCGGCAAGGTAGAAGGTCGAACCCAGCCGGTATTGCAGGCCCGGAATCGCGTAGCCGTTCTGGTACTCCTGATAGGTGGCCAGGCCGGTCAGGCTCGTGGCGGCGATGCTCAGGTCGTCGCGGCGCCAGCCGATCGTCGGCAGGATGCGTTCGTTCCACAGGTAGCCCTGCCAGGCCAGCGACCGCGCGTCGTCGATCTTGAAGTTGACCGGGCCGCCGGCGCGGAGGT
>Ga0335085_10012482_pt1 | contig 12518 bp, 10 predicted proteins | sample Lox_Sample_45_FD_206712 | JGI IMG/M metagenome (GOLD analysis project Ga0335085, IMG submission 206712) | Soil microbial communities from Loxahatchee National Wildlife Refuge, Florida, United States - Lox_Sample_4.5 | ecosystem: Environmental > Terrestrial > Soil > Wetlands | place: USA...
GTGAGTGTGGAGATCACGTACTTGCTCATCTTCGGTCCTCCTGGGAAACCCGCGGCCCCCTTCGGCGCGCGGGATCGCTGGGTTGTTGTATCAGATCCCGGTGTACCGCACCACCGCGTACGGCCGCTTCAGCAGGACGCCGGCGGTCGCGTTGGTGAAGTCCTCGATGTAGCTCTTGGCACGCTGCTCGACTCCCAGCGCCATGAACTTCACGGGCACGATCTGTGCGAACGTGCGCTTGTCGTCCGTACCGCCGTCCTCGACCGAGTCGGCCCAGAGGTAAAACACGTCCGCCCCGCCGTTGGCCGCGGCCAGCTGCGGCGCGCTGACGATCCGGCACTTCGGATACGTCTTCGCGAGCCACATCCGGACGTCCAACGTCCCCAGCTCGTTCATCTTCGAGAGCTGCTGCGCCTTGGTCATCGGGATGGCGAGCGTGGTCGACTGCTCGTACGGGTCGATGACGTCCTGCGACTGGGTCTGGAGCGCGTTCATGCCCGTGATGATGTCCTGCGTGATCTCCAGGAACGTCTTCACTGCCCACGTCGAGCCCGCCGCGCCGGCCGCCACCGTCACGTAGGCGGAGAGCAAGGGATCGTTGAGGAAGCCGTACGTGCTGTTGTTGCCCGAGTTGAACCCGTAGAAGCCGACCAGGTTGCGCCAGACCTCTAGCCGCAGGATCGCCGCCGCGCGCTTCTCCGCGTCGGAGTTGATCATCGCGGCCGCCGCGCGGGCCTGTTCGAGGCGACCGACCAGGACGCCGGCCTCGAAACGGACCACGGTGCGCTGCACCCAGTTCACGTTCCAGTCGGACAGCGGGATGTTCGTGCTGTCCTTGTAGACGTCGATGTTGCCCATCGGCTCCACGATACCCTGCACGATCCACTCGTCGCGCCAGTTACCGACGGTCTCGATGCCCAGGAACTCGTCGATCTTGCGCGCCGCCGTCAGCACCTTGATAAACCCCGGCAGCCAGTTCTGCAGGAACTGGATCGGCGCCACGATGCTGGGCGACGTCACCGCGGCCGGCGACGGGACGCTGGGAAAGTACTGCGGCGTCCACGCGTCCATGGCGGCCGCGTCCATCGCCATGCGCGCGACGTCGGCGAGGTACTTGGGCTCGAACCCGATTCCGATCCTCTCCAGCAGACGCACGGCGTCCAGGTCGGGGAGGTCCTTGGGTGTGAGGGCCAGCGGCCGGACCTGGTTAGGGGCGAGCCGCGAGTGGGAGACTGATGCGGAAGGCATGTGGTGAACTCCGTAAGAGGGGAGGAAGTGTGACGGCTCGGATCAGTTGGTCAGGCGCGCGATACCCAGCCCGCCGCCGGCCGCGGCGTTGCCGAAGCGGACCATGATGGCGTTGGGGATCTGCGCGTTGCCGCCGGCGGGTGCGCCGCTGGGGCTGTACGTCTGGATGACCCCGGTCGCCGTGGTGTACGAGAGGAAGTCGCCCTCGTTCCAGGCGTTGGGGATGTTGACGATCACGTCGCCCAGCGAGAGGAGAGCGACCTGTTCGTTCGCGGCGAGGTTCAGGTTCGGGTTGAGCGGGTTGTACGCCGAGCTCCCGAACAGCGGCTCGATCTTGGGCAACACGCTGATGCCGCCGAAGATGATCGAGCCCGCCGTGAGCGTGCCGCCCGGGCTGGCGAGGCCCGTGCCGTTGGCGATGGTGTGGAACAGGCCCATCGCGCTGGCGGCCGCCAGCGTCACCGGTGTCACCCGGTTGGGCTCGTCCAGGGCGAAGTCGCCCACGACCCCGAGGTTGAGGTCGATGTTGACGGTGGACTGGAAAGTCATAGCAGGAACTTCCTCCGCGGGGTCCGCGGCGTTATGGGTTGGAGTGGCGTGCGTTCAGGCGGCCGCGCCGCTGATGTACTTGTCCATGAACGTGGCGCCGCCGGCCGACGCGTCCTGCGCCGTCCGCTGCTGGCGACCCTTCTGTTGGGCCTCCGCGGCCTGGGCGCGTCCGAGCAGGAGGAAGTCCAGCGCGGCCACGGGGTCGTCCGCCTCGTCCTTGATGCCCAGCTGCTTCAGCCCGTACGCCGCCATCTCGACGTGGCTCATCTCGGCGTGGTCGAAGGCGCCGACGAGGGGAGAGAGGCGACCGTAGAGACGGTGCTTCGCGGACTCTTCCTTGCGGATGCTCGGGACGAGCGCCGTCGTGGCCTTGGCGACCTCGCTCTGGACTAGCGCCGCGACCTCGGCCGCGTCCATGCCCTTGCCCTTACCGCGCGAGCAGTCATCGGCGTGGCCCTCGTTCTTGCCGCACTCGGGGCAGTCCTTCGCGTCCTTCGCTGCCTTCGCCGCCTTTTCGGCCGCGTCCTTCGCGGCGTCGCGGGCGGCTTTACGCGAGTCGCGGGCCGCCTTGCGTGCGTCCCTCGCCCCGGCGCGCCGGTCGCGCGCGCGGCGCCGGTCCATGGTCTCCTTAGAGTCCTTGCCCTCGTCCTCTTTCTCCTCAGCCGAGTCCTTCGCCTCTTCGGCGGCGTCGCGGGCGGCCTCTTCCTTCTCCGCGCTCTCTTCGTCCTTGGCCGATGGGCCGTTGGCGCTCTTGGGCTCCAGGTCGCCCTTCTTGCCCGGGCTCTCTTTGCCTTCGGGGTCTTTGATCTCAGGCATGTGCGTTGCTCCAGTGGTGATTGAATCGTGACCGGTCATGCCCTTTTCGGCGGCGACTTTTCCGGCGACTTTCGTCGCGTAGGCCTTCGAATAGCCCTTCTTCTCCAGCTCGCCCACGAGCGAGCCGAACGAATCCTCGATGAATTTAAGCGTCTCGGCGTCGAGCGCGCCGTCCTTCTCGTCGTCGCGCACGCCGTCTGTGACGGCGGCGATCTCCGGATCCTTCAGGTCGAGCGCGAACGACATCGACAGCTCGTCCGCCGAGTCGAGCACCCGCACGTCCGACCCCATGCGCCCGCTCTTCACGCTTGCCCCATGGTTGCCGCGCAGGTTCCTCTGCACGTACTCGTAGGGCTGGCCCTCGAAGACCCCGCTCTCCTTGACGAAGTCGCAGTGGTAGCCGAGAGACAGCTCGCGCTTTCCCCCGGCCAGCTTCTTGGCCAGGGTCTCCGAGAACACCTTGATGTTGCCGTAGAGCGTGTCGTCCTTGAAGTAGGTCTTCTCGCCGATCACGCCCTCGACGCCCTTGGCCTCGGCCGGGACGAGGCCCTTGTCCTCGCTACCGAGCAGCGTCGACGGGTGGTCGTCGATCCAGGGCATGAGGCGGAAGCTCGCGACCGTCTCCGGGTTCCCGAGCTCGGAAGCCGGGCGATACACGCCGACCATCTTCCCGGGATCGCCGCCCTTGACGACCGTGCTCTCGCGGTATGGGAACACGCCGACCTTCGACAGCGGGTTGTCGAGCACCTCGAACCAGCCGTTGGTGTCGTACTCGCGGCGGTCCTGAGCGGTCTTTGGCACTTCCGGCGTCTTGTAGCCATTGCCGACACGCTCGGTCACATGCATTCGCATCGAGTTTCGCCCTGCCAGGGCAGCCGCAGCAGCGCGATGGTGCCCACCCTGGATGTGAAACTTGCCGTTCTCCAGCACGGCCCACGCGGGAGCCTCTGTGGATTTCACGTTCCGTAACTTGGCGGCTACGCCCTCGCGCAGCACCGAAGACTGAGCGCGACCCACTCCCGCCAGCGGTACATCCATGTGGCGCCACTTGGCGCTTTGCTCGGTCGGAAGGTTACCGTAAAGCTTCCGCCCTTCGGCCATCCCGAATTCGGTAACGCGGACCTGCGAGCCCTGCTCGAACGTGCGGTAGCCTTCGCCGGCTTCGGGCAACTCCTTTAGTTTCGCGAGGCCACGCTGCGTCTCGGCTTCCGAGAACTTACCCTCTTCGTCACGTGGGTGGTCGCTCTCGCTCCACGCAGCATCGGCGCTGTTGAGCAATACCTCGCGGGCCCGCCTCTGCGCCTCTTCTTCCTTGGCACCCGCAGTCACCGCCTCGGTCAGCAGCTTACGCAGCGTCGCGGCGACGCCCGGGTGCAGCGGGTGCGGCGGGTCGTCGATCGGAGCCCACACGTGCTCGGTGTGCTCGTGGTTAAGCTTGGGCTCGAACTCCTCGTCGACGTTCGCCCTGAACGTGACGAAGCCCGCGCCGTCGTCGATCCGGGTCATATCGCCGACGGGGTAGCCGGTCTCCTCCTGCGTCTCCCGCTTCGCGGCCTCCTCGGGGGTCTCGCCCTGTTCGATCGAACCTCCGGCGCAGCACCACTCGCCCTGGTGGTCGCGCGCCTTGAGACTGCGACGCATGAACAGCGCGCGGTCTCCGTGCGTCAGCATGACGCCGGCTCCGGAGTCGTACGCCTTGCTCAAGGCGGCGGCGACCGCCTGCTTCTGGGGGTGACCGGCCTTGACCATCTCGCGGATGTTCGAGGAAATAACTTCTCTACTGGAGCCGGCTTGTAGCGGCATGCGCCTTCTCCCAGTTTACCCCGCCACGTCCGGCTGGACGTCCAACAGGGCGGTGCCGTTGATGGCGTTGGCCCAGATCGTTTGCGCCAGGCTGAACTTCTGCACCGGGTTGTTGGAGTTGAGCACCAGGCCGTCGTTGCCCGTGGGCTGCGTCGACTGGCACTCCACCATGACCTCGACGCCGCTGGCGTCTGGGCTGATGAGCTGCACGATGGCCGGCCCGGTGCCGATGTTCTGCCAGGTGCCCTGGGTGACGGTGACGCGCTGTGACATGGATACCTCTACTGTGAACCGCGACCGTTGGCCGAGCGGCCGTTCTTGCCCTTGCCCTCCGCCTGTTCGGCGGCCTTGGCGACGCGTCTCGCCGGCCCGGCGCCTTCCGCCGCCGCCTCGGGGTCGTCTATGTCGGGCAGCTCCTCGTCCTCGATGTTCAGTCCGATCCCGTGGTAGCCGCTGTCCCTGTCGCTCGCGATGCGGGCGCGCGAGTCCTTGCGTCCAAGCACGCCGCTCGCGATGAGGGACGCGTCGGTCTCCGCCTTGTTGAGGTTCACCTGCGCCATCTCCACGTGGGTAGGCACGTCGAGCGACCGCCAGGTCACGACGACCTCCGTGTCGCGCAGCGACTCGAACTTCGGTACGACCTCGCTCCGCATCACGAGCGCGTGATGTCGGGACGCCAGCGGCGTCAGGTCCCGCTCCTGCATCGATTCGAGCATCTCGTGGTACGACGCCTCGTCGTAGTCGCCCGTCGCGGCGAACCCGCCGGGCGTCGTACCCAGCAGCTTCGTGATCGGACACCCGGCGGTCGCGGCGACTAAGCTGTACTGCGTCATGACCAGGCTGTCGAAGTCGGCGAGCGGCGTGTCGAACTGCTCAAACTCGTCGTTGGTCTTGTCGCCCATCTTGATGCCGAAGTTGTCGCGCATCGCGATCCACTTCTGCATCAGGTAGTCGGCCTTCTGCGTGTCGGCCATCACGGCCGCCATGTTGGTCAGCCACACCGTGGTCCGCTTCGAGAGGGCCAGCGCGGGCGCCTCGTTCGCCGTGCGCTCCGCGCAGTACACCCGCTCCATGATCATCTGCGGGAGCGGGATGCCGCCGAACAGGTACAGCGGCTTCAACACGTCCGGCGGGTCCGCGTAGCGGAAGATCACCAGGTGGCTGCGGTGGATGCGCCGGCTCCCGATCAGCCACCACGTCGGCTCGTAAAAGTGCTTGCTGCTGGGCGTCGCCGCCGCGGCGATGTCCAGTATCGGGGCGCACCAGTAGGGATCGACCTGGCTGAAGCCCTTGTACGATCCCTCCTTGACGCCGTCGATGTTGAACGGCTTCTCGTAGTAGTGCTCGTCGTCGCTGTCGACCTCGAACAGCGCGATGCGGATCCCGAACACGCGCCCCTTCGTGCCGAACTCGCGCATCCCGCCGATGAGTCCGAACTTCCTGTCGGCGGTCTTGAGTATCTTCAGCGCGTCCTCGGGCAGGTCCTCGCCCGTCACGGTCGTGATGTCGTAGCCGTTGCGGATGGCGTCGTCGACCGGCGTGGCGCACGCCTTGTAGATCAGCCAGTGCTGCGCGATGAAGGCGGCGTTCTGGTACCCGATGAAGCCCTGCTGCATGAACCAGGGCATCAGCTGCAGCTGCGCGCCCGCGCTCACGGCCGCCTGCTTGAAGAACGGGAGCCCGCCGGGCCCGTCGTCGTCCATCGCCGACTTCGCCAGCGCCTGCGACAGGGTCTCCAGCGGGTCGGCCGCGTCCATCGCGGCGTCGGGCGCAGGCGCCCTCCACACCTTGATCGTGTCGTAGGCGTCCTTCACCGACCGCAGGAACGCATCGACCCTCGCGCGCTCGGCCTCGCCCTGGCGGCGCAGTATGCCCATCACGCCGTCGCGAGGCTCGTACTTCTCGGCCCGGCTGACGGGCTCGGGCCCGGCGGGCTCGGGCTGCGCCCGCCTACGGCGAAACAGGTTGGCGAGCCGCTCGAACAACCGACACCCCCCGCCTTGCGGCGTTGCGCTCAGACGCCCGGACGAACGCGTCCGGAATGATAGACCTGCTACCACAACGGCAGTTGATCGCCGTGCCGGGTAGCTGCCACTCGTGATCGACCTCGCTCCACAGGCCCTTCGCCGTGTCGAAGCGGCGACGCTCGCGGCCCCATCGCACGTGCTCGGGGCGCGGGACCCTGCCCGCGTGGCTGTGGATCCACAGCGCCTCCTCGATACCTAAGTCCTGTCGGCGCGCCGATTCCATGACCGCCTTGGCCTTGGCGCTCTGGTCGCGCGCTATGAGTGCCGCGCGCCTGTAGGTGACGCCGTAGCGCCGCCTTATGTCGCGGGACAGCTCGCGCTGCGCGCCGCCGGCCGTCGTGGCCTTGGTGACCAGCGCCTCGACCGCCCTGTGGAACCGCCGCGGGATGCTGCGTATCAGGGCGACGTTCTCCGCGACGACCGCGCGGTGCGCCTCGACCATCCGCGCGCTGGGCGCGAAGGCGACCGTGAAGCCGGCGCGCCGCAGCAGGCGCCTGAACTCCGAGTCAAGGTGGCGGCGCGACCTGTCGGCGAAGAGCGTCGCCACGTCGCGCGCCATGCGGTCGAACCGCGCCTCCCACCTGACGCCCCACTCGGCGAACGCCCGCCGCAGCTCCACGTCCGGAGCCGCGTCCATGACGCCCCCGACCGCCGACAACCCCGCGCGCCCAGGGAGGGAGGCGCCCGATCCAACGGCGGCCGGGGGCGAACCGTATTCGGCGACTAGGCGCAGCGCGTCGACCGCCATGGCGCGCGCCATGCGCTGCATAGTCAACCTGTACCAGAGGCGCACGCCCCGCGGCGGCCTGACTTCTCCCAGCGTGCGCTCAACCAAAGTAGCTCCGGCCCGACCCCGTGATCGCAGCGAAGGCGCGCGAGCTGCCGTCGACCTGGTCGTCGTAAGTCCCGTACGGGAAGACGCGCAGCTCGTCTATATAAGGCCGGTTCCACGAGCCCCGCACGATGTCGACGTTGCCGACGTTCACCTGGGCCGCCAGCGGGCTGGCGCGCGTGACCTTGTCGCCCGTCTCGGGGGAAGAGATCACGCGGTAACCGACCAGCTTCGACGCGAGGTACTGGACCTGCGCCTTCCCGGCCTGACCGGGGTCCTGCGGGATGTGCACCTCGCAGGTGAGTCCGTCCTGGCTCGCCTTGCCGACGAGCGTGCGCTCGACCTCGTCGGGCGAACCCTGCAGCCTCGCCACGTCGGCGATGACGATGCGCCCGTTGTCGGGTCGCTTACCCATCCTGATGCCGGCCGTCCAGTCGCCCTGGTCCTTCGACGCCGCGAGGTCCCATCCCCGCACCCATCGGACCCCGGCGGGCTCCGCCTCGATGACGTTGATCTTGTCGGGCTTGAACAGTGCGCCTTCCAACGGCGCGGGCCTCTGCTGGTACAGCGACGACCACGTCTGCGGCTGGCACTCGAACTGCTGCCAATGTCGCTCGTCGAACCCGTGGCCGACGAGGTAGTCGCCGACCTTGCGGCCGAACGGGTCGGGGACGATCTCGCACCGCGCCTGGATGCACAGCACCTCCCAGCGGAAGCCGTCGGTGCACAGGAAGGTCCCGCTCTGCCCCTTCCAGTCGCTCGGCAGCAGCCGCCCGGCCAGGTCGTTCTCGTGCCAGCGCGTCTGTATGTCGATGATCCACCCGCCCGGGACGAGGCGCGTCTTCAGGTCGTTCTGGAACGCGTCCCAGGTCTTGTCCCTCTGGTCCGGGCTGTTAGCGGCCTCGAACCCCTTGACGGGGTCGTCGATGATCAGCCCGTCGGCGCGGTAGCTCGTGACCGAGCCCAGGATGCTGGTCGCGAAGTACTCGGATCCGTTAGTCAGCGTGAACTGCTCGGCGGCCCGGCTCTCCGCCGACAGCCCGGCGTCGAAGAGCCGCCGGTACGCCGGCTGCATCAGGACGCTGCGGGTCCGGCGACCCATGCGCCTCGCCGGCACGTCGCCGTAGCTAGCGAGCAGCAGGCGCTTCCCGCCCTGCTCGCCCAGGTAGTGGCTGGGAAACACGACCGAGGCGTATGTCGTCTTCGCCGTGCCCGGCGGGCACAGGATCATCAGGCGCCCGTACGGGGTGCGCGCGCACCGCTGCGCGGCCTGCAGGATCATGACGTGCCACGGACCGAGGTTGGTCTTTACGGGCTCGAAGAGCTCGCAGTCCGGATCGTCGGAGAGCGGCCGCCCGGGGACCGATATGACCCCGGCATAGTGGACGGCGTCAGTCCTCGCCATCCTCCGGTTCAGCAGGTGCTGCGCCGCGGCCTGTCGCGATAGCCGCGAGCTCGTCGTCCGTGAGCTCGTCGGCCGTACCGTGCCTGATCGGCCCACCGTCCTTACCCGTGTGCTCGATGCGCGTGATCTCGGGGATCGTGCGCTTGAGGATCAGCTCCGCGGCCTTGAGCTGTTCCTTGGTCATGAGCACCTTGCGCTTCGTAACCGGGTCCTTCTCGTCGAGCGCGAAGGCCTCGACGCGCTTCGCGACCAGCGTGCCGCGAATCTTTTGGCGGGTCGACTCCACCTGGCGCTTCGTGAGGCGCACGCCGTGGGGGCGTCCCGTGTTCTGCTTCGGCATTTCGGTTCACATAGCGCGTTGACGTCGGTAGGCTTGGGGTCTGTGACCCGGCTGCGTTTCGTGGAGGGATACTGTCCCGGCGCCAGATCCTAGCGCGAACGCAGGCGTCCTGTAAACAGGCGTCCTGACTTATGTAGCAAGATCAATCGCTTGTGAGCACGCCCAGCTCCCTCAGGCGGGCGTCGGCGCGCGCCCACGCGCGGGGCTCGGCGCCCGGGGCGTCGCGGGAGCCGACCAGCCACCGCCTGAACTCGCGCGCCCCCTGGGTGACGACGTCGACGTCGACCATGAACTTCGTCGCGATGACGGCGTCGCTGGGTCCCCTGTCGTACGCGCGCGACACGATCGCGCGGGCGAGCGACGGGTGCGCCCTGATGCGCAGCTCCCCGAACCCCTCGCGCGCCACGGTCTCTATCGCCCGCTGCCATTCGAAGTTGGGTCGCCTGCCCTTGCAGCACGGCTGCCCGCAGCCGCATACCAGGGTCCTGGGCAACACGCGCGCCGACAGCAGCGCGATCGTCGACTGACCCAGCGCGGCTAACGCGGCGACCACCATCCCGGCCTGGGCGAGCGCGTCGGCGCCCGACGCGGCGTCGTGCGCGTGCGCGCTCCCGGTCGTCCACACCTGGCTCGACGACGGCGCGCGCGAATAGGCGAGTCCGAACCTGACGGCGGTCTGTACGTCCGGAAACGGGGAGGGCTCCGCAGAGGGCGGGGGAGTCCGGGGGAGACGGGTCGACGATGGAGACCCTTGTTCCCGGTCCTCCCCCGCGGGGGGAATGGTCCGCACCCGATCAGATTGTCTCATCTCCGCTGTCTCCGGTACACGCATGCGTGCGTAAGTTACTGATCGATCGTTCCGACGCGTACGCGACTGCCATGCTCGGCCATGTGCATGGCAGCGCGTCCCGGGCGCTTCCCGGCGGGGTCAGGCCACGGCCGCTGCCATGCTGCCATCGTTTCTAACCTTCTTCTCTTAGCGCGTGCGCGCACGCACGTGTATCTAGAGTTGGGAAAACGATGGCAGCATGGCAGCTTTCGAACGTTTTCCGCGGAAAAAGGCGCTTTAAAATCGCTGCCATGCTGCTTTCGAGCATGGCAGCGTGCATGGCAGCTTTTTTTAACAATCCCCGCCTTTTTGCGCCCGCGCCCCTTTTCAGCATGGCAGCGCGTCGAGGCGCGAGGAGAGGTCGACGAGGCGCGCGATCGCCTCGCTGACGGGAAACCCGGGCATCTCTCCCTGCAGCAGCGACGCCAGGCGCCCGTGACCCATCTCCCCGGTCCATACCTTGTCGCGTCGCCACCTCGCGGTCAGGTCGACCGCCTTCATGTATAACCCGTCGGGGAGGTATTCGACCGTGACGACGTAGGTCGTCGTGTCGGCGAGCGCTTCGCCCTCGCCCCGTCGCCTCACCAGCAGCTCGGTCGCGACGTCTTCCAGGCGTCCGCCTATGACCAGGTCGGCGGTGATGTGTTCTTCGTTGTCGGTCGCTAGACACATAGGTTTTCCTCTCAGTAGATCTCGGTGGGCGCGTCGCCCTTCGTCCAGGTCCCGGGCGACGCGATGCGGTTGCTGATCTGTTGGAGCCTGGCGCCCCGCGCCGGCGCGTCGAGCGCGGCGATCTTGTACAGTCCGGCCAGATCGCCCGTCGGGCTCCACAGGGTGACGCGGCGCCTCTGGTAGACGATCCTCTCCTCGAGCCGGGCCCAGCGCCTCTTGCGGGCGATCATCCCGAGCTTCTTCTCGTTGAGCTTGATCCCCTGTTCGTCCAGCCACTCGAGCAGCGCCGTGCCGATGACCACGGGCTCCCTGTCGAAGACCGACGACGCCTCGATGGCGCGCGAGAGGTCCGTCATGGTCATTTCCTCGATGACCTGTTTGAGGGCCGTCATGGGCGCCTCCGACTCCGGCTTGAACCCGGTCAGGTCGACGACCTCGTTGAGCCAGTGGGCGATCCCGCCGTATCCGTACGTTTCGAGGTTCCTATGGAAATCGCGCATGTGGCGGCCGCGGCGAGCCGACGCTGCGCTCCTGCATTCGATGAACGCGTAGCGCCTGTCGCCCCGCCCTATGGCTATCGGGTCGGGGTGGTTGGTGCAGGCGCACACCGACGCCACGTTCCTGACGTCGAACGGCTCCTCGTTCTTGCGCTCGATCGATATGGTCCTGTCGGCCACGACCGTCTTGAGCTTCTCGGCTATGGAGTAGCGGTCGTCGCTCATCAGCTCGGGGATGATGACCAGCCGTTTACCGAACGCCCAGCCGTTGAACCTGTTCTCTATCTGGCTCTGGTGCGGGCGGGACACCTGCGCGTCGCCGCCAATGCAGGCTGCCAGGACCTCGAAGACGCTGCTCTTGCCTACGCCCGGATCGCCGCACAGCACCACGGCGTAGGTGACCTTGCGCTCCGGATGCCTGTACACCCACGCCAGCCAGCGCGACAGGATCTCCCGCTCGGCCGGGTCTTGGACGAGCCACGCCAGGTGGTCCTCGAAGAACGACCACTCGCCCTTCGGGTCGGGCCGCACCCTCAGGTCGACGTACGTGTTGAGCACGGAGATCTCGCCCCGCACGGTCTCGACGGGCTCCCCCGGGAGGAACTCGCACTCGTCGAACCGCGGGTTGCTGGGCTTCTTTAAGAAACGGTCCGACGGGGTCCCGTCCCTCGTCTTTCCGCTCCCGATCGTGTCGTCGAACGTCTCGCGCGAGATCAGCTGCCCGTCGCGGGGATCGACGAACCTGCGCCTGCGCAGGATGTACGCCCAGCGACCCAGTCCTCCTCGGCTCTCGCCCGGCCCGTCGCCTCCGGTCGGCTCTCCGACCGCGTCGCGCTCGGCGTCGTCCATCTGGAAGCTGCTCCTGGTGCTGCGGACCGGGCGGTCGCCGCCCAGCTCCATCAGCGCGTCCTCCCAGGTCCTCTGGTCGCAGTGTCCGTGGTGACACTTGAAGGCCGGGCGGTCGTGCCCGTTGAAGTGGGGCTCGAAGTAGAAGGTGTCGTCGTCGCGCTCGGTCTGGTCCGTGTGCTCCGATTCCCACGGGCACCTGATGGCGTGCTGCCCGGGTCGCAGCTGGTCGATGTAGTAGCCCTTCTCCTGTAACAGCGCGATGTTGGGATCGTCGGGGACCTCGTTCGCGCGGCGCCTGGCGACGCGTATCTTCCCCATCTCGAGGGGCTCGCCCTCTAGGGTCCCGACGCGCTCCGTCACCGGGTCGTCGACGCCGACTAATTTAGGATCGCCCGTGTAGATCGGCTGCGCCGGTCGGTAGACCGACACGTCGACCTGGTCGTCCTTCCACCTGAAGCGGGCGAAGGCCTTCATCTGTTCGGCTGTGGCGGGCCTCGCGAGCCGGACCCACAGCCTGATGCGCACCTTTCCCTTGAAGCCGTGGGAGTTGGTCAGGTGCCACACGCACCGTCGCCCCCGGAGTCCCAGCCACGAGAGCGTCTCGAGCGCGAGCGTCTCCCCGTCGTCGACAGCGGCGAGGCTCTCGAAGCC
>Ga0335085_10012483_pt1 | contig 12517 bp, 9 predicted proteins | sample Lox_Sample_45_FD_206712 | JGI IMG/M metagenome (GOLD analysis project Ga0335085, IMG submission 206712) | Soil microbial communities from Loxahatchee National Wildlife Refuge, Florida, United States - Lox_Sample_4.5 | ecosystem: Environmental > Terrestrial > Soil > Wetlands | place: USA: Florida...
ACGCTTTATGACGACGCCACAAAACTCGGCGAATTCCGATTCTGTTTCCTCGAAAAGGCTGTGGTTTGGCTTGGCGGGCGCGGTTTTCGCCTGGGTGCTTGCCGGTCTCCTCGATTTTCTTCTTGCCTGGCGGGCTTGCATGGGCGGTGAAGCAGGACCAGGCGCTTTGACCGGTACGGGCCTTCACATTCTGCTCGGCTTCATTACTTTCGGGCTCCTGGCAGTGGCCATCGGCGGGGGAATCGTTTCCTACGGGAACTGGAGGAAGCTCTCGGACCAACCAAACATTCTTTTCGCCGAGGGACGCGGCCGCAAGCAGTTTATGGCGATTGCCGGTGTCGTGGTGAGCGTGACGTTGGGAGTGGGCATGGTGTGGTTCTCCATTCCTATTTACGTCCTCGGGTTTTGCACGAGGTGGCGATGAAAACTTTCTGGAATCACATTTTGCTGACGCTTTCTGTCGTCGCCACATTGTTAAGCGTGACTGGATGCCTGGGAGGAAAAATGGCCCGCGGATACAGCATTGAGACCGGAGGGAATGCGGATCGCGGCGCGCAAGCCATCCAGCAGTATGGTTGCGGGTCGTGTCACATGATCCCTGGGATTAACCGTGCCAACGGCCTGGTTGGCCCTCCGCTCATGATGTTTGGCAGGCGCACTTTCATTGCGGGAGAGGTTGCCAACACCCCAAATAACCTCGTGCAGTGGATTCAAAACCCGCAATCCATTGAAGCAGGCACAGCGATGCCCAACATGGGAATAAGCGAAGATCAGGCGCGTGATATCGCGGCCTACCTTTACACCCTGCGTTAAGGAGAAAGAATGAATCGGAAGACGCGCGCACTTACGATTACAGCCTGTGCCCTCTGCCTGCTGGCCGGAACCTTGGTTGGTCAGAAAAACAGTTCCGGCAACCAGGGCGTCGCCCAGGTCCCGGGGCAGCTTGCCAGCATTCATCTCGTAAGCGCTGTGCCCGATGGGCAATGGACGCTGCCCGCGGGAGACTATGCCAACACTCGGTACAGTCCGTTGGACCAGATCAATACAGAAAACGTGAAGAACCTGAAAGTGGTCGGCATCATGTCCACGGGAATTCCACACGGGCATGAGGGGCAACCCCTGGTGGTCAACGGAACGATGTATGTGGTGACGCCCTTTCCCAATGACCTGATCGCTCTGGATCTAAGCAAACCCGGGTTTCCTGTGAAGTGGAAATATCAACCCCGGCCGAATGCACAAGCTGAGGGCGTTGCCTGCTGCGATGTGGTGAACCGGGGAGCCAGTTACGCCGACGGCAAAATCATCTATGCCACCCTCGACAACAACGTGGTGGCGGTTGACGCCAACACCGGGAAAGAAGTTTGGCGGACACTCACCGGAGACATCAACATCGGCATGACCACCACGATGGCGCCGCTTGTCGTCAGGAATGTAGTAATGGTCGGCAGTAGCGGCGGCGAACTTGGGGTTCGCGGGCGGGTTACCGCGCTGGACGTGAAAACCGGGAAACAGATTTGGGTCGCTTACAGTACGGGGCCGGACAAGGATGTGCTGATCGGGCCGAACTTTCACGCGTTCTATCCCAAGGACCAGGGCAAAGATCTCGGCATGACCAGCTGGACTCCCGATCAATGGAAACTCGGCGGAGGAAATGTCTGGGGATGGCTTTCCTATGACCCGGAAACCAACCTGGTTTTTTACGGAACCGGAAACCCCGGAACCTGGAATCCCGACATGCGGCCGGGAGACAACAAGTGGAGCATCACCATTTTCGCGCGCGATCCGGAAACCGGGCAGGCGCGCTGGGCTACTCAGCTGGTACCGCACGATTCCTGGGATTACGACGAGATTATGGAGAACGTTGCCATCGATATGCAGTGGCAGGGAAAGATGCGCAAGTTGCTCATCCATCCAGGACGCACCGGGTTTGTGTTTGTTCTTGACCGCGAGACCGGCGAAATCCTCTCCGCCGATAAATTCCAGCCGGTGAACTGGGCAAAGGATTACGACTTGAAAACCGGTATCCCCGCGGTGGACGACAGCAAGCGCGTTCATACGGGACAGTACACGCGTGAGATATGCCCCTCCTCCACCGGAGGAAAGGAATTTGTCCCCACCGCATTCTCGCCGCGCACCGGTCTTCTTTATATTCCGGCGCACAACACCTGCATGGATTACGAGGGCATACAAGTGAATTACATCGCGGGGACGCCGTACCTCGGATCAAGCGTGACGATGTATCCCGGACCGGGCGGTTATCAGGGCGAGTTCATGGCCTGGGACCTTGCTCAGGGCAAGGAGGTTTGGGGCATTAAGGACGCCAAGTTTCCGGTCTACAGCGGTGTCCTCGCCACCGGCGGGGACGTCGTCTTTTACGGCACGATGGAGGGCTGGTTTCGAGCAGTGAACGCGCGCTCCGGGGAAATTCTATGGCAGTTCAAAACCGGCTCGGGAATCATCGGAGATCCCATCACCTTCAAGGGCCCGGATGGCCGGCAGTATGTTGCTGTCTACTCCGGCATTGGCGGATGGATGGGAGCGGCCGCGTTCTCCTCGCTCTCCCTCGACGATCAATACGCCGCTCTGGGCATTACCGGCACCATGAAGGGTATTAAAGAAGCTACCGCGCCAGGAGGAGCCCTCTATGTGTTCAGCCTATAGACGGGCGGCGATCTGCATTCTAATGTTCGCGGGATCCCTCGCCTTCGCCAGCCCGCCACTGTTGCGGGTGTGCGCGGACTCTAACAATTTGCCCTACTCCAATGACAAACGGGAAGGCTTCGAGAACAAACTCGCGGTCATGGTGGCGCAGGATTTGGGACGGCAGTTGCAATACGTGTGGTGGCCGCACAGTCCCATGCGCGCCCACAGGTATTTTCGTGCGGGCATTTGCGATCTCGTCATGGAATTGCCTGCCGGCGACGATCTGGCCCAGGCGACGCGCCCCTACTATCGCTCGAGTTATGTTTTCGTGACGCGCAGAGACGAGCATGGCCCGGTCCATTCCTTCGACGATCCTTATCTCAAGACCGCTCGCATCGGCCTGCATGTGGTCGTTGGCGATGACGCCGCTTTACTTCCCCCGGCGAGGGAGTTGCTGACTCGCGGCATTGTGCGCAATGTCGTGGGCTACAGCGTGTTTGGAGATTTCTCCCAGCCCAATCCGCCAGCCGAGCTGGTGCAGGCGGTGGCCAAACGAAACATCGATTTGGCAATTGCCTGGGGTCCACTGGCGGGCTATTTCGCCCAGCGTTCAACTGTCCCCCTCGACGTCACGCCGGTGTGCAGCCAATCCAGTGCCCTCCCTCTGAGTTTCAACATGTCGATGGGGGTGCGCCGTGGGGACAGCACGTTGCTCGCTCAACTGAATTCGGAAATCGGCCGCCGTCATGAGGAAATTCGCAACTTGTTGCAGGGCTATGGTGTGCCGCTTCTGGATCCGGTCTCGGAATCGAGGTCCTGCCAATGAGTAACAGATTACAGATGGCACTCGAATGCTTCGCCGTTTGCCTGTTGTTTGTCTTTACCTCGGGCTGCACGCAGCAGCCCATGGAAGCGGCCGCAGCAGGTGCGCCTCCGTCGGTAAGAATTCCGATTGGGCCGATACCCGGACCGCAGTTCGCCATGAATCTTCCGACCAATCCCTATAGCAACAATCCGGTTGCCATCGCGGAAGGACGCCGCTTGTTCATTTGGTACAACTGCTACGGCTGCCATGGAGGTCATGCAGGTGGTGGGATGGGGCCGAGTCTCCGCGATCCAGTTTGGATCTATGGCGGCGATGACGCGCATATTTTCGCCTCCATCGCCCAAGGGCGGAGCAAAGGCATGCCGGCCTGGGGCACCAAGCTCCCCGAAGACCAGATATGGAAACTTGTCGCCTATATTAAGACCTTGCGAACTCCGCAGGAGCCAGATCCGCCGCAAGTTCCCCCGCACCCAGAAATCAAAGAGGCGCAGAAATGAGGCCGCGGCTGCAATTGCGCCACGCGCTTACGGCCTTCTTGCTTTTGGGGCTGACCGGCTGCGGCCTGCCGCAATCCATGCTTCATCCGGGGGGGCGCGCTGCCGATAAGTTGGCAACGCTGATCTGGATTGAAGTGATCACATTTTGCGTCGTGGCGTTCATAATGTGGGTTCTGCTCGGATGGGCCAGCCTGCGCCGCCGAGGATCGTTGGACTCCCATGAGCCCTACACGTCGGGCGGTGGTCAATCCTGGATCCTCATTGGCGGGTTTGCTATTCCCTTTGTGATCTTGTCTACGATATTCGTGCTCGGAATTGACTCGATGAAGCATTTTCCGGTGAATCGGGGCATGAAGCCGGAAAAGCCCGAAATCCAGGTCATCGGGCATCAATGGTGGTGGGAGTTGCAATACGTCGCCGGGCCGCTGCAACGGCACTTCACCACGGCGAATGAAATCCACATCCCAGTCGGACGTTCGGTGGACATTGAACTGCAAACCGCAGACGTAATCCATTCCTTCTGGGTGCCCACTTTGCACGGCAAGGTTGATTTGATTCCAGGGCAGCCGAACTACATTCGCATCGAGGCCGATCACCCTGGCGTCTTCCGCGGGCAGTGCGCGGAATATTGCGGCGAACAACATGCGCACATGCTGCTGTTGGTCATAGCTCAGCCCGAACAGGAATATGAGGCGTGGGTGAACCAGCAACTCCAGCCCGCCGCCGAACCAACCACCCAGGAAGCAATGCGCGGACGCGAGTTATTCATGTCTGCGGCCTGCTCTCTGTGCCACCGGATCCGCGGAACCGAGGCGCTGGGGGTAGTCGCGCCTGACCTTACCCATCTGGCCAGCCGGCGGGGCATTGCCTCCGATTCCTATGACAACAATGCGGGCAATCTGGAAGCATGGATCACCCACGCCCAATCCCTGAAGCCGGGCGCTGCCATGCCCGATCTCACGGCATTCAACGGGACTGACTCGCGAGCCCTGATTGCATTCTTACAGCAGCTGCACTGAGAGGCTGTGGCCAGGCTGCCGCGGAGAAACGTGGCGACCAAATGGAAGGGCGGCCTGCCGGCCGCCCTGAGATGATCCAGTTTTTGAGCTTGGCTATTACGCCGGTGCCGGCCCCGGTTTTGCGATCCCCGGCCGCCCCGGCTCCGGCTTCAGAACTTGCTGCACGCCGTCATCCGATCGGGGCGGAGGCACGATCTTCGGCAGTTCCTTGCCCTCGATAATCAATTTGATCTCATTGGCATCGAGGACTTCGCGCTCGAGCAGTGCCAGAGCGACTCGGATCAGCGTGTCATGATTGTCCGCCAGAACGCCTTTAGCCGTATCGTAGCCTTTGCCCACCAGCCGCCGGACTTCTTCATCAATCTTGATGGCGGTGGCTTCGCTGTAGTCGCGGTGCTGCGCGATTTCGCGGCCCAGGAATATCTGCTCTTCCTTTTTGCCGAAGGTCAGCGGACCCAGGTCGCTCATGCCAAACTCGCAGACCATTTTCCGGGCCATGTCAGTAGCGCGTTCAATGTCGTTGCCGGCGCCGGTGCTCATCTGGTTGAGGAACATCTCTTCGGCAATCCGGCCGCCCATCATGATGGCGATTTCGGTTTCCAGATATTCCTTGGTGTAGTTGTGCTTGTCGTCGATCGGCAACTGCATGGTCACACCCAGCGCCATTCCGCGGGGAATGATAGTTACTTTATGCAGCGGATCGGAGTTCGGCAGCTTGGAGGCGACCAACGCGTGCCCAGCTTCGTGGTAAGCCGTAACCTTCTTCTCTTCATCCGAAAGCAGCAGCGATTTGCGCTCTACCCCCATGAGGACTTTATCTTTTGCCAACTCGAAGTCATACATCAATACGGCCTTGCGATTCTGCCGGGCCGCGCTGAGTGCAGCTTCGTTGACCATGTTCTCCAGATCGGCTCCGGAGAACCCCGGTGTCCCACGGGCAAGAACCGAAAGATCGACATCGTCGGAAAGCGGTTTCTTGCGCGTGTGTACCCGCAAGATCTCTTCGCGTCCTCGAACATCCGGCCGGTTTACTACCACACGACGATCGAAGCGGCCGGGCCGCAACAGCGCCGGATCGAGCACGTCGGGGCGATTGGTTGCCGCCATCAGGATGACGCCTTCGTTGGACTCGAAGCCATCCATTTCGACCAGCAGTTGATTCAAGGTCTGCTCGCGCTCATCGTGTCCGCCGCCCAAACCGGCGCCACGATGGCGCCCTACGGCGTCAATTTCATCGATGAAAATGATGCAGGGAGCATTCTTCTTGCCCTGCTCGAACAGGTCGCGCACGCGGCTAGCGCCTACGCCCACAAACATTTCGACGAAGTCTGAACCGGAAATCGAGAAGAACGGAACGTTCGCCTCGCCGGCAACCGCCCGCGCCAGCAAGGTTTTGCCGGTGCCCGGGGGACCCACCAGCAGCACGCCCTTGGGGATGCGTCCGCCGAGTTTCTGAAATTTCTGCGCCTCGCGCAGAAATTCGATAATTTCCTTGAGTTCCTCTTTCGCTTCATCCACCCCAGCCACGTCCTTAAACGTGACCTTCTTCTGCTGCATGGAGAGCAAGCGCGCCCGGCTCTTGCCGAAGGAGAGCGCTTTGTTGCCGCCGGTCTGCATTTGGCGAATCATGAAGAACCACAGGGCGGCCAGCACGATCAGCGGAGCCCAGGTTCCCAGCAACTGGAAAGTCCAGCCTCCATTGCTGTTGTCGCGGATGCTGATGTTCACGCCCTTTTCCCGCAGGGTCTTGATCATGTCGGGATAATTGGCGGGAACGGTGGTATGGAAGGTGGCGTTGTCGCTCTGGTATTTGCCATGGACTTCCATGCCGGTAATGGTGACTTCCTTCACCTGGCCCTGGTCCACGTCAGTCATGAACTGCGAGAAGTTGACTTCCTTCTCTTTCTGCCCCGAGCTGCCTGCCTTCACGACCTGCCAAAGCAGGAAGGCGGAGAGCAGAATCACCAGCCAAAAGACTACAGTTTTTACGGTCGAATTCACGAAAAAGGCTCCTACACGCCGATAGCCAAAAGTCCCAAAAGCGGCCCGATACTTTAGATGCCACAGGGGCTATTTGGATGACGAAATTGGCATCTGGTTATTTTATCCCTTTCGAAGGGCAAATGGAGGAGAGTTCTTTCTGTAACTTAGGTCATTTCCCGAATTGCTCTATTTGCGGTATAGAGCTGCGTTCCAGGGGAACTTCCTGGATGAGGACTGCTTCTTGCCCAGCGCGAGCGCAAAATTTCGCCGAACGCGGGAAGCCACGCAGCCAAACCACTTCATCCTGGCGCGCTACAACTGGCCAGAGTTTTCGTTCCAGCCCGGTTAAGTGCTTTTCCTGCAGCAATGTCTTGATTTTTTTGGCACCCTTGCGATGTTCCGGCCAAAAGCGGTCTCCCGCGCGCCAGTTGCGAATGCTTAACTTGCTGCCAAGTGCCGCTTGATCTAATAGACACTCGGAGCCCTCGCGGAGTTCCCCCACTGCCTGGATCCGCGCGACAAAGCGGACGCCCAGCTCCGGAACCGGCACTTCTCCCGGCACCGGGAGGCGGTATTCGTAATCGGTTGCGTTGGGGAGCTTGTCTGGAACTACAAACTTGACCTTGCCTTTCTGGCAAGAAACCCTCCAGCCGTCCGGCAGATCGGCCGACTTTGCCTTGCCGGAGGCGATTTCCAGGATTTCCTCGACTTGGCGGAACTCCAGCCGAAGCCCGAGCGAATCCGCCGCGGCGCGAACCACGCGGCGCCGCAGGGCGAGAGGCAGCTTCGGCAGGTTTTGCAGGCAGAGGCTCTTCTCCGGCACGGACCAGACATTGGGCAACAAATGCGTGACTTCTTCCTGCCAATACTCCTCTTCGGCGCGGGCGATCTCCGCGGTCTCGGCCAGGGCCTCACGTACAGAGGGATTCAGGCTCTGTTCCAGCCTGGGCAAAATGCCATGCCGCACCCGGTTGCGCGCATGGCGCAAGTCGCGATTGCTGGAGTCCTGCCGCCAATCCTGGCCGGCCGCCTTCAGGTAAGCTTCCAATTCCTGGCGGCGAATGCCGAGCAGCGGCCGGACGATGGCGAGGTCCGATTGGGCTCCCGGATCTGGAAGCTCGGATAATTTCGGGTAAATTCCTGCCAATCCGCGCGTTCCGGCTCCCCGCGTGATGCGCATTAGGACGGTTTCGGCCTGATCGTCCAGGGTGTGCGCGGTGGCGACTCGGTTCACGCAACCTTCGCAGAGCAAGCGATGAAAATAGTCGTAGCGCAGGTTCCGAGCGGCGGTTTCCAGGCTGAGGCGCTGCTCGGTAGCATGCCGGGCCACATCGCCGGATGCGCAATGAAATTGAAGCTCGTGCCGCTGCGCCAGTTCGGCGACGAAGTGCTCGTCCGCATCCGATTCCGCGCCGCGTAGCTTATGGTTGAAGTGGACGACCGACAAAACAATGCCCAACTCGCTCCGCAATTCCAGTAAAAGGCGCAGCATGGCCACGGAATCCGCCCCGCCCGAGACAGCCGCACCAACGCGATCACCGGCCTTTAGCAGCTTGTGCTTGTGGATATAGGCGACAACGGGCTGGATGAACGAAGGCACGGTAACATGGTACAAGCGGCCGGGGCTCCGAGAGTTCGCTCCAAGCAATAAAGAGGCCAATGATCCGGTTGAATCATTGGCCCAGAAACAGATGAACCTTCGGTGTTCTTAAACGGCGACTTTAGCCAAACGCCGCGCCTCAATTCCATCGAGCGCATGCCAGAGGGCCTGGGCTGCAGCTTCACCGGCTGCCAGCGCCTTCTCTGCCATTTCTGGATGCGCCTCAATCCGCTTGCCCAGTTGCTGCCGCCATACCTGCGAGTGGTACACGTCGGCGGTGGCATGCAGGGTGAAATAGCCGCAGGTCTTTTCGTCTGCTCCGTAAGTTTCCCGCAAGCCGCGAGCTTTTTCCACGGCCACGCGCGGCACCTGCGACTCATAGGCATAAAACGCCGCCAGGGCCTCTTCCGGAGTTCCTTCGCTGGCAATGCGGTGGAAGAACTGCATCAATCCGCTAACTTCGGCCACGGGCGCGTGCCCGTAGAGATCGCGGTCCGAGCCCATACCCTCGGCAAAATCCAGCCAAAGCTCGGAATGTTCTTCGGCGGTTTGGCCGACGCCATCTTCCAGTCCTTTCTCATCATAGAGGTTCGCCAGCACGGCACGACGCAGTTCGCTCTCTTCGAGGCGAATGCCAAGTTCGGCCAAGTACGTAGGAAAGGCCTCGACGTGGTGGTAATAATCTTTCGCGTACTCGCGCAGGTCCTCGCGAGTCAGTTCGCCTGCGCTCCACGCTTTATAAAAAGGATGGCATAGCAGGTCATGTTTAGCGACGCGGGTATCCAACTGATCAAAAAACTCTTGTGAGGTCATAAAAAGGTTCTCCGTAAAGACACAACACTATAAAAGCTAGCCTATGATGTGGCAAGTGATAGGTAATACGCATGAACTCCCGTCTAAGAAATATCAAAGAATCCCGGCATTCTACCGTGACGGCAGTCACCCCCGAGTCTGGGAAACCCCCGCAACTTGTTAGAATAAAAGAGGCTTGTGCGAGTGAGGATGCAGTTTACTGAACAATTCGACGTAGTCGTAGTCGGAGCAGGCCATGCCGGATGCGAAGCCGCCATGGCCGCTGCCCGCATGGGCCTGAGGACCGCACTCTACACCCTGAACGTGGACCTGATCGCGCAAATGTCGTGCAATCCCGCGATCGGCGGTATCGCGAAAGGCCACCTCGTCCGCGAAGTAGACGCCCTCGGCGGCATTATGGGCGAAATCACGGATGCCGTCGGCATCCAGTTCCGTCTGCTCAACACCTCCCGCGGCCCGGCCGTCTGGTCGCCGCGCGCGCAGTGCGACAAGCAAGCCTACCGGCTCAAGATGCGGGAAGTGCTGGAATCGCAGCCGAATCTGAAGATCAAGCAGGCCGAAGTAGCGGATTTGATCGTGGAAGAGTCGTGCGTCGCACGTCGTGCGTCGTTGGCAAATCCTGCTTTGACTTGTCATTCCGAAGAGCAGGCCGACGAGGAACCTGCTTTTGCGCACGACGGACAGCGCGCGACGCACGACCGGGTTGTCGGCATCAAGCTGCGCGACGGCCGCACCGTGGGCGCACAAGCCGTGATCATCACCACCGGCACGTTTCTCAACGGCCTGATCCACTGCGGCGAGCAGCAATATCCCGCCGGACGCTCCGGCGAACCCAACGCTGTGTTGCTTGGCGAGGCTCTCAAGAAACTTGGCCTGCGGCATTGCCGCCTCAAGACCGGCACGCCGCCGCGCCTCGACGGACGCAGCATTGACTGGTCGCGTTTCTCCGAACAACCGGGCGATGCCGATCCCACGCCTTTTAGTTTCCGCACCAAGCGCGTGGCCCATCACGACGAGCAAATTCATTGCTACATCGCCTGGACCACGCCCGAGACTCACCGCCTGATTCGCGAGAATGTACACCGCTCGCCGATGTACAGCGGGCAAATTCAGTCGATCGGCCCGCGCTATTGTCCCTCGATTGAAGACAAGATCGTCAAGTTCCCCGACAAGACCACCCACCAGCTTTTTCTTGAGCCCGAGGGCCTGAACACCAACGAAATCTACGTCAATGGGATGAGCACCTCGTTGCCGGTGGAAGTGCAGCTCGAAATCCTGAAATCTATCCCGGGCCTTGAGGCGGCCGAGATGCTGCGCCCCGGCTACGCCATCGAATACGACTCGATTGATCCCACTGAACTCGAGCGCACTTTGGAAGTGAAGAAGATCGCCGGACTTTTTCTCGCAGGGCAAATCAACGGGACTTCCGGCTACGAGGAAGCCGCCTGCCAGGGGCTGATGGCGGGCATCAATGCCGCTCTCAAAGTAAAAAACCAGCCGCCGCTGATTCTCGACCGTACCGAGGCTTATACCGCGATTCTTATCGACGACCTGATTTCGAAGGGCACCAATGAGCCTTACCGCATGTTCACCTCGCGCGCCGAGTTCCGCCTGCACCTGCGCATCGACAACGCCGACCGCCGCCTCACGCCGCACGGGCGCCGCATCGGCCTGATTTCGGACGGGCCCTGGGCCGATTTCCAAGCCAAGCAGCAGCGCCTGGAAGCTCTGAAGCAGTCGCTAGAGAAAACGAAGCTGACAGCTGCGATGTTGGAGAGCATCACAGTAAGCATCTCCACAGACCGTGTAGGGACGGGGCTCAGCCCCGTCCAGACCGAGCAAAGCTCGGCAGCTCGTTCGGAAGGACACGGCTTAAGTTGCACCGACATGGCGGTTGGAAATGGCAGGGTTTTAGCCGCTGGGATCGGTACGCTCGACCTCTCCGCCGCTCTCGGCCAGCCGCTTGCCCAACTGCTCAAGCGCCCGGAGATCACCATCGAGCGCCTGATCCCGGTCCTGCGCGATCTGACGCCCGAGTTCTTTCAGCAAGACTCCTCTGGTCTCCCCATGGTTAATTCGGCAGTCAGAAACGAACTGAAGTCGGTCGAAACGGAAATCAAGTACGCGGGATATCTGCAGCAGCAGCAGCGGGCCATCGAGCGTCTGAAAAAAGCCGAGCAGCGCCATATCCCCGACTGGTTCGATTACCGCTCGGTCAGCGGCCTCTCCTGCGAAATGCAGGAAAAGCTGCTCAAGATCCGGCCCCGCACCCTGGCCCACGCCTCCAACATTCCCGGTGTAACCCCGGCGGCCGTTTCGCTGGTCAACGTCTATATCGAAATTCAGGCCCGGCGCAGAGAACAATCGGTCGCCCTCTAGAGGCTGCGGAAAAACTCCCCAACGATGTTCTCCTCGCGGCCTTGCTCGGGGCACCCAAGCGAATGGCTTTCGCGGCCCCGCTTGAAGTCGGGCCCTCCCGGTTCGCCTTTTCTGCCATCCTGAAGATTCCCCGCTTTCTGGCTGCTTCTGCCGGTGCTAAACTAGGCGCTCAGTATGGCTGACGAAAAGCGCTCCCGCACCTGGCTCTGGATTCTTATCGGCGGAGGTGGTTTTTTCCTCTTCGTCCTGGCTGTATTTACGCTGGTGTACATCACACTGCATGCCGGTGGCGAGCAGACCTCGGCGTTCAGCGGCTTCGGCAGCAAGATCGGCGTCGTGGATCTCGAAGGCGTCATCCTCGATCCCGACAGCGTGGTGCAGCAGCTCAAGAAGTTTGCGGACGACGATTCCATCAAAGCCATCATTCTGCACGTGAATTCCCCCGGCGGCGGCGTGGCGGCCTCGGAGGAAATCTACCGCGAGGTCAAGCGCGTCCGTGACCAAAAGAAGAAGCGCATTGTGGCTTCCATTGAAACGGTTGGCGCCAGCGGCGCCTATTATGTGTCCTCCGCCACCAACAAAATTTATGCCGACAACGGCAGCGTGGTCGGTTCCATAGGCGTCATCTCCGAATGGGTCAATTACGGCGACTTGATGAAATGGGCCAAGCTGAAGCCTGAAGTTCTGACCGTCGGCGAGTTTAAAGATACTGGCGATCCCACGCGCGAGCTCACCCCCGCGGAACGGGCTTATCTGC
>Ga0335085_10012484_pt1 | contig 12516 bp, 11 predicted proteins | sample Lox_Sample_45_FD_206712 | JGI IMG/M metagenome (GOLD analysis project Ga0335085, IMG submission 206712) | Soil microbial communities from Loxahatchee National Wildlife Refuge, Florida, United States - Lox_Sample_4.5 | ecosystem: Environmental > Terrestrial > Soil > Wetlands | place: USA...
TCTCGCCTTGCTCGAGGAGGCGGACGTGCGCACCGTGCTCGAGACCAATGTCGTCGGGGTATTCAACGTGACCCGCGCCGTAGTTCCGCACATGATCGCCCGCCGCGCCGGAAAGATCATCAACGTCAGTTCCGTTTCCGGCGAGAAGGGCGGCCGCGGGCAGACCAACTATGCTGCGAGCAAAGGGGCGATCAACGCGCTCACGCGGGCCCTGGCGGTGGAGCTGGCGCCGCGCCGGATCACGGTGAACTGCGTGGCGCCCGGAGTCATCGAAACCGAGATGTCGCAAGAGGTGCGCGAGCGCGCGGCCGATGAGGTCAAATCGCGCATCCTGCTGCGACGCTTCGGCACGCCGCAGGAGGTCGCCCATGCGGTGTGGTTTCTCGCCTCCCGATACGCGGACTATATCACCGGCGAAGTCCTCCACGTCGATGGCGGCTTCAAGATGGAGTGAACGGCATGCAGCAAGCGCAGATCAGCAAAGAGGAGATTATGGCGGTCTATCCCACGGTCGCGAAGATCATCGCGGACGCGCTGGGGTGCGACGTCGAGCGCGTCACGCTCGACGTGCCGCTGATCGAGGGCCTCGATGCGGAATCGATCGACTTTCTGGACCTCGTGTTCCGGCTGGAACGCGCGTTCAAGGTGAAGATCCCGCGCGGCAAGATCGTCGAGGATGCCCGTGGAGATCTTCCCGAATCGGATTTCGAGCAGAAGGGTATCGTGACCGAAGCCGGCATGCAGCGGCTGCGGGAGTTTCTGAGCGAAGTCCCGCCCGAGCGCTTCACCTCGCCGATGAAGGCGGCCGATGTCCCGCGCCTGTTCACCCCGGAGACGTTCTGCAAGGTCGTGGTACGCGCCCAACGCGCCGCGCAAGCCGCGGCTTGAGCACGGATCCACGCGGCGGGAGCCCGATGCCCGAGCGTTTCAGCGCCTTCTCCTTCGTCGATCGAATCACGGAGCTGGAGCCCGGGAAGCGTGCAAGAGGTCGGTTCTGGGTACCGCAATCGCTGACAGACTTTCCTTCCTCGCTCACCGCAGAAGCGGTGGGCCAACTCGCGGCATGGGTCGGGATGGCGCAGCTGGAGTTTCGCAAGCGCCCGGTCGCGGGCCTGGCCGGAGAGGCGAGTTTCCTCGGTAAGGTGAGACCCGGGCAGACCCTCGATCTCGCTGTCGCGATCGAGACTTGTGACGACGACGCGATCGCCTACGACGGCTCGGCGCAGGTGGACGGCGCGCCGGTCCTGGAGCTGAAGCGGTGCGTTGGGCCGATGCTGCCGATCGAGGACTTCGACGCCGCACACGCGGTGCGGGAACAGTTCGAATTGCTGCGCGGAAGCGGTGCCGCGGCCGGGCGATTTCCCGGTACGCCGGAGCCGGACCTCACCGTGGTCGAACGCGCTTCGGGCCAGTGGCAGCGCGCGGAGCTGCGCGTCCCCGAGTCTGCGAGCTTCTTCCGCGATCATTTTCCCCGGCGTCCCGTGTTCCCGGCGACCTTGCTGCTGGATGCACAGATCCGGCTGGCGCTCGGCCTTGCGGCTGAAACCGCGAATTGGCCGGCAGGGGTGCGCGCGGTCCCCTCGCGCGTCACGGACGTGAAGATGCGCGCGTTCATCCTTCCCGGCCAAGTGGTCGAGATCCGCAGCGAGATCCTCTCGGCGACGAGCGAAGCGGCCACCGCCGCAGTCACGGCGCGCGTGGCAGGCAAGCCCGTGTCCACGGGTCGGGTGGAAATTGCCGCACGAGGAGCGGCGTGATGCAGGCGAGACGCCGCGTCGCGATCACCGGGCTGGGGCTGGTGACGCCGGCCGGGCTCGATGTCGCGACGACCTGGGACGCGCTTCTTGCCGGGCGCAGCGGCGTGGCGCCCATCAGCCTGTTCGACGCGAGCGGCTTTCCGGTGCGCATCGCGGCAGAGGTGAAAGCCTTCGACGGCTCCCGCGCCATCGACGATCGCAAGCTGCTCAAGTTCGCGAATCGCTCCCATCGCTTCGCGCTCGCCGCCGCCGAGGAGGCGGTCCGCGACGCGGGGGTGCACCCCACACCCGAGAGCGGGACGCGCTGGAGTTGTGTAGTGGGCACCGGCATGATGGGTGTGGACTTCGCGGATCTCACCGACGTGCACCGGCGCTGCGCGCCGGATGGCGAGTTCGACCCGCAACGCCTGCTGGCCGAACAGGACGGCGGCATCGACCCGATGATGTTCTGCCGGAGCCAATCTGCAGCCGGTGTCTCCTTGCTGCTGCGGCGCTTCGGGATCCGCGGCTATGCAAGCTCGGTGCACACCGCCTGTGCTTCCGGCGGCCAGGCCATCGGCACGGCGCTCAAGCTGATCCGGCGCGGCACCGCCGACTACGCGCTTGCCGGCGGCTTCGACTCGATGATCAGCCCCGTGGGCCTGGGCAGCTTCTGCCTGTTGAGCGCGCTCTCGACGGACAACGACACGCCGCAGCGCGCGAGCCGCCCATTCGACCGAACCCGCAACGGATTCGTGCTCGGTGAAGGCGCGGGCTTTGTCGTGCTCGAGGAATGGAACGCCGCGCGTCGGCGCGGAGCGAAGATCTACGCCGAGCTCGCCGGCGACGGCAACTCGCTCAGCAGCTACCGGATCACCGACTCGCATCCTTCCGGGGACGGGCCGATCCAGGCGATGCAGCAGGCCCTGTCGGACGCTGGGGCGAAGCTGGACGAAGTGGACTACTTGAACGCGCACGGCACCTCGACGCCCATGAACGATCGCAGCGAGTGCGCGGCGGTGCGCGCCGTGTTCGGCCCGCAGACGGAGCGGATCTCCGTCAGCTCGACGAAGAGCGTCATGGGACATCTGATCGCCGCCGCGGGCGCGGTGGAAGTCGCAGTTTGCGCGTTGGCGATCCGGCACGGCGTGCTGCCGGTGAACGCGAACTTGAAGGAGCTCGACCCCGAGTGCGATCTGAACATCGTTCGCGGCGAGCCGCGCAGGCGGCGCGTGCGCGTCGCCATTTCCAACTCGTTCGGCTTCGGGGGCTCGAACAGTTGCGTGGTGCTGCGCAACCCTGAAGAGGTGGAGCGCAGCGCCGCCTCCGGCACCTGAGCATGGCAGCGGCCGAGAAAGTCGTCATCACGAGCACCGGCGCGATCTGCGCCGCGGGCAAGACGCCGGAGGAGATCCTGGACGCGATCCAGGCCGGAAAGTCGGCCATCGCACCCATCCAGAGCTGGGATGCGTCGGCCTGGCCGACGGCCGTCGCGGGAGAGATCACGGGCGTATCGCCCACTGCCCTGATCGAAGACCGCAAGATCCACAAGCTGATCCGGCGCACGCATCTGCTCGGGCTGTATGCCGCGAGCAGCGCGATCGAACGCGCCGGCTTCGTCGCGCACCGCGACAAGCTGGATGCCGAAGCGGCCGCGCTGTTCAGCGACCGCACCGGCGTCTACGTCGGCTCCGGCGGCGGCAGCTATCAGGACCAATACGAGTTCTTCCCCCTGATGAGCACCGGCGACAGGAGTCTGCGCACCTTCGGTCAGGAGCTGGGTGCGACGGTCAACCCGATGTGGCTGCTGCGGGGGCTGCCGAACAACGTGCTGTGTCATATCGGGATCCGCTACGGCTTGAAGGGACCCAACGCCTGCATCACCAACCATAGCGTCAGCGGAATGCTCGCGGTCGTCGAGGCTGCGCTCGCACTGCGCGCGGGCGAGGCCGACCGAGCGGTGGCCGTGGGTCACGATGCGCCCATCGAGCCCGAGTCGCTGCTGTACTACCAGCGGCTGGGACTTCTGGCGGCGGACGCGTTGCTGCCGTTCGATGCCGCGCGCAGCGGCAGCCTCATGGGCGAAGGCGCAGCGGCGATCGTGCTCGAGACTGCCACGGCCGCCGCCAGCCGGCAGGCACCGGTGCTGGGCGAGGTCCTGGGCAGCGGTTACGCCGCCGAGGGAGAGGGACTGCTCGCGATCCGAGACGACGGCGACGGGCTGGCGCGGTCGATCGCGCTGGCACTGGAGAACGCCGGACTCCGCGCCGATGACGTCGGGATGATCGTGGCGCATGGAAACGGCACGCGCCAGTCCGACGCCTCCGAGGCCGCGGCGATCCGCAGAGTGTTCGGCGCCGCTGCGCCGCCGATCACGGCGTTCAAATGGGCCTTCGGACATCTGCTTGCCGGCGCGGGAATCCTCGACGCAGTGCTCGCGCTGCGCGCGCTGCGGCTGCGGAGCGTCCCCGGCATCGCCACCCTGCACCGGATCGACCCGGACTTTGCCGGGCTGCCCATTTCAGCCGGCGCGCAAACACCGCGCACCGACGTCGCGCTGGTCGTCTCGCGCGGCTTCGCAGGAACCAACGCCGCGCTGCTGCTTCGCGCCGCACCCGGCGATTAGCGCGCATGGCGGACGCGGCCGAGTCGCGCACTCGCTGCGGCATCGACACGGTCGAGATCGCGCGCATCGAGCGCCTGATCCGCGAAACCCCCGGCGACGATCTGCACAAGATCTTTTCGTCCGAGGAATTGCGCGACAGTGGAGAAGGCCCGGGCCGCGCCGCAAGCCTCGCAGCGCGCTTCGCGGCCAAGGAAGCCTGCCTCAAGCTCTTTCCGCGCGAAACGGCGCTAGGCATCCTCGCTCAAGCTGACTTCGCGGTTGTACGCGACAACTATGGGGCCCCGCGCGTGACGTGCAGCCCCGCCGCCGAGACGGTGCTCGGCCGTCACCGCGTAAAGGCGATCGCCCTGTCGCTCACCCATGACCGAACGAGCGCGTCCGCCGTCGCGCTGGCCGAGGCCGCGCACACCGAGGTCCCGCTCTCCGGCAAGCTCATCTACCACCTGATTCCGCTGCGCCGGAAGATCATCCTGGAGAACCTCCGGCGCGTGTACGGCGAGACCGTGCCGGAAGAAGAGATCAAACGTCTCGCGCAGGCCCACTACGCTCACCTCGCGCGGCTGCTGGGAGAGTTCGTGCGCTTTCCCTGGATGTCGGAGCAGCGGCGCGCGGCCATGGCGCGCGTGGAAAACGTCGAAGCGTTGCTGGCCGCGCATGCACAAGGCAAAGGCGTGATCGTGCTCACCGGGCACTTCGGGAATTGGGAGGTCTCTACCGCCGCGGGGTTGCGCAGCTTCCCGCAGGCGTACGGCCGGTTTCACTTCCTGCGCCGGCCGTTCAAGCCACGCTGGCTCGACGACCTGGTGACGCGCCGCTTCCGCCGCGCGGGCTTCGGCGTCCTCCCCAAACGCGGTGGCCTCGACGCGGTGCTGGAGCGCCTGGGTGCGCAGGACATCGTCGTATTCCCGTTCGACCAGCACGCCGCTCGCAAAGACGGCATCTACGTCGACTTCTTCGGCCATCCTGCGGGAACCTTCCGCAGCCTCGCCATCCTCGCGCAGGCCACCGGCGCTCCGGTCATGCCGGCGGCCAGTTGGCGCGAACCCGACGGTCGCCACGTGCTGCGCTTCGAGGAGCCTGTGCCTGTGATCGACTGCGACGACGTGAACGAGGCGATCCGGAGAAACACCCGTGCGTACAACGCCGTTCTGGAACGGCTGGTCGTGCGCCACCCGGAACAATGGTGGTGGGTGCATCGCCGGTGGAAAGCTCCGCCCTCGGCCCGTCGACAGACGAGTCCTCACGCGGCAAAAACCGAGCGGGGCGCGCCCTGAGCGACAGGACGGCTATCGAGAGCAGGCGGGCAAGTGGAACGGATGACGGACGCCGAGGGCCGCATTACGGCCCTCGGCGTCCGCTTGCACACTACGTGGCGTGCACAATCCCTTTCAGGGCACACCCAGCGGTCGGATGTCGCTGGGCATGAAGTAAGCGATCGCCAACTCGACTATTGGATGTCGACGAAGTAGCCGGAGATCGCGAAGGTGCAGGAGCCTGCGCCGGTCCCGAGAGGAGGAACACGGTCGCATTCGGCGACGACGTCCGTGCCGGGATCCGCGTAAATCCTCACGACCTGGCTTCCGGCGAAGTAGTCCTTGAACCCATCCGAGCCCTGGGGGGCGACGCTCACCACGAAGCTCGCGGCACCGGATGCCAAAGCTGTGCTGACCGTGCCCATCACTCTCTGATCGGTGGGAACGGATGCCGAAAAACTCACGTACTCGATCACTAGGCGCTTGTTGGCAGGGACAGTAGTCAGCGTGACCAGAGCGCTGTTGCTGATCGTTCCGGTTCCGGTAGCCTGGAATGGCTGAAACGCGGGGTTATCTGCATTGCGTATGCTGGCGCCTTGCGCGAACGTGACCGTCGGCGTGTTCGTGACCTTCACCGCCACACTATAGTCGTCCCAGTAGTCGTGTGCCGTGGCGATTCGCGGAACGGCCAGCGACCCGATCAGCACAGCGGAGCCGAGGATTGCGAGAGAACGAGAACGGATGCGAGTTGGCATGGACATAGAGAACTCCCTCATTTGTTACAGAATGAATGAGAGCAACTGCATCTGAGTGTCGCTTGCAAGAGACATGCCATTGTGAATAACCGGAGGAAACGAACCATGCGTTACAGAACGTTTGGCCGCACGGGGTTGCAAGTCTCGGAGCTTGTGTTCGGCGGCGGATGGGTCGGCGGCGTGCTGATCCATCAGGACGACGCGACCAAACTCGACACTCTTCGACGCGCCATGCATGCGGGGATCAATTGGATCGACACCGCTCCCGCATACGGCAAGGGCCAATCCGAGCAGGCGCTGGGCTGGCTGCTCAAGGAGATCGACTCCGCGCCCTACCTTTCCACCAAAGTCGTGCTCGACACGACACGGCTCGACGATATCCCGGGACAGGTGGAACGCAGCCTGCACGAAAGCCTGCGACGGCTGGGGCGCGACCGTGTCGATCTGGTGTTGCTGCACAATGCGATCGAGCCGATCGCAGCCGACGGCGTGGTGACGCCGGCGCAAGTGCTTCGCGTGGACGGTGCCGCGGATGCGCTGGAGCGTGTGCGCAGCCAACACCTCACCCGCTACATCGGTTTCACCGCGCTGGGAGATGGAGCGAGCTGCCGGCAGGTCATCGATAGCGGCCGCTTCGATGCCGCACAGGTGTATTACAACCTGCTCAACCCGAGCGCGGCGCGGACCATGCCGCAGCGCTGGACCGGCCACGACTTCGGCAACTTGATCGCCGCCTGCAAGGCAAAGGGGACTGCAGTCATGGCGATTCGCGTGTTCGCCGCCGGTGTGCTTGCGAGCGACACGCGGCATGGGCGCGAGGTGATCATCACGCGCGCTACAGATGTCGCGACGGAGGAGCGCCGCGCGCATGCAGCGTTCGCCGCGCTAGGCAGCGCCTACGGCACCCGTGCGCAGACCGCGCTGCGCTTCGTGCTGACCAACGCCGACATCTCCTGCGCGATCATCGGCCTCGCCGAGCGTGCGCACCTCGAGGAAGCCCTGGCGGGCGCCGCGCTGGGCCCGCTCCCGCAACCGGCCCTGGACGCGCTCGAGAACCTCTACCAGACCTGGGACCCCGACCTTGGGGTCGACCTTGGGGTCAGGCCTGTATAAATGTATATTGCTCAGGTATCCTAGGCTCGATGGCCCGCAAACCGCGTCTTCACGTCCCCGGCGGCCTCTATCACGTCATCCTGCGTGGCAACGCCGGTCAGGATATCTTCTTCGCTCCCGAAGACCGGTCGCAGTTCTACGCGCTGCTCTCCGAGGGGGTGGCGCGCTTCGGCTACCGGGTGCACGCCTTCTGCCTCATGACCAATCATGTGCATCTGGCGCTGCAGCCTGCGGACATCCCTCTCTCGCGAGGCTTGCAGAATCTCTCCTTCCGCTACACCCGCTACAGCAACGCACGGCGGAAGCGGGTGGGACACTTGTTCCAGGGTCGGTTCCAGGCGTATCTGGTGGATCAGGACAGTTACGGGTTGGCGCTGGTGCGCTACATTCACCTCAACCCGGTGCGCGCCGGGCTGGTCAAGGACGCGGCCGCTTACCCATATAGCAGTCACCGCGCTTATCTAGGCCGGGCGGATGTGGGCTGGCTCACCACCGACTGGATGCTGGGGCAGTTCGGGGCCCGGTTGAGCGCAGCACGCGCGCGCTTCGCTCAGTTCGTCGACGCGGGAAAGCCCCAAGGCCACTCGGAGGCGTTCTACGGAGGCCAGGCCGATTCCCGAGTCGTGGGCGAAGAGGACTTCCTGAAGAAGGTACTGAAGCCGGAGCCGGAAAGGTCCAAGCCGTTGCCGCTCGAAGAGATCGTAGCCTACGTGTGCAAGAGCGCCGGACTGACGCTCGAGCAACTCAAGGCACCGGGTAAGAATCGCCGGAGCGCACAGGCACGCACGCTGATCGCCTGGCTCGCGGTGCAGTCGCGCTCCTGCACCTTAGCCCAGGTGGCTGAGCACTTCGCGCGGTCGCCATCGACTCTCAGCCATCTCGTCACGCGCCTCGACAAGCTCGCTCAGCGCTCCGGGCGAACCGACGAGGCGTTACGCAGACACCTGTCTGCAATGACGCAAGCCTGACCCCGTCTAGGCGAGGCCATAGAGCTGGCGCGCGTTCTCGCACAGGATGCGCCGGCGCGCACTGGGCGCAACACCCTTGAAGTTGTCCTCGATCGCCCTCTTCGACTCCGGCCAAGTACTGTCCGCATGCGGATAGTCCGAGGCCCACATGACGCGGTCCTCGCCTAGGACGTCCAGCAGACGCAGCCCAGCGTGGTCGGTCTGGAACGTGGCCCAGATCTGACGCCGGAAGTAAGCGCTCGGGGCCATGGTCAAGGCGAGCCTGCTGTGACCGCGCCAGAAGTCGGGCGCGTCGAGGAATTTCCGGTAGGTGTCGTCCATCCTCTCGAGCATGTAGGGGAGCCACCCGATCCCGGTCTCCGCGAGCACGATCTTCAGGCCCGGGTAGCGCTCCAAGGCCCCCGAGAAGATCACCGCCGCGAGCGCCTCATCGATCTGAAGCGGCGAGGTAGCCACGCGGACCCCCATGTTGCCGGGGTCGGCGGCCTTGGGTCCGCTGTACGTGACCGTGCGCAGTCCGCCACCCAGGTGAAAGCCGATCGGGATCGCGGCCTCGGCCGCCGCCGCCCACAGCGGCTCCCACATTGCGTCCCACAGCGGGGTCTGCACACGCGCCGCCAGGAGCATCCCGGTCCGCAGGCCGATTCGCTTCAGATGACGCACCTCCGCTGCGGCGCTCTCCGCGTCGTTGACAGGAATTAACCCAACCCCGATGAGGCGCGCGGGCGCCGTTGCGCAGAACTCTGCAAGCCAGTCGTTGTAGGCTCGATAGCACACTTTCCGCAGCTCCGGGTCCTTGATGAGCAGCGGCACGATGGGGCCGTACATCACGGTGGCATCCACGCCGTCGCGATCCATGTCGGCGAGCCGCAGTGCGGTGGTCGTCGGACGCAGCACGCCGGGTTCGAGCACGCCGCCGCGCTCGAGCGCTAGGCGCCGCCCGCCCATCGCACCCGCGGCCCCTTTGCGTCCGCCCCACGGGTCCCAGCGCTCGCCGCTGCAAGTCCAGTACGGGCCTTCCGCGGTGTCCACGACTTTCGGGCAGCGTTCCCGCCACTGCGCGGGCACGCGCTTCTCCCACAGATCCTTCGGGAGCCATTGGAGATCGATGTGATCGTCGGCCGATACGATGTGATAGTCCATGACAAGCTCCTTGGTGGAATGGCGTGGCTCGGCGCGCTGGATGGAGCGATCCAAACTGCAACGGTAGCACAAGTGACACGAGGCTCCACGAGCCGAACGCTCTCGGCAGCGATCTCTCAATCATCTCGAATATACAGTTATACAGGCCTGACCCCCATGGAGTTGAGGGGGCAAGAGGCTTGGGGTAGCATGCGGGAGCCTCGGTGCCGCCGGGGCGACAACGGGCGCGAGGACGGTCATGGACAACAACCGACAGGCTCTGCTCAAGCGGCTAGAAGCGCATGCGCGCCAGATCCGGCGCGACGTGTGGCGGGCGCTGCGTGCCGGAGGCGGCGGCCATGCGGGAGGCTCTTTGTCGGCCGCGGACATCCTGGCCGCGCTCTACTTCCATCGCCTGCACATCCGCGCGAACGACCCGGATTGGGCGGACCGCGATCGCTTCGTCCTGTCCAAGGGACATGCGAACGCCGCGCTGGGCGCGGTGCTGGCCCAGGTCGGGTTCATCGACAACGCGGTGCTCGATCGTTTCTATGGGCTCGAATCCCCCTTCGGGATGCACCCGGACATCAAGGTCGCCGGGGTGGAGATGTGCACGGGCGCGCTCGGGCATGGGCTCGCGGTGGCGATGGGGATGGCGCTCGGGGCCCGCATCCAGAAGAAGACGTTCCACACGTTCGTCATGGTCGGAGACGGCGAGCTGCACGAGGGTTCCAACTGGGAGGCGGCGATGGCGGCTGCGCATTATCGGCTGGCCAACCTCACTGTCATCGTCGACCACAACAAGATCTCGCAGAGCGGCCGCGTCGCCGACATCATCGGCATCGATCCGCTCGCCGACAAATGGCGTGCATTCGGCTGGGAGGTACGCGAGTTCGACGGCCACGACATGGGACAAGTGGTCGATGCGCTCGACGCGCTGCCGTTGCATCCGGATCGTCCTTCCGCGCTCATCGCGCATACCGTCAAAGGCAAGGGCGTGAGCTTCGCGGAAGACACCTACCTCTGGCACAGCAACAATGTGAGCGACGAGATCTACGCTCGCGCGCTCTCGGAGCTGGGCCCGCTGTGAGCACGCTGACCCGGTAAGCTTCCTTCGGCACGTGCGCCCGGCCGAGCGCGCGCCTCGCATTCGGCCCGGCTGGAGATCCACTCCCGGAACAGAGACCTGCCCGCGATCCGTTGCTCGGGGCGAACGCGATCGGTTCGTCGAGCGCGAGCGCCACCTCGTCGCGCCCGGGAAACGCGGGACGCGCTGGTCGAGCGTGCGTAAAGGCACAGCGCTCCGGACCCTCGAACACAAGTGGGAACATGCGGACCGTTCGTAGCGAACGAGGCTGGCGTCGGCGGTCGTTCCGCTGCGCCCGAAGTCAACCGCAAAATTCTCCAAGATCGGCTCGCACGCGTTCTCTAAGATGACCGCATCTTGAGAGGAGGCGTCATGCGCGATCAGGTCGAATTGGAGCGGACCCAGGCCGCCGCGAGCTCGCGCTCCACGGAGGGCAGGCTCGGGGCACTCCGCGAGGCTCTTCTGGCCAACTGCCCGGCGCAGGACCGCGCCGAGCAGATGATGCTATACGGGCAGTTTCTCGGGTCGTGGGACGGGACCGTGGTGGTCCATGACGCCGAGAGCGGCCGCCGCGAGTCCACGTGCGAGGTCCACTTCGGCTGGGCGCTGGCCGGGCGCGCGGTGCAAGATGTCTGGATCGCGCCGTCGCGCCATGCGCGAGGAGCGGCCGAGCAGGATCGCATGTACGGCACCACCCTTCGCGTGTACGATCCTCGAGCCGATCTCTGGCATATCACGTGGATCGACCCGGTCCGACAGGTGTTCAACCGAATGACCGGACGCAAGATCGGCGACGAGATCGTCCAGGAGTACCGGAACGAGCAGGGGACACGCTGTCAGTGGCGGTTCACGGAGATCAGACCCGATTCGTTCCATTGGATCTCGCGCGACTCCACGGACGAGGGCGCGAGCTGGACGGTCCGTGTCGAGTTCTTCCTGCGGCGGCGCACGACGGATCCTTCGATGACGGGCACCGCTGCTCCGTCCTGAGAGCTCCACCGGCATCGCGCGGACAGTCTGCGGGTCGGAGATCGGGACGGCGCAGGCCCGAGCTCCGAGAGCATCCTGCGTCTGCACAAAACCGACGTAGAGGGCAAGGGCGGGGGAGCGGGGCTGGCCCGGAGGCTTGCGCTCTGCCGCCGTGGAGCTACACTGCGCGCATGAACGCCGCAGAACGTTCTCAGTCCGAACGGCGCGCTTCTCCGCATCCGCATCCGCCAAGCCGAAGGGCGCCGGAAGAGGTTCCCACCGCCGGCACGACGGATCCACACGGGAGCTGAACCCATCATGACCACAACCGCTCCAGCTACCGACTGGCGCACTCGTTCCGCGAAACAGACGCGCCTCGCGTTCGGGCAGGCTTTGCTCGAGATCGGCGCGCGTGAACCGCGTGCAGTCGTCGTGTCGGCCGATACCCAGGATCTGCTCGGGATTCGTCCCTACATCGAGCGCTACCGCGATCGCTTCGTCGAGCTCGGCATCGCCGAGCAGAACGCGATCGGTACGGCGTCCGGCCTCGCGACCACCGGTCTGTATCCGTACGTTTGCGCCTATGCCCCCTTCATCACCGCCCGCAGCATGGAGCAGGTGCGAAACGACGTCGCCTACGCGAACCAGCGCGTCGTGATCGGTGCCGCCGCGAGCGGCATCTCGCTGGGGGTCGCGGGCGGCACGCATCACGCGCTCGAGGACTTGGCGCTGATGCGCAGCTTCCCGCACATGACCGTGGTCGTCCCCGCGGACGTCGACGAGGCCTACCGCGCGACGCTGGCGACGCTCGACATCGACGGACCCGTGTACCTGCGCCTCGGCGGGCGGGTGGAAGAACCGCCGGTGAGCGACCCCGAGGCGCCGTT
>Ga0335085_10012485_pt1 | contig 12516 bp, 11 predicted proteins | sample Lox_Sample_45_FD_206712 | JGI IMG/M metagenome (GOLD analysis project Ga0335085, IMG submission 206712) | Soil microbial communities from Loxahatchee National Wildlife Refuge, Florida, United States - Lox_Sample_4.5 | ecosystem: Environmental > Terrestrial > Soil > Wetlands | place: USA...
GCGCCGCGGCGCGCATCGCCCCGACTCCGACCGCCGCGGCGACGAGGCCGAGGACGATCAAGGCGACATAGTGCTCGAAGTCGAGCGGCGGCGCCTCGGGCACGGTGAGCTCGTAGGGCGCGCCGCTGATGGCTTTCGTGGTGAGCGCCGCGGTGAGGGTAGCGGCGAAAACCGGGCCGACGTTGGCCAGGGAGTAGGCGCCGATGATGAGCTCGAAGGCATAAAACGCGCCGGTCAGCGGCGCGTTGAAGGCGCCGGCGATCGCCCCGCCCGCCCCGCATCCGACCAGCATCCTCAAGTCCTGCCGGCGCAGGTGCAAATCGACGCCGAACTTTGACGCGAATCCGGCGCCGATCTGGGCGTAGCCCGCCTCGAGACCGACGGAGGCGCCACAGCCGTTCGATGCGACCGTCTGCGCCGCGACGAGCAGGCTGTCGCGAAGCGACATTCGCCCGCCCCTGAGCGCGTTCGCCTCCACAGGATCGACCGCCGCCGGCGACCGTCTTTTCGCGCGCCACGCGTCGACCGTTCCAAGCGCGAGGCCAGCGAGCATCGGCGCCGCGAAAGCCGCAAGCGGCGGAACGCGCTCTGCGGCGCTGAGACGCACGTCAAACGGGATGCCGTAAATGAGCGTATGCGCCATGTTGGCGAGGAAGGTCATCGCCGCGACGCAGACCCCGGCCATGGCGCCGACCGCGATTGCGAGCGCCACGAGCCCAAGCTCCTGGCCGCGCAGCCAGACGCGAATCCTGGCTATAGCCACCAGCGCGCGCCGCGGCGGGAACTTTATCGCCACAGCGGGCGCCAGCGAGCCAGGATCGGGGGCATGAGCCGGATTTATCCGGGGGCGCCCATCGAGGCCAGAGGCGCAAAGCGATCCGCGAGCGCCATATCGTCGCGATGGATCATTTCCGCGCGGCCCGCCGTCCCGAGGATGTGGGCGATGTCGCGCGAGTTGCGCCCCCGGATGCGCTCGGCGTGCAAGGCGTCGTAGGCGATGAGGCCGCGTCCGATCTCGGCGCCGCGCTCGTCGCGTATGGCGACGCAGTCGCCGCGCGAGAAGACGCCCTCGACCCGCTTCACGCCGGCGGGCAGGAGGCTCTTGCCGGCGGCGAGCGCGGCGGCCGCGCCGTCGTCGACGAACACCGCGCCTTTGAGCTCGAGCGACCCGCCGATCCAGATCTTGCGCGCGGCGATGGGATTTGAGGGCGTCAGGAACCAGGTGCAACGGGCTCCATCGGTGATGCGCGCGATCGGGTGCGCGACCCGCCCGTCCCCGATGACCATGTGCGTTCCGGCGGCGGTGGCGATGCGCGCCGCCTCGATCTTGGTTTGCATTCCTCCGCGCGATAGTTCGGAGGCGGCTCCTCCGGCCATCGCCTCGATCTTCGGGGTGATGCGCTCGACCACCGGCAAGAGCTTGGCGTGCGTGTTGCGAGACGGCGGCGCGTCGTAGAGCCCCGCCACGTCGGAGAGAAGAATGAGCAGGTCGGCGCTCGCCATGGTGGCGACGCGCGCCGCAAGCCGGTCGTTGTCGCCGTAGCGGATTTCGCTGGTTGCGACTGTATCGTTCTCGTTGATGATGGGAATGGCCCTCATGGCGAAGAGCCTGTCCAAGGTCGCGCGGGCGTTGAGGTAACGCCGGCGCTCCTCCGTGTCCTGCAAGGTCAGGAGCACTTGCCCCGCGACGATCGCGTGCTTTTCGAGAGCGTGTGACCATGCGCTCGCCAGCGCGATCTGCCCGATCGCGGCGGACGCCTGGCTGTCTTCGAGCTTGAGCGAGCTCTTGGGCAGGCCGGCAATCGTCCGGCCGAGGGCGATAGCGCCAGAGGAGACCACCAGCACGTCGGCCTTACGCGCATGCAACGTCGCGATGTCCTCGACCAGCGCGTCGAGCCAGGCCTGTTTGACGGCGCCCCGGGAAGAATCGACCAGGAGCGAGGAGCCGACCTTGACGACGATGCGTCTAAATCGGTTGAAGGGGGGAACATTGGCCACGGCCAGGAGCCTACGGGTTACGCTCTCGACGCGGTGATGCGCCAGGCGAAGCTAGCTTCAGCTACTCGGCTAAACAGCGGGAAGGGTGATGACTGTCAAGTGTGGCGGCGCGGGGCGATCTCGGCGATCTAGCTTTGCTTGACCGCCGCGGCGCCGCCCCCCTAGAACGCCCGTTCGCGCCGCGGGCCAACGAGCTTAAAAGAGCGGCTCCCGTTTTCTCGCCGCCAGCAACAGGGCATCTCAACACCGGGCAAGGACGTCGGCATGCGCAATTTCGATCAGCTTTCCGAGCGGGAGATGCTGGCGCTGGCCGTCAGCAACGAGGAGGAGGATGGCCGCATCTACGCCGACATCGCCGATGGCCTCATGGAAAACTACCCGGCCAGCGCGCAGGTGTTTTCCGAGATGGCGGCCGAGGAGAACGAGCACCGGCGCAAGCTGATCGACCTCTTCGTCTCGAAATTCGGCGAGCACATCCCGCTGGTGCGCCGTCAGGACATCCGCGGCTATATCCCGCAGAAGCCGGTCTGGCAGATGCGCCCGCTCGGCATCGACGCGGTCAGGTCGCGCGCCCACGAGATGGAGCGCGCCGCGGCCCGCTTCTACCGTCAGGCCGCGGCGCGCTCGTCGGACGCCTCGATCCGCAAGCTCTTGGGGGATCTCGCGGAGGCCGAGGAGAAGCACGACCAGATGGCCGTCCATCTGGAAAACGAGCTTCTGACCAAGGAGGCCCGCCACAGCGAGGCCGAAAACGAGCGCCGCCGCTTCATCCTGCAGATCATCCAGCCGGGCCTTGTCGGGCTTATGGACGGGTCGGTCTCGACGCTCGCGCCGGTGTTCGCCGCCGCGTTCGCAACCCATAACACGTGGAACGCTTTTCTGGTGGGCCTTGCCGCCTCGATCGGAGCGGGCATTTCGATGGGGTTCGCCGAGGCCCTGGCGGACGACGGCAAGCTCTCGGGGCGCGGCACGCCGGTGCTTCGCGGAATCGTCTGCGGCCTGATGACGGTCGGGGGCGGCATCGGCCATACGCTGCCCTATCTCATTCCGCACTTCTACACTGCAACTGCGGTTGCAATCTTCGTGGTCGTGATCGAACTTTTGGCGATCTCCTACATCCAGTATCGGTACATGGACGTGCCGCCGGTGTCGGCGGCGGCGAAGGTGATGTTGGGGGGCGCGCTCGTTCTCGCCGCAGGGATTCTTATCGGTCAGTCCTGAGTCGACCCGTTTGCCGTTCGACGCTTATTTCGGCAATCTCGGCTCAATTGAACGAGGGGGAGATCTTAGAGGAGCCGCCTTGCGTTTGCGGGCTGATATCGGCTGGACGGCGGCCCTTTTGCTCTTTACCGGCGCGGCCGCCGCCGGCCCGTTTGAAGCGCCGCCCTCAGTCAGCGCGAGCGCCGCGCTCGGACCGGTCTCGAAGGGCTTGAACTACGAGGTCCTCAGCCCCGTCGCGTCCGATGGGACGTTGCGCCACTATCTCGTCCGGACCGCGGCCGGGGACTTCGAGACGGTCGGCGATCAGCTGATGCTCCTGCGCGTGCGCGAACTCAACGCCCTCGCCGAGCTCGAAAAGACCAACACGCCCTCGAAGTTCGGCAAGGCGGTGATGGATGCGGGACTCGGCCCCCTCGTGTTCGCAGGCAACATGATCGAACACCCGATCGACACCACGCAGAACACCATTTCGGGGATCGGCCGAATGGTCGGCGACATCGGCTCCGGCTTCAACAACATGGGCAAGTCGCGCGACGACACGGTCGCCAGCCTCATCGGAGAAGCCAAAGAAAAGCGGGCTCTCGCCGCCGAGGTCGGCGTCGATCCTTACACGGATTTCAAGCCGCTCGCGGACCGCCTCGATCAGCTGGCGGGCGCGTCGGTAGCGGGAAATCTCGCGGTCTCAGGCGCAATGATGGCCGTGCCCGGCGCGGCCGGCCTCGCGGTGTCCAACGCCTCGACCGCCAACTCGCTGCGCGGCATGGCCGCCGACTACTCTTCGAGCCAGCTCATGGATATCAACCGCGACAAGCTCGCCCGGCTCGAGGTGGACCGCGGCGTCGCTGACCAGCTGTTCGCCAATACCTTCTACACGCCGGTCGACGTGACGGCGATTGTCGACGCGCTCGGCAAACTGGGTCCCGTCGCCAATCTCGGCACGATGCTGTCACGGGCGGCCTCGGCCGACAGCCGGGCGACCGCATTTTTTGTCCGCCGCCGCATCGAACTCACCGCCGCCTGGCAGAGCCGCCACGAGGAGATCGTCGCCTTCGTTGGCGAGGACAGCGTGCGCTTTCCGCTCTGCCAGACCGGAAGCGGCGCCATCGTAGGCGTCTATCCGATCGATCTTTTCTCCTGGACGCCGGAAACCGCCGTCGCCGTCGAGGCGTGGACCGCGGAGGCGCGCCGCGACGGCGCAAAGCAAAAAAGGCTATTCATCACCGGCGGCGCGACGGCGCTCGCGAAGAAGAACCTTGCCGCCCAGGGCTGGACATTAAGCAAAATTCAGTAAGCGCGGGCTTCACGGCGAATGCGGCCCGGTGAGCCGACGCGGACGATCCGAAGCTCGAGGCGTTCCGCAAGCTCAACCGCAAGATGATCGTCCACCACGGCCAGGCGGACCCTGTGTTTTCGATCGATGACACGGTCCGATGGCGCGACAAGCTCAACGCCAATCTCGACGGCAAGGCCGACGACAGCGTGCGGCTGTTCGCCGTGCCGGGGATGACGCATTGCGACGGCGGGATCGCGCTCGACAAGTTCGACGCGCTGACCGCGCTTACCGACGGGGTTGAGAAGGGCAAGGCGCCCGACGGGGTGGTCGCGACCGCCGATCCGGAGCAGGCGGCCTCGTTCGAATGCGCGGAGCCTTAAATTAAGGGTCGCTTCCGCGGCGCCGGCATGAATGGCTCTTGCCCTCGTCCTCTGGCTGTCGCACGAGTGTGCTTTGAGCGTCGGGCGAGCGCATATTTCGGGACAAGGAGAGGCGCGCAATGGCGAAGGCGCCGGCCGGGGTGGGCCCCAAGCTGCCGCAGATCGTAGCGCTGTTTGGCGCCACCGGCGACCTTGCGCAGCGCAAGCTCCTGCCCGGCCTCTACCACTTGCGCGCGTCCGGGTTCATCCCGAACTGCCGCATCATCGGCGTCTCGCTCGACCAGATTGACGCCAACGACTTTCGCGCTCTCGCCAAGAAGGCGGTCGAGACCCGCCATGCGCATGGCCCCGGCTTGGAGGACTGGCCGCGCTTCGCGGCGGCGCTCGACTATGTGCCGCTCAAGAGCGGCCCGGGGACGCTCAAGGCCGCGGTCGAGAAGGCCCGGGCAGCGTGCGGCGACGACAGCCAGATCGTCCACTACCTCAGCGTGCCGCCAGGCGCTGCTTTGGCGGTGTTGCGAATGATCGCCGAGGCCGGGCTCGCCAAGGGCTCGCGCATCATCATGGAGAAGCCGTTCGGCACCGACCTCGAGAGCGCGAAAGCGCTCAACGCCGAGCTGCACGAGGTCTTCTCCGAGGACCAGATTTTCCGCATCGACCATTTCCTCGGCAAGGAGCCGGCCCAGAACATTCTGGCCTTCCGGTTCGGCAACGGTCTCTTCGAGCCGATCTGGAACCGCAACTTCATCGACCACGTGCAGATCGACGTGCCGGAGGCGCTGGAGATCGGCAGCCGGATCGCGTTCTACGAGCAGACCGGCGCCTTTCGCGACATGGTCGTCACGCACCTCTTCCAGATCCTGGCTTTCACGGCGATGGAGCCGCCAACATCGCTTGCGCCGGGGCCGATCAGCGAGGAGAAGAACAAGGTGTTCCGCTCGCTCTTGCCGATCGATCCGGCCGAGGTCGTGCGCGGGCAGTACATCGGCTACCGCAAGGAGAAGGGAGTCGATCCGGAATCCGACACCGAGACCTTCATCGCGCTCAAATGCCGCGTCGACAATTGGCGCTGGGCGGGCGTCCCCTTCTACCTGCGCACAGGCAAGCGCATGGCCGAGGGCCAGCGCATCATCTCGATCGCCTTCCGCGAGCCGCCGCGCAGCATGTTTCCGGAGGATTCGGGCGTCAGCCTGCAGGGGCCGGACCACCTCACCTTCGACCTGGCCGACGAATCGCGCGTCTCGCTCTCATTCTACGGCAAGAAGCCCGGGCCGGGCATGCGCCTCACCAAGCAGAGCCTGCAATTCGCCATGCACGAGACGGGGCTCGGCGGCGACGTGCTGGAGGCGTACGAACGCCTCATCCTCGACGCCATGCGCGGCGACCACACGCTCTTCTGCGCGGCCGAGGGCATCGAGCGCTTGTGGGAGGTCTCGGCGCGGCTCGTAGAAAATCCGCCGGCGGTGCGCATCTATGCGCCCGGCTCGTGGGGACCGCAGTCGATCTATCAGCTCGTCGCGCCCCATTCCTGGCGGCTGCCGTTCGAGCGCGGCTGGCGCGATCCGAATTTGCTCGGGGCGTGACGTTTCTGCCGGTTGCGCCGCATGCTAAGGGCGGCGCGATGACCGACCTTTCCCTTCTCATCGAATCCGAGACGCCGGACGACGCCGAGGCCATCCACCACCTCAACGAGCGGGTCTTCGGTCCCGGACGCTTCGCCCGCACCGCCTATCGGGTCAGGGAAGCGGCGGACCCTGACCCGTCGCTCTCCTTCGTGGCCCGGGTCGGCACGCTGCTCGTCGGCGCCGTTTCGATGACGCCGATCGTCATCGGCGGCGCGTCGGCGCTGCTGCTCGGACCGCTCATCGTCGAGCCTGTGTTTCGCAGCCAGGGAATCGGGGAGGCGCTTGTGAATCAGTCGCTCGAGGCGGCGAAGGCTAAAGGCTGGAAGCTCGTCATCCTGGTCGGCGACGAACCCTACTACGCGCGGATGGGGTTCAAGCGCGCGCCGCGGGGCCAGATCTCGCTGCCGGGCCCCCTCGATCCCGACCGCCTGCTCTATTGCGAGCTCGAGCCGGGCGCGCTCGCGTCGGCGCAAGGGCAAGTCCGCGCGGCCTGAGTCCGGCAAGCCCTTCTTTACCAGCCGGCAACAAAATATTCTTGCCCGTCAGCCGTTTGACGGATTGTGAAGCCTCACAAACAGTGATCTCCTAGACTGAAGAGTGATTCGGGGGACAGGGGCGCCCCGAAGCTTTGGGGAGTCTAAAGAGGTGGAGATTGTAGAGCTTCCGCCGCTTAAGCGGAAGGTCGAGTGGCCGACGGTCGCGCTGGCGATCGTGATTTACGGACTGTGGTTCGCGGCGACGTTTTTCTGGCGCGACTTGCATTCGGCTCTGCCGGCGCTCGGCGCCTGGATCATCGCCTGGCAGATGAACCTCCAGCACGAGACCATCCATGGCCACCCGACTCAAAGCCGTCTCGTCAACGAGGCGATCGGCGTCTGGCCGCTCGCGCTGTGGCTCCCCTACGCGACTTTTCGCACGACTCACTTGCGGCACCATCAGGATGCGAACCTGACCGACCCGTTCGAGGACCCGGAGAGCTACTATTGGACGGAGGCAGGATGGCGCGACCTTGGCCCGACCGGCCGCAAGCTCGTGCGATTCCAGTCCACTCTCCTCGGGCGAATGCTCTTCGGCCCCGCCTGGATGATGTCGCGCTCGATTCGCGACGAGCTTCGCGACGGCTGGGCCGGCAAGCCCGCCGCGCGCGCGACGTTGTTCTGGCATCTCATCCAATGCGCGCCGGTCATGATTTGGGTCATGGGCGTGTGCGGAATGCCGCTCTGGCTCTATGTCGCGGCCTTCGTCTATCCGGGCATGAGTCTGGCGATGGTGCGCTCTTTCGCCGAGCATCGCGCGGCGCCGGAGGCTGAGCGGCGCACCGCGATCGTGGAAGACGCGCGGCTGCTCGGGCCGCTCTTCCTCTTCAATAATCTCCACGTCGCGCATCACGTGCGGGGGCGCATTCCCTGGTACCTTTTGCCCAAATTCTACCGACTCAATAGGGCGGCGCTCATCGCGCGCAACGGCGGGCTCGTCTACCGCTCATACCTCGACGTCGCGCGGCGGTACCTTCTTTCGCCGCATGACGCGCCGGTCCATCCCGGGTGGATCCGCAAGCTGACGTGAGCGGCACAGGGTTCATCGCGGCGCTGCCGATGTACCATTTCCCCGAGACCGCCGCGGCGAACGACGCGTTATGGGCGGCGATCGCGGCGAGCTTGCGCGCTCAGGAAATCGACGCGCCGGTTCGGCTGACGCGCAGCGGAGATTTGGAGGCGCAATGGCGCGATGCGCGGCTCCTGCTCGGGCAGACCTGCGGCTTTCCATATGTGAAAGACCTGCAGGGGTCGGCCGCGCTCGTCGCGACGCCGCACTACGCCTTTCCGGGCTGCGCGGGCGCGACGCACAGAAGTTTCATCATCGCGAGGCAAGACGACAAACGCCGCAGCTTGGCGCAATTTCGCGGCGCCCGCGCCGCGGTGAACGGCTGGACAAGCAACTCGGGCATGAACCTCTTCCGCGCGGCGATTGCGCCGCTGGCGTCGGGGCGCCCTTTTTTCGATGAGGTCAGCGTCACCGGCTCGCACGCGACGAGCGTCGACGCCGTGGCCAATGATCGCGCCGACATCGCGGCGATCGACTGCGTGGCCTTCGCTCTGATGGAGCGTGCGCATCCCAAACGCGCCGCGCGCGTCGCGGTTGTCGCCGAAACGATAAGCTCGCCCTGCCTGCCGTTCATCGCAAGCGCGCGCCTGCCGCCTCAGACGATCGCCGCGGTCCGCGAGGCGCTGCTCATGGCGCTGACCGAACCTTCGCTTGCGGAGGCTCGCGAAATGCTCGGCCTTTGCGGCGCGAGCCCGGCGACGCCCACGGACTACGACCGCGTCCTCGAGATCGAGCGCGAGGCGGAGTCGGCAGGCTATCCGCGGCTGGCGTGAAACTTCGCCCCGGCGGCGGTGTTGTAGACACGGCCGCTGACCGCGTCTCGGGCGCGGCGAGCCAAGCGCGCCTGCGACGCCCGCCCCTCCGTCTTGGGTGGGCTCAGGTCTCCACGATGCCGCCGAGGTCGGCGGAGCGCGATGCGCCCTCTCGCCCGTGGGGCAGCGCGAGATAGTCCGCCGAGCGCATCTCATGCAGGCGCGACGCCGCGCGCTGAAATTCGAACGCCTCCGCCCCGTCCGTTCCGGCGAACAATTCGTCCGGCTCGGCCGCCGCCGAGGCGATGAGCTTCACCCGCATGTCGTAGAGCGCGTCGATGAGGATCGTGAAGCGCTTGGCTTCGTTGCGCTCGCTCGGCCCGATCGCCGGAATGCGGTCGAGGACCAGCGTGTGGAACTCTTCGGCGATCTCGAGATAATCGGCCGAACCGAGCGGGCGCCGGCAGAGCGTGTCGAAATCGAAGCGGGCGACGCCGCCCGCGGCTTGAGGCACGTTGAGCGTGCGGCCGAGCACCTCGAGAGGCGCGAGCTCGCCCTCAGCGCGGCCTGTCAGCGCAAGAAAGGCCGCGTCGAGCGCCGCGTCGGCCTTCGGCCCGAGCGGGGTGTAATAGACCGGGGCTCTGACGAGCTTCTCAAGCCGATAGTCCGTGCGCGCGTCGAGCTCGACGACGTTCAGACGCTCGCGCAGCAACGCAATGAACGGCGTGAACAGCGCGCGGTTGAGTCCGTCCTTGTAAAGCTCCTCCGGCGCGACGTTTGACGTCGCCACCACGACGACGCCGGCCGCGAGCAGCGCGGCGAAGAGGCGTCCGAGGATCATCGCGTCGGCGATGTCGCGCACCGCGAATTCGTCGAAGCAGAGCAGCGACGCGTCGCGCGCGATGTCGGCGGCGACCGGAGCGATCGGGTCCTCGCCCGAGACCTCGCCCCGCTTGCGGGCCCGCCGCCAGCCGTGCAGGCGCGCATGCACGTCGGCCATGAAGGCGTGGAAATGCGCGCGGCGCTTGCGCGGGACCTCAACGGCCTCGAAGAAGAGGTCCATCAGCATGGTCTTGCCGCGGCCGACCGGCCCATGGACGTAGAGGCCTTTCGGCGGCTCGGCGGGCCTTGCGCCCATGAGCCGCGCGAAGGCGTTCGGTTTCGCGTCGGCTCTGTAGCCTTTGAGTTTGACCGAAAGCGAGTCGAGGGCCTCCGCCAGCCGCGCCTGGGCGGAATCGAATTCTAGGCTGCGGACGTTTGTAAGCGCGCGGTAGCGCTCGGCGATGGAGGTCATGCGCGCGTCGTCTTAAGCGGCGGCGCCGACGATGTCATTGCAGTCGATGCGTCGCCAGAGCCGGAAAGCCTCAGCTCTGCATCGCTCCCGGACCCGGGATTGCCCCCGGCGGGCACTTGCCGAGAATGATCATGCCGAGCACTTCGTCCTTGGTCATGTCCTGCACGCGGCCTGAGCCGACGATCTGGCCGTTTTTCATCACCGTGACCCGGTCGGCGAGGTCGAACACGTCGTGGATGTCGTGGCTGATGAGGAAGATGCCGATGCCCTCGGACTTGAGCTGTTTCACGAGTTCGCCGACCTGCGCCGTCTCGGCGGGACCGAGCGCCGCCGTCGGCTCGTCCATGATGAGGATCTTGGCGTTGAAGTGGATCGCCCGCGCGATGGCGACCGACTGGCGCTGGCCGCCCGAAAGCGCGATCACCGGCTCCTTGAAGCGGCGGAAGTTGGGATTGAGCCGCCCCATCACCTTGCGCGCCTCGGCCTCCATCGCCGAATCGTCGAGCGTGCCCCAAGAGGTCAAAAGCTCGCGGCCGAGATAGAGGTTCGAGGCCGCGTCGACGTTATCGGCGAGCGCGAGCGCCTGGTAGACGGTCTCGATGCCATAGTTCTTGGCGTCGCGCGGATTGCCGATGTGCGCTTCCTGGCCGTTGATGAAGATCTGCCCGCCGTCGCGCTTGTAGGCGCCGGACAAGACCTTGATGAGGCAGGACTTGCCCGCGCCGTTATGACCGAGCAGCCCGACCACCTCGCCGGGATAGAGATCAATGTAGGCGTGGTCGACGGCCTTCACGCCGCCGAACGCCAGCGAGACGTCTTTCATCTCGACGAGTGGGGTCCTTGCCTGCTCCATGGCCTTTTCCTTTAACCTCAGCCCTTGGCGGTGCGGCGGCGATAGAAGGTGTCGATGCCGACGGCCGCGACCAGCACCGCGCCGACCACCATCTGCTGGAACGCGGCGTCGAAGCCAAGCAGCACCATGCCTGACTGCAACGACTGGATGACGAAGGCGCCGATCAGCGCGCCGTAGATCGTGCCGACGCCGCCGGAGAGCGAGGTGCCGCCGATGACCGCGGCCGCGATCACGTAAAGCTCGTCGAGCGTGCCGAGCGCATTGGTCGCCGAGTTGAGGCGGGCCGAGTCGATGCAGGCGGAAATTCCGGCGAGCAGGCCCATCAGGCCGAAGACGGCGATGGTGATTATCTTGGTGTTGATGCCGGCAAGCTCGGCCGCGTCGGGATTGCCGCCGATCGCGTAGACGTAGCGGCCGAAGCGGGTGCGCTTGGCGATGAAGGTCATCACGCCGCCGGCGGCGAGCGCGATCAGAACCGGGATCGCATAGCCGGTCGGAATGATGAGCCCGCCCTCGGGGACCGGAATGTCGTGGGCCTTCGCGTATGCCGCGGCCACCCGCTCGGGCCAGGGATAGGCGTTGACGATCGCGGTGGCCCCGAGAGCGACGAAGCAGCCGAAGGCCGCGATCGTCACTTCCGCCCACATCGGCCGCTGCGGGAAGTTGTAGCGCGCGCGCCGCCGTCGCCCGGCGGAAAGCCCGACGACGATGCCGACGCAGGCGAGCGCCGCCAGCGCCCAGCTCGCCATGCCGCCGATCGAGCCGCGCGGACCTCCGCCGATCAACGAAAACCGTCCGTCGAGCGGTGCGATCGTGGCGCCCGTCGTCACCCACCAGGCGGCGCCGCGCCAGAACAATTGCCCGCCGAGGGTGACAATGAAAGCGGGAATGCCGATATAGGCGACGAGCGCGCCCTGGAAGGCGCCGACGGCGGCGCCGACGGCGAGCGCGAGGACCACCGTTATGATCCAGGTGAAGGGATTCTCGAGGCCGAGAAAGTGAGGCAGAAACCAGACCTGCGTGACGCCGACGATCGTCGAGACGAAGCCGACGATCGAACCGACCGATAGGTCGATGTGGCGCATGACGATGACCAGCACCATCCCGCTCGCCATCACCGCGATCGACGAGGTCTGGACCGTCAGGTTCCACAGATTGCGTGGCGTGAGGAACACCCCCTCGCCGGATTGAACCCACGTATAGACGTTGAATCCGACCCAGATCAGCGCCAGCGCGGCGATCATGCCGATCATGCGCGTATCGATCTCGGTGGCGCGCAGCAGCCTGCGGATGGCCGGCTCATTCGGAGCGGCGCTGATTGCGCCGGGCGCTGCGGTGGTCATGCTCCCTCCCTGCTTTTTCCAATGTTGCCGCTGTTGCCGCGAACCCAGCGCGCGTCGCGTTTCTCTTTGGAGCCGCGCCGCCGTCAGAGCGGCGCGGCCTTCCTTGGTTTCACCCTGCTAAAGGGCGGTCAGCTCATTTGCAATACGGGGTCATCTCGGGCTTCACGCCGGC
>Ga0335085_10012486_pt1 | contig 12515 bp, 12 predicted proteins | sample Lox_Sample_45_FD_206712 | JGI IMG/M metagenome (GOLD analysis project Ga0335085, IMG submission 206712) | Soil microbial communities from Loxahatchee National Wildlife Refuge, Florida, United States - Lox_Sample_4.5 | ecosystem: Environmental > Terrestrial > Soil > Wetlands | place: USA...
CCAGAGCCGGATCGGCCTGGACGCGCGAGCGGAGCTCGCCGTCCTCCGCGCGCTTCTGCTCGAAGGCGGCGGGGGTGGCCAGGTAGGCGTAGCGCCCGCGCAGCCCCTTGAGCCCATTCTCCACGGTGCGGATGCGCGCCCGGGTGATGCGGTACAGCTCCGGGTTGCCCCTGGAGAACTCGAGCAGCACCCCCCGGAGCTCGGCCAGCCGGAGCAGCGTCCAGGGGAGGGCCACGTCGCGCTGGAAGGCGAGTTGCTCCACCGTCTGGACTCGCTCCGTCCCACCCGGATGGCCGGCGACGAACACCAGATCTCCCTCGACGGCCGGCTTCCTCGCCCAGCGCAGCGCATCCGGCGTCGAGGCCGGCGCGTCGCCGTCGTAGACGCGGAGAAGGGCGACGTCGAACCCGTAGCGCGGGAAGTTGAAGTTGTCCGGGTACCCGCCGAAGGCAGCCATGGGGAACTCGGGCGCGAAGACCAGGCGGACGTCCTGGTAGCGGCGGTAGCGGTAGAGCTGGTAGCGCCCGCCGTGGAAGAGGGTCACCACGTCGCAGCGCACCGCGGGCCCGGTGGCGCAGGCGCCCTCGATCCGCGCCATCTCCTCCTTGCGTGCCTTGGCGAAGGCCGGCCCCTCCAGCCCCCGCGTGGCGGCGCGAATCTGCTCGGTGACGTCGGTGATGGCCAGGAGCTGGCTGGCCTCGAGCTTCGGGCAGCGCCGTTCGTCGCGCTCGGTGGGGGCGAAGAAGCCCTGGGCCAGGTAGTCGTCCTTCGGGGTGGAGAGGTCCTGGACGCAATCGCGGACGCAGTGGTGGTTGGTCATCACCAGCCCGTGGCTCGAGACCAGGCTCGCCGAGCAGCCGGTGCCCAGCTTCAGGGCGCCGAGGCGGACCCGATCCAGCCACGCCTGATCCGGGGCGAACCGGTAGCCCTTCTGGACTGCCTGGGAGGGGAAGTCGTTGAGCAGCCACATCCCCTCGTCGGCGTGCGCCGAGCCGAGCGCGAGGAGGACGAGGAGCGGGAGCGAGCGGGCAGCGACGGACACGGGCCCCGGGTGTCTAGACCAGCGTGGGCTCGACCGTCACTCCCGATGACAGCTGTCAGCGTGAGCGACACCGGCTCCCTGGCCCAAGTGCCCGTCGTCGCTCGGGCCGAGAGGTGGCACGGCACGTGCGAAGGGCCGGCCGCATCTCGCTCCCGGAGGTCGTACCGATGAAGTCGCTGTCACTCGTCCCGTTGCTGCTCCTCTCCACCACCGCCGCCGCGCAACCCTCGGCATTCCCTCCCGGCGCGTTCGCCGGGGTGCGCATGCAGCGCTCGTCGGACATCGAGCGGGTCCTGGTCGGGCCCCGGGGTGAGGTGTTCGCCCTGCTCCTCTCCGAGGGGTCGGTGATCATGCTCCCGCCCCATCTCACATCCGAGCTCGGGCTGGAGGCAGGACAGCGGGTCCAGGTCGAGGGCGACGCGGTCCAGACGCCGCTCAATCTCGTCTACTTCCGGGTGCGACTCACCCGGGGCGGACAGCTCCTCATCACCCCTCTCCTGCCGGGGAAGGAGCCGCGCCCGGCGGGGCCGCCGCCCGGCCCGCCGCCCGACGAGGCCGCCGGCACCGAGACCACCGCTCGGGGCGCGCTCCAGGCGTTCATCGCCACGCCCGATGGACGGGTCAACGGGCTGGTCTTCTCCGACGGCACGGTGGCCGTGGGAGCCCCCCACCAGTCGGTGGACGTCTCCGGCCTCAGCCGCGGCACCGTGCTCCAGGTCTCCGGGCCCAGGGTCGCAGAAGCGGGCGCCCTCCTGCTCGAGCGCATGACATTGCCCGACGGAACCGTCCGCACCCTTCAGCCCCTCGCCTCGTTCGGAAAGCGGGAGTGAGCGGGCCCCGGTGCTCGCCCGGGCCCGGAGCTCGAGCCCGGGCGAGCACCGGAGTTATTCCTCGTCACACGGATGTGGAGGTCAGACGATGACTCGAGGCAAGAAGCAGCTCATCCCCCGAGCGGCCGTCGCCGGGACGGACCTCGGGCGCCGTGAAGCGATGACCGTGCTCGGTGCCGCTGGCGTCGTCCTCCTCCTCGGCTGCGGCGAGGACACCCTGGCCGCGGGCTCCGCAGCCTCCGGAGCGGATGGCGGCACGGGAGGGACGGACGGCGGCACGACAGCCTGCGTGCTCGACCCGAACCTGACCAAGGGACCCTACTGGATCGACGAGAGGCTGAACCGGTCCGACATCCGCTCCGACTCCCACAACCTCGCCTCGCCCAACCCCCGCCCCGGCCTCCCCCTCACCCTCCAGTTCGCCGTCTACGCCTACGATGCCGGCACCTGCACGCCGCTCTCCGGCGCCCAGGTGGACATTTGGCACTGCGACGGAAGCGGCCTCTACTCGGACGTGGCCAGCACCGTGGGGCAGGACTTCCTGCGCGGCTATCAGGTCACCGACGTCAACGGCATCGTCGGCTTCACCACCATCTACCCGGGCTGGTACTCCGGCCGCGCGGTCCACATCCACGTCAAGGTGCGAATCTTCGACGCCTCGAGCAACGTCACCACCGAGGCCACCACGCAGGTGTTCTTCGACGACTCGGTGACCGACGCCGTCTTCGCCGCCAACGCGCCCTACAACCTGCGCGGCGCACGCGACATCCGGAACGCCTCGGACAACATCTACGCCGGGCAGAGTCAGCTGCTCCTCGCGCTCCGGGGAAGCGCCACCGGTGGATACACCGGGACAGCGTCGCTCGGGGTGAGGGTGGGAACGGTGAGCGCCGGCTAGCACCGCCCTGGTAGAACCGCACCATGTCGCTCCGGGCCCGCATCGCGGTGGTGGTCGTGCTGGCCGCGGTGGCGCTCGGGGCCTCGGTGCTGGCCATCACCCGGGTCCTGGCCACCACGGCCAGGGCGCGTGCCGACGCTGCCCGGGCGCGGAGCGGCGCCGCGGCCGCCGAGCTGGCGCGCTCCCTTCCGGAGAGCCTGCTCCGTCCCGACCCTGGCCCGGGTCCGCCCCCCGGCGGCGGCCCTCCGCCCCGGCCCGACGCTCGACCGGACGTGCCGCCCCCCTTGCCTCCGCCGCCCCCCAAGCCCGTCCCGTTCCCCGCCTCCGAGCTGCCGCCGGCGGTGCTGAGCCTGGGGATGGGGGACGCGGGGCTGTGCACCGACGGCGGCCAGGTCCTGGGGAGCATCGGCGTGGGCCCCTCGGCGCGGATTCAGCGCCGTCAGCCGCCTCCCGAGGCGCGCCGCACCCTGGCCGAGGCCTGCGCGACGTTGGGCTCGCAGGACCGCGCCGAGCGCCTCGTCGACGTCGCCGGCCTGCAGGGCGCCCTGACCGTGGTGCGGAGCCCGCGGGAGCACGTGCTCGCCTGGGCCATGGCGGCCATCCTCCGGCCTCCGGAGGAGACGGTCGAGTGGCGCGTTCCGGTGGTCGTCCTCGCCGCCTCCACCGCCTGCCTGATCGTCGTCTGTCTGAGCGCGCTGTGGGCGCTGCGGCGGGGCATCGGCCAGCTCCAGACCTCGCTGCGCCGCCTGGAGGTGGACCTCGGGTCCCGGGTGGACCTTCCCCGAGCGGCCGAGCTGGCCGGGGTGGGCCAGGGCATCGTCGAGCTAGCGCGGCACCTCGGCGAGGCACGGGAGCGCGAGCGCGCCCTGGAGCGGAGGATGGAGTCGGACCGACGGCTCTCGGCCCTGGGGCGCATCACCGCCGGCATCGCCCACGAGGTGAGGAACCCGCTGGCCACGCTCAAGCTCCGCCTCCAGCTCCTCGACGGCGCCACCGAGCCGTCGCGGCGCCATCCGGAGGTGCTCGCCGCTATCGAGGACGTCGACCGGGCGGACGTGGTGGTGCGCTCCCTGCTCAGCGTGGCCAGCGCCAACGCCGTGCAGCCGCAGCGCCTCGAGCTCGGCCCGTGGGTCGATGCCCGGCTGGAAAGGCTGGCCGGCGCGGCGGGGGAGCGCTCCATCCGGCTTTCGCGCCGGGGGGAGGCCTCGGCGCTGGCCGACCCCGATGCACTGGAGCGGGTGCTGGAGAATCTGGTCAGCAATGCCCTCCAGGCCGCGCCTGCCGGATCCACGGTCACCGTCGATCTGGCCGAGTCCGGGAGCACGGTCACGCTCGGCGTCCGGGACCTGGGACCGGGAGCTCCCGCCGAGCAGGTGTCGGAGATCTTCGAGCCGTTCTTCACCACCCGCCGGGGCGGGACGGGTCTCGGCCTGTGGCTGAGCAAGTCCCTGGTCGAGGCCCAAGGGGGGTCGATCGAGTATCTCCACGATGCGCGGGGCACGGAGCTCCGCGTCCAGCTCACCCGCGCCGGAACATGACTCCCGAGGTGCTCATCGTCGAGGACGAGGCGCCGCTGCGCGAGACCCTGGTGCGGGCGGTGCGCTCGGTGGGCCTCGGGGCGCGCGCCGCCGAGGGAATCGGCGCCGCTCGGGAGAGCCTCCGCGCCGGGCTCCCCGCCTGCGTGCTCCTCGACATCCGCCTCCAGGACGGCGACGGGCTCGACTTCCTGCACGAGCTGCAGACGGCGCACCCCGAGATCCCGGTGATCATGGCCACCGCCTACGGCGACAGTGCTCGCACCATCGCCGCCATCCAGGGCGGGGCCTTCGACTACCTGACCAAGCCCTTCGACCTCGGGCTGCTCACCGCCACGCTCCTGCGCGCGGCGCGCGCGCCGGCCCCGGCCCGGGTGCGCGGCGGAGAGGCTGCCGGCGGGCTGATCGGCTCCAGCCCGGCCATGCTCGAGGTGTGGAAGGCCATCGGGCGGGCCGCCCAGACCGACGTCCCGGTCCTCATCACCGGTGAGACCGGGGTGGGGAAGGAGCAGGTGGCCCGAGCCATCCACGCGCACAGCCGGCGCCGCGCGGCCGAGTTCGTGGCGGTGAACGTCGCCGCGGTGCCGGCCACCCTGATCGAGAGCGAGCTCTTCGGCCACGAGAAGGGAGCGTTCACCGGCGCCACCGCCCCGCACCAGGGCCGGTTCGAGGCGGCCGGCGAGGGGACGCTGCTTCTCGACGAGCTCGGGGACCTCGACCCGGGCCTGCAGACGAAGCTCCTGCGCGTCCTTCAGGACGGTGTCTTCCGCCGGGTGGGAGGGAAGGCGGACCTCCGCTCCCGGGCGCGCATCCTCGCCGCCACGGCACGTCCCGTCCGTCCCGACGAGCCGGGAAGCTCGCTCCGGCCGGACCTCTACTACCGCCTCGGCGTGGTGCTCATCGAGGTGCCGCCGCTGCGCCAGCACCGCGGGGACATCCCGCTCCTGGTGCAGGGTTTCCTCGAGGCGCTGGAGGGCCCCCGCCGGGCGGTGTCCGAGGCGGCCCTGCGCAAGCTTCAAGAATTCCCGTGGCCGGGCAACGTGCGCGAGCTTCGCCATGCCATCGAGCGCGCCGCGGTGCTCTCGCGCTCCGAGGTTCTCGATGCGGAGGACTTCGAGCTCGGCCCGTCAGGACCGGCGGCGTCGGACCGAGCGCCCGGCGACCTCACGCTGCGGCCGGCCCTGGCGCAGCTGGAGCGGGACTATATCCGCCGTGCGCTGGAGCGCGCCGGGGGAAATCGCGCGGAGGCGGCGCGACTCCTCGGAATCGCGCGGCCGCAGCTCTATGCGCGGATGAAGGAGCTCGGGCTTTCCTGACCGGGCCCGAGCTGACGCACCCGCGCTTGTGCCAGAGCCTCTGCACGGGGTTTGCCCGAACGCCGCGCGATGGTCACGCAAGGGACCCTAGTGAGCCCCCACCACATTTCCGTGGCCGGGAGGACTCATGACAACGAAGGCACTTCCCATTCTCTGCGCTGCACTCACCCTCGTCCTGGTCGGTCCTGCGCGTGCCGCATCCCTCACCGAAGTTCCGCACCCGAATCCGAAGATGCCCGGGTTCTCCGAGCCGAACGCGCTCCCGCCGGAGCTGGTGAACGCCGTCGTGGCGCAAGGATCGGTCCGTGTCGAGAACCCCTCCTCGTTCACCCTGCCCGATGGCGGAGTGGTGAACACCTCGTACTACGGATATCAGGACAACGGTCCCTTCCTCCCGCTGCCGGGCACCAACGTCGAGGCTCAGAAGACGGAGCCGGACAAGAACACCTACCTCGTCCTCGAGCACCAGAAGGGCGCCGACCCGTCCTACGACTACGGGAATCACTTCATCTTCCAGGGTCACGAGGTCTCGATCAGCGGAGCGAGCTACATCACCCGGGTCAACCTCGATGCCGACATCGACCATCGGGTGACGATCATGGCCAGCACGTTGGTCGACGGCCGGCCGGTCCCGAACATCGACGGATCGACCTGGAATCCGTTTGCCGGGCGGTTGCTCTTCACCTCCGAGGGCGGAGCCTCGGGCGGTGTCTACCAGGCCACGCTCGACTATCCGTCCAGGGTCGAGGACATGGCGGGGGTCTTCGGCCGGGGTGGCTACGAGGGAATCCAGACCGATGGCCAGGGCAACACCTGGATTGTCGAGGACTCCGGAGGGGCGAATGGAACGGTGAACAACTTCGCCAAGGCGCCCAACAGCTTCATCTACCGCTTCGTCCCCCAGCACCGCTCCGACCTCAGCAAGGGCAAGCTCCAGGTCCTCCAGGTCATCTCGCTGCGCACCGGGTTGCCGATCGTCTTCCACCCCGGAGCGGCGGACGCGGACATCCTCTCGGACGACACCAAGGATCTGAACACCTACGGGAAGGTCTTCGACACCAAGTGGGTCACCATCCACGACACCGCGGTGGATGGCACTGCCGCCTACAACGCCAATGCGCTGGCCAAGACCAAGGGTGGAACGCCATTCAAGCGTCCCGAGAACGGCCAGTTCCGGCCGGGAAGCGACTTCAGCGAGTTCTATTTCACCGCCACCGGTGACACCGATGCTCGCACCCAGGCCGGTTCGGCGTTCGGCGGCTTCGGCGGCATCTACCAGCTGTCGCAGCGGTGCAGCGACGACAGCGGCAAGCTCAGACTCTTCTACCAGGGGAATCTCCAGCACACCGGCTTCGACAACATCGCCTTCTGGGACAAGAGCCACCTCGTCGTCGTCGAGGATCGGGGGGACACGCTTCACACCCAGGGCAACGCGCTCGATCAGATGTGGCTGCTCGATGTGCGAAAGAACTTCGCGGACCCCAAGAACCAGCCGAAGCGAATCATGGCCGAGGGTCGTGACGCGTCCGCTACCATCGACTCGTCGCTGTTGGGGAGTCCCGGCTTCCAGAATGAGGGGGACAACGAGATCACCGGCATCCACGTCTCCAACGGCGACCCAGGTCCGCGGGGCCTCCTCGGTGCGAGCCTGCCCACACCGTTCCGGAACGGATGGCGGGTCTTCTGGACGCAGCAGCACGGGGACAACGTCCTGTGGGAGATCCTCCCCACCAATCCCGACGCCTGGCAGCGCGGCGGGTGGGGAGGCGGCGACCCGGACGACGACTAAGGCGAGGAGGTCGGCCCGCAGATGCCGACCAGCCGGCGCCCCGCCGAGGTGGGGCGCCGGCTTCTTTTCGACGCGGTGGTCGAGACGGGACCCTGTTAAGACCCCCACCGGGCTGCCCGTCGAGAGCCGTCGAACGAGGAGGAGCAATGAGCATCGGCGTGGGTGATTCTCTCCCGGACGCGACGTTGACCGAGATGGTCGACGTCGAGACGCCCGGCTGCACCCTGGGACCCAACGACTTCCGGGTGAAGGACCTGGCCGCCGGGAAACGGCTGGCCATCTTCGGTCTCCCCGGCGCCTTCACCCCGACCTGCTCGGCGAAGCACGTCCCCGGCTATGTCGCCCGCGCCGACGCCCTCCGGAAGGCCGGGGTGGACGAGATCTGGTGTGTCTCGGTCAACGACGCCTACGTGATGGGCGCCTGGGCCAAGGACCAGAAGACAGGAGGCAAGGTGCGCATGCTCGGGGACGGGAGCGGCCTGTGGACCAAGGCTCTCGGGCTGGACCAGGACCTCACCGCCAAGGGGATGGGCGTCCGCTCCAAGCGCTTCTCCATGCTGGTGGAGAACGGGGTGGTGAAGACGCTGCACGTCGAGGCGCCGGGCAAGTTCGAGGTCAGCGACGCAGACACCATGCTCAAGGACGCGACCAAGCGGTGAGCTGCGCTCCGGGCCGCGCTTAGGAAATACTTAGCAGGCGGGCAGCGACAATTTAGCGTCCGGCGCGGGGCGGCTGGGGCACAACAGGGCCCATGAACCGTCCCAACCACTTCAACTTCATCCGCAAGGCCATCCGTGCCGCGCTCTTCGAGACCACGCTCGAGGTGGCGCGGACCGACTTCTCCGAGGCTCCCCAGCGCGGGGCTGCCCTGGAGCGCGTGCGCTCCCTGCTCGCGCTCCTCGACGAGCACGCCCGGCACGAGGAAGGGCTCGTCTTCCCCGACCTGGCCACGACGACCGCCGGCTGGCCCGGGAGCTCGACGACGAGCACGCGCAGATGGAGGCGCTCCAGCGCGACATCCGAACCTGCGTGGAGCGGCTCGCCACCTGGCCAGCGCCCGCCGCTCGCTCCGAGCCCCCCCGGCTCCACCGGCTGCTGGTGCTCCTCGTCGCCGACCAGCTCCGGCACATGGACCGCGAGGAGACCGAGGCCAACGCCGTGTTCTGGGCACACCGCACCGACGCCCAGCTGGCCGACCTCAATGCCCGCGTCCAGGCCTCCATTCCCCCCGAGCGTCAGCAGGAGGTGGTTCGGCTGATGCTCCCCGCGCTCAGTCCCCCGGAGCGGGTGGAGCTGCTCTCCGGGGCTCGGGCTCGCCTGCCGGGCGGGGTGTTCCTGGGCCTGGCCGGCCTGGCTCGCTCGGTGCTCGGGCCGGAACAGTGGCAGGTCACCGCGCGGGCCATCGGACTCGACCCGGTCGGCTGAGGACGAGGAGAAGGAGCGGCCAGAGCAGCGCCGCGGCGCCTCCCGCCGTGCTGCAGCCGCACGAGCCGGCGACGGCGCCGCTGCCCGGCGGTCCGCCGTCTCCCCCACCGGTGCCGCCGTCACTCCCCGCGTCCGGTCCCGCATCGGCACCCGCGTCGGGCCCGGCGTCGACCAGGTCTCCGGGCTCGACCCCCGGAGGCGGGGCTCCACCGGGGGAACGGAGCACGAGCACGCTCCTCCCCGGAACGCTGAGCGGGCCGGCGGCGACGCTCACCGAGTAGTCCAGCGACTGGGGGGCCGGGGTGGCGTCGCCGGCGATGGGACCGCCCCCCGACCACGCGGCACGCTGCAGGGGACCGGTCACCTGGTAGGTGAGCGGCATCGGCGACGAGTTCACCACCACCGTGCCGGCCACGTAGCGCCGCTCGTAGAGGCCGCCGCTCGCCCCGCCGCCTCCGGCGATGCGCAGCTGCTCGATGTCCGCCGGCGGCTCGGCGACGTAGCCGCCGAGGTCGATCTCGTACTCGGGGTACCAGGCCAGGGCCCCGTTGCCGAACATGAGGTAGCTCGTCCCGTTGCGGATGAGCAGGTACGTCCCGACGAGCAGCTCGCGGTCGGCCTGCGACAGCGACGTCGCCGGCTGGGTCACGTCCGCCATCCACACCTTGGCCGGCCCGGTGGCGTAGCGGCTGATCCGCCGCACCGAAAGGTTCCAGTCGCCCGGGCTGGCGAGGATGGATTGCCAGTTCTCGGTGAAGACGCCGTCGGTGGAATCCAGGAAGGCCGGCTCGTCGGTGGAGTCCACCAGCGCGTCGGGATTGGGAATGACCAGGTAGCGGGGATGGGCGGCGGTGGGAGCGAGCTGGGCCCGGAGGCCGTCGAAGTAGGCGCTCGCCCGCGGGTTCCACCAGGCGAGGAGGCCCTGGCGCGACGGGTCGCCCGCCGGTCCGGCCCACCAGCCGGCGGGCGAGTAGTTGAACCAGGGCGGGAAGGCGACGTCGAAGAAGACTCCGGTGGCGCTGGTCGACGGAAACGCCGTCCAGGTGAGCAGCGTGTCTGCCAGGTACGAGGTCCACTCCGGCGCGGCGATGTCCATCAACCAGTACGGGTCAGGGTACGAGACCCGGGTCTGGACCGAGGGAGGCGCGCCCGTGTGCTGGTAGGCGTTCTCGCGCGTCACCGCGTGGCTCGCCACCCAGGGGGTGAAGGCGTCGGCGTCCTCCTGCCCGAATCCGTTGGGTGAGGTGATGTTGCCCACCGGGTTGGTCTGGTCGGCACCGTTCAGCCCGTAGGCGAGGTGGTAGACGAGCATCAGGAAGCCCGGGTTCTCGGAGCGGTAGGCGTCGATCTGCCGCTGGAAGAGCTTCTGTGTCCCGACGAAGTGAGTGACCACCCAGGTCCTCTGCGCCGCGCTGTAGGCGTCCGGGATGAGCTGGTCCTGCCAGACCAGGACGTAGCGGCGGGTGGAGGGCAATGGCTGGGCCAGACCGGAGGGCTGCAGCGCTGCCGGCCGGAGCGGGTAGGGGACACCCGGAGGATGCGAGGCGGCCCAGGCGGCGGGGGGGAGGGCGAGCAGGGCGAGCAGGAGCCGGGAGTTCCGCATGGCGGGAACGGCCTCTTGGAGCTTATGGCCCGCGTCCCATGGCCCGCCCGCCTCCGCTTGACCGCGGTCGAGAGCTATCGTTAGATATATCGTATCGACATGGCGCTTCGATGGGTCGAGGCGCGCGGAGGTGGCGCATGCACGCCGGGCACGGATTCTGGGAGGAGCGGCACTTCATGGGACGGGGGCCGTTCGGCCGCCGCGGCCACGGCCGGCGGGGCGATTTCTGGGAGAGCTTCGGGGGCCCCCCGCCGCGGGCCGAGCGGGGGGAGGTGAGGTACCTGGTCCTCGACGCCATCGAGACGCAGCCCCGGCACGGCTACGAGATCATGCAGGCCATCGAGGAGCGCAGCGGCGGAACTTACCGTCCCAGCCCGGGAGTCATCTACCCGACCCTCCAGCTCCTGGAAGAGGTCGGCCACGCGCGGGTGGAGGAGCGGGAGAGCCGGAAGGTCTACGCCATCACCTCCGAGGGACGGAAGGACCTGGAGGCGCACCGCGAAGAGGTGCAGGACTTCTATGAGCGCTCCGGCGCCGAGAGCTGGGAGGAGTACGCCGAGGAGCTGGCCGATCTGGTGAAGCAGGGCGGGCGCCTCTTCAAGGCGCTCCGCCGCGCGGCCCGCCGGGGCCAGCTCACCCCGGGGATGATGAAGAAGCTCCGCGGCATCCTCGACGAGGCGATGGCCCGGGTCGAGGCGCTGGTCGACACCGACCGCCGCTGACTGACTCAGGGCTTCTTCTTCAGCTCGCTCTCGTGCTCGCGGATGAAGACCCGGATGTCATCCGCGAGGTCGAGGAGCTTGAGCCACTGCTCCTGGTAAAGCGTGACCGGGAAGCGGCCCAGCCCGTAGACCGAGACGCCGCCCTTCTCGCTTACCTTGAGCGAGACGCCCTTGCCGCCCTGCGCGCGGAGCGCCTCGTTCTCGGCCTTCAGCCGCTCCAGCTCTGCCTTCAGCTCCGACTCGGTGCTCATCGACGCCCTCCGCTCCCGCCATCTTGCCCCGCCCGCGGCTCTCCAGGGCAGTCCAGCCCCTGGAGAGACAAACTTGCGCCTTTGCGCAGGGCGTGCGCCTTGCTCGACGGGGCGGGGCGATCTCTCAACGCCCGTAGGTGACGAGAACGGCCAGCTGGGCGGCCAGCGCCAGCCAAAGGATGAGTGGCAACGCCACCTTCTCGGTCCACGTGGGGTCGTCGATCGCGTGTGTGAACAGCACGGCGGGCATGTCCTGTCCCTCCGGTCCTACGGTGCTTCGGTGATGCAGGACCGGGGCCAGCGGAAAAGGGGGGTTCGCCTCAGCTCGGGCGGCCGAGGGGGAAGAGGGCCACCCTGGGGGTGAAGATTGCTCTCCAGAATGCGCTGATCGATGCTCTCGCCCTCGCACGCCGGAGACGTGGCCCGGGAGGAACCTCATGCTGTTCAGGAAGCTGTTTCAGGTGCTGGTGCTGGGAGGAGCCGTGGTCGGGAGCGCAACCGGCTGCTCGACACGGGCGGACGCGCAGACCAAGGCTGGTCCTCGCGATGGTGGGTCGGCCGCGGATGCCGGCACCGCGGGCGGAGGGGTCAAGGGCTGGTGAACCAGGCCCTTCGCCGCCTGGTCGGCGAAGCCTGGGCCTTCCGGACGCGCGTCGAGCATGACGCCGCGCACCGCTTCACCCGGCTCGCGGCCGCCATCGCCGGCTTCGACCCCCACTCACCGGCCATCGCCCTCATGGAGCGGGCCGCGGCCGACGAGCGCCGTCACGCTGCCCTGTGCGCCGAGCTCTCCGCCGCCTACGGAGAGCAGGTCCCGGAGGAGGGAACCTTTCCGGACATCGTCCCCGCGGAGCTCTCGCCCCGCGCCGGAGTCCTCTACGAGGTGGTGGCCGCTTGCTGCATCACCGAGACGGAGAGCGTGGCCACGGTGACCACGCTGCTCGCCGCGCCGGCGGAAGGCCGCGTCCGGGAAGTCTTGCACGAGATCGCTCGGGACGAGGTCGTGCACGGCCGGATGGGATGGGGCCACCTGGCGCGCGAGGCGACGCAGACCGACGTCTCCTTTCTCGGGCGCTGGATTCCCACCATGCTCTCCGGGACCGT
>Ga0335085_10012487_pt1 | contig 12514 bp, 8 predicted proteins | sample Lox_Sample_45_FD_206712 | JGI IMG/M metagenome (GOLD analysis project Ga0335085, IMG submission 206712) | Soil microbial communities from Loxahatchee National Wildlife Refuge, Florida, United States - Lox_Sample_4.5 | ecosystem: Environmental > Terrestrial > Soil > Wetlands | place: USA: Florida...
TTTCCGGCACGGCGTGATACGGCACGCTGTCCACGCCGACGCCGAAGGCCGCGTTGGGCGTGAAGTGGTTCAGCGCATCGGCTGTGTGCGCGTCGACATCGACCAGATAGGATGCCGTCGTGCGCGGCGGATGCACGGCCGGCGGCAGGGACTGAGCGGCGATGTGCCTCGCGTGCGCCGTTGCGGCTCCGGCCCAAAGCACTGCGCAGGTCGCCACGAACAGCGCACGACACAGGTTTCCGATCAGCCGGATGGGATGTTTCTGCATGGCGCTGTTTCGCTCCCGCCGCCAAGGCTTCCCAAGAGTGATCGCATCACGGTTCGATGATCAAGCCGCTTCCGCCAATTGTGCAAGTTGATTCAAAACCGCCCGAGCCCCTTTGAGGCGCGCTTCCGGTGTCGGCCAGTCACGCGACACCACGACCTTCTGATCCGGCCGCACCTTCATCACCGAAGGATGGGCGTGGATGAGCCGCACCAGCGCACCGGGATTGGGAAAGGTCTGGTTGCGGAACGAAAGAATGGCGCCCTTCGGCCCGGCCTCGATCTTCTCCACCATGGCGGCGCGGCACAGATGCTTGATGGCGACGATCTCGAGCAGGTGCTGCACTTCCTCCGGCAGCGCGCCGAAGCGGTCGATCAGCTCGGCCGCGAAGCGCTCGATATCGCCCGCGTCTTCAAGTGTGGCAAGGCGGCGGTAGAGTGCCATGCGGACGTTGAGGTCGGAAACGTAATCCTCCGGGATGAGAACGCTGGTACCGATGTTGATCTGCGGCGACCACTGGTCCGGCGCTTCGGTGTCAGTGACGCCGGAGCGCAATTGCGCCACGGCTTCCTCCAGCATCTCCTGATAGAGCTCGATACCGACTTCGCGCACATGGCCGGACTGCTCCTCGCCGAGCAGATTGCCGGCGCCGCGGATATCCATGTCGTGGCTCGCCACGCTGAAGCCCGCGCCCAACTGATCGAGCGACTGCAGCACCTGAAGGCGGCGGTCGGCCGTTTCGGTCAGCTTCTGGTTCGCGGGCGTGGTGAGGTAGGCGTAGGCGCGGCTCTTGGAACGCCCGATGCGCCCGCGCAACTGGTAGAGCTGCGACAGGCCGAAGCGATCGGCGCGATGCACGATGAGCGTGTTGGCCGTCGGGATATCGAGGCCGGACTCCACGATGTTGGTGGAGACCAGCACATCCACCTTGCCGTCGTAAAACGCCGTCATCACGTCTTCCAGCTGATGCGCCGCCATCTGGCCGTGGCCAACGGCGATCTTCACCTCCGGCACGGTCTCGCGCAGGAATTCCTCCGTCTCGCGCAGATCCTTGATGCGCGGACAGACATAGAAGCTCTGGCCGCCGCGGTAGTGCTCGCGCAGCAGCGCTTCGCGAATGACCAGCGGATCGAACTGGGTGACGAAGGTGCGCACCGCCAGGCGGTCGATCGGCGGCGTTGCGATCAGCGACAGGTCACGCACGCCGGTGAGCGCCAGCTGCAAGGTGCGCGGGATGGGCGTCGCCGTCAGCGTCAGCACATGCACATCCGCCTTCAGCGCCTTCAGCCGCTCCTTGTGCGCCACCCCGAAATGCTGCTCCTCGTCGACGATGACGAGCCCCAGATTGCAGAATTCGATTCCCTTGGCCAGCAAGGCATGCGTGCCGATGACGATGTCGATATCGCCACTGGCAAGTCCCGCCTTGGTTTCTTTCGCGTCCCTGGCATCGACAAACCGGGACAGCTGGCGAATCTTCACCGGAAATCCGCTGAAGCGCTCGCCGAACGTCCTGAAGTGCTGGCGCGCCAGCAAGGTCGTCGGCACCACAACCGCCACCTGCAAACCGGACATCGCGGCCACGAACGCCGCACGCAAGGCCACTTCCGTCTTGCCGAACCCGACATCGCCGCAGACGAGCCGATCCATCGGCGTGCCGCGCGCAAGGTCCTCGATGGTCTCGGCGATCGCCTTCTCCTGATCCTCCGTCTCCTGATAGGGGAAGCGCGCGCAGAACTCGTCGTACAGGCCTTGCGGCGTGTCGAGCGGCTCGAGCGTCTTCAGCTTGCGCGCCGCAGCGATGCGGATGAGCTCGGCCGCGATCTCGCGCACCCGCTGCTTCATCTTCGCTTTGCGCTGCTGCCAGCCGGCCCCACCCAGCCGATCGAGTTGCGCGTTGCCCTCGTCGGCGCCGTAGCGCGTCAGCAGCTCGATGTTCTCGACGGGCAGGAACAGCTTGCCGCCGTCGTAGACCAGTTCGAGACAGTCGTGCGGCGCGCCGGCGACATCGATCGTCTGCAAGCCGACATAGCGGCCGACGCCGTGATCGATGTGCGTGACAAGATCGCCTGGCGCCAGACTCGAGGCTTCCTGGAGGAAGTTCTGCGCGCGCTTGCTCTTGCGCGCCTGCACCATGCGGTCGCCGAGGATGTCCTGCTCGGAGATGATGGCGAAGTCCGGCGCCTCGAAGCCGCGTTCGATCCACACAATCGCGACGCCGACCGCATGGCCATGCAGCTTGTGGGATTCCTCGAATGTCGCGATGGCGCGGATGGCCGGCAAGCCGTGATCCGACAGCACGCCGCCCAATCGCTCGGCCGAACCCTCGCTCCACGCGGCGATCAGCACGCGCTTCTTCTGTGCTTGCAATTCCTTCGCATGCGCCGCCGCCGCTTCGAACACGTTCACGCGGCCCTGCGCCCGCTCCGGCGCAAAGTCGCGGCCCTGCTTGCCGCCTGCGTCGACACTCTTCGTCGACTCGGGCGCGTGGAACGGCGACAGGTCGCGCACCTCGCGGGACGCCATTGCTGCATCCCATTCGTCGGCCGCGAGATACAGCTGATCCGGCGGCAGCGGCTTGTAGGGAACGGCGGCGACGTTCTCCTTGCCTTCGCGCTTCTCGCTGAGGAATTGCCGCCGCGTTTCGTAATAGTCGGCGATGGATTCCAGCCGCGCCGTCTTCGCGTCGTCCGCCTGATGCGACAGCATCACCAGCGGCCGACCCACATAATCGAACAGCGTCTCGAGGTGGTCATAGAACAGCGGCAGCCAATGCTGCATACCCGGATGCTGGCGGCCTTCGCTCACCGCTTCGTAGAGCGGATCGTCCGAAGCCGGGCCGAATTGCGCGACATAGCCTGAGCGGAACCGGCTGATCGTCTCCTTGTCGAGCGGCACTTCGCTGGCCGGCAGCAGCTCGATCTCCGACACCTGATCGGTGGAGAGCTGGGTCTCCGCGTCGAATTTGCGCACCGCATCGAGAGTCGAACCGAAGAAGTCGAGCCGCAGCGGTTCGTCGGTTCCCGGCGGCCACAGATCGATGATGCCGCCGCGCAACGCGAAATCGCCCGGCTCGCGCACCGTGCTGGCGCGCACATAGCCGTGACGCGTGAGGAAGCGCACCAGTCTGTCATGATCGACCGTATTGCCGACGCGAGCATGGAACTGCGCTTCGGCAATGGCTTCGCGCGGCGGCACGCGCTGCAACATAGCATTGACATTGGTGACGACGATCGCGGCGCTGTCGTCCGCCTTGCGCCGCGCCAGCGCGGAGAGCGTTGCCAGCCGTTGCGACTCGATGTCCGGCTTGGGCGACATGCGGTCGTATGGCAGGCAGTCCCATGCCGGGAACGGCAGCACGGCAATGTCCGGCGCGAAAAAGGCGAGCGCATCCACGGCGCTGCGCTCCGCCGCATCGTCCGAGGCCACGAACAGCACGAGGTCCTTGCGTCGCCGCGCTGCCTCCGCCGCAAGATAGGCATCGTAGCCGGCCGGCGCGCCGGTCACCGCGAAGCGGCCCGGATGTTTCGCGATGTAGGTCAGACGTTCCACTTGGGCGCCTCGCGCTGGCACATCGCCTTCAGCTTCTCGAACACGGAAGTGGCATAAACGTCCGGCACCGGCAGATCGCCGCGCAGCCAGGCATACACATCATCATCCGGCACGTTCAGCAGCGCATCGAGCTGGCCGAGTTCCGCTTCGCTGAGCCCATTCAGATGCACGGACGCGAAGGCGCCGAAGATGAGATCGAGCTCCTTGAACCCGCGCCGCTGGCAGCGGAACAATAGCTGTTTGCGGCGGGTCTCCGAAGAGCCACCGTTTTCGGCATTCGTCATGGCCGATGGATATAGCGACTCACGTTCGCCAATAAAACCTCCCTCGCCCCCGCGAAGCGGGGGAGAGGGTTGGGGTGAGAGGGCGTTGGACGTTGGCCTCGGAGGCGAGGAACCAGAAATACTACCGCTACACACCCGTGCATCTGATCTTTTGTCGTTGCCTGATACCCCCTCACCCTAACCCTCTCCCCCACATGCGTGGGGGAGAGGGAATCTTTATTCTCGCAACCAATGCGTCCGTCGATTCTCTTTCCCCTGTTTGCCGAAACGCGAACGCTTCCCGGCGTGGGCCCGAAGCTCGAGAAGCTGATCGCGCATGTGGCGGGACCGCGGCTGGTCGATCTCGTGTTCGATCTGCCGGTCGGCGTGATCGACCGCAGCTACCGGCCGAAGCTGGCAGCAGCCGAAGCCGGCAAGATCGCCACCGTCGAGGTGACCGTGCGGCAGCACATCCCGGGCGACCGCAAGCGGCCCTACAAGGTTCGCTGCTCCGACGAGACCGGCTTCATCGAGCTCGTATTCTTCCATGTGAAGGGCGATTACCTGAAGCGCACGCTGCCGGTGGGCGAGCGGCGCATCGTCAGCGGCCGGCTGGAGCGATTTCGCGACGGGCTGCAGATGACCCATCCCGATTACATCGAAGCGCCGGACGATGCCGCGCCGATGCCACTGCACGAGCCGGTGTACGCGCTGACCGAAGGCCTTTCGAACAAGGTGCTGGGCAAGGCGGTGCGCGGCGCGCTCGATACGGTGCCGGAGATGCCCGAATGGCAAGAGAAGGCGTTCCTGCGCACACGCGGCTGGCCGCCGTTTCGCGATGCCGTTCTCAAATCGCACGCGCCGGCGCACGAAACCGATCTCGCTCCCGAAGCATCGACGCGGATGCGGCTGGCTTACGACGAGTTGCTGGCGAACCAGCTGGCGCTGGCGCTGATCCGCGCGCAGGAACGCGGGCTGAAAGGCCGCGCCATCAGGAGCGAAGGCGCGCTGAAGGCGAAAGCGTTCGCCGCCCTGCCCTTCGCGCTCACACCATCGCAGCAACACGCCATTACCGAGATCGCGGCCGACATGGCGCAATCCTCGCGCATGCTGCGGCTGCTGCAGGGCGATGTCGGCTCCGGCAAGACGGTCGTTGCGATGGCGGCTCTGCTCAACGCGGTGGAGGCCGGAGCGCAGGGCGCCCTGATGGCGCCGACGGAAATCCTCGCGCGCCAGCACATGGCGGCGCTCGAGCCGCTGGCCAAAGCCGCCGGCATTCGCATGGCGATCCTCACCGGCCGCGAGCGCGGTCCGTTGCGCGACCAGACCTTGCGTTTCCTTGCCGACGGCCATCTCGACATTCTCGTTGGCACCCATGCGCTGTTCTCCGAAGATGTTGCGTTCCGCGATCTCGCGCTCGTCGTGGTCGACGAACAGCATCGCTTCGGCGTCCACCAGCGCATGAAGCTGCAGGGCAAGGGTGAGCAGCCGGTCGATGTGCTGGTGATGACGGCGACGCCCATCCCCCGCACGCTGGCGCTCACCGCCTACGGCGACATGGATGTGTCGCGCCTCACTGAGCGCCCTGCGGGTCGCAAGCCGGTCGACACGCGCGTGCTGTCGAACGAGCGGCTCGAAGAGGTGGTGGACCATCTGCGCGACGCCATCGCGAAAGGCGCGCGCGCCTACTGGGTGTGTCCGCTGGTCGAGGAGTCGGAAAAGACCGATCTCGCTGCTGCCGAAGACCGCGCCGCGATGCTGAGACAGGTGCTCGGCAAGACGGTCGGACTGGTTCACGGCCGCATGAAGGGGCCCGAGCGCGACGCCGAGATGGCGAAATTCAAGTCCGGCGAAACGCAGGTGCTGGTCGCCACCACCGTGATCGAAGTCGGCGTCGATGTGCCGGAGGCCACCATCATGGTGGTGGAGCACGCCGAACGCTTCGGTCTGGCGCAGCTGCATCAGTTGCGCGGGCGCGTGGGACGCGGCAGCGCGAAGTCGACCTGCCTCCTGCTCTATCAGCCGCCGCTGGGCGACATCGCCAAGGAGCGGCTGAAAACCTTGCGCGAAACCGACGATGGTTTCGTCATTGCCGAGGAGGATTTGCGGCTGCGCGGACCTGGCGAGTTGCTCGGTTCGCGCCAGAGCGGCATGCCTGACTTCCGCCTAGCCGATCTTGCCGTTCACGCGGAACTGCTGGCCGCGGCCCGCGACGATGCGAGGATGATCGTCGCCACCGATCCGCAGCTGAAGTCGCCGCGCGGCGAAGCGCTGCGCGTGCTGCTCTATCTCTTCGAACGGGATGAGGCGGTGCGCCTGTTACGCACCGGCTGATTGCTGTATAGAGAATTCGGGCGCGATCGGATTTCGGAGGAATATTCTCATGAACATTTCGACAGCCCTGGTTGCCGCCGGCACGGTCTTGTCGGCTGTCGGTGCGGCGCAGGCCGTCCCTGCTGCGGCGCCGCCGAAGGTGGTGCAAGCTTGCCAGCAATGTCATGGCGCGGGCGGCAACAGCACCAATCCAAACGTACCGCGCCTCAACGGCCAGCAGCGCGGCTATCTCGAGGCGCGGCTCAAGGCGCTGCGCGATCCGACACGGCAAACGCCGCCCGCCATTCACGCGATGTGGGATCTCGCCAACCACATCGCTGATGACGACATTCCGGTTATTGCAGCGTACTTTGCCAGTCAGAGCCCGACGCCGGCTAATGGACACGGCGCTCTGGCCGATCAGGGCAGGAAGCTCTACGAGCGCGGCGCTTCCGAGGACATTCCCGCCTGCCAGTCATGCCATGGAGCTAACGGCGAAGGACAAGGGAATGTGCCCAGACTCGCAGGACAACATCAGGACTATCTCGCGATGCAGATTCTGGATTTTCGTCTGACCATGCGTCCGCATCCGCTGATGAGCGTCAAGACGCGCTTCGTCAATGACGAGCAGATCAAGGCACTTGCCGCGTATCTTGCAGGGCATTGAATCGTCGGGCGACCGCGAAAACCAGCGCCTCGCCGTTTTATGTCAATTTGACGAACTTCGAGCGGCTTGCCACACACGCCGCGCACCGCCTAAACAGCGGCGGGAGAGGCTTCCATGCGCATCGCGATGATCGGGACAGGCTATGTCGGACTGGTGTCCGGCGCCTGCCTGTCGGAATTCGGGCACGAAGTTGCCTGCATCGACAGCGATGCGGGCAAGATCGATGCGCTGAATGCGGGCCGCATTCCCATTTTCGAACCCGGCCTCGACGAGGTCGTGGCGACGAACGTGAAGGCGGGACGGCTGTCCTTCGGCCGCGAGCTGGCGCCGGCGGTGAAGTCGGCCGATGCGGTGTTCATCGCCGTCGGCACGCCCAGCCGCCGTGGCGATGGCCATGCGGATCTCTCCTATGTGTATGCCGCCGCCGAGGAGATCGCGCGCGGGCTCGACGGCTACACCGTGATCGTCACGAAATCGACCGTGCCGGTGGGAACGGGCCGCGAAGTCGAACAGATCATCCGCCGCGCGAGGCCCGATGCCGAATTCGATGTGGCCTCCAATCCGGAATTCCTGCGCGAAGGTTCGGCCATCGAGGATTTCCGCAGGCCCGATCGCATCGTCGTCGGCGCGGAGAGCGAGCGAGCGCGCGCCGTGATGCGGGAAGTCTACCGGCCGCTATACCTCAACGAGACACCGATCGTTTTCACGGCGCGCGAGACCGCCGAGCTCATCAAGTATGCGGCCAATGCTTTCCTCGCGACCAAGATCACCTTCATCAACGAGATGGCGAACATCTGCGAGAAGGTCGGCGCCGATGTGCAGGATGTGGCGCGCGGCATCGGCCTTGACGGACGCATAGGCAGCAAATTCCTGCACGCCGGCCCGGGCTTCGGCGGGTCGTGCTTCCCCAAGGACACGCTGGCACTGCTCAAGACCTCGCAAGCCGTCGGCGCGCCCACGCGGATCGTCGAAGCCGTGGTCGACGTCAACGAACAGCGCAAGGCCGACATGGCAGAGAAGATCATTGCCGCAGTCGGCGATGTGAGGGGCAAGACCATCGCCGTGCTGGGCGTGACCTTCAAGCCGAACACGGACGATATGCGCGATGCGCCGAGCCTCGTCATCCTTCCGGCGCTGCAGGCCAGGGGCGCCAAGATCCGCGCCTACGATCCGGAAGGAACGGCGGAAGCGAAGAAGCATCTCGATGTGACCTTCTGTGCCGATGCCTACGAAGCCATCGAGGGTGCCGATGCGCTGGTGATCCTCACCGAATGGAATGAGTTCCGCGCGCTCGATCTGGCACGCGTGAAATCGCTTCTGAAGACGCCATTGATCATCGACCTGCGCAACATCTATCCGCCGAAGCAGATGGCCGAAGCAGGCTTCCGCTACATCAGCGTTGGCCGGCCAAGCCTGGCGCCGGAGGTTTAATCACTCGAAGAAAGCGACGGAGCGGACCTCGATGCTGGCCCGCGCCTTCGCATTCGCGAAGCTCGGGTCGTGGAAGGCCGTGTGCGGGACGCGCCAGGCGCGGCTCTGATCGGAATCGTGGAATTTGAGCAGCAGGACTTCGTCGCGATCCATGCCGGAAAAGTACCACCAGCGATGATTGGGGCTGTGATGGAAGATCGCAGCGGTCGGCTTTGACTCCTCCTCCGGGATCGGCGCGAACAGCGCCTCGCCTTCCGGGATCTTGTCGCAGATGACGAGCACATTCGGCACGCCCTCGTCGGCACGCACGCTGCTCCACTCGCAAACGGCAAGCGGCCAATCCTGCGGCGGCTCGGAGAATGTCCGCCAGAAGCTCGAATAGATGAAGCGACGGAAGCCGGGACCATCGGGCCGGAGCCGCTTGTACAAGGCCTGCGCCTGCGGCAGCGCCTTCTCGGGAATGGTGTCGACATGCGCCTCGCCCGCCGGCGGCTGCACGCCGCCCTGATGGGCATACCCGGCTGTCTGCCGCTTGTACTTGGACAGGTCGTCCGACGTGCGCACCATCCAGCCCATCACGGCGACGAAGCTGGCGCCGGTGAATTGCTTGATCGCATCGGACACTTCCGTCGGATAGATGGCGCCGACCTGTTCATTGTCGAAGAAATCTCCGACGGCGCTCCTGTGTGGAAACAACTGGAAGCCGTGGCGGTCGAGCGTGAATTCAGACGCCATCGGGCGCGCATCCCGCACGGTCATGCGGTACGGCGCATACTTGCCGGTGTTGACCTCGATTCCCGGCGCGGCGAAGCGGCGGTTGATCTTCGGCCCGTTCGGCAGAAGATAATTGATGTCGGCTTCGACTTCGCGCGCGCCCGCCCCAGCCATCGCGAAATCCTTACGCGCCCAGCGCGCCGACAATGGCGACCGAGCACACATTCATCATCGGCGCACCGCCGAGATTGTGCGTGAGCCCGATGGTCGGCTTCGGCAATTGGCGCTCGCCGGCGCGGCCCTGCAGCTGGAGGTACATCTCGTACATCATGCGCAATCCCGAGGCGCCGATGGGATGGCCGAAGCACTTCAGGCCGCCGTCGATCTGGCAGGGAATTTCGCCGCCGGCATCGTACATGCCGTTCATCACGTCCTTCCACGCCTCGCCTTCCTTGGACAGATAGAGATCCTCCATCGTCACGAGTTCGGTGATCGAGAAGCAATCATGCACTTCGATCATCGACACCTCATCGCGCGGATTTTTGATGCCGGCTTCCTCATAGGCGCGGCGTGAGGCGATGCGCGCGGTGTGGAAATAGCTGCCGTCCCACGAATTATGCTGACTCTCCAGTCCGTTCGATAGCGACAGCTGCATGGCCTTGATGGCGACGATGTTCTTCTTGCCCATTGCCCTGGCGATTTCCGGTGTCGTGACGATGGCGCAGGCCGCACCGTCCGACACGCCGCAGCAATCGAACAGGCCGAGCGGTTCGGCAATCATCGGCGCGCCGAGGCACATCTCCTCTGTGATCGGCTTGCGCAAATGGGCCTTCGGATTCTTCGTGCCGTTTTCGTGGCTCTTCACCGAAACATGCGCCATGGCGCGCTTGAGATCGTCCTTCGATACACCGTGCTTGGCACGATAGGCGCTCGCCAGCTGCGCGAAATTTCCCGGCGCCGAACCGTTCGCGCTCCAGAGCGGATTAAGCGTGCCGTTCTCCCGCTGCGGCAATCCGCCGTAGCCGGTGTCCTTCAGCTTCTCGACACCGAGCGCGAGCGCGATGTCGCAGGCGCCGGCCGCGACGGCATAGACCGCGCCGCGCAGGGCTTCCGATCCGCTGGCGCAGAAATTCTCGACTCGCGTCACCGGGATGTTCGGCAGCCGCAGCGCCACCGAGAGCGGTGTGCCGCCATTGCCGACATGCTGCTCGGCAATAGCTGTGGAAAACCAAGCGGCCTGGATCTGGCTTGTTTCGACCCCGGCATCGGCCAGGGCCTCGAGATAAGCCTCGACCATCAATTCTTCGGCGCCGGCTTCCCAGCGCTCGCCGAACTTCGAGCAGCCCATGCCCAGAATGGCGACCTTATCCTTGATTCCACTGGCCATTGCGCTCTCCAAAAGGCAGGCCGCGAACGTAAGCGCAACGCCTGTGCCGTTCAAGCCGCGCAAGATTCAAGGGGTTAGGGGGCACACTTGACTCAACAAATGATTGGTTTTCTACGTCTGCCGAGCCCGAGGGCAGGAACCCCCGTCCCGGCAGGGCGTTTTTGTTCGCGCGCATGATCTTCTGGGCGTTCCGCCCGGCTTGGCGCGGAAGCCTCAATCAAGATGGGAAGGAGTAAATCGAATGTCGAAGAAATTTGGAGTTGCCGCAGCGCTCGCAGCGGCTGTCGCATTTGCCGCACCGGCTCAGGCCGATGGCGTCAAGATCGGCACGCTGACGTGTCACGTCTCCAGCGGTTGGGGATTTGTGTTTGGCTCGTCGAAGGATCTGCGCTGCACATTCTCGCCGGGCAAGGGCGTGAGTGAGCACTATGTCGGCTCGATCTCGAAGTTCGGCGTGGACATCGGATACACCTCGAGCGCAGTGATCGTGTGGGCGGTGTTCGCTCCGCAGAGCGGCCCGAAGCGCGGTGCGCTGGCGGGTGACTACGCCGGTGCGACGGCGAGCGCCACGGTCGGCGTCGGCGTCGGCGCCCACGCGCTGGTCGGCGGCTTCGATCGCTCGATCACGCTGCAGCCGCTTTCGATCGAGGGCAACACGGGCCTCAACGTGGCCGGCGGCATCGGCGCGATGAGCCTCAAGGCTGTCCCCTAGTCGGATCATATCGCAATGAGGGAAGCCCGCCATGCGTTTGGCGGGCTTCTTTCTTTTGGGGTCATCCCCTAGGCTCCGGCCGGGTTTGGTCGGAGGAATTTTCCGTGAAGATGACACTCTTGCTTGCCGGCGCGATCAGCGCAGCCGCGCTTTCCGTTGCCTATGCGCAGACCGCCACCGATCCGCTGGCGCCCGTCGGCGCGCCGCCCAAGCCTGCGGCCGCCGCCGTGAAGCCAGTCACGGAGACCCTGTTCGGCCAGCAGGTCACAGACAATTACCGCTACATGGAGAAGATGGACGCGGACACCACCGCGTGGATGAAGGCGCAGGGCGCTTACACCCGTGCCGTGATGGACTCCGTCGCCCCACTCGCCGATCTGCAGAAGCGGGTGGCGGCCTTCACCGGCAGCTTTGGATTGACGCAGTCCTATTCCTCCTATGGCGGCCGGGAGTTCTACGAAGAGCGCGCACCCGGCGCGCAGAATTTCGACGTGATCGTCCGCGACAAGAATGGCACGCGGAAGATCGTGGACATCGGCGCGATCATGGCGGCCCACGGCGGCAAGCCCTACGCGGTGAACTACTTCCTGCCCTCGCCCGATGGCGCGAAAGTCGCGGTCGGCATTTCGGCCGGCGGTTCGGAAGATGCGTCGCTGACGGTCTATGACGCCGCGACGGGCAAGCAGATCGCCGGCCCCGTCGATCGCGCGCAGTTCGGCGCGACGGCGTGGAGCAACGATTCCAAAACGCTCTACTTCATCCGGCTGAAAAAGCTTGCTCCGAGTGAGGCTGAGATCAACAAGTACAAGAATGTCACCGCGTCAAAGTGGGACCTGAAGGCCGAACCGGTCGCCGTCGCGGGTAACGGCGTCAGCAAGGCCGCCAGCTTCTCGCCCAACGAATTCCCGGCCATTCAGATCACACCGGGCTCGAACGTCGCGGTGCTGGCGTCCATCAACGGCGTGCAGAACGAAGTGAAGCTGTGGACCGCGCCGGTCAGCCAGGCCGGCAATCCCAACGCACCGTGGAAGCTGACAATCGACCGCAGCGATGACGTCAATGCCGGCACCATCCGCGGCAACGATATCTACCTGATGTCGCACAAGGGTGCGCCGACCTTCCAGGTCCTCCACATGAAAGCAGGGCAGCCAATCTCGGCCGCCACGGTGGTTGTTCCCGCGCAACCGGATCGCGTCATCGAAAACATCTTTGC